>SMVA01063296.1_pt1 | contig 24005 bp, 23 predicted proteins | sample 2456451 | NCBI WGS metagenome assembly SMVA01 (sample SAMN11095933, study PRJNA526329) | marine sediment metagenome | biome: Marine sediment; feature: Surficial sediment; material: Deep marine sediment; isolation source: Hadal surficial sediment | place: Pacific Ocean | collected 2014-05 | depth... | reverse complement strand
TCATTGCGCAACAGGGCGGTAGAATTCAGCAATGCACGCAGGCGGGTGTTTTCCGCCATTAGCGCCGCCACTTGCTGTGACCTGCCGCTCAGCAGGAGATTTTCAGTGCGCAGTTTGTCGTTATCCTCAAGCAGTCGCGTTCGGGAGCGGATATGGGTATCACTCCACGCCGATATCCGGGTGGGAGTATCGGCCAGCCAATAGATAGGCATAGCCAGGTTATTGAGCATCGATCGGGTGCCCGAGAAACCATTAAACTGCAAATCTACCGTTATCAGGACAAGCACAATCAGGACGCTGATCAGGGCGCGCAACCCCAGCGAGGACTCATTGACGAATAGGGGCTTGATTATCCCTACTCACAGGAGAGAAGGTCGATGGTGCGCCTGCTCATGGTCTCCATAGCCCTGCCACCGCCTCGGGCAACGCAGGTAAGCGGGTCTTCGGCCACGATAACCGGCAGGCCGGTTTCTTCGGAGATAAGCCGATCGAGGTCGCGCAGTAGCGCCCCGCCACCGGTGAGCACAATACCACTCTCGGCGATATCGGCGGCAAGCTCCGGGGGCGACTGCTCCAGGGCAGACTTCACCTCCTGCACGATGGAGGACAATGGTTCCTGTATGGCCTCGAGTATTTCATCACTATTAAGTGTGAAGCTGCGGGGCACGCCCTCGGCGAGATTGCGGCCGCGCACGTCAATTTCACGCAGCTCACTGCCGGCAAACGCGCAGCCAATCTCTTCCTTGATACGCTCGGCCGTGGCATCACCAATAAGACTGCCGTAGCGCCTGCGCACGTGGGACACAATGGCCTCGTCAAATCGGTCGCCGCCTACCCGTATACTATCGCTGTAAACAATGCCATTGAGCGAGATAATGGCAACCTCGGTGGTGCCACCGCCCACATCGACCACCATGCAACCCGTGGCCTCGTCCACGTTCAGCCCCGCACCCAGGGCAGCGGCCATGGGCTCTTCGATCAAGCGAACCTCCCTGGCGCCGGCGCTGAGCACGGATTCGCGTATTGCCCGACGCTCAACCTGGGTGGATTTACACGGTACACACACCAGCACCCTGGGGCTGGGACGGATAAATTTACTTTCGTGCACTTTGGCAATGAAGTGCTGCAGCATTTTCTCGGTGATCAGGAAATCGGCGATGACACCGTCCTTGAGCGGACGAATGGCGGTGATATTCCCCGGCGTTCTGCCCAGCATGCGTTTGGCCTCGGTGCCAACAGCTTCAATGGTTTTCTGGCCGTTGTGAATCCGGATGGCGACAACCGATGGCTCGTCCAGTACAATGCCCTGATCGCGCACATAGATTAGTGTATTCGCGGTTCCCAGATCGATTGACAGATCATTGGAAAACAGTCCGCGCAATTTCTTCAACATGAATTCTTGATACCTTATACAAACAACGGAAAACTCCTTTGCGGAGTCGTGGTAACGCCCTGCCCCCTGGGCCAGCAGACCAGGTGAAGCTTAAAAATCGGGTAATTGACCGCTTTTTTTCGTCGATTTTTCTATCGAGCTTTTGCAATCGTATTATTCCCGCAACTGTACCAATCATGGGGATATTGGGCAAGGCGCAAATGTGATAAGTTTACCTCCCGCGGTGCCCAGGCTGCGGTCAATCCCGAACAGGTGGAATCAGAAACCCAAATGGCAATAGAACAGGACGAAATAGAGAAAATAGCCGAGTTGGCCCGCATTCGAGTCGACCGGAAGCAGATCGGTGAGCTTACCCGGCGTATCGCCGAAATCCTCGCCATGGTCGACCAGCTGCAGGAGGCCGATACCACCGGCGTGGAACCCATGGCCCACCCCATGGATGCCACCGCCCGCCTGCGCGAAGACCAGGTTACCGAGGGCGACAGGCGCGACGCATTCCAGGCCATTGCCCCGGCGGTGGAAAATGGCCTCTACCTGGTACCCAAGGTTATCGACTAGAACGTACTCCACTGCTGGTCAGTGCAGGCAGTACCAAAAGACCCGAACAGGAAATACCCATGTACACAAAAACGGTGGCCCAACTCACACAGGGGCTTCAACAGAAACAATTTTCCAGCGTTGAACTCACCCAGTGCCTGCTCAATCGCATTTCGGCGCTGGACCCGGTCTATAACAGCTTTATCACCGTGGATTCGGCGGCGGCCCTGGCCGCAGCCAGCGACGCCGACAGGCAGTTGGCACGCGGCAGTTGTGGCCCACTGACGGGTATTCCCATCGCCCACAAGGACATATTTTGTACCGCCGGCATGCGAACCAGCTGTGGATCTCGCATGCTGGATAACTTTGTGCCACCCTACAGCGCCACGGTCATCGAAAAATTCGCTGCCGCCGGCGCGCTGCTGCTGGGCAAAACCAACATGGATGAGTTTGCCATGGGCTCGTCCAACGAAAACAGTTATTACGGGCCGGTAAAAAACCCCTGGGATAACACCCTGGTACCGGGAGGCTCCTCGGGCGGCTCCGCGGCGGCGGTTGCGGCCATGCTGGCACCAGCGGCCACGGGCACAGACACCGGGGGTTCCATACGCCAGCCGGCGGCCTTTTGCGGCATTACCGGGCTGAAACCCACCTATGGCCGAGTCTCGCGCCTGGGCATGGTGGCCTTTGCCTCAAGCCTGGACCAGGCGGGCCCACTGGCCCACAGCGCCGAGGATTGCGCCATACTGCTGGGCACCATGGCCGGCTACGACCACCGCGACTCAACCTCTGCCGAGGTACCAGTGCCGGACTACAGCGCCACTTTGGAAGACTCGCTGCAGGGCCTGCGTATCGGTCTGCCCAGGGAGTTTTTTGGCGACGGCCTGGAACCGGGCACTGCCGCGGCGATTGATACAGCGCTTGGGGAACTGGAAGCACTGGGTGCCACCCTGGTGGAGGTCTCCCTGCCGCACGCCCAACTGACCATTCCCACTTACTATATTATCGCCCCGGCCGAGGCCTCCACGAACCTCTCACGCTTTGATGGTGTGCGCTACGGACACCGCTGCAAAGACCCCAGGGACCTGCATGACCTGTATACACGCTCCCGCGAGGAGGGCTTTGGCGACGAGGTCAAACGCCGCATCCTGGTGGGCACTTACGCCCTGTCTGCCGGGTACTACGACGCCTATTACAAGAAGGCCCAGCAGGTAAGACGGCTTATCCAACAGGATTATTTGGACTGCTTCGAAAAGGTGGATATCATCGCCGGCCCCACCACCCCCGGCCCCGCATTTGCCCTGGGTGCAAAATCGGATGACCCGCTGGCCATGTACCTGGAGGACGTCTATACCCTGGCGGTAAACCTGGCGGGGCTGCCCGGCATGTCTGTTCCGGTGGGTTTTGTCGACAAAAAACCTGTGGGGCTGCAACTGATTGGCCAACACTTTGGCGAGGCCAGATTACTCAATGCGGCCCATCGCTTCCAGCAGGCCACCGATTGGCACCTGGCGCGTCCCGTCACCGCGGAGGAACAATAATCATGCAGTGGGAAACCGTCATTGGCCTAGAAGTTCATTTGCAACTGGCCACCCAGTCCAAAATATTCTCAGGCTCATCCACAACCTTTGGTGCGCCCCCCAATACCCAGGCCAGTGCCGTCGATCTGGCTATGCCGGGCATGCTGCCCGTACTCAATGAAAAAGCCGTGCGTTTTGCCGTGTTGTTCGGCCTGGGGATAGGCGCCGAGATCGGCAAGCGTTCAGTGTTTGACCGCAAAAACTACTTCTACCCCGACCTGCCCAAGGGTTACCAGATCAGCCAGTTCCTGGACCCCATTGTGGGCAGGGGCGAGTTTGAGATTCAGCTGGCAGATGGCAGCCGCCGCACCATCGGTATCACCCGGGCCCACCTGGAAGAGGACGCGGGCAAGTCACTGCACGACAGCTTTCACGGCCAGACCGGAATCGACCTGAATCGGGCCGGTACGCCACTGCTGGAAATTGTGACCGAGCCGGACATTCGCACTGCCGAAGAGGCTGTCACCTACCTCAAGGACCTACACTGCCTGGTCACCTACCTGGGCATTTCCGATGGCAACATGGCAGAGGGCTCCATGCGCTGCGATGTCAATATCTCCCTGCGCCCGGTGGGTTCGGACACGCTGGGCACCCGCGCTGAAATTAAAAACGTAAACTCCTTCCGCTTTGTTGAGAAGGCCATTCGCTACGAGTTCAACCGCCAGGCCGAGATTCTGGATGACGGCGGCACCGTGGTACAGGAAACCCGCCTGTACGATGCCGAGCGCGATGAGACTCGCTCCATGCGCTCCAAGGAAGTGGCCAATGACTACCGCTATTTCCCCGAGCCCGACCTGCTGCCCGTGGTCATCGAAGACAGCTATATCGAGGCCCTGAGAGGCCAGCTACCGGAACTGCCGCGGGCCAAGCGCGAGCGTTTTATCAGCCAGTACCAATTGAACCAGTACGATGCAGGTATATTGTGCGCCTCACGCGCCATGGCTGACTTTTATGAGAGCGTGGTTCAAGGCTGCACCCATGCAAAAATGGCGGCCAACTGGGTACAGGTGGAGTTGCTGGGCCACCTGAACCGCAACGGCCTGGATATTGAAGCCAGCCCGGTCTCGCCACAAGCCCTGAGCGGCCTGATAAAACGCATACTGGACAACAGCATCTCCGGCAAGATCGCCAAACAGGTATTTGAGGCCATGTGGCAAGGCGAGGGCAGTGCCGATGAAATTATTGCCGCCAGGGGGCTGAAGCAAGTCAGCGACAGCGGCGCGCTGGCTAGCATGGTCGATGAGATAATCGCCGCCAATGCCACCCAGGTGCAGCAGTATCTGGCCGCCGACGAGGCCAAGCGCAAAAAACTGCTGGGTTTCTTTGTGGGCCAGATAATGAAGCTCTCCAAGGGCCAGGCCAACCCGCAGATGGTGAACAAACTACTCGCAGAAAAACTGGTATAGCCGGGACAAAAAATTATGAAAAAAGATAAAGAAAAGGTTTTGGATGAAGTCTGGACGGAGGATCACATCAAGAGCTTCCTCAGCGTTCGCCCCCACGACAATAGCGACGAAGATTTTCACATGCTGCTAAAGGCCTACCAGAGCATGCGGGAGGAAGACTTCGCCGTATTCGTGGCATTTTTCAAAAGCGAGAATCGTAACATCGACGCCAGCGGACCGGACGGGCGCAGCGTACCGGACATCATCGCCGAGCACCGGCACGGCGCAGAATATGCAGAAATTTTGAGAAACCAGGTCAGCTGAACTTCTCCCGGTTCTCCCGCTTTTTCTCCTCACTTTTACGCAGCAGCACATACACCGCCCCGGTACCCCCATGGCGCGGCAGCGCACTGTGAAAGGCCTGCACGGCCTCCAGTTCTCGCAACCAGTGATCGGTGCAGCCCTTGAGAATCGAGCATTGGCCGCGTTCAGTGGGCGTTTCACCTTTGCCGTGTATTAACATAACGGTGCGCAGGCCTAGCTGCTGGCAATCGTCGATGAATCGAAACAGTTCCCCTCGCGCGATGGCCACGGTCATGCGGTGCAGGTCCAGAGCGGCTTCGGCCTCGTAACGGCCCATGCGCAACTTCCTGAAAACACCATTTTGTATACCCGGACGCTTGAATTCCAACACATACCAGGGGTCCAGGGGCGCTATGCCGCCCTCGGTGAGATTATTGCGGTCCGCCTGGGGCCCGGTCACGGCGGCCGTTCGCCGGTGCTGCAAGGATGAGTCCTTGCCAGCCTGTTTTTTGGGGGTTAATGCCACCCGGGGCACACGCCGCAACGGGGCGACATCAGACATTTCCCGGAAAAAGATTTTATCGTCGTCGTCTGCCATTTACTTACTACCCGCCCTGAATTCGCTATTATAGTCGCCGTTGTCACTTTCTCACAGAGCCCATGAACAGGCAGACAAAAAACGTCGATAAACAATGCCCGCTGTGTGGTGACGCCAACCTCTGTGCGCTGGGCATGGGGAAAACCATAGCGGCCTGTTGGTGTAACAAGGCGACAATCAACGCTGGCACCCTGCAGGCAGTTCCCGATTCACAAAAGAACCTGCACTGCTTGTGCCAGGCCTGCGCCACAAAAACAGGAGAGCGGCCCCTTGGACGGTAAGCTATCTCACGGCGCTCAATACCTGATACGCGGCACCAAAATGCTCGCTCACCCTTCGTTGCGCTTGTTTGTGATCATCCCGCTGCTGGTCAATATCCTCATTTTCGGTTCCCTGATCGGGCTTACCCTCAACTACCTCAGCGAGCTGATGAGTGGCTGGCTGAGCCTGATTCCCGAGTGGCTGGGGTTTATTCAATGGATATTGTGGCCGCTTATCGGGCTTACGCTCAGCCTGGTTACCGGCTATGCCTTTACCGCCGTGGCGCTGATTATAGCCTCGCCATTTAATGCACTGCTGGCAGAAAAAGCGGAAGAATTAATTACCGGGCGCCCGGTGGAATCGCTGGAGGGGCTGGGCGGCGCGCTGTTGGCCATTCCCCGGGGAATACTGCGCGAATTGTTAAAATTGCTGTATTACGTACCGATGTTATTGTTGGTGCTGGTGCTCAGCTTTGTGCCGCTGCTGAATGCCGCCTCACCTTTTTTGTGGCTGCTGCTGGGGGCCTGGATGATGAGTATCCAGTTTCTGGACTACCCCATGGACAATCACCAACTGAGCTTCGCTGATGTCAAAGAAGCGGCACGCATGCGGCGTTTAAGCAGTCTGGGTTTTGGTGGGGCGGTGGCGCTGTGCACCGGTATTCCGATCTTGAATTTCTTTGTCATCCCATCGGCCGTAGTCGGCGCCACCATTATGTGGTGTGAAGAACTGGCCGACTAGGCCAACAATACTGCATTACCGTAATAATTCTTCCGGCGGGTAGGTGCACTCCAGTTTGTTACCCAGCAGCTCCTCAATGCCGGGCAGCAAAAATGCCTCGTCCTCGCAGGCAAAACTGATGGATATACCCGTAGCGCCCGCCCGCCCGGTGCGCCCAATGCGATGCACGTAATCTTCCGGGTCTTCCGGAAGATTGTAGTTCACCACATGGCTGACGCCACTCACGTGTATACCCCGGCCGGCGACATCGGTAGCTACCAGCACTTTAATTTCGCCACTCTTGAACTGCTCCAGGGTGCGGGTGCGCTTATTTTGAGGAACCTCACCCGACAACATACCGCAGGACAAACCGGACTTGCGCAGTTTCTCGTACAGACGACGCACCTGGTCACGGCGGTTGGCAAACACAATGACGCTGTCGGCGGCATCACTGCGCAGCAGGTTTTTCAGGATGCGAAAGCGCTGCTCGGAGCTCACCAGGAAGACTTTCTGATCCACCGAGTCAGTGGCCACATGTTCCGGCTCGATATCTATAGACACCGGCTCATAGGTCCACTGCTGGGACAGGTTAATAATATCCGGGGTGAAGGTGGCCGAGAACAGCAGGGTCTGGCGATTTTCCTTGCGTGGGGTGGCGCGCACGATACGCTTCACCTGGGGGATAAACCCCATGTCCAGCATTCTGTCCCCCTCATCGAGTACCAGTACTTCGATATGGTCCAGGAATAAATCCCTGCGCCCCATAAAATCCAGCAGGCGGCCGGGTGTGGCAACCACCAGGTCCACCACATCGTTGTGCAGCCGATTTAACTGTTTCTGGTAGTCCATACCACCAATCAGGGTGACTACCTGCAAATCTGTATACTTGGCCAGGTCTGCGGCATCCGCCGCTATCTGCATCACCAATTCACGGGTGGGTGCAATGACCAGCGCCCGGGGCTCGCCCACGAAACGCTCTCCCTCCCAGGGGTGGCACAGCATGTCGTTAAAGATGGTCACCAGGAAAGCGGCCGTCTTGCCGGTGCCAGTTTGTGCTTTTCCTATGGCATCGTGGCCCTGCAGGGTGTGGGGCAACACCGCCGCCTGAATGGGCGTGCAGTATTCAAAACCCAGATCTGCGATGGCGTGCATCAATTCATCGCGCAGGCCAATATCGTGAAACCGTGTCTGTCCCTCTTTGGGGGCTACCTGGAAATCGTCTATGGACCAGGCCTGGACCGGTGATTTTGGCTGGTTCTTCTGATGGCGCGACCCACCTTTCCCCTCAGACGGCCTGTCGCCTTTGTGCCCAAACATGCTCTTGATCAAAATAGTATCCTGTGACTCGTCAAAAAAACGCGCTAGTCTACCATTTTGCGGGGGAAATTACTCTCTACCTGAGGGGATATACCTTCGCCATGTAGTAATCGAGGCTAAAGTAGCGGCCGCCGCCGGTGAACATCAAACTAAACAGCATCAGCAAGTAGGTTACACCGAACTCAATGCCGTTGTTGAGAATGACAAAGTTGCCCTTCTCCGTCAGCCAGGCGTAGTTGCCGTGCTCCTGCAAAAGTTCTCGGGCCGCCCCCAGCCGCACTGCCACATCCTGGGCACCCGAGTCGGCGATGGCCGTCCAGCCATTACCCCAGTGCACCGTAAAAATAGCCACCAACATCGTGGCCATCAGGGGTATGGAGATCCAGCGAGTCGCCAGGCCCACCAACAACAATAGTGCGCCAACCGCTTCGGTATAGGCAGCCATATGGGCCAACAGGGACGGAAAAGGCAGCCCCAGACCCCAATCGGGGTTGCCGAACCACGCTATGGTACTGTCCATGCCGGCAATTTTCTGTGAGCCCGCCATCCAGAACACGGGGACCAGGTAGAGCCGCAGGGCCAGCGGTGCCAAGCCGTCCAAGTTCTGTAGCCAAGAAAAAATGGCATTGTGAATGGTGTAATAGCCTTGTACCAGAGCGTTCATTTATTCAACCCCTGTTATGCTTGTATTGTGGCTTTCGACAACAGCCGGCGCCAAAAGGTTTCAACTTCGAAACCACATCCCCCATAAAACCGGAAAATTAACGAAATTAAGTATGTCCACTTCACAGCAACAAATTAACCAGTATCTGAATGAAGCTCGCGCGCTGTGGACGCTGACATGGCCCATGCTGGTCGCACAATTGGCCCAGATGGGCACCGGGGTAGTCGACACTATTATGGCCGGACGCTACCACGTCACAGACCTGGCCGCCGTCGCCATCGGCTACAATGTCTGGCTACCGCTGTACCTGGCGACTGTGGGCATCATGCTGGCAACCACCGCCATTGTCGCCCAGGACTTTGGCGCCGGCCGCATAGCACGCATTAGAGAACTGCTGCCACAATCGCTGTGGTTGGCGCTTATCCTGGGACTGATAGCCTGGCCCGCCTGTTATTTTTCAGACCCGCTACTATCCCTGTCGCAGCTGGATAATCAGACCCACGAAAAAAGCCTGGCCTACTTGCAGGCTGTGTCCTTTGGCTTGCCGGCGGCGGCGCTGTTTCAAGCCCTGCGCTGCCACACCCAGGGGGTGGGCATTATGCGACCCTTCGCCATTGCCAGTGTCATCGGTTTTTTTGTCAACATTCCTCTGAATTACGCTTTGATTTACGGGGTTTGGGGGGCACCCGAATTGGGTGCCGAGGGCTGTGGTTGGGCAACAGCGGCTTCCATGTGGCTGGGCCCCATACTCATCGTCATATACATGGCCCGGGCAGAGACGCTCAGGCCCTACCTGCCCGCGTTAAAATTTGTGGCGCCACAGTTTGACCGTCTCAGGGAAATACTCCGGCTGGGGCTGCCCATAGGCCTGACTTTCTTTTTTGAGGTTGCCGTGTTTTCAATTATCGGCCTGTTTATCGCCACCCTGGGAAACACCGCGATGGCCTCCCACCAGATTGCCCTCAATGTGTGGGATGTCGTGTACATGCCGCTGATAAGCGTAGGTGCGGCCATGGCCACCCGCATCGGGCACGCCATTGGGCAGGGAGACAAACAGGCGGTGACCTTGGCCGTGCGCTGCGGCACCGGCATCACCATTGTGCTGGGCTTCCTCATCATGTTATTACTGTTGGCCAGCCCCAGCACCCTCATCTACGCCTACACGGAAGACACGGCCATTTTTGCCATGGCCGTGCTACTGGTTCGCCTGGCGGCATTCTTTATCGTACTGGACGCCGTGCAAGTGGCGGCGGCCTCCACCCTGCGCGCCTTCAAAGACACCCGTTTCCCCTTTTTGGTTATGACGGTGGCCTACTGGCTGATCGCCCTGCCGCTGGGCTATTGGCTGGGCATTGTCAAAGCTCAAAACCCCACTGATGGCACCGTTGGTTTCTGGTGGGCGATGATCGCCGGTATTACTGTGGCGGCTATTTTAGTGGTGTGGCGGCAGCGAAAAGTACTGCGCAGGCCGCTACCAGTTTTCAGTGACTAGTTTTTAACAACAGGGGAAGATGGCCACAATCCGGGCAGCCCTCTCGCCGGGGTAAGCCCAGCTTGCGGAACTCCATGGCCTTCAAATCGACCAGCAACACGCTGCCGCGCAAAGATTCGCCATGACCCGATAGCACTTTGATCGCCTCCATGGCCAACAGAGAGCCCAGCACGCCCACCACCGGTGCCAGTACACCGCTTTGGCTACAGCTGAGGGCGCTTTCTGCACTGTCATCGGGGTAAAGGCAGCGATAGCAAGGGCCGCCGCGCACCGGGTCGAAAACACTGAGTTGCCCCTCGCTGCGCACGGCGGCGGCGGACACCAGTGGCACAGCCGCAGCGATGCAGGCACGGTTCAGGGAAAAACGAATCGGGTAGTTGTCACTGGCATCCACCACCAGGTCTGCGCGCGCCAGCAATTCGGGTAAATCAGCGTCACACAATTGCTTGTCCAACACCTCCACCGCGCAATCATCATTGATGGCGGCCACAGAGGCAGCCGCCGACGCCGCTTTGTTGCTGCCAATATCGGCCTGTGTATGTGCTATCTGGCGTTGCAGGTTGCTTAGCTCCACCTTGTCACCATCGGCCAGTAACAGGCAGCCCACCCCGGCGCCGGCCAAATACAGCGCCGCCGGGCTACCCAGCCCGCCCAAACCCACTACCAACACGGTGGCGGCGCGCAACTTTAGCTGCCCTTCTATATCGAAATCCGGCATCAACAGTTGGCGACTGTAGCGCTGTAACTGACGGTCACTGAGCATGCCACTGCCCCCCGCTCACCCGCTCCAGACCGGCTAAATCCCGACGGGTCTCAATGTGGTCAAAGCCCCGTCGGGCCAACAGCGAACGCAACTGCTGTCCCTGCTTGTGGCCGTGTTCCAGCAGTAACCAACCGCCGCCGCACAGGTGGCCGGGGGCATTTTCTACCAGGGTGGCCAGATCGGCCATGCCCTGCTCAGCGGCCATTAAAGCACTCTTTGGTTCGAATCGGAGGTCACCGCGAGCGAGATGCGCATCACCCTCCTCGATATAGGGGGGATTACTGAGCAACAGGTGGTAGCGAAGACCCGCCAGCGCGTCAAACCAGTCTGAGAGCAAAAACTGCACCCGGCCCAAACCAAACTCCCGGGCATTTTCTTTTGCCACCGCCAGCGCCTGGGAGCTGGTATCCACAGCGCTAAGCCGCCAACCCGGCCTCTCGCTGGCCAGCGCCAGGGCGATGGCGCCACTGCCCGTCCCCAGATCCAGCACATCAGCGTCTTCGCGCAGGGCCAGGCCTAGCGCCCATTCCACCAGTGCTTCGGTCTCGGGCCTGGGGATTAAGGTATGTTCGTTTACCCGCAAGTTTAGCGACCAGAACTCGCGCCGACCAATGAGGTGGGCCACCGGGTGGCCGCGCTTGCGCGACGCCAGCAGTTGCTCAAATTGGGCGAGCGCAGTGGACTGTACTTCGAATTCAGGCCAGGTATACAGCCAAGTGCGCGGTTTTTCCATCGCGTGGCACAATAATATCTCGACATCGCGCCGGGCGCTGTCGCCGGGAAGATGGCGAGCCGCACGCAGCAACTGGGCCACGGTAGGCATTAACTGGACGCCAGTGCCGCCAGTTGGTCCGCCTGATACTCCTGGCGCAGGGGGCCAATCACAGCGCCCAGTTCACCTTCCATGACTTCCGCCAGTTTATACAAAGTGAGGTTAATGCGGTGATCGGTAATGCGACCCTGGGGGAAATTATAGGTTCGGATGCGATCCGAGCGATCGCCCGTACCCACCAGGTTGCGACGCTCCTCCGCCTGCTCGGCAGCCAGTTTGTCCTGCGCACTGGTGAGCAATTTGGCCTGCAACAGGGACATGGCCCTGGCGCGGTTCTTGTGCTGGGAGCGCTCGTCCTGGCACTCCACCACGATGCCGCTGGGCAGGTGGGTAAGGCGAACAGCTGAATCGGTTTTGTTCACGTGCTGGCCACCGGCACCGGAGGCCCTGTAGGTATCAACCCGCAGGTCACCCTTGTTTATCTCCACCGCCTCTACATCCTCTACTTCAGCCATTATGGCCACGGTACAGGCCGACGTGTGGATTCGCCCCTGCGATTCTGTTTCCGGCACGCGCTGCACCCGGTGGGCACCGGATTCAAACTTCAGGTGTGCGTAGACATCTCGGCCCTCAATACGAGTGATAATTTCCTTGAAGCCACCGTGATCGCCACGACGCTCAGAGATGACCTCAAGCTTCCAGCCCTGCTTCTCCCCGTAGCGCGAATACATACGAAACAGGTCGCCGGAAAAAATCGCCGCCTCATCGCCCCCGGTACCGGCGCGAATTTCCAGAAAGACATTGTGGGAGTCCCGGACATCCCGGGGCAATAACAGTGTTTGCAGTTCTTTTTCCAAGCCTTCCCGGCGGGCCTTGCCCGACTCTATCTCTTCTTTGGCCATTTCGCGAAGATCGGAATCACTGTCCTGCAGCATGAGGTTGGCCTCCTCCAGGTCTTCCATCACCGCCGCATACCTGGCGTAACAGCGCACCACCGTCTCCAACTCAGAGTATTCCCGGGACAGATCTCGAAACTTGTTCTGGTCGGCGATAGTCTCCGCATCGCCCAACAGCGCAGCTACCTCCTCATGCCGTTCAGACAGGGTCTCCAGTTTCGCCAGTATGGATGGTTTCATTGCAGGGTTTGTTCCGATGGGTCGGTGGGGGTGGCGGGAAAGTCTTGTTGCTCTGTTTGACCAGATTCGGGTGCCTGCCAGGCCGCAGGCTTCTCTGGCGCCTGAGTTTGCGCAAGCTCGGGGACCGCGGACAAGCCCAGCAATGTTCGCGCATTCAACATCAAGTCGTCACGCCCTGCCGCGCTGATTTTTTTCAGCCCGGTACTGGGCGCGTGGATTAATTTTTGCGTGACGGCCCTGGCCAATTGAGCCAGCACTTGTGCGGGGTCATCCCCACGGGACAATTGTCGCAACGAGCGCTGCAACTCCTGCTGCGTGTGCCGCTCCGCCATCTGGCGAAACTCCCTGACGGTATCCACCGCCGCCAGACTGCGCTCCGCTTCCCGGTAGGCCAGTACGCCCTGGGCAATAATCACGTCGGCTTTGCGCGCCTCGTGTTGTCGACCACGCAGGTTATGATCCACAATATCGGCCAGATCGTCAACGCTGTACAAATACACGTCACGCAATTCGCCCACCTGGGGTTCGATATCGCGAGGCACGGCGATATCCACCATCAACATGGGCCGGTGCTTGCGCCGTTTAAGCGCATTTTCTACCGCCCCCTTGCCGAGGATGGGCAATTGGCTGGCGGTGGAGGTAACAACGATATCGGCATGCACCAGTTGCTCGGGAATTTCAGACAACAACACGGCCTCTGCGGAAAACTTCTGTGCCAGCTCCCTGGCTCTATTCAGCGTGCGGTTGGCGATAACAATTTTGCGCACACCGGCCTCCACCAAGTGCCTGGCCACCAATTCGATGGTTTCGCCCGCGCCCACCAGCAGGGCGCTGCTGGTACTGAGGTCGGAAAAAATGTGACCCGCCAGGTTCACTGCGGCGTAAGCCACCGACACGGGATTCTCGCCAATCGCCGTATCGGTGCGCACCCGTTTGGCAATGGAAAACACCCGCGGAAATACCCGGCCAAGTTCACTGCCCACCGTGCCAGACTCTGCCGCCACGGCGTAGGCAGACTTCATCTGTCCCAGTATCTGCGGCTCACCCAACACCATGGAATCGAGCCCGCTGGCAACCTGCATAATATGCTGCAGGGCCTGTTCAGCTTCAAAGTGATAGGCCGATTGATGCAAATCCTCGGCGGAGAGATGGTGATACTGGGCCATCCAGCCAATCAACTGTCGGGCTTTCACAGCGGGCTCCAGCCCATCCGAGGCAATCGCGTATATCTCGGTGCGGTTGCAAGTAGAAAGAATAACCACTTCGTCCAGAAGCGCATCTGCACAGGCATCATTGAGGGCCTCGTTCATCTGCTCCGGGGCAAAGGCGACCCGCTCCCTCACCTCGACGGCGGCAGATTTGTGGTTAATACCCAGAGCGATAAGCTTCATTGGTCTCTCAGCAGTGGCGCGGGCAAGCCCGACGGATGTTGTATGCCGGCCCAGGCGGCGGCCCCAAACGGGCGCGCACCTTAACACATCGGCGAAATTAGCCACAATTCTATCAAGTTACGGTCAAAATTGCAGAGTTGGGAGGGGGGCGCGACAGCCCCTGGGACAACTTGGCACAGCGCGGGTCGCCATCGCTGTGTGGGTTTCAGACCCCAGCTGTGTCATCATGGTGTGTTTCAAGCTGGAATTAGCACCCACATCTATGCTCAGGCTCATCACTTTAGCCCTTCTTATTTCCCTCACTGCCGCCTGTAGCACCACTGGCGGCGAACCGGAGCAGCAGGTGGTGGAAGCCGCGGCACAGCTTCAAGAACCCGCTCCTGAGCGGGCCATTCCACCGGATAGTGTCTACCCGTTACTGGTGGCAGAATTTGCCCTGCGCCGACGCGACTACGATGTGGCCCTGGACAACTACCTGCAACAGTCGGAAATACTGCGCGACAAGGCGGTCAGCGAGCATGCCACCCATCTCGCCCAATTCATGCAGCGCGAGGATCAGGCTCTGCAAGCGGTGCAACTGTGGCTGGAACTTGAACCCGGGAATGTGGAAGCCAACAACACCATGGCAACTCTGCTGGCCCGCCAACAGCGAACTATTGAGGCCCTTCCCTACGTCGCGGTGGTCGCTAGAAGCGGCGGCGATATCCATTTTCCCCTCCTGCTCAACGGCTTTGACAAATTGAATGCAGCCGATCAGGCGAAACTGCTTGCCGGCATTAATGATCTCGCCCGTGAGTTCCCGGATGAGACTGGTATTCTGCTCAGCCAGGCGATCATCCACCAGGAGTTAAAGCAAGACGACCAGGCCTTGGCGAAGTTGGAGAAGCTATTCAAGCAGGAGCCCTACCAACAGCAGGCGCTGGTGCTCGAGGCGCGAATATTGTTACAAAATGAGGCTAAAAAGCCCCTGGCGCGCATCGAGCGGGCACTGGAAGAACAACCCGGTGACAGTAAACTCCGTCTGCAGTACGCCCAACTGCTCACCCGAAGCAGCATGGCCGCGGCCCGCCAGCAATTTGAAATACTCTCGGCCCAGGCGCCCGGCAATGGAGACCTGCTGTTTTCACTGGCCCTTATCAATCGGGAGACTGGCAATACTGAGAAGGCCAAGGCCTATTTGCAACAAATGGTAGAGCAGGATCTCCGGGCGGGTGAGGCACACTATTATCTGGGGCGCATCCTGGAAGATGAAGGCGAGCTGAAAGCCGCCGTGGCGCAGTATATGCAGGTGGAAGACGGGCGTGACTTCCTGCGCGCCAACAGCCGCATCGGTACGATACTGCTCGCTACCCAGGAGGGTGACCAGAATCACGATTATTTGAATGAACTGCGGCGCAAGTATCCACAGCGCAAAGAACAGCTTTATGGCCTGGAAGTTGAAATGCTGACCCGCGTCGGTGAAGTGGAGCGCGCCATGGCCGTGCTCAATGTGGCACTGCGTGAAATGCCTGAGTCCACAACCTTGCGCTACACCCGCTCCATGCTGGGCGAACAGCAAAATGACCTGGCCCTGATGGAGAGCGACCTGCGCGACATTATTGACCGGGAGCCCGACAACGCCACGGCCCTCAACGCACTGGGCTACACCCTGGCCAACCGCACCCAGCGCTATGCCGAAGCGTTTTCCTTAATCTCACGAGCCCTGGCTTTGCAGCCCGGTGAACCGGCCATTCTGGACAGCATGGGCTGGGTGCTCTACCGCCAGGGCGATTATAAAAAGGCAGTGGAATACCTCAGCCGTGCCTATGCCAAATTTCCAGACCCGGAAGTGGCCGCGCATCTGGGTGAGGTGTTGTGGATTTCCGGCGACACCAAGACCGCCCTGGCCGTGTTGCAAGGTGCTGTGGCCAGAGACCCCGACCACAGTTTGCTGGTGGAAACCATGGAACGCCTCGGTGTACCCCAGCCCACTCTGGTAAAGCCATAGTGCCACGACGGTACCACGGCGCGCTGCTGGCTTTTTGCCTGCTGCTGACCAGTTGCACCCAGCTGCCGCAAATACCCACCGATTCCCTGGACTGGGAAGTGCACGCAGCGCAGCTGGCTGCTCTGCACAACTGGACCGCCACGGGTAAGCTTGCCCTGCGGACCGAAACCCAATCTGAATCGGCCAACATGCAGTGGACTCAAAAGGGCAAGACAACCCAAATACTGCTCAGCGGGCCCATGGGGCTGGGTGCCACGTCCATCGAAAGCGACCAGCGGCAACTGCAAATCAGCCGCAATGGGCAAACTCAGTACTACGCACTTTCTGATCTGGCTGCCGGCGCTGTAGAACCCGGCTGGGACTTGCCGCTACAGGCACTGCCGTACTGGATACTGGGCTTGCCATCACCACAGCCCACGGTACAAGCCCAGGAAGTGAAAACGGGCTTACTGCGCCGCCTGGAACAATTGGGCTGGACGGTTATCTACGAGGATTATCGGCAGTTCGGCCACCTGATACTACCCACACGCATAAAAATGGAACGCGACAGCACACGGGCCCAGCTGATTATTCGCAACTGGTCTGGCTTTTCCAGCTAATGCCCCCCTCACCCACCCTGACCTGTGTGTCGCCCGCCAAACTGAACCTGTTTTTGCATATTACCGGGCGTAGAGCGGACGGCTACCACACGCTGCAAACCGCCTTCCAGTTGCTGGACTGGGGGGATACCATGCAGTTTACCGTCAGGGACGACGACCAAATTCAGCTGTCAATCCCCTACCTGGGCATAGCGGATGAAGAAAACCTGATCACCCGGGCCGCCCGCCTGCTACAGGCCACCCTGCCGAAACATACCCCGGGGGCAGACATCACCGTTAGCAAGCACATCCCCCTGGGCGGCGGCCTGGGCGGCGGCAGCTCAAACGCAGCCACCACCCTGCTGGCCCTGAACCGATTGTGGGGCGTGGACCTGGGTGCGACCCAGCTGCAGGCCATGGGAGCTAAACTGGGTGCCGATGTGCCCGTTTTCGTCGCCGGATACAGCGCCTGGGCCGAGGGTATTGGTGAGATTTTGACCCCCCTGGAGCTGCCCCCACTCTGGTACTTAATTGTTCAACCCGACTGTCGTGTGAGTACTGCCAAAATATTTTCCTGTGAGCAATTGACACGGGACACCTCTCCCATCACACTAGCGGCCTTTTTTAGGGGGGACTCCCGAAACGATTGCCAGCCAATTGTTATAGACCTTTACCCAGAAGTAGATAACGCTTTGAAATGGTTGGATAAATTTGGAGAGGCCAAATTAACCGGAACTGGCGCTTGTGTGTTCGCCAGCTTCGAGACCAAAGAGGAAGTGGACACCTTAGTGCGTCTATTGCCCGAAAACTGGACTGGATTTGTTGCCAGAGGCATAAATAAATCTCCCGTCCTGACATCTTTGGCCTGAAAAACAGTTTTATTGGGGTGTCGCCAAGCGGCAAGGCACTGGGTTTTGATCCCAGCATTCGCAGGTTCGAATCCTGCCACCCCAGCCATATTGAGTACCCCGAACTATCAGCAATAATCGCTGTTAATTTGGGTAAACAGAGCCAACGCAGGATTAGAACCAGGTTCGACAAACGCCAAAGGCGTTTGGGCGGTAGGGCGCAGCGACACCGGGGCGAAGCCCCAAGGGCCGTCAGGCCCGCAGCCTATCCTGCCACCCCGCGATCCGAAGGATCGCTGGATGCAAAAAAGAACGATGGGCCGTGGGCCCGAGAGAGACCTGGGTAATACACACATAGACTAGGGGATACTAGCCGTGTCATCAAAAATGATGGTCTTCACTGGTAACGCAAACCCGGCGCTGGCCAGAAAAGTAGCCAGCAGATTGTACTTGTCTCTGGGCAACGCCGATGTTGGTAAATTCAGCGACGGCGAGATTGCGGTCGAGTTGAAAGAGAACGTGCGTGGCAAGGATGTATTCATCCTGCAACCCACCTGCGCTCCCACCAACGACAACCTGATGGAACTGATCGTGATGATCGACGCACTGCGCCGTTCATCTGCGGCACGTATCACCGCGGTAGTGCCCTACTTTGGCTACGCCAGGCAGGACCGCAGAGTGCGCTCGGCTCGTGTGCCTATTACGGCCAAAGTAGTGGCCAGCATGATGGTGAATGCCGGCGTTGACCGGGTACTGACTGTCGACTTGCATGCCGAGCAAATTCAGGGCTTTTTCGACTGTCCTGTGGATAACGTTTACGGCTCACCAATTTTAATCAGCGATATTATCAGCTGTAAGTACGAGAATTTGATGGTAGTGTCGCCCGACATTGGCGGCGTGGTAAGAGCCAGGGCTGTCGCCAAGCAGTTGGATGACGCCGACCTGGCTATCATCGACAAACGTCGTCCCCAGGCCAATGAAGCCCAGGTGATGAATATCATCGGTGAAGTTGAAGGGCGCACCTGCGTATTGGTGGACGACATGGTCGACACAGCGGGCACCCTGTGTAAAGCGGCCGATGCTCTGAAAGAGCGCGGCGCCTCCAAAGTAGTGGCCTACTGTACCCACGCGGTACTGTCGGGCAACGCTCTGGAAAATATTCGAAACTCCCAGTTGGATGAACTGGTAGTGACAGACACGATTCCCCTGAGTGCGGACGCGAGGGCTTTAGACAAGATTCGCGAACTCACGATTGCCGACCTGCTCGCAGAATCCATGCGCCGGGTCAGCAACGAGGAATCTATTAGCGCGATGTTCAACTGAGAATATCGTTTACTGCAACGCATTACCGCGCCGGTCGCAAGCACGGTAATGTCTTATCAAGGGAGTCACGACTATGTCTGACCAATTTGAATTACAAGCCGAAGTACGCGAGGACATGGGGAAAGGTGCGAGCCGCCGCCTGCGTCGTCTCGCCGATCACGTTCCCGCCATTATCTATGGTGGTAGCAAAGACCCACAGCCCCTGACCCTGGTCCGCAAGGATTTGGAAAAGGCGCTGGAAAACGAAGCCTTCTACTCTCACGTTCTGACTATCAAGATAGGCAAAACCAAAGAGAAGGCGATTCTCAAGGACCTGCAACGTCACCCCGCCAAGGATTCGGTGATGCACGCCGACTTTATGCGTGTTGACGACAAAGTGGCTATCAAGGTACACGTGCCTATCCACTTCCTGAACGAAGAAACGTCTATCGGTGTTAAGACCGAAGGCGGTATCGTTCAGCACCAGACCACTGACATTGAAATCCTGTGTCTGCCAGCTGACATCCCCGAGTACATTGAAGTGGATATGGCTGAAGTAAGCACTGGCCAAATCATCCATTTGTCAGACGTAATCCTGCCGGAAAAAGTCACCTCAGTTGCCCTGGCACTGGGTGAGGACCACGACCTCGCAATCGCTTCTATCATCGCTCCACGAGGCGCGAGTGAAGAAGAGGAAGAAGAAGCAGCAGCGGCAGCAGCCGAAGACGCTGAGGCGGAAGAAGGTTCTGCAGAAGAAGGCGACAGCGAGGAGTAATTCCTCGCTGTGAACGGCACCCGCGTTGGCAGCACAGATAAAACTGATTGTTGGGTTGGGCAACCCCGGTAGCGAATACCGGGGCACTCGCCACAACGCGGGGGCCGATTTTCTCCTTGAACTGGCCCGTCAGTGCAGTGTCACTTTACAGCCAGATTCCAAGTTTTTTGGTCTTGCCGGTCGCGCCACAGTGGCCGGGCACGACCTGCGATTACTCATTCCCACCACGTTTATGAACCGCAGCGGCCAGGCCGTGGCGGCAATTGCCCGGTTCTACAAAATTGAGTCCGAGGAAATTCTGGTCGCGCACGACGAACTGGATATTCCCGCCGGCACGGCAAAATTTAAACGCGGGGGTGGCCACGGTGGCCACAATGGCCTGCGGGACGTCGTTCCGGCCCTGGCTAACAACAAGAATTTTTATCGCCTGCGTATCGGCATAGGTCATCCGGGACACGCCTCCCGGGTAACAGGCCACGTGCTGGGCGCCCCGTCGCAAGTTGACCGCGTTCGCATAGACAGTTGCATAGACGCGGCAGTGGCCGCCCTGCCCCTGCTCCTTGACGGCGACGAGGCAAAAGCGATGTCCCAACTACACAGTTTTAGTGCACCTTAAAGGAAGTTAACATGGGTTTTAAATGCGGTATCGTCGGCCTTCCCAACGTAGGCAAATCCACCTTGTTCAATGCCCTCACCAAGGCCGGCATCGATGCGGAAAACTTTCCCTTTTGCACCATCGAACCCAACGCGGGCGTGGTGCCCGTACCAGACCCTCGCCAGAGCCTGATCGCGGCGATCGTCAAGCCGCAAAGAGAAGTACCCACCACCATGGAATTTGTGGATATTGCCGGCTTGGTCGCTGGGGCCTCCAAAGGGGAAGGCCTGGGTAACCAGTTCCTGGCCACTATCCGTGAGACCGATGCTATAGCCCACGTGGTGCGCTGCTTCGAGGATGACAATGTCATTCACGTCGCCAATAAAATAGACCCGAAATCCGATATTGAAGTCATTAACACCGAGCTGGCCCTGGCCGACCTGGAAAGCTGTGAGAAACAACTGCAGAAAGTCGTACGCACGGCCAAGGGCGGCGACAAGGAATCTATCGCCATGCAGGCCCTGCTGGAAGACAAGTTGCTTCCCCACCTCAATGAAGCCCTGCCGGTGCGCTCATTAGAGCTGGACGACAACGAGAATGCGCTGGTCAACACCCTACATTTGCTGACGGTAAAGCCCACGATGTATATCGCCAACGTGGATGAAGACGGCTTCGAGAACAACCCCTTCGTGGATGTTGTCAATGAAATCGCCCGGGGTGAAGAGGCCGTCGTAGTGATCATCTGCAACAAGCTGGAATCGGAAATTGCCGAACTGGAAGACGATGAGCGGCTGGAGTTTCTCAACGACATGGGCATGGCAGAGCCGGGCCTGGACCGGGTCATACGCGGCGGCTACCAATTGCTGAACTTACAAACCTATTTCACCGCCGGTGAGAAAGAAGTGCGCGCCTGGACTGTTAAAGTGGGCGCCACCGCCCCGGAGGCAGCCGCGGTCATCCACACCGATTTCCAAAAGGGCTTTATTCGCGCAGAAATCATCGCCTACAACGACTTTATCGACAATAACGGCGAACAGGGCGCCAAGGAAGCGGGCCGCTGGCGCCTGGAGGGCAAGGACTACCTGGTGCAGGACGGGGACGTAATTCACTTTCGTTTCAACGTCTAAGTCTGAGGGCGACGACGCTAAAATAACTGCTGGTAACTTAGCTGAAAAACATCAAAACTCTCATCGGAATCGTTCAGGGAACCGTTACTGTAGCCCAGCTTGATGGCATGCCCTGCGGCGAAGGGAAACACCAGCGTGACGCCAATTTTTGAATCGCGCTGCAGGTCGTCCAGACGTCTTCCTCCAATGGTGCTGCGGCCCCCTTCATAGTAGGTAAAATCCAATGACGCCCACAAACCCGGCCGGAATCTGTGGATTAAATGCCCCTGCATAGTAACCACAGGCTTCTGCTCTTTCGATACCCCTAAAAAATCATCGTTATCCTCAAAAAACCAGACCCCCAGGGACGTTTCCAACACCCACCTGGGGTGCAAAACCGTGATATAACCCAACTCGGCTTTCATCGCCCAGCGATTGGCACCCACATTGATCAGGCGGTCAGAATCGTACCGTCCAGTTGGCGCCACCACCTTTATACTGGCCCCAAGGATGTTGGGAGCATCTCTACGCAAGCTGGCGAATTCCTCCCGGTTCATCGCCGGTGCGCCCAGTATATTGACCGACAAGGTAGCGGCTAAATCTCCCATGCCCTGGTAATTCCGTTCAAGATCTATTTCGCCTTCACGAGACCCCACAGTGGTGCCATCAACATACGGCACATCGAGCGTAATGTTTGCCGTTCTGTCCCACAAGTTGAAAGTCTGGCGGTAACCGAAATAAACAGAGTCGATGCTGGAATCAACGCCGGTGAGGGGCAGGGAGCGGTCGGGCACTACGTCTCCCGACGCATGAGAGTACCCCACTGTCGCGACCTGGGTGCCCACCGGGGCTGGCCAGTAGGCGCGCGGGGAAAGCTCCTGTGCGCTGGGCACCAAAGCGTACAGGAGAAGGGATAAGACCAGGAATTGACAGGCTCGGAGACTCATTGGCGCCATTATGCAATCAGGCACATCAGCTTACAACGGTGAATAATCGGGCTGCTAGGAACAGGCGTAATAAATCCATTCAATTACCAGCCGCGAACGTCTTGACTTGCCGCCGTAAAATCGGGAAAATGCGCGCCTTCTCAGGGACCGCATGTCCCGCACTTCAATGGCTACGTAGCTCAGCTGGTTAGAGCACAGCATTCATAATGCTGGGGTCGGTGGTTCAAGTCCACCCGTAGCTACCATTTATTACAATGCTTTCAATATGTTACAGATAATAACTCCAACTCCAATAACCTTGCTTTTATATTTTGCTACCTACTTGCTACCTCAGAAGGAAATTTAATGCGTACTGGTTATTTCTTGACCAGTCTTTAACGCCTCCACCATCATAATCACCGCTGACCTGAACCCATCCTCTAGTGCCCTGACCCTCTGGTGAGTCGCATTCGTGCGATATACGTCCTTCCTGGATCAAGGCGCTGGCCAGGTGCAACTCATGGCGGGTTAGTTCAAGAGTGACTCTGTCGGTGGTGTGGTTGATAAGTTTCATTGGTCGTTCCTGGCTACGGCACTGTTAAAAAGGATAGACGGGTATCGGAACTTCTGCTTCACCACATAACAGCCCTTCAGGAGCACGGGTTTTTAGCTATACAGGGGGCCGCTTTGTGCCAGAAGCGGTCGTAGCGGGGGACCGGCGATCAGATCGGCAGGGGGAAGCTGCTAGGGCCGCAATCGTCGCCTAAAAGCTGCCGAATGAGCTATGATGGGATGAGGGTTCGCTATTAATTCGTAAGAGATGTTCGAGCAAACGCTGAATTTGGTTAATTAGCGTACCGAAGCCATGTCGGCGACGCACTATTCGCCCCGCAGAAACGCCTCGATGGCATTGATGTACTCTTCGGAACGTGCGGATCTCATCAACAGCCAATGGCAATCGCCGTCTAGAGGTTTCAACTTCGCACCCGGAATTTCCGCGGCCAGATCAAGGCTATTCTGAAAAGGCACTATCAGATCGTCTTTCGAGTGGAGTATGAGCGTGGGCGTGCGGATCTGCCCCGCAATTTCAAATCCTTGTTCTCGTTCGACCAACGAGCGAATATAGGCAGTCGCAACTTCCTGGCTCGCCGAACTACGTTGCATCTCCATGAAGTAGTTGGTTTCTTCAGTGGAAGCACTCAGGCCCAAAAAAAGATCTGCGAACATCTTTCGATGGCTTTCTTTTTCCCAGCCGGCCTCGACCATCGACATGTACATTTTGGCTAACTTGATTTGATCGAGGTCTTTTTTCTCCGCATTGTTTACGAAAGAACCGTATAGGATCAGATGGGAGACGCGCTCTGGATGCTTGGCGACGTAACGCAGCGCCGTACGTGAACCTTCCGAGGTACCCAACAGGGCAAACTGGTCAAGTCCAGCAGCGTCCACGACGGCTTCGAGATCCTTCAATCGATTTTCTGCCGAAAAATCGGTGGTTGACTCCGACAGTCCTATGCCACGGCCGTCGTACCGGATCAGCCGGTGATCGCGCGACAAACGCTGCCAAAAGCTCCTT
>SMVA01092266.1_pt1 | contig 24034 bp, 23 predicted proteins | sample 2456451 | NCBI WGS metagenome assembly SMVA01 (sample SAMN11095933, study PRJNA526329) | marine sediment metagenome | biome: Marine sediment; feature: Surficial sediment; material: Deep marine sediment; isolation source: Hadal surficial sediment | place: Pacific Ocean | collected 2014-05 | depth... | reverse complement strand
GGAGCCTGAATCCCGCGGCACGTGGTTTTACAGGGGTGTTGCGTCGACCCATTGAGATCACAGCCCGAAAGCGGACGTTCGTTATCGGCCTATAAACAAGAGTGCAAGCGTCCCAAAAACTTGCGCGCTAGTTGCGAATTTTGGGTTGGATTGAGTCGAAGATCGAAAAATTTTCGATAGAAATATTTTCGGCTTTCCGGGTTGCATAAAGGTTGCATTACCGGTTTCGGCCTGTGGCCACGAGAAATTGGCGTGACCTAACCGACTGTTCCTTGGAGATAATTTGGCGCGCCCGGAGGGATTCGAACCCCCGACTTTCTGGTTCGTAGCCAGACACTCTATCCAACTGAGCTACGGGCGCGTTTCATGGCTCTCGGGGCGGGCATTCTACAATCAGCGCGGTCGAATACTCAAATATTACCCGGAGGCTCTCAGGAAGCGTCTTTTGCCGGCCGCAGGAAAAGTGGTCGCCAATCCTTCGTCGTTCTGAATTCGATAAAGCGATAAGTCAATGCCGACAACGAAAAGAGCGTAATAAAATAGACTATCAAATGGGCCGCATCTGCGTTTGCCGCCATTAAATAGATCAGGCGTCCGTGCCAGACGTACAGACTGAAAGTCATCATTCCGATAATCTGAAGAGAGGTCACGGTCAGCGCCGATCTGAGTCTCGATTTTCTGGCTGTCAGGAGCGGGAAGATGATGCAAACGATCCCAAGCTGGAACAGGTTGTACAGTAATGGCCGTATTCCAATTGGTGCGAGGCCGAGCTGCATGTAGTCCCAGAGGCTGCAACAGGCGAATATCGCGAGCGCACCGCCCAGTATCAACCCGCCTGCTGAATACGTTTTCTTCGGCGGGTTGAGGTAGACGTGGCAGAGCCACATGCCGATGACGAAATCGTCCAGGCGTCCGAAAATGCTGTCTCTCACCGGATTCAGGAAAATATTCAGATCGGCGGTCTGATTCCCGATGTAACGGACCGTAAGCGACATCACCAGTGTCAGCATCAGGAGCCGGCCGATGGAGAATCGCCTTGCGAAGAGCACCAGGAACGGGAAAATGATGCTGAACAGGATCTCGAGTCCCAATGACCAGAGCACCCAATTGTTATACGGGAAGAAGGTTTTTATATCGAAGTTGAATGTAGCGGTGACATAAAGCAGCAGGTGCGGGATTGAAACGAGGCGTCCGGTCAACACGAAGTCGATCGCCATAAACGCGGCAAGGGAGATGTAGAACAGGGGCAACAGCCGCTTCGCCCGGCGAAAATAGAAGGACTTGAAGTCCGAGGCGCCGTCCAAAGGCCGCTTGCCGCGCGCGAACGGGAGGAACAGGACGAACCCTGAAAGTACGAAGAACAGATTGACACCGAGCCAACCGTTATTCAGGGGTGCGAGAGGGAGGAAGTTAAAGTTGATATCGCCGATCAAAAGGACGTGCGAACCTGCCGTGGTCAGTTTGTTGATGTGATGCCAGATCACGCTCAGAATCGCGACGCCCCGCAAGCCATTAATGACATCAATACGCTCTCCCATGCCGGCAATCTTCAGTTGAAGTACCCTAGTGAGCGCAGTTGTTGCCTGACTTCTTCATCGAAATCCTGGATCTGTTCGGGTTCGCGCCACAGCGCTGAGCAATCCGAGAACCAATCGGATGCGGTCTGTTCCAGTGTTCGCGCAAGGTCCGGATAATCGGCGCTGACGTCTTCAAGTTCACCCGGGTCATGGGCCAGGTCGTAAAGTTCCAGGTTCTGAATATCCGCATTCCAGATGCCTTTCCAATCTGCCTGGCGCGCGACGATATTCGTGTCGCCGCGGCTTGATACCCAGGGGCGGTAGTATTCTCTGCGATTGATTCTCAGGCTGGTAATCACAGGTACGGTTGCCTCAATTTTATCCGCGCCGGAGATTCTGGGCATCAGGCTCGCGCCACGGCATTCGTAACACAACTCCGGCCGGCCAAGATAATCGAAGATTGTCGGCATAATGTCCAACAGGGATATCGTATCTTCGATCCGCCGGCCCGCGAATTCGCCGTCCGGGAAATGCACGATCAGGGGAACGTGCACGAGTTCTTCGTAAACCGATTGCCCGTGGACCCAGCCTCCATGATCATTGAATTCTTCACCGTGATCCGAGACGAGGATGAAAATAGCTTCATCCCAGATGCCGCGATCTTTGAGTTCATCGATTACGGCGCCGACATTCGAATCCGCCCACCGAATCGATGCGTCATACAAGGCGTTTATTTTATCGCGCATTGCATTCAAGGCTGCCATCGCCTGTTGTTGCTCCTCGGTATTGTCGATCGCTCCCCTGGGCTGATCGGCGATGGAGTCGGCGCCTGTGCTTTCACGATAGGTCATATAGCGGGCGTGGTATTGCTTCCGTTCATCCAGGCTGACCCAGTCCGACTTCGGTATGAACTTGCCCGGCGTCCTGAAGGCGTCATGCGGCTCGATGGTATGCAGATATAAGAAAAACGGTGCCGACGCATGTTGATCCAGGTATGCGCCGACCTGCGCCGCGAGCGCATCTTTGTCCCAATCCACTTCATAGAGATCGTAGCCCTGGTCCAGCCCGGTCGCCGGTCCGACATAAGGATTCGCGTAGTATCCGCCGGTGGCGTAGCCGATTGACCGAAGGCGCTCGGGCAATGTGTCAAATGACGGGCTCAGTTTTTGACCGTCAACGATGACACCGTGTTCGCAGGCGAACGTGGACGAAAGAATCGATGCAACCGACGGGAGCGTCCAGGGTGCCGGTGCGTTCGCTCGTTCGAAGACCACGCTCTCCGACGCGAGTGCGTCGATTCGTGGTGACGTGGATTTATCGTAGCCGTAGAGGCCAAGCCGATCGGCACGCAGCGTATCAATAAGGTAAATGATCACCGGCCAATTGACGGCGGGTTCCCGTAACTGTGCGATCCACCATCCGCCACCGGCGAGAACAAGCACAAGTATGCCGGCAGAAATTTTCTTGTTGCTAATAGACATAAAACGAACGGCAACTAATGTAACAGAATTCACTTGACTGAGATTTTCCGGGCCACATTATGTTTCTCCGGAGCGATCCGCTGGCGGAAAAATATTGACTTTACGACGGGCGGCTGGGAATCTCGTCTCGCGACAAGGAGACGATGAGTTGCGTATTCTGGAGTGGAGTTCCAAGTCTAGACTGTTGGCAATTAGCGTGATCGGACTGGTCACACTTTGCGCGCTATTGGTGCGCTTGCCGGGTCTGCAGCCGGCGTCACTCTGGCTCGACGATCAGTGGGTGGCGGTCCTGGCGACGGTCGCGCCGATCTCATATGTAGTGACCGGCGATTACCCCTGTCCACCCGGGCTGATTCTCCTGATGCGCGCCGTCGTCGCCATCTTCGGGAAGGGTGAGTGGCAGTTGCAGGCGATCCCGTTCGTTTCTTCGCTGGCTGTCATACCGTTATTCGCCTGGGTAACGATGCGCGCAACGGGAAACCGCATGCTCGGGATCATCGCGGCTGTTCTGATAGCCGCCAATATGCTGCTTTCGATGTTCGGGGTGCGTGTCAAACCGTTCGCCGTCGATGCGCTCGCCACGATTTATCTGCTCGCCCTGGCCATCTCTTATATCGACGGCGGCCACGTCCGCCAGTTCGCGACACTCGCCATAGTCGCCGCGCTGTTGCCCCTGTTTTCCTGGCCCGCTTTGATCATCGGGTCCATTCTGGTGATCACCCTCGGTGGGGCCGCGCTGATCCGGCGCGACAATCGCGCGCAAGCCACGAAGCTATTGGGCTGGATGCTCGCGTATGCGCTCGCGGCGCTGTCGATTTACTTGCTGACCATGCGAGGGCGAGGCTCACCGATACTTTATACGCACTGGGACGCAAATTACCTGCCGGCAAATGACTGGGGCGCGCTGCCGGCATTCCTTGCCGATTCGGGTGTGAAATTGTTCACGCGCGCATTTCCCAAGGACTTGTCGTGGTTTGCGCTCGCGGTTCCAGTTGGGTTCGCCGCGCTCTTGCTCGACCGGCGGCTGCGGGCACTCGGAATTGCCATACTGTCAATCTATGCGGCGTTGTTTCTGGCATCGGCACTTCATCTCTACCCGGTCGGGGGCGGTCGAACGGATATATTTTCGTTTCCGCTGACGATTTTTACGGCCGTCTCGGCGTTGATGTTGTTACGGAACCTGTCACGTCCGGCCTGGCTATGTCGAGTCGCCGGTTTAGCCGCTCCCGTAATCGCCCTATTGCTCGTCACTCACTTCGGTGTTCGCTTGCCCGGCATTTCAATAAAATATCCCGATTCCGGCGGGGCGCAGGTCGTGGCGCGCGCCGCCGAGATCATCCGGGACGGGGATGCGTTGGTTATATTCACGTGGACGAATTGGGCCGTCGGTTTTTATGGTCCCTGGCCCGTGCGGATCGATGAGGGCGCAGACCCCAGCAACAGTAATGCTTTTTTCGTGCGTCCGCTCCGGGCGCATACGCTGGTTCCCGATAACAGCTGGAGCGGCATCCGTATCAATCAGGATCGGGTTGCCGTGCGCGAGCAGCTCCTGCCATTTCTGCGGACGTCGCCAAAGCGCCTCATCTACCTGATTGATCAAGGGCCCAATAACGCCAACCAGTGGTTTGTCGAGACGATCATCGAGGCCGGATACCAATTCGATCATCAGGAGCACCCTGGCGGCGCCACTTTAATAGTGTTCGAGAGGTAGGATACATCCTGCCATGACAGCGTATTCAAACTCGCGAAGGCTGCGCTATTTTCTGCTCTACGCATTCTATTTAATTGTTCTGGTAGAGATTGCCTCCAGATCCTATCTCACGATCGTGGAAAACGCCTCGTTCCTCAAGCCGGAGACGATTCTCTACAAGTACTATCCGGAGTTGGGCCGTCTGATGCAGGAGCGGGTCGACGGCGACGACGGCTATTTCGACATCCTTTTTTTGGCGGGCTCCGTATTGAATGCCGAGTGGGGGGAGATAGAAAAATTACTGCTCGAAAAGCTCTCCAACAGGTTGGATCGCGAAATTCGGATCCATAATTTATCGCAGGGCGCCCATACCTCGCTGGACAGCTATTATAAGTATCGGCATCTCTCGGACAAGAAATTTGACCTGGTGCTCTTTTATCACGGCATAAATGAAGTGCGGGCTAATAACAGCCCCGACTCCATATTCAAGAATGACTACTCGCATTACGCCTGGTACAGATCGGTCAATCTGATAGAGCGTCATAAGGAACTGACCTACCTGGCGTTTCCGTATGTTTTTGCGCGGGGGTTCATGAATCTTCGGGATCGTTTCGACCCGCCGGAGCTGCTGCCGATGTACATACCGAAATATGAGTGGGCACAGTATGGCGGGGCCATTAAAACGGCGTTTGCGCTGGCGGCAAACTTGCAAAAAATCATCGACATTGCGCTCGAAAAGGGAGAGCCGATTTTATTGGCGACATTCGCCTTTCATGTTCCCGAGAACTACAGTTCGGAGCGGTTCAAAGCGAAGTCGCTCGATTATGGCCGTCATATGTCTGAGGTCGAAGTGTGGGGGGAGCCACGGAATGTCATCACCGGACTGCTGACGCACAACAGGGTGATTACGGATGCGGCCATGGAATCGGATGTGATGCTGGTCGATATGGCCCGCCTGATCCCCGGGGATGGCGCGCATTTTAATGATATCTGCCACCTGACCTACGCAGGCGCCGAAAGTTTTGCGGACAATTTATTGCCTTTCGTCGATCAGGTGTTGGGGCGGATGAACCCGAGGTGAGTCGGTTTAACTTTTTTTCAATGCGATGGGCGGTCGAGTCCAGGCTCGCGACTTTGCGGCGATTCATGCCGAAACGCCCCTTGATTGCGTTTCTGTTGGCTGTCATTGTCATCTGCACGACATACATCGTCTTTCTCGACTTGTATATCACCGCGCGTTTCGAAGGTCGTCGCTGGGACCTGCCCGCGCAAGTCTATGCGCGTCCTCAGGAGCTTTATGTCGGCCTGAAACTGGAGCCCGCGAACTTCGAACGTGAATTGCGGCGACTCGGGTACAAGTCGACACCGATTCCACGCGAACCCGGCACCTACTATGTCAAGAAAGACCGAATCGTCTTCGTGACGCGCACGTTTCAGTTCTGGGACGGGCCGCAGGAATCGCGGGCGATCGTTGCCGAGTTCGAAGCGGGCCGCATTGACAGACTCAGTGATTTCAATGGAGATATACCGGTCTTTCGCCTCGAGCCCCTCATGGTGGGCAGCATCTTCCCCGGGCATGGCGAGGATCGCCTGATCGTGCGGCCCGACCAGGTGCCCGAATTGCTGCCGGCAGCCCTGAAAGTCGTCGAAGATCGCCGCTTCGAGGAACACCGGGGCGTCGATCCGATCGCCATACTGCGGGCATTCGTTGCGAATCTGCGCGCCGGCCAAGTCACGCAGGGTGGCAGCACACTGACTCAGCAGCTGATCAAGAGCTATTTCCTGACGAATGAACGCACGCTATGGCGCAAGATGCGCGAAGCTGTCATGGCCATCATCCTGGAAGCGCACTTTGAAAAAGACGACATTCTGAATGCATATATCAATGAGATTTACCTGGCACAGGATGAAAGTCGCGCGATACACGGATTCGGTCTCGCCAGTCAATTCTATTTCAGCAAGCCGCTGGCCGACCTCGAACTGAACGAAATCGCGCTCCTCGTTGCCCTCGTGCGCGGCCCCTCGTATTACGATCCACGGCGCTATCCCGAGCGCGCGCTCGCGCGCCGAAATCTGATTCTGAGGCTGATGGCCGAGTTCGATGTCCTGTCGCAGGCGGAGGCCGAAAGCGCGACGGCCCGGCCTCTCGGTATCTGGAATCGTGAGAAGGAGGGCGCGAGCTATTATCCGGCCTTCATCGAACTCGTGCGCCGCCAGCTCGAAACCGGGTATCGAAAAGACGACCTCACCAACGAGGGTCTCAAGGTGTTCACGACACTCGATCCGATGATCCAGGCCTATACAGAAAAAGCCATGGTCAGCGGTCTCGCGCGACTGGATCGGCGGAACCCGGACGCCACCCGGCAATTGGAAGGCGCGGTCGTCATCACCAGTGCGCGAAATGGAGAGGTGCTCGCGATCGTGGGCGGCAGGCGCGCCGGATATGACGGCTTCAACCGTGCCCTCGATGCGCGTCGGCCGATTGGTTCGCTTGCAAAACCGTTGGTTTATCTCGCGGCGCTGCAGACCGGTGAATACAGCCTCGTCCATTTGATCGAAGACGGGGAAATTGAAGTCGAACTCGAGAACGGCGATATTTGGCGGCCGCAAAACTATAACGGCGAAACGCATGGCACCGTGACCTTGATTCGGGCCCTCGTCGAGTCATTCAACCAGGCCACGGTCCGGCTCGGAATGGAAGTCGGGGTCGATAAGGTCGCCGACCTGGTCCAACGGCTCGGGGCGCCGACCAGACCGCCTGCCTATCCCTCGGTGTTGCTCGGCGCTTTTGAACTGGCGCCGATCGACGTCGCGCAGATCTACAATACGCTGGCCATGGGCGGTTTCCGAAGCCCGCTCAGAGCCGTGCGTTCCGTCGTGGACGCCTATGGAGATCCGCTGCAGAGATATCCGCTCGAAATCGGCGAAGTCGCCAAACCGGCCGCCGTCTATCAACTCAACCAGGCTCTGGTCGAGGTCATGCGTCGCGGCACGGGGCGAATGGCGCAGCAGTGGCTTGGGGGCGGCCCGATCGCGGCCGGCAAAACCGGCACGTCAGATGAATTTCGCGACAGTTGGTTCGCGGGCTTCTCGGGCGAGCACGTCATGGTAGTCTGGGTGGGTTACGACGATAACCAGCCGACCGGGCTGACCGGTGCGTCGGGCGCATTGAGTATCTGGGCACCCATCATGAGCGAATTGGGCGGCGTGTCTTACGAGCCGTTGCCGCCGTCGAGCCTGGAACCCACGTGGATCGATTTCGAAACCGGCGATGCCGTGCAGAGCGGATGCGCCGATGCAACTCTGCTCGCGTTGCCGGCGGAGGTCAGGCTCGAACTCGCATCCGGGTGTCGCAGCGCGAGCAACGGAATCGGAAAAAGGGCGATGGAATGGCTCGACACGAGGATCAATTGATGCGTTCGGCGGTCTTGCTGTTGCTGACTATCACGCTGTCCGCGTGTGCCGGGCTCGATTCCCGCACCGATCCCGCGATGCCGGCCGGAGCCAATGCACAGGCTGCGTCGCTCGCGGGCATGAAACCCGCCGGTCTGGCGCTGTTGCAGCAGAGTCAGACTCAGCAGGCCGCCGGCGAATATGCCCAGGCGGCCGCCACGCTGGAGCGCGCGATTCGCATTGAATCAACACATCCGGCACCGTGGATCGAGCTCGGGCGGGTGCGGCTCATGGAAGGCGATTATCAGCAGGCAGAGCAGGTCGGCCGCAAGGCGCAGTCGCTGGCGGTCGGCAATCCGGCCGCGGAGTCCGCGTCGTTGCAGCTCATCATCGATGCGCTGCGCAGCCAGGGACGATATCTCGAAGCGAGGGAACTCGCTTATGGTGATTAGTGGCTTGATGGAAGTTCAGGGGCCGGATTCAGCCTTCACAAGCGGTCGATTCGCGTAGTAGGCTTGCCGGAATGTCGTTTGTTGGAGGGCCCTATGCCGGTCTATCGATTCGATGATTTCCGCCTGGCTCGATGCGCAATCATCGCAGGCTGTCTCGTTGCCCTAACCGGTTGCTCGGGCCAGAGCAATGCGAGCAAAGGCGCGGCCGAGGGCGCGACGACGGGCGCGATTGCCGGCGCGGTCGGCGGCATGGTCGGCGCACTCGTGTTTGGCGGTAACATCGCCGAAGCCGGCGCGCGCGGCGCGGTCATCGGCGGTTCGAGTGGGGCCGTCGTCGGCGGGATGAGCGGCTCGAAACGGGATCAGGCCGAAGCCGCGCAGAGGGCCGACACGCAGGTGGAACAGCGGCAGAAATTGCGCGAGCAAATCGGTGACGATGCCTTCGACGGCGTCGTGGCGCTCGCCAAGTGCAAGCACAATGTCGCCATCGCCAATGCCCAGGTTGCGATGAAGTCGAAGAAGAATGACTACGTGCTGGCCGGTCTATGGGTAGAGATCTTGAGTTATGCCGATCAGCGCAACGAGGCGCAGGCGCGAACGCTGTTCCCGGAGGTTATCGAACGCGACAGGAAAATTAAAACCGAAGCACAGGCGGAAGAAGCGATGCGTAATTCATTGCAGAAATTGATGGATATTCGCGTCACCTACGATTTACCGAGGGTTTGTCCGGTTTAATTGAGCGCGACGATCAAGCCCGCGGTCTGAATAAGGAGAATAACGATGGCAGGTATGCGAATGCTGGGACCCCTCGGCGGCCGCGCGGAAGCAACGCCGCGGGACCCGGAGCTGGATCTCGACGATCCGGAGACCAATTTCATGGCGATGCTCAAGATTCGCGGCGATCTGAGCGAGCAGGATTTTATTTTTGCTTTTCCGGGCGAGGCCTGGGCGATGATCCCCCAGGAAAGGAATTACCGCGTCTTCAAAACGTTCGGTATCGGCGCGGGGCGTATCGAGGAGGTTCCGGAAGGTTGGCGCATCTATAATCGCGAAGTCCTCTATTATATGGACCCGGATACCGGTGAAATTCTGAACGAGTGGAGCAATCCATTCCTGGCCGGCAAGAAAATCGAGGTCATGCATATCGCGAACGATCCGGTCAACGGCGTTTTCTCGCGCAAGGGCCATCCCGTGTTATCGCCGCCGTATCCGTACATCGCCTATGGCGACGATATCGTGTTTCGCTGGGATTTCTTTATTTTGCGTCCAGCCGACCTGCAGCGTAAGGACTACCCGATTTATTCTTCCGGCGACATGGACCAGCACGCCGAGCTTTGGGGTATCCATGGGCGAAGGAGCGACGTGCTCAACCCGGATATCACATCGGGTGCCTGCACGATGTCGTGGTCACGCGTGGCAAACTGGCTGGCATTCATGGAGATGGGCAACAGTCCCGGCTCGATGATTTTCCACAGCCAGTGCGTGAAGCTTCTGGGCGGCGTTACCGAACTGCCGAGGTATATCCTGGACTACACCGAGAAGCATTTTCCGAAGTACCTCGAGGCGCCGACGGAGTGGAATGGTCCACAGATGACGAGCGCGGCCGGCGAATTCAAGAAGAAGATTGACGCGCGGGAAGGCGCGAAGTCGGACTGAGGACGCTTCACGCCGGCGCGCGGATGATCTGGTCGAGCAGGTCCGCGGTGGCCTCCGGTGCGATGACCATCGCGTCATGGCCGACGAGCAATTCCCGAAAACGCCAGCTCGGGTCGGCCTGGATTTTCAGTGTGCCGGCGCGCGCAAATTCTTGCAGCTTGTCGAGTGGCGTCGTCAGCACGAACGTGCGGTGCATGCCGTCGGTGCCACCATTTTCGAGGCTGAGCAGTTCAGTCAGGGTTTGTAGCGGATGACCGGTCAAATTCCGGCGCACCCACTCAGTGTTTTCCTTGTCCTCCGGATCGATACCGATGCGCGCCGGATCGGGCGGTGGAACCAGGTAGCCTTCGGCTAACGGGCCGCCGGCAAATTGCTCGGCAAGTTCGCGCGTCAGCCCCGGTATGGTCGGCTGCCCGTCGCCCGGTGCGTTCGCATCGATAAAAATCGCGCGCGCAATGCGGTCACGAAGCCGATCACAGACACCGGTCATGACTGTGCCGCCGTAACTGTGCGCGACGAGTATGACGTCGTCGAGTTCTTCCCAGCGGATGACGTTGGCGATATCGTCGATATGGGTCGTCAGCGTGATGTCCGGCGAGCGGAGGTGGTAGCGATCCCCGAGCCCCGTCAGGGTCGGCGTAAAGACCCGGTAGCCCTTATCGCGCAGCCGATCGGCGACATGGCGCCAGCACCAGCCGCCGTGGTTCGCGCCGTGGATGAGTATCACGACCGGTCCCACTGCCGGTTGCGGACAAGCGGTGTTTTCTGACCCGGCCGAAACGGACATCATGGTTGCAGCTACCCCTGTGCTCAGAAAATCACGGCGTTTCATCGCGAGCATTCTACGCTTCGCCTGCTGATAGGGTAGACTACGCGGAAAAATGGGGTCTGACCCCAATTAAAATGGGGTCAGACCCCATTTTTCAAAAAGGAGAACAAAAAATGATTTTGCTCACGGGTGTGACGGGAAAGACAGGCGGCGCTACGGCGAAGGCATTGATCGAGCAGGGGGTGTCGTTTCGGGCGCTCGTGCGGGATGCTTCGAAGGCCGCCGACCTGCAGGCCGCCGGGGCCGAACTCGTGGTCGGCGATGCAGCCGACAAGGCCACCGTGCAGAAAGCACTCGATGGCGTGGATAAAGCGCTGCTGACCCTACCGAACAGTGAGCAGCAATTGACGATGGAGAAACAATTCGTCGATTGTGCAGTCGAGGCCGGCATTGGCCAGCTCGTGAAGCTGTCTTCGATGGAGGCTATCGCCGAGGCCGAGAGCCCGATACCGAGCCTCCACTGGGAGTCGGAAGAGTACATTCGCGGATCGGGCGTGACCTGGACGTTGCTCAAGCCGAATTTTTTCATGCAGAATTTTCTGGCCAGCGGCGGCAATATCATAGAGAAGAAGCAGTTCTTCATGCCGATGGGCGAGGGCAAAACCGTCATGATCGATTGCCGGGACGTCGGCGCCGCCGCCGCCGAGGTGCTGACGGGGCAGGGCCACGAGAACCAGAGTTATGAAATCACCGGGCCCGAAATGCTGTCCTTTGCCGACGTCGCGGACCGGTTTTCGGAAGTGCTCGGCGAACAGATCGAATACGTGGACATGCCTGCCGACGCCTACCGCAAGGTGCTGTCACAGTTCCTGACGCAGGAATGGCATCTCAACGCCGTCTGTGACCTGTTTAATGACGTCAAGGAAGGTGCTACGCCGCTCCATGTGACGGACACATTCGAACAGCTGATGGGTCGCAAGCCGATTTCTCTCGAGGAGTTCATCAAGGATCACCTGGCCGTCTTCAAGGCCGCCTGAAGTCGCCGCCGGCTCTATTCGCCCGCGCTGTCGGCATCGAGACTGACCAGCGCTCCGGCTGCGGTCGTGTAGCGGATGCGCATGGGGCGGCAGCAGACGGAGCAGTCCTCGATATAGTCCTGTTCGGCAACGGAAAGGTCGAGCACGATCGTAATCTTTTCCCAGCAATTCGGGCAGGTCACGACGGCCTCTTCGATGAGGGTATTCAGCGTTCTTCCGTGAGCCTCGGCATGAGCTCGACGAGGTTACAGGGTCGCGTGCGGTAATCCAGCTGGTGCACGATTAATTTATCCCAGCCGTCGGCGCAGGCGCCTCGCGAACCCGGCAGACAGAATATATAAGTGCCGTTGGCGACACCGGACAACGCCCGGGACTGTATCGTGGATGTGCCGATATCCTCGAAGGACAGTGCCCGAAACCGTTCGCCGAAGCCGTCGATGACCTTATCCAACAGCGGGCCGATGGCCTCCGGCGTGCCGTCGCGGCCCGTTATGCCGGTGCCGCCCGTCGTGATGATGACCTGGATTTTCGGGTCGGCAATCCATGCGGACACGCAAGCCCGAATTCGATAGATGTCGTCCGGCTCGATGCGCTTGTCCACGGATTTGTGGCCGGCCCCGGACAGTTTCTCAACCAGCAATTTTCCGGACGTGTCCGTTTCTTCGGTGCGGCTGTCAGAGACAATCAGCACGGCAATGTTCAGTGGTATGAAATCGCGTTTTGTTTTTGAATCGTGGGCCACTCGAATCTCCTGGTACTAGGCTGCCGTACCGCCGCCCGAGCGGCGCAGCTGCTCGCGTAGAAACTCGGCGAATGCGGCACAGGCATCGATCTGCGTGAATATGCCCACGAGTTTGCCCTTGCGCGTGACGACGACCGACCGCAAATGATGCTCCGCCATTCGGTGCAGAACACTGTCGAGTCGCTCGGACAAATCCACCGTATAGGTTTCCTCGAGCATGATGTCACGGACCTTAAGTTTCTTGGTGCTTGCTATCGAAGATTTCTTGTTCAAAATGAGGTTGATATCGTCGCGGGATATCATGCCGGTCAGTTCGCCGTTGTTGGTCACCGGCAGGTGATGAATACCGTGATCCGCCATGAGCTTCTGTGCCTCGTCAACCGAGGCCTGCGGCTCGATCGAATACGGAAACGGGGTCATCATCGTCTTGATGCTCGGTATTTTTTTCATTGTTTTTCGAAGCCGTCAACGATGAACCAGTTCACTCGGCAGCTTACCGAGGTCAACTATATCAAACAACCGCCGAGGCACCCGGGTTCGATTACGTTGCGGATGAAACAGCGCTCGGCGGTGCCTGAGTCGGCCCGGGGCGGGTGCACCTCGGCAGGATCGAGTCTTAGCCTGGATCGACCCCTAGTCTGGATCGACAATGAGCACGATCTTGCCCATGGTCTGATTGGCCTCGAGCATTTCGTGCGCGCGGGCAGCTTCCACGAGGGGGAATGACGCATGGATGACGGGCGCAATGTCACCGGATTCGAGTTTGGGCCAGACCTTCGAGTGCAATGCCTTCGCGATCCGGGATTTGAATTCGGCGCCGCGACTGCGGAGCGTCGAACCCGTGACCGTCAGACGTTTCGTCAATATCCGGGCGAGGTTGATCTCGGTCTTGTTGCCGCCGAGTACGCCGATAATGACCAGGCGGCCGTCCGGCGCCAGCAATCGCGTATTGTCTTCAAAATAGGTGCCGCCGACGATGTCGAGGATGACATCGACCCCCCGTCCGTCCGTCGCCGCTTTGATGACGTTGTGGAAATTTTCATTACGATAATTGACGGCTCTTTCCGCGCCGAGTGTTTCGGCCAGGTTTCGCTTCGCTTCGTTCCCGACGGTGGCATACACGACGCAACCGAATGCTTTCGCCATTTGAATCGCCGTCGTGCCGATGCTGCTGGCGCCGCCGTGAATCAGGATGTGTTCACCGGCTTGCAAAGCGCCGCGTTCGAACAGGTTTGACCAGACCGTGAACAAGGTTTCCGGTAACGCGGCTGCCTGAATCCAGTCGAAGTTTTCCGGGATCGGCAGGCATTGGACGGCCGGCGTCGTACAGAACCCGGCATAACCGCCGCCCGTCAGCAGAGCGCAGATTCGGTCACCGACGGCGACTTCGGTTACATCGTCGCCGACAGCGACAACGGTGCCCGCAACCTCGAGGCCCGGCAGGTCGGACGCCCCGGGCGGCGGTGGGTAGAGGCCCCGGCGCTGCAGGCAGTCCGGCCGGTTGACCCCGGCCGCCGCAACGCCGATCAGCACTTCCTCGGCCTGCGGAGTCGGGACGGGTCGCCTGACCGGCGTCAGGACATCGGGCGGGCCCGGTTCCCGAATTTCAATGGCTGCCATGTCCTCCGGAATTGCTGCCACGGTTGGTCCTCTTAGCTAATATCAATTTGCCTGCGAGGTCGGTATGTTAGCGTCAAAACGATGCGAACAGTCAATATCATCCCCGTCAGAGCAGGGCTGCTGGATCGCCGCCGGCGCCCGCTTCGTGACCTGCGAATCTCGGTCATGGACCGGTGTAACTTCCGTTGCCCGTATTGCATGCCGGAAGACAAATATCACAAGGATTTTCGTTTTCTTGGCAGCAACGAACGGCTGTCTTTCGACGAGATTCTGCGGGTCGCAAAAATCTTTGCCGGACTCGGCGTGCGAAAGTTGCGCATCACGGGCGGGGAACCCTTATTGCGGCCGAATCTCCCCGATCTGATCGGCGATCTTTCACGCGTCGACGGTATCGATGACATTGCACTGACGACCAACGGCGTTCTGCTCGCGCAGCACGCGGCGGCCCTCAAGGCCGCGGGACTCGACCGCGTGACCGTCAGCCTGGACTCACTCGATGACGCGGTGTTCGCCCGCATGAGCGGTGGCCGCGGAAACATGACGCGCGTCCTGGAAGGCATCACCGAAGCGCATCAGGCCGGGCTCGAGCCGATCAAGGTCAACACGGTAATCAAGCGTGGCGTCAACGATGAATCCGCGCTGGATCTCGTGGAGTATTTCCGTGGCACCGGGGTCATCGTGCGCTTCATCGAATACATGGACGTGGGCACAATCAATCACTGGCAGCGTGGGGATACCGTGCCGTCGGCCGAACTCGTCGAGCGCATCAATGCGCGCTGGCCGATGCAGCCCGTGGAGCGCAGTTATCATGGCGAGGTTGCCAGCCGATACAGGTTCGATGACGCACACGGGGAAATCGGGTTTATCTCGTCGGTGAGCGAACCTTTTTGCGGTTCGTGTACGCGGGCCCGCTTGTCTTCCGACGGTCAGTTGTTTACCTGCCTGTTTTCTTCCCGCGGAACGGATCTGAAAACGCCCATGCGCGATGGTGCCGGTGACGATAAATTGCGCGAAATAATCAGCCGTGTCTGGATCCATCGAGAGGACCGATATAGTGAACTTCGGGCGGAGCAGACCGACACGGGTGACAAAGTTGAGATGTATTACATCGGCGGTTAGTGATCCGATCTGGACGCCCGCGCCGGCGCGGGTCGCTGCGTCCAATATGACGGCGTTCATGGCGCAGGTCAGTGAGCGCCGCCGACAACCACTGAGCGACTACCCGAAACTGCACCGCTGGTCCCTCGATGCGCCGGAGGCGTTCTGGCCGGCGGTCATCCGGTACACGGGCATGCGTTTCGAAGCGCCATGGGACCAGGTCATTGAGGATCGGGACCGCATGCCCGGCGCCCGCTGGTTTACGGGCGCGCGGCTGAATTTCGCGGCCAACCTGTTGCGAATTGAAGACGATCGGGATGATGATCGGCCGGCGATCATTTTTCGCGATGAATCCGGGCGGCGCACTGAGCTCAGTTACGCCGAGCTGCGGTCGCTCGTCTGCGATGTCGCGCAGAGTTTGCGTGACGCCGGTGTCGTCGTGGGTGACCGGGTCGCAGGCTGGCTTCCCAACCATCCGGAGGCCGTGATCGCGATGCTCGCGACGACAAGCATCGGTGCGATCTGGACATCGTGTTCGCCCGATTTCGGGGTTAACGGCGTACTCGAGCGATTCGGCCAGATTCAGCCCAAGGTATTGTTTGCAACCGACGGCTATCGGTACGGCGGCAAGCGCATCGATACGCGGGGCGCGCTCGGGCAGATTGTGAGCCGACTCATCGGTCTCGAACACACGGTCGTCGTGCCGTTTCTGGCTGACACCCTGAGTATCACCGAAATCAGTGGTGCCGTTACGTGGTCCGACTTTCTCACCCGTGGACGGGGAGCTCCGGCTAAATCCCTGGCGTTTGAATATCTGCCCTTCGATCATCCGGCGTACATCATGTATACGTCGGGCACGACAGGCGTGCCGAAGTGTATCGTCCACGGCGCCGGCGGCACGCTGATTCAGCATCTGAAGGAACACCAGTTGCACACGGACCTGGGCCGCGATGACCGGTTCTTTTATTTTACGACCTGTGGCTGGATGATGTGGAATTGGCTCGTCAGCGGTCTCGCAAGCGGCGCGACGATCATCCTCTACGACGGTTCGCCGTTTGCGCCGGATGCCGGCGCACTCTGGCGTATCGTTGAAGAGGAGCGTATTACCGTATTCGGTGCGAGTGCGAAGTACCTCGCGGCGATGGAGAAATCCAGTTTCGTGCCCATGGAACAGAGCGGACTGGATTCACTTAGAACGATTCTTTCGACCGGTTCGCCACTCCCGCCGGCCGGCTTTGACTACGTTTATGCTCGCGTCCGACGCGATGTTCAGCTCGCGTCGATTTCGGGCGGAACGGATTTGCTGGGTTGTTTCGCGCTCGGTAATCCGTTGGCGCCGGTCTATCGCGGCGAGCTGCAATGCTTAGGGCTCGGTATGGCGGTTGAAATCATGGATGACGACGGCAGCGCGTTACCCGTCGGCGAGAAGGGCGAATTGGTCTGCACACAGCCGTTTCCGTCGATGCCGGTCGAATTCTGGAATGATGCCGATGGCCGGCGCTACGCAGCCGCGTATTTTCAACGCTTCCCGAACATCTGGGCGCACGGTGATTTCGCGGAACGGTCGGCTCACGGGGGGCTGATCATCCATGGGCGCTCCGATGCCGTGCTGAATCCGGGCGGTGTGCGCATCGGCACGGCCGAGATATATCGCGAAATAGAGGGTTTGCCCGATATCAAGGAAAGCATCGCGATCGGTCAGCGGTGGAAGGGCGATACGCGCATCGTGTTGTTCGTCGTGATGCAGGCGGGTGTGGCACTGGATAAGGCGTGTCGCGACAACATCCGCAACGTGATCCGGACGAATCTCAGTCCACGCCATGTGCCGGCGAAGATCATCGCCGTGCCGGAGATCCCCGTTACACGCAGTGGCAAAATCACGGAACTCGCTGTACGTGCGGTCGTGCACGGCGAGTCGGTCGGGAACGCGGAGGCGCTGGCGAATCCGGCAGCGCTCGATTATTTTCGTGATCTGGCCGAACTCAAGTCCTGAAATCCGTATATTTGAATCATGGCGAAGGACGAAGGAGCGAGTAGACGATGGATAAGAAAACAGGAGCGGACTTGCCGCGGGAGGTTGATCGGCGTCAGGTGCTGGTCGGCGCCGCTGCGCTGGGCGTGACAGCAACGATTTTGACGGCATGTGGAGGAAGAACAATGGCCAAAGATGATGAGACGACGGTTAAGACGGAACTGGAAATCGCCAACGAGAGGTTGGTCACTGATTTCTGCCGGGACTGGTCGTTGCGAGACGTCGATGCGCTTGCTCCGTACCTGGCCGATGATCTTTATTATCAGATCACGCCCAGTCAGCCATTGATTACGAGCCTGGAGCAATTCAGGAAGCAGATGGGACCGTTCCTGAAAAACCTCGAGTCCGTCGAATGGGAAATACTGCGTTCTCATGTGATTGGCCCCCTCGTGCTGAACGAACGCATCGATCATTTCAATGCGCCGAGTGGTGGCAAGATGCCGAGCATGCGTTTCCAGATCGTCGGTCATTTTGTAGTCGAGGAGGGCAAGATTCAGATCTGGAAGGACTGGCCCATGCCGGGCAAGGAACAGTTCATCGGCTGACGGATAGCAGCAGAATCACGGCCCCGGGCGGCGGGCTTGTTAGCCCGGGATTTTGCCAGTACCCTCGTTCCGATCGGGTCATCCGGGGGCGATCCTTCAGCCAAAAAGAGAATAAGCAATGTCTGCTAACTTAATGGAATCAAAGAATATTATTGGTGAGCTCAACTCGGCCATCGGTAGCGAGCACGTGCTCGCGGATGAAGCCGACCGCGAGTTTTTCGCCATGGATGTCTACAGCTTCCGCGAATTGCCGCTGGCCGTCGTGCAGCCCGGCAGCGTCGAAGAGCTGCAGGCTGTGGCCCGGATCGCATCGACCGCCGGCATCGCGCTCGTTCCGCGGGGCGGCGGTGCGTCTTACACGGATGCCTATTTGCCGAGCACGCCGAATTCTTTGTTGATCGACACGGAGCGCATGAATCGAATCGTCGAAATCAATGCAGAGGACATGTATGTCACGGTCGAGCCGGGCATCACCTGGGCGAACATGACGAGTGCGCTGGCGGAGCGCGGCTTGCGGACCGCATTCTGGGGTCCATTTTCGGGTCTGAAGGCGACGGTCGGCGGGGGCATGTCCCAGAACAGCGTGAGCCTCGGATCGGGCAATTACGGTTGTTCGGCCGACACGGCGCTGTCGTTCGACATTGTGCTTGCGAATGGCGAGTTGCTGAGCACAGGTTCGCGCGCGATGGAGAATTCGTCGCCGTTTTTCCGGCATTACGGCCCTGACCTGACCGGCATTTTTACCGGTGACGCGGGCGCGTTCGGCATCAAGGCGCGCATCACGCTGCGGCTGATTCCGGTGCCGGCCTATTCGGGCACGGCGTCATTCGGCTTTAACGATTTCGATACACTGGCGGCCGGCATGGCCGCGGCCGGCAGAACCGCCGTCGTGGCCGATAATTTCGGCCTTGACCCGAAATTGCAGCAGGGCCAGCTCGGTAAAACGAGTAGCGGTGACGCGATCAACGCGGTCTGGGCGGTCCTGAAAACATCGACCAACCCGATCGACGGACTGATCCGCGTGCTGAAAATGGCCGCGGCCGGCAAGCGCTTCCTGACCGGGTTCGACTTTTCAGCCCATTACGTCGTCGAAGGCTCGAGCCGCGCCGAGATTCGCGCGAAGCTGGGCCAGGTGCGCAAGGCCATGGCCGGGCGCGGCACGGAAATTGCGAATACGATCCCGACCGTGCTGCGCGCCATGCCGTTCATTCCGTTGTACCCGATCCTCGGTCCGCGTGGGCAACGCTGGGTGCCGATGCACGGCATCCTGCCATTCTCGAAGCTGACCGAGTTTCACCGTCGCATCACACAGCTGCACGATGAATTTGCGGTGAAAATGGAGCAGTTCAAGGTCGAGAAGGCCGCGATGTTCACGAGCATCAGCACCAACGGGTTTCTCTATGAGCCGGTGTTCTATTGGGAAGACGACCGCACGCTGTTTCACAAGCGCTACTTGCCGCAGGAATACCTCGACACGCTGCCCGAATACGCGGCGAACCCGGAAGGGCGAGCGCTCGTCGCCGAATTGCGCGGCAAGATTCAGGATATTTTCTGCGATCTTGGAGCCGTGCACCTGCAGGTCGGCAAGAGTTATCCGTACCTGCTCGGGCGGCAGGAACAGGCGACCCGGATCCTGAAGGACGTCAAGAAAAGCCTCGACCCGGACAATCGCATGAATCCGGGCGCGCTGGGACTGTAATTGGGGTCTGACCCCAATTTCGTTGTTGAATCGCGTAGTGAAATTAATGTGCGGGGAAATGGGGTCTGACCCCAATTGGATTCGACTGCTTTTCGTAACCGTCGCGATGAGCCTGTCGCTGGCCGGGTGCGGCACTCCGGATCCAGGCGCAGCCGGATCGGTCGATGCGCCCGAGGAGCCGGTCGATATCAACGTGCTGATGGCGAATGCGGACGTGAAGCGCGGCCAGAACCTCTATTTGCAGTGCCGGGCCTGTCACAGTCTCAACCAAGGCGGCATGAACAAGGTCGGCCCAAATCTCTACGGCATGTTCGGCAGCAAGGCGGGCTTCGCGCCCGGCTTCGCCTACTCGGAGGCGTTGATCGGCACGGATGTAGTGTGGACACCCGAGACGCTCAGCGAGTGGCTGGCGCGCCCGAGCCAGTTCATGCCCGGTAATCGCATGGTGTTTGTCGGCGTCAAGAAACCGCAGGATCGCGCCAATATCATCGCGTTCCTGCAACAGGCAACGTCCGGCGCCTCGAATTAAACGGGATGGTCGACTTGTCGATCATCATCTTTTCCAGTTCCGGGCGTGACATGAAAATCAGTGCAGCGCCACGCGCGCCAGGTGAAGAAGTGGTAGCTCACCATAAGCAGCGCGAAGATCCACTCGACGATATTCCTTGGCCGGGGGTCATCGGTAAAGATATCGGATAGCGGTATGCTGCAGAGCCCGATGACGAGCATGGCGATCAGGATCGTCAGTTTGCCGGTCAGGATATACGGCGGCAGATTCAGGTCGGCGTTCTTTTGGAGTCGCTGCAGGCGGCTCAGCAACATGAGTTGCGCGAGATAACTGAACGAGAAATAAATGTTCACGCCATAGCGACGCATGAGACGATAAAAATCACCGTCCGACCCGAGGAATATCGTATAGACGATCAGGAACGCGGCTGAAGTGCAGCCCGTGAAGACGATCGCGCGGGTCATCAGTCCGTCGGCATCGCCGAGCAGCAGCAGCCAGCGCCGGCATAGAAACCAGAATGCCGCGAGCGCCACGGCCTCCGGGATCATGCCGGCTTTGAAGAAGAAAAAACTGATGCCATAACGGCCCGCGGCGCTGATCGAAGTGCAGCCTTGCAGGTAGGGGATGCACTGTGGTATATGACCGCCGCCGGCTGACATCATGTAGGCGATATTAACGACCAGAAGCGGCAGCAAGCCGGTGAGGAGCGCCAGCCATGCCATGGATATAGAGTCGCTATTTGGTGCGATCTTCACCGTAAAATGTACACGCGTTCAAATATGATCGATTTTTGTCAAGCGGAGTATAAACAATGAAGCGCATTGGAATAATGCTGGCTGCGAGCCTGATATTGATTGGTCCGAAGGCAATGAGCGCTGTCAGCGACGAGGCGTTCGAGCAACTGCGGCTGGAGATTGCGGCGCTGGCGGCCCGGGTTGAACAGCTGGCGGCCGAGAACGCGGAACTGAAGCGTTCCGGTGTCGAGACCGTGGTCGTCGTCGAGGAAGAAAGTGGTCCGTCGTGGACGGAGCGAATTTCGTTCGACGGTGATTTTCGGTACCGCTACGAGAACATCGACGAAGAAAGCCAGATGGAAGAGCTTAATCGCAGCCGAATCCGCGCGCGCGCGAATCTAAGGGCCCAGTTGCCGGGTCAGGTCGAAGTCGGCTTCGGGCTGGCGACCGGCGGTGAGGATCCCGTATCCAACAACCAGACGCTCGGCACCGGTGGTTCTTCCAAGGAAATCTCGCTCAACCTGGCCTATGCGGACTGGACCGCGACCGATGGCCTGCACCTGATCGCCGGCAAGTTCAATAATCCGTTTTTGCGCGTCGGCAAGCAGGCGCTGATGTGGGACGGCGACTGGACGCCCGAGGGTCTGGCCGCGACCTATGAGCGCGGCTGGTTTTTCGCGAACGCGCTCGGCACCTGGCTCGAGAGCGACAGCGAGGGCAGCGGCCATAATTTCAGCTGGGGTGGCCAGCTCGGCGCCAGTGGTCAGGTCGGCGGCGCGAATCTCAAGGGCGGTATAGGCTACTACGCGATCAAGACGCAGGGCGACAGCACTTATTTCGGGAACCCGAATCTTACGGCCGATTACTTCGGCAATACGGCGGTCGGTCCCGACTGCGATTCGGGCACGGATCCCGTTGTGAGCGCGAACTGCGTATATGCATTTGACTACCTGCTGACCCAGGGTTTCGCCGAAGTCGGCTTCGATATCGGCGGCTTCCCGACGATCCTGTTTGCTGACTACGTTTACAACAGCGATCCGGATGACGACAACACGGCCTGGACGGCCGGGTTCCGCGCCGGCCAGGCCCAGGAACGGGGGCAGTTCCAGTTGTCGTACTTCTACGCCAGGAAAGAGGCGGACAGCCTGTTGGGTCTGTTGACGGACTCCGATTTCGCCGGCGGCGGCACGGACAACGAGGGCCACTTCTTCAAACTGTCCTACGGCATCAACAAATCGTGGTCAATTGATGCCCAGTACTTCATCAATGAACTCGACATCAGCACGGGGACCAAAACGGACTACAACCGTCTCATGCTCGACACGCAGTGGAAATACAAGTAGAAAAATGGGGTCTGACCCCATTTTTGTCAGTCCGATCCTGTCCCCCACCCGCCTGAAGAATACCCCTTGGGCAGGCCGGCATCCGGCGTAAACCCGTACATCGCTTCGTTCGGCAGAGCGGCCCGGACGATTTCCCTGACCTGTAGCAATTTATCCAGATCGATGCCGGTCTTAAGGCCCATCGAGTTGAGCATGAACACCAAGTCCTCGGTAACAATGTTGCCGCTCGCGCCGGGCGCGAACGGACAGCCGCCGATGCCGCCGAGCGAACTGTCGATGGTCGTGATGCCTTCCGCGAGCGCGGTCACAACGTTTGCGAGGCCCAGTCCGCGCGTATTGTGCAGGTGTACGCCGTCGAGCTTGTCCGCGCCGACTTCGGCGCGCACGAGCCGGATCAGCCGGCTCAGCTGTTTCGGATTCGCGTAGCCGGTCGTGTCGGACAAGCTGAGTTCGTCACAGCCGGCTTCGATGAGCCGCGTCGCGAGTTCGAGGACCTTGGCTTCCGGCACGTAGCCTTCGAGCGTGCAGCCGAACGCTGTCGACAGGCTGCCCTCGAAGCTCGGGCGCTCGTCATCCGGCAGGGTATCGAGCAGCGCCCTGATCTTGCGAACTTCCTCGATGACTTCGTCGTGTGTTTTGCGCAGGTTGGCCTTGCTATGCGTTTCGCTGCACGATAACGGCAGACCGATCTTGTGGGCCCCGGCCTTGACCGCGTTCTCGGCGCCCTTGAAGTTCGGCACGAGCGCGACGACATCGAGACCGGGAATCGTGCGGGCATACTCGACGATCTCGGCCGTATCCGCCATTTGGGGCAGGAGCTTCGGCGGTACGAACGAGCCCACCTCGATCTCGCGCACACCGGCGTTGGCCTCGGCTGCAATCCAGGCCTTCTTGGCCTCGGTCGGCATGATCGATTCGATGCTCTGCAGGCCATCGCGCGGGCCGACCTCGCTGACCAGGACATCGATATCACTCATAGGGGTTTCCTTGTAAAATTCTCGAATAAATGGGGTCAGACCCCAATTAAAATGGGGTCAGACCCCATTTTTTTCAATAGCCAAAGCTTATATCTAAAAGGCATCAGGATGGCAGAGAACCAGGCATTGCCGCTGGCTGGCGTCAGGGTCGTCGAGTTTACACATATGGTCATGGGCCCCGCCGCGGGTCTCATGCTCGCCGATCTCGGCGCGGACGTTATCCGGATCGAGCCGGCCAAGGGCGACAGCACGCGCTTTTTACCCGGGTCCGGCGCGGGCTATTTCCTGATGTATAACCGTAATAAGCGCAGCCTGTGTGTCGATCTAAAGTCGGAGGCCGGTAAGGAACTGGTGCTGAAACTCGTCGACAAGGCCGATGTCGTTATCGAGAATTTCCGGCCCGGCACGATGGACCGGCTGGGCTTCGGATACGAAGCGCTCCAGTCGCGCAACCCGCGCCTGATTTATTGCTCGGAGAAGGGTTTTCTGAGCGGGCCGTATGAACAGCGTACGGCGCTCGACGAGGTCGCGCAGATGATGGGCGGGCTCGCGTACATGACCGGGCCGCCGGGACAACCGTTGCGCGCGGGCACCTCGGTCATCGATGTGCAGGGCGGCATGTTCGGTGCGTTCGGCATCGTTGCGGCGCTGTTTCAGCGCGATTCGAAAGAGGGGGGGACGGGACAGGGGCAAAAGGTCGTCGCGTCTCTATTTGAAAGCACCGTTTTCCTCGTCGGGCAG
>SMVA01154269.1_pt1 | contig 24058 bp, 31 predicted proteins | sample 2456451 | NCBI WGS metagenome assembly SMVA01 (sample SAMN11095933, study PRJNA526329) | marine sediment metagenome | biome: Marine sediment; feature: Surficial sediment; material: Deep marine sediment; isolation source: Hadal surficial sediment | place: Pacific Ocean | collected 2014-05 | depth... | reverse complement strand
GATGTGCGCGAAGGCGATATGACAGCACTGTTCAGAACCGTTGTTGACCATGTTGCAGCGCCGGATGTTGATAAAGACGGCCCATTCCAGATGCGAATTTCATCTTTGAGTTACAGCAGCTACGTAGGCGTTATTGGAATTGGCCGGATACAGCGCGGTAGCGTCAAGCCTAATCAAAGAGTGACAGTTTTAGACCGATACGGGGAACAGCACAATGGCCGTATCCTGCAGGTACTGGGTTTCCATGGCCTTAAGAGGGTCGAAGTAGAAAGCGCGCAGGCGGGCGATATCATCGCTGTCACGGGCGTCGATAAATTACGAATTTCGGATACATTATGTGACCGCGATCACCTTGATGCCCTGCCTGCTTTGAGCATTGATGAACCCACTATCACCATGACTTTCCGGGTGAATAGTTCACCTTTTGCTGGTAAGGAAGGAAAATTTCTGACCAGCCGGCAATTACGTGAACGCCTGTACCGTGAGGCAAGTCATAATGTTGCTTTGCGGGTTGAGGACACCGAGAGCGCAGAGAAATTTCAGGTATCTGGTCGTGGCGAACTGCATTTGTCAATTTTGATTGAAACCATGCGCCGGGAGGGCTATGAAATGGCCATTTCCCGGCCCGAGGTCATCCTCAAACAGGAAGATGGCCAGACGCTTGAGCCATACGAGCTGTTGGTTGTAGATCTCGAAGCGGACTACCAGGGCGCTATCATGGAGCGAATCGGCCAGCGACGCGGTGTGCTCCAGGATTTAGCACCCGACGGTCGTGGGCGTATCCGCATGGATTACAAGATCCCGGCCCGTGGCCTGATCGGTTTTCAATCCGAGTTCCGTACCTTGACTGCCGGTACCGGATTGCTTTTCCACGTTTTTGAAAACTATGGCGCCTATGATCCAACACCCATTTCCACCCGCAACAATGGCGTTTTGATTTCCAATAGCACCGGCAAGGCGGTCGCATACGCACTTTTTAACCTGCAGGATCGCGGCCGCATGATTATCGAAGGCGGTTCAGACGTATACCAAGGCCAGGTCATCGGCATTCATAACCGCGGCAATGACCTGACCGTAAATCCGCTTAAGGCCAAGCAACTAACCAATATCCGTACAGTCCTGAAAGATGAAAACGTGAATTTGGCAGCCATGCAAAAAATGACACTTGAACAGGCGCTGGAATTTATCGAAGACGACGAACTGGTAGAGGTCACTCCCAAAACCATTAGAATTCGAAAACGGCATCTGCTTGAGCATGAACGCAAAACTGCTGGTCGCCACGCCAAGAAACAACGTGAAGCCAGTGAACAGGCGACCCTGGAGCAAGATTCCTAATCTGCTGCTTCGCCGTTTTGCAATTTCTGTCCCAGCCAGGATTCAAGCTGGCTAAATTGGTCTGAACCGAAGTCGGGATTTAACTTGATTTCATAAGTTGCAGGCCGTGCCTCTTCCAGAATAAGGGGAACCGTCAAAATTCGCCCGCGACGGGAAATCATCAGCTCTACATCCATTCCCGGTTGCAGACGCATCAGTCGATCATCGATGGTAGCGCTGGTAACCCGTTCGCCTTCAATCGCCAGCAACTCGTCTCCGGGCAACAGACCAGCGGCTGAACCACTCATGCCATGAATGACGTTCTTAATCGTTAACAGGGGGTTGTCCGCATCCCAGTTCACACCAAATCCCGCGGCGACAGGTTCATTATTGGCCCTGGCGGCATTATTCACCGGATGCCTGTCCAGTATCAGACCGTACCAGGCCAGGGCTTCATCCAGATCCAATTCTGAAGTGGTCTGCAGCAGGGGTTGCAGCCAGTCTCGGGTTGCGCGACCGGCTATTGTCTCAACTGCATCGGAAAAAGCATGGTCCGGATAAGGTGTTTCGCTCCAGCGCGCAAACATCAGGCGCATCACGTCATCCAGGCTGGCTTCATCGTTGCTGAGCGATCGTATTCGTGTGTCCAGTACAAACCCCAGCACAGCGCCCTTGGTGTAATAGGAAATCGTGCTGTTAATGGTGTTGTCATTGCGTTGATAATGACGAATCCACGAATCCCTTGATGCCTGCTGCAGCGAAATCAGTTTTCTGCCGGGGCTTAACTCCAGCGCGTGCAAGTCGATTGCAAGGCGCGTGAAATACTCGCTTGGTTTTATCAGGCCGGCCCGCGAAAGCAAGAGATTGTCGTAATAACTGGTAATGCCCTCGGCCAGCCACAACGCGCTTGAGTATTGCTCCTTTTCATAGTCATAGCTGGCCAGACCTTGCGGGCGCATTCGGCGGATATTCCAGGCATGGAAATATTCATGCGCTGCCAGGCTCAGCCACTTGATATAGTCTTCGCGGTCACGCATTTGCCAGCGACTGCCCATGATCACCGTGCTGTAATCATGTTCAAGCCCGCCGCCACGCTCGACCAGGAAGTTAAAAAACCAGAACGGATGTTCGAACGGGACGACCCCCCAGAAATTATTGGTGGCGTGTACCACTGCGCGCAAATCCCGGGCCGATTTCGGCCCGTCCCACAGTTCGCCTGCACCTACATTCAACAGCGCAAACTCATAATTGCCGTCGACAAAGCGGTGCGCAACCGCATCCGAGATGACGATAGGGCTGTCCACCAGTTCGTCAAAACCACTTGCAAGAAATTCATTCCCCTGCCCGCTTTCAGTCATCGTACTTGTCACTTTACCGGCTGAGGCAGGAATATTTATTTGTACCCGGTGAGGAAAATCCCGGGTTTCATCGCTATAAAGAAACACCGACGTTGCATTGATCAGCACATAGTCTGAGCTTGCCCAACTGGTGTTGACGCTCAAATCGCCTGCGTGTACATCGTATTCAGCAATCAGCCGCGTACTGCCGGCCAGGTCGACCTGCCAACTGCTTTTTGAGGTGTTACTAAATGCCAGCGGCTGACCGGCCCCGTTCTGAAAGCTGAGGCGAGCAAGATTGGAGGAAAAATCCCGCACCAGGTATGACCCCGGGTTCCAGTTGGCCATTTTTATAGTGGCGGTGACACCCGTGACGGGGATTTCGCTGCGTACATGAATATATTGCTGACTCAGGCCCGGGAAGCTGACGGTGTGCAGGACTTCTGCCTGGTCCTGGGCACTAACATGTGGACTGCTAACTGCGAGCAAGGCGGTTAACAGCAAACCCTTCGAAGCTAGGCAGGTTTTAAACAAATGATGCCCTTCAACCCAGACTCTGCTGTTTACGAACAATCAACATTGCAAGCTCCAGTGCCTGCTCATAGTTCAAGCGGGGATCGACGGTGGATTTGTAAGCCCGTTCGAGGTCCTTCTCATTCAGGTCCCTGGCGCCGCCAGTACACTCGGTAACATCTTCCCCGGTCAACTCAAGGTGTACACCGCCCAGTCTTGAGCCGTTGTTATAATGGCAGTCAAAGGCAAGTTCCATCTCAGCTTTTATATTCCGGAATCGCCGGGTCTTGATACCGGACTTGATGGTCTCGGTGTTGCCGTGCATGGGATCACAAATCCAAAGAACCCTGTGGCCTGATTCGCTCACCGCTCGAATCAGGGGTGGAAGCTGCTCCTCGATTTTTTCTGCACCCATACGATGGATCAGCACAATTCGCCCGAACTCATTTTCAGGGTTCAGAACATCGAGTAACTGAAGCAACTGACCGCTGGCCATTGACGGGCCGACCTTGATGCCCAGCGGATTACGAATGCCTCTGAAATACTCAACGTGGGCGTCTTCCAGGGCTGTGGTGCGCATACCGATCCAGGGGAAATGTGTGGAAAGGTTAAACCAGCCTTCCTGCCTGGGTACCTGCCGCGTAAGCGCTTGCTCATAGTGCAAATGCAATGCTTCGTGCGAGGTATAAAAATCAACCCGCTTCACATTTCCGGCCCGTTGACCGGAAATCGTTTCCATAAATTTTACCGACCGGCCAATACCTTCCGCCAACTGACGGAATTCTTCGGCCAACGGCGAGTGATCCAGCCAGCTCAGGTCCCAGTATTCGGGGTGATGCAAATCCGCAAAACCACCATCGACCAGTGCCCGGACAAAATTCATGGTCAATGACGAACAGGAGTGAGCCCTGATCAGGCGGTTCGGGTCGGGCGTGCGCGCAGCCAGCGTAAATTCCGGTGAATTAACCAGGTCTCCACGGTAACTGGGCAAGGTGACACCATCGCGGGTTTCCTTGTCACTGGACCTTGGCTTGGCGTATTGCCCGGCGAAACGGCCTATTCTCACAACTTGCATCTGTAGTCCATGCACCAGCGTGAGGCTCATTTGCAACAAAACCTTCAGACGGTTGGTGATAACCGGTGAATTGCAATCGGAAAAACTCTCTGCGCAATCACCACCCTGAAGGACAAAACGATTTCCTTCCTGGGCCTCGCGGATTTGCTCCCGCAAGGCCAGAATCTCCCAGGAAGTTACCAGTGGCGGAAGCGTCTCAAGTTCACTGAGCGTGCTTTCCAGGGCCTCCTGATCCGGATAATTTGCCTGTTGACTGGCTTTGAATTCCTGCCAGGATCTGGGACTCCAGTTTGCCGCTTCATGCACCATGGGTGGCCCCTGCTGCGGTTGATTTTTCACACTCATGCCTTTTGCTCCCGGCGGAAGGTAAACCATAGAGTTGCTGTGCCCAGACCCAGGAACCAGATCAGGGCCCAAGTGGGCATGCTGAGCCCCAGGAAGGACCAGTACACTTCTGCGCAGCTGCCGGAACCAAAAAATACGCTTGAAAACGTTTCCTGAAGCGGGAAATTTTCCAGCATATAGTTCAGTCCAGGGCCGCATTCCGGAACCTGGTCGGCCGGAAGATGCTGCATCCAGACGTGCCGTCCGGCCACCGCTGCGCCGAACACTGCACCCAGTACGATTATCCAGCTATAAACTTTCCGTCCGGCGATGCCCGGGTAATGCAAAGCACCCAATAAAGCGAATACACCCATCCAGATAAATCCAACGCGTTGGATGATACACAAGGGGCATGGGTCCAGAAAATCCACGTGCTGCTTGTACAGCGCGTAAGCGAGCAGAGAAATGCAGCTGACGGCAACCATCAGATACCAGCTTCTCAATGTTATTTTTCTCAAAAACATATTACCGTTTTCCAAATGAACAACGGACAGCCGGAGCTGTACGCAGGGTATAATCGGTATCTTCATTCAAGACGGCGACCCATACGGATAATGAGCGGAAAATCCCAACAAATCAAGACACATATCAAGGCCCCGACCGGGACCAGTCTGAGTTGTAAAGGATGGCATCAGGAGGCAGCAATGCGCATGCTGATGAACAACCTGGATCCGGATGTTGCTGAGAAACCGGATGAACTGATTGTTTATGGCGGTACCGGGCGCGCAGCGAGGAACTGGGACTGTTACCGGCGTATCATTTCAACCCTTCAGCGACTTGAAAACGATGAAACCCTGCTGATTCAAAGTGGTAAACCTGTAGGTGTGTTTGCCACCCATGAGGAGGCTCCGCGCGTACTGATCGCCAACTCAAACCTCGTGCCGCGCTGGGGAAACTGGGAGGTATTCCGCGACCTGGAGGCAAAAGGCCTGACCATGTATGGCCAGATGACCGCCGGTTCATGGATTTACATCGGTTCCCAGGGAATCGTACAGGGCACTTACGAAACCTTTGCTGAACTTGCTAACCAGGAGTTCGGTGGTAGCCTGGCCGGAAAACTGGTGGTCACGGCCGGTCTCGGTGGCATGGGCGGTGCACAACCTCTGGCGGTAACCATGAACGAGGGTAACTGCATCGCCGTTGAAGTGGATCCATTGCGCATTCGGCGCCGCGTTGAGACCGGCTACTGCGATTGCCGGGCTGACTCACTCGATGAAGCGCTGAAAATCCTGGATCAAGCTGATGGACCGGTATCGATAGGATTACTGGGCAATATTGCCGAAGTGCTGCCGGTAATGGTCAGGCGGGGAATCGTACCGGATGTCGTCACCGACCAGACATCTGCCCACGATCTGCGCCATGGTTACATCCCCATCGGCTATTCACTTGAAGAAGCGGATGACTTACGCGAATCCAATCCGGATGAATACGATAACCGGGTGCTTGATTCGATGGTCGTTCATGTCCAGGCCATTCTTGATCTGAAACAAAAAGGGTCGATTTGTTTCGACTACGGAAACAACCTGCGCGGCCAGGTATCTGACTTCAGAAACATGCCAGAAGCATTTGATTTTCCGGGTTTTATCCCCGCCTACATACGACCATTATTCTGCAAAGGCGCAGGCCCGTTCCGTTGGGCGGCTTTGTCAGGCAATCCCGAGGATATTTACACGACCGATCGGGCAATTCTGGAATTGTTTCCCGGAAAAGAAGCATTGCACCGGTGGCTCGGTAAAGCACGTAAACATATTCAGTTCCAGGGCATGCCGGCCAGGATTTGCTGGCTCGAGTACGGTGAACGGGCGGAAGCCGGCGAGAAATTTAACTGGCTGGTCAAGAGCGGAAAAGTTGATGCACCGCTGGTGATCGGTCGTGACCACCTCGATACCGGCTCGGTGGCCTCACCCAACCGTGAGACCGAGGCAATGAAGGATGGCTCTGATGCAATTGCGGACTGGCCGCTGCTAAATGCCATGTTAAACACTGCCTGTGGCGCAAGCTGGGTATCCATTCACCATGGCGGGGGTGTTGGAATCGGTTACTCGCAACACGCCGGCATGGTGTGCGTGGCAGACGGGACCGAGATGGCAGACCGTCGTCTCAGGCGCGTACTGACCGCGGATCCAGGGACCGGCGTAATGCGGCATGCAGATGCCGGATATGAGGTTGCGGTCAGTACCGCCAATGAACGTGGTGTCGACCTGCCAATGATTAACTCTGGGATTAACGGCGGGGATCAATGCTCGGGATCAACGGCGCAGAAAGACCAATGACAACTAAAATCAGAGTTTCTCATCTGCACGATGACCTGGCGCAAAGCATGGCCAGCTTGCGTTCCAACAGCTCAAAAGTCAGCAGGTCACGGGTGATTGTTGAGCAAGCCCTGAAAGATGGCCATCCGCATTATGGGATCAATACCGGGTTTGGGGCGCTGTCGGACAAGCGCATTCCGGATGATGAACTTGCAAGGTTACAACGAAATTTACTGCTCAGCCATGCCTGTGGCGTTGGTGAACCCATCCCGCCGGAAATTACACGCCTGATGCTGCAGTTGAAAATTCATTCTCTTGGAATTGGTCAGTCCGGAATTTCAGAACAAACTTTTGCCCTGCTACTGGCAATGGAAAACCAGGACCTGGTTCCATGGGTTCCCAGCCGTGGCAGTGTGGGTGCGTCAGGAGATCTCGCGCCCCTGGCCCATATGTGCCTCCCGCTGATCGGCCGTGGAGAAATCTGGAGCAGTGATGGTAAACACAAGCAGACCTCAGCGCTGCGAATGACTGAAGCCGGTCTCGACCCGATTGAACTACAGGCCAAAGACGGTCTTGCGCTGATCAATGGTACCCAGTTAATGAGCGCCTACGGCGCACATGTCCTCAACAGTGCCATGAACCTTCTGAAAGAGGTGGATATACTGGCAACGATGAGCCTGGAGGCCCTGCAGGGTAGCTCGGTGCCATTTGATGAAAGAATCCACATGCTGCGTCCTCATAGAGGTCAACAGGACGTAGCCGCAAATGTCCGCAGCCTGTTGGCGGGAAGTGAAATTCTGGCTTCACACCGGGATTGTGGAAAAGTCCAGGATCCCTATTGCCTACGCTGCGTACCACAGGTTCATGGCGCCAGTCGCGATGCACTTGCTTTTGCCACCTCAGTCATTGAAACGGAGTTAAATTCAGTCACTGACAACCCGTTGGTATTCCTCGATGGCGACATTTTGTCGGGCGGAAATTTCCATGGGCAGCCGCTTGCTTTTGCAATGGACTTTGCCGCCATCGCACTGGCAGAGCTGGGCAGTATTTCGGAGCGCCGCACTTATCTCCTGCTCGAAGGCCATGACGGGCTACCCAAATTACTAATGAAAGATACCGGGGTCAATTCAGGCTTTATGATCCCGCAGTACACGGCTGCTGCCCTGGTTTCAGAAAACAAGATCTTGTGTCATCCGGCGAGTGTCGATTCCATCCCCACCAGCCTTGGTCAGGAAGACCATGTCAGCATGGGCTCAATTTCCGCCATCAAGCTGTTAAGCGTATTACACAATGTGGAATGGGTGTTGGCCGTTGAACTACTTACAGCAACGCAGGCGCTCGACTTCCGCTCGCCACTGCAACCCGGTAAAGGGGTTCAGATGGCATTCGAAATGGTCAGGGAAACAGTGCAGCATGCGCATGAAGATTACGAGGTCAGAAATGACCTGGACGATTGCGCGAAAATGCTTCGTGCCGGGATGCTTTCCCGGGCGGTGTCTCCTGTAACCGGCCAGCTCGCTTGAAAACCCCTGGCAGAAGTACAACTGTATTGCGAAATATCGGGCAGCTTGCAACCTGCCCACCGGCTGCAAAACAACAGGATGCGGGTCTCATTAGCAAGGCCGCGTTGGTGATTGAAGATCAGGTGGTTCACTGGGCTGGCCCCGAGGCCCACCTTCCTGAGCACTACAACCCCCTGCAGTCACTGGATTGTAACAACCAGCTGGTAATTCCAGGATTAGTGGACTGCCATACCCATTTGTGTTTTGGGGGCTGGCGGGGTGACGAATTTGCCATGCGCATTGAAGGCGCTAGCTACCAGGATATTGCTGCCGCAGGCGGAGGCATTCGCAGCACCGTCGAGGCGACCCGCAATACACCGAAACAGGAACTCATGCTCAAAGCCCGCAACATTCTCGACCAGGCACTCAAACTGGGTGTGACCACAATGGAATGTAAGTCCGGTTATGGTCTGAACCTTGAAAGCGAATTGAAGCAGCTTGAAGTTTATGCAGAACTGGACCGGGTCCATGCGATTGACCTGGTACCCACTTTTCTGGGTGCACATATCATTCCAGCAGAGTTTAGTGATGACCGGAGAGGGTATATTCGATTACTGTGCGATGAACTATTGCCGCAGATCGCCAAGCTCGACCTTGCCAGATTTTGTGACGTTTTCGTGGAAGAAAACGCCTTCCGCCTGGAAGAGGCCAGAACCATACTGGCAAGAGCGCGGGAACTGGGCCTGGGCCTGAAAATTCATGCCGACCAGCTCAGTAGCGGAAAGGGTGCTGAATTGGCTGCGGAAATGGCTGCGACCAGCGCAGAGCATCTTGAGCACATCAGCGACCAAGGGATTACTGCAATGGCAGCATCAGGAACAGTCGCCGTGAGTTTGCCAATTGCTTCTATGTATCTCGGTGCAGGATATTTGCCCGCACGCCAACTCATCGATGCCGGCGTTAGTGTTGCAGTTGCCACCGATTTTAATCCGGGGTCTGCCCCCAGTTTCCACCTGCCCCTGGCGATGACGCTGGCCTGTATCAACCAGGCAATGACACCGGTGGAAGTATTATGCGGCGCAACCAGTATTGCAGCAAAAGCTGTGGGCCTTGAGCACCAAGCCGGCTCACTGGTTCAAGGCAGCCAAGCCGACCTGGCATTAATTGATGCACATGATATCAATCAGTGGCTGTATCATTTCCGGCCCAATGCCTGCCTCGCAGTGATGAAAAACGGGGAATGGCTTAATTAAGCGAATCTGTCCCGTTCTTTAGCTATGGTCCGGCTGATAAAGTTTTCATTCAAATTGATCTGTGTTCGTGTTTTTTGGCCCTGACTGAACTACAATGCATTCTTGGTAATGAGAATAACTCTCATTTGCATTAACGGATCAAGTGCGACATGACATTAGCTGATTTAAAACCCGGCCAGAGCGGAAACATCACGGCGGTTGCTACAGAGCATCCCGGTGTGATCCGCCTGATGGTGCTGGGCCTGGTTGAAGGTGTGGAGGTCCGGTTTGAAAACAGCGCAATCGGTGGAGACCCGCTTGAAATCAGTGTTTATGGTGCCTCCATTTCAGTACGCCGCGAACAGGCCTTGAACTTCAAACTTGATTGCGTGGCCGCCAGTGTCTGAAAACCGGGATGTTTCAATTCCCGTTTCCCAAATAGGAATCAGGCACAAGGCAAAGCGCACTGTTGCCATTATCGGCAATCCAAATTCGGGCAAGAGCACCCTCTTTAACCGCCTCACCGGATTACGGCAAAGCACAGGAAATTACCCGGGCGTAACCGTTGAAAAACACCTGGGCATAGCAGAACTGTCTCAAAGTGCAGTTCAACTGGTCGATCTGCCCGGGATATATTGTCTGGGTGGCGCATCAAGTGATGAGCGAATTGCGGTAGATGTATTACTGGGCCGAATTGCTGGTTCCGAAACGCCCTCAGGATTGCTGGTGGTAGTGGATGCAACCCACTTGTACCAGGGTTTGTACCTTTTAGAACAATTACTTGAAATGCAGTTGCCGGTCATCGTGGCATTGACCATGGTTGATATCGCAACTGCCAATGGGCTAGTCATTGACACCGCGGCCCTTAGTACATACCTGGGCGGAATCCCGATGATTCCAGTCACGGCATCCTCCGGTCACGGGCTCGATCAACTGAAGTCAGCACTTGAGGGAATTGAAAGCATTGCTGTCCCTGAATATCCACAATCGTGGCCGGAACTCAGTCGCAGGTCACAATTACTGGCCCGACAGGCTAGTAATGAATTACCTAGAATGGACGTCATTCAGGGCCTACTGCACCCGGGAAGTGATGCAGAAAATAAACTGGCCAGGGTGATTGGCAAAGAGCCCGTCATACAAACACGGAGTGAACTATTCGGGGCTGCACCACCGCAAGCGGTAGAAGCCCGCCGGCGTTACGGCTGGGCAAAAAAAGTGCTAGACGAAGTTCAAACCCAGGCCCCGATACTGGCAAAATTTGGCGCCCGCACCGCAAGATGGTTGAGCCAACCATGGCCCGCTACGATACTATTCTTCCTGACCCTGGTACTGGTGTTCCAGGCGGTATTTTCCTGGGCCACGCCGCTGATGGAATTGATAGATGCCGGTGCCGGCAAACTCGGTGCTACCGTAACCAGCCGATTTGGTGAAGGCATCCTGTCCAGCTTTGTTTCTGACGGCATTATCGCCGGGGTTGGAAGTGTGGTGATTTTTCTGCCCCAGATCCTTATCTTGTTTCTTTTCATCATAGTCCTGGAAGACACAGGCTTCCTGGCACGCGCGGCGTTTTTGATGGACCGGGCGATGCAAAAAGCCGGGCTTTCCGGCCAATCTGTGATTCCCATGCTTTCCAGCTTTGCTTGTGCAATACCTGCAATCATGGCAACCCGCGTCATTCCTGATCGCCGGGACCGCATATCAACCATCCTGGCGGCACCCTTTATGACTTGCTCGGCACGTTTGCCGATCTACGCACTACTCATCGCTGCTTTTGTGCCTGCAACGTCTATCGGCTGGTTTAACTTACAGGGTCTGACGTTGTTCGCGCTCTATCTGTTGGGGATTGCCGGCGGTCTCCTGACCGCAAAATTATTGAAATCAACAGCACTAAAAGGTCCCAAGCCGCTTTTCATGCTTGCCTTGCCAGACTTTCGCAGGCCCAACCTGCAAACCGTCCTGATCAAGCTATTGGACCGTGCAAAAATTTTCCTGAAACGCGCCGGAACCGTTATTTTTACCGTCGCCGTCATTGTCTGGGCGCTCGCATATTTCCCACGCATGGATGCGACGCAATTGTCCAGCGGGTCGTTCACCGGCCAATCGGTAGAAAATCAACTTGCCGCTGCACAGATGTCACAAAGCTACCTTGGCCGCATGGGGCGTATGATTGAACCAGTGTTTGCCCCGCTAGGCTGGGACTGGAAAGTATCATCAGCTGTTATTGCAGGGTTCCCTGCCCGTGAAGTCGTGGTGGCCGTGATGGGTACGCTTTATGCGGTTGGATCGGAGGCTGACGAATCAAGTTTGACGGATAAACTACGCGCTGCAAAATGGCCGGATGGCCGGATGGTCTTCACCCTGCCAATGGTGATGGGTTTGATGGTTTTCTATGCATGGTGCCTGCAATGTGCCGCTACTGTTGCAGTGATCAGGCGGGAAACCAATACCTGGCGTTGGCCGATTTTTGCATGGACTTACATGACAGGTATCGCCTACCTGGGTGCCTTCACCGTATATCAGCTTGGAAGCTTAATCTAGAAAAAACCCGGCACAATGGCCGGGTTTCAGTTCTTCTTTTTGTTAAAACCGCTTACTCTGACTCAGTCTCGGCATCGTCTTCACGTGGACGGTCAACCAGTTCTACATAAGCCATAGGCGCCTTGTCACCCGGTCGGTGACCACATTTAAGAATGCGCAAATAACCACCAGGGCGTTGCACGTAGCGTGGACCCAGTTCATCGAACAATTTCCCGACTACTTCCTTGTCACGCAGACGATTAAACGCCTGGCGACGATGGGCTACGCTGTCGGTTTTCGCCAGTGTAATAAGGGGCTCAGCCACTTTTCGAAGCTCCTTGGCTTTCGGCACGGTGGTCTTGATGATTTCGTGCTTGAACAGCGAAGTAGCCATGTTGCGAAACATCGCTTTGCGGTGAGAACTGTTCATGTTCAGTTTACGGCCTGATTTCTGGTGACGCATGATCTTTTCCTATTCCTCTTTATTTTCCGGTCCTAGCCGGAAACCAGTATTGCAGGAGGCCATGATTCAAGCTTCATTCCCAATGAAAGCTCATGATGTGCAAGCACATCCTTGATCTCGGTTAGAGATTTTTTACCCAGGTTTGGTGTCTTGAGAAGCTCAACCTCGGTACGCTGTACCAAGTCTCCGATGTATAAAATACTTTCTGCTTTGAGGCAATTTGCCGAGCGAACGGTTAATTCCAGATCATCAATCGGCCGGAGTAAAATCGGATCAATTTCCTGTGATTTTTCTTCCTCAACAACTTCCTGTCGAGCTTTGAAATCCACGAATACAGACAGCTGGTCAGCAAGTATATTGGCGGCCATCTTCACCGACTCTTCACAGTCGATAGTGCCATCGGTTTTAATATCCAGAATCAGTTTGTCCAGATCTGTGCGCTGTTCTACGCGTGCTGATTCCACACTGTATGCCACTTTCCGCACCGGACAGAATGAAGCATCCAGCATCAGGCGGCCAATAGGCCTTGTTTCCTGATCACCAATAGTGATGCGTGTCGCAGGCTGATAACCAACGCCCTTGATGATTTTCAGTCGCATGTCGATGCTGCCATCCATGGTGAGATTGCAGATCAGGTGATCCGGATTGGCGATTTCTACATCGTGGTCCAGCTGGATATCACCCGCAGTAACCGGACCGACGCCGGACTTGCTTAAGGTCAGGGTTGCCTCATCACGCTCATGCATTTTTAAGGAAATGCCCTTGAGATTTAGCAGCACTTCAATAATATCTTCTTGCAGGCCTTCAACCGCCGTGTACTCATGCAGAACGCCTTCAATTTCCACTTCCACAATGGCATAGCCGGGAATTGAAGACAGGAGAACCCTGCGTAAAGCATTGCCCAATGTATGGCCGAAACCACGTTCTAGCGGCTCAAGCGTAATACGTGCGCGATTTTCACTAATTTCGTCTACACCGACGGCCTTAGGTTTTAGTAAATTTTCAATTACACCCATCATGGAATGCACCTCATACTATTTTTATCTCATACCAGTCAACACCCGGAAATACCCGGCATTGACCATGCTAATTACTTGGAATAAAGCTCTACGATCAGGTTTTCATTGATATCCGCAGGCAGATCATCACGGTCCGGAAACGACTTGAATTCACCTTCCATCTTGGTAGGATCCACTTCAGTCCATCCTGCAACCAGATCCATTTCCTGACTGAGGGTTATGGCTTCTTTCACCCGAAGCTGCTGTTTGGCTTTTTCACGGATTGCAATCACGTCACCGGCTTTCACCTGAAACGATGGAATATTGACCTGTGACCCATTCACAGAAATAGACTTGTGTGAAACCATCTGACGGGCCTGTGCGCGGGTAACTGCAAATCCCATGCGGTACACAACGTTATCAAGGCGGCCTTCAAGCAGTAAAAGAAGGTTTTGACCGGTAGCACCTTTTTGTGCTGCTGCAGCTTTATAGTAGTTACGGAACTGCTTTTCCAGCACTCCGTAAATACGCCGAACTTTCTGTTTTTCACGTAGTTGCAGTGCGTAGTCAGAAAGCCGCTGTCTTCTTCCAGCACCGTGCTGACCGGGTGGCTGACCCAGCTTGCACTTGGACTCGAGGCCACGGGCCGGGCTTTTAAGCCCAAGGTCAACACCTTCGCGCCGGGCGAGTTTGCAGGTTGGTCCTGTATATCTTGCCATGTTTATATAACTCCTTAGACCCGACGTTTCTTCGGCGGGCGACAGCCGTTATGCGGAATCGGTGTCACGTCAATAATGTTGGTAATTTTGTAGCCAAGCGCATTCAAGGCACGTACTGATGATTCACGCCCAGGCCCCGGACCCTTGATCCGGACTTCAAGGTTTTGCAAGCCGAATTCCTGAGCGGCTTTACCTGCAGCCTCAGCAGCTACCTGTGCGGCAAAAGGCGTGCTCTTGCGTGAACCCCTGAATCCGGCACCGCCGGATGTTGCCCACGAAAGGACATTTCCCTGCCTGTCACTCAGTGTGATAATTGTGTTGTTAAAAGAAGCGTGGACATGGGCAATGCCATCGACCACTGTCTTTTTGACTTTCTTCTTCTTGCTGGTATTTGGTTTGGCCATCGATATTCTGCCTGATTCCTGTTATCGCTTAATTGGACGACGCGGACCTTTACGGGTTCGCGCGTTGGTCTTGGTACGTTGTCCCCGGACCGGCAAGCCACGCCTGTGACGCAAGCCCCGGTAGCAGCCGAGATCCATCAACCTTTTCAGGTTCATCGCAACTTCACGGCGCAAATCACCTTCTACAGAAAGGTTCTTAATCTGCGCCCGAATTGCTTCGACCTCAGATTCGGTAAGATCCCTGATCCTGGTTGCCGGCTCTACGCTGGCCCCTTCGCAAATCTGGAAAGCGCGCGTACGACCGATGCCGTAAATGCTGGTCAAAGCAATCCAAGTGTGCTTTTGGACCGGTAAGTTGACTCCTGCAATGCGAGCCATACTACGTACTCCTTTGTTGTTTCAAGCTGCCCGCAAAAATGCAGCGGGTAACAGCGTATTATATCCAATCGCTAACGCTGGTGACAGCCCGTTAACCCTTGATTTTATTCAAAGGAACAGGCATCGAAATCAACCCTGGCGCTGCTTGTGTTTCTTGTCGGTACAAATCACGTAAACCACACCTCTGCGCCTTACGATTTTGCAATTCCGACAAATTTTCTTTACTGAAGCCTGCACTTTCATGCCAACTCTCCTCAGATACCTTTATTAACGTCTAACCACACCTGAACGCCCGTAGGACTTCAGGTTGGCTTTCTTCATCAGGCTGTCATATTTATGCGAAATCAGATGCGCCTGTACCTGCGCAATGAAATCCATGATGACAACCACCACGATCAATACAGACGTGCCTCCAAAACTGAATGGCACCGCCCAGAATACCCGTAAAATATCGGGTAATAAACAAACTGAAACCAGATATAACGAACCCACCATTGTCAGTCGGGTTAATACATTGTCTATGTAGTCCGCAGTTTGTTTTCCCGGCCTGATACCGGGCACGAAAGCACCGGATTTTTTCAGGTTATCTGCAGTTTCCTTTGAGTTAAAAACCAGGGCCGTATAGAAAAAACAGAAAAAGATAATCAAGCCCGAAAATAACAATGTGTATGGAAGGTTACCCGGCGTCATCGCAGCTGCCAAATCGGTCAGGAAAGACAGGTTCCCTGTTGTACCGAACCAGGTGGCCAATGTAGAGGGAAATATCACCAGACTGGATGCAAAGATCGCAGGAATAACACCGGACATATTCACTTTCAAGGGCAAATGTGTTTGCTGGTTCTGGTAGGCAACCCGCCCCTGGCGTTGGGCATAATTAACCGTAATACGCCGCTGACCGCGTTCGACCTTAACAATGAAATAAATCACCCCAAGAATCAGCACGATGATCAGCAGAACTGCCGGAATACTCATTTGACCGGTATTAACCAATTCCAAAGTTCCTGCTATTGCACGGGGTAAACCGGCAACAATACCGGCAAAAATCAGCAGAGATATACCATTTCCTACACCACGCTCAGTAATCTGTTCACCCAGCCACATCAGGAAAACTGTTCCTGCAGTCAGGGTAATAATGGCCGTAAACAGGAAGCCAAAGCCGGGGGCAAAAACAATGTTTGCCTGTGACTGCAGTGCAAATGCCACACTGCCTGCCTGGAATGCTGCCAGTATCACGGTGAAAAACCTCGTGTACTGGGTAATTTTGTTACGCCCGCTGGAACCTTCCTTTTTCAACTGTTGCAGGTGGGGAACAGCGCTGGACATCAACTGCATAATGATCGAGGCAGAAATATAGGGCATTACACCCAGTGCAAACAGTGAAAACCGCTCTAGCGCTCCACCGGTAAACAGATTGAACACATCGATGATGGTTCCCTGCTGGGAATTCATGAATTGCAGTAGCGCCGCAGGATTGACACCGGGTACCGGTATGAAAGTTCCAATCCGGTAAACAACTAATGCCATGAGTACGAACAGCAAGCGCTGGCGCAACTCGGTTAGTCGACCTAATCCGCCAAGCGTTTCTGCCATTTGTGAAGGCCCGCGTGACATTATTCGACTTTACCGCCCGCTGCTTCAATGGCCGCTTGAGCACCCTTGGTCACTGCCAGGCCTTTTACCGTAATGGCACGATCCAGCTCACCGGTGTTGATGATTTTTACTTTTTTCGTGTCATGACCAACAATACTTTCAGATTTAAGCAGGTCCATATCAATTACGTCGGCTTTCATTACCTGCAACTGGTAAAGACGAATTTCGGCGTTGTAGCGTGCTGTACGGGAGGCAAAACCACGTTTCGGCAAACGCCGTTGAAGTGGCATCTGACCACCTTCAAAACCTACCTTGTGATACCCGCCCGAGCGGGATTTCTGGCCTTTATGGCCACGGCCGGCGGTCTTTCCGAAACCGCAACCAATTCCACGACCCACTCTCTTACGGGTTGATTTGCTGCCCTTAGCGGGTCTAATGTCATTCAATTTCATTTCAGTACTTTCCTGTTCAGAGCGCAGAATGCCCAAGCAATAGTTACTCGGCTTCTTCCACTCGTACCATATAGTCGATTTTGTTTGCCATACCGCGAACAGATGGTGTGTCTTCAAGTGTTACGGTCTGGTGCATGCGCTTCAGGCCAAGGCCCTTAACACACGCACGGTGTTTTGGTTTCGCCCCAATTGGAGAACGCACAAGCGTCACTTTAATTTGCTTCTTAGACATGATTCGCAAGTATCTCTTCTACTGGCTTGCCACGTTTTGCAGCAATAGCCTCAGGGTTATACATCTTTTGCAGGCCTTTAATGGTGGCTCGCACCAGGTTAATAGGGCTGTTGGATCCAAGACTCTTGGCCAGTACGTTGTGCACACCGATGGTTTCAAGCACTGCACGCATTGCACCACCAGCAATTATGCCGGTTCCCTCAGAAGCCGGCTGCATGTAGATCTTCGCTCCGCCATGACTCGCTTTCACGGGATGCCAAAGGGTGCCGTCTTTTAACTGCACCTGGATCATGTCGCGACGTGCTTTTTCCATTGATTTTTGTATGGCAACTGGCACTTCACGTGCCTTGCCATAACCAAAACCAACTTTGCCGTTACCATCGCCCACCACACTGAGCGCAGTGAAACCGAATATCCGGCCACCTTTCACAACTTTTGCTACACGGTTTACGGCTACCAGTTTCTCGATCATGCCGTCTGAATTGTCTTTGTCCATTCTTGACATATTTTTACCTGTGTCTCTAATTCCCAGTATTATTTCTACCAGAATTACTTAAAATTAAGTGCCTGCTAAAACTGTAATCCGCCTTCACGGGCTGCATCGGCGAGTTCCTTAACCCGCCCGTGGTACTTAAATCCGGAGCGGTCGAATGCAACGTCCTTAATACCTGCTGCAACTGCTTTTTCGGCGACTGCTTTACCCACTGCTTTTGCCGCTTCGCGATTATTGGTTCCTGTCAGGCTTTCACGAACAGCTTTTTGCAAAGTTGATGCAGCAGCCAGAACGGTCCCGCCTTCGGCATCAATCACCTGCGCATAGATGTGCCGGCCACTTCTGTGCACCGTCAAACGGGGCATACCCAGCCGCCTGATATGTAAACGAGCCTTTTTGGCGCGCCTGATTCGTGCAATTTTTTTGTTCATCTTTGTTACCTTTTATTGCGGTCAGTGCCAGCAAATCCCTGATCAAAACGATCAGGCTTTCTTGGCTTCTTTCCTGACCACACGTTCATCTGAATAACGTATACCCTTGCCCTTATAGGGTTCAGGTGGCCTGAATGAACGAATTTCAGCTGCGGCCTGTCCGACTTTTTGCTTATCGCAACCGGTCACAACAATGACAGTCTGGGTCGGTGTTGCTACGCTCACGCCGGCCGGCATCTGGTAATTAACCGGGTGTGAAAAACCGAGCGCGAGCTTGAGTTTGTCACCCTGGGCCTCGGCGCGATAGCCAACACCGACTAAATTTAGTTTCTTCTCAAAACCTTCGCTTACACCGGTCACCATATTGTTAACCAGCGCACGGAATGTTCCGGCCATGGCGACATCTTTATCAGTCTTCCATTCCATTTTGAACTCACCGCCATCCTGCTTGAGGCTAACGGTCGGATGCAAAGTGACTGAAAGATTGCCTTTTGGTCCTTTTACCGATACTTCAACTCCTTTGATGTTGAGTTCAACACCTTTGGGCAAAACAATCGGATTTTTCGCTACGCGTGACATTGCTTTCTCCTGGCCAAGTCGGTTAAGACACAAAGCAGAGAACTTCTCCGCCCTGCCCTTTTGCGCGAGCCTGCGTATCGGTCATGATTCCCTTTGATGTGCTGATAATCGTGATTCCCAGTCCATCAAAAACCCGTGGTATTTCATCTTTACCGCGATAGATCCTCAAACCCGGGCGACTGCTCCGTTTGATCATGTCAATCACGCCACGGCCTTCAAAATATTTCAAAGTAACCTCGAGCGTAGGCTTACCTTCAACTTCGCCCACGGCGAAATCATTGATATAGCCTTCATCTTTCAGTACTCCGGCAATGCCTACTTTTACCTTGGAATTCGGCATTTCTACCGTCACTTTGCTGCTTGCCTGCGCATTGCGAATACGCGTCAGCATATCTGCAATAGGGTCACTCATGCTCATCTGTTTATTCCTGTATCTTCAATTACGGAGCGTTTCTCCGCTGTTAGTTACCTGTTACCAACTGGCCTTACGCAAGCCCGGAACATCACCGCGCATCGCTGCTTCGCGAAGCTTATTACGCCCCAGTCCAAATTTGCGATAGAAACCACGCGGACGGCCGGTTATTGCACAACGGTTACGCTGTCGTGCCGGACTGGAATCACGCGGCAGTTTCTGCAAAGCAAACATTGCATTTTGCTTCTCTTCAAATCCAATTTCAGGATTCGAAATCAGGATTTTTAGCTCTGCACGTTTGACCGCGTATTTCTTGACCAGTTTTGTGCGCCGCTTTTCACGGTTGATCATGGAAACTTTTGCCATGGTTCTTCCTTACCTAATTGTCTTTGAACGGGAAGTTAAACGCTTTCAAAAGCGCTAATCCCTGTACGTTATCTTTAGCATTGGTGGTAATCGTGATGTCCATTCCGCGGATTGCATCAATGTTGTCAAAATCAATCTCGGGGAACATGATCTGTTCCTTGACTCCAAGGCTGTAATTTCCACGACCGTCAAATGATTTCGGGCTGAGGCCGCGAAAATCACGTACACGGGGAATGGAGATATTGACCAGGCGATCCATGAATTCATACATCCGCTCACGTCTCAGCGTAACTTTGCAGCCCACCGGCCAGCCGTCGCGAATCTTGAATGAAGCCACCGATCTTTTCGACAATATTACGATTGGCTTCTGGCCGGCAATCAGGGCCATATCCCCGGTAGCCCGTTCCATTACTTTTTTATCGGTAACAGCCTCACCAACACCCATATTCAGCGTAATCTTGGTGATCCTGGGAACCTCCATGACATTGGAAAGCGCAAGCTCTTCCATCAGTTGGGGTACCACTGTTTCCTTATAAAATGTCTGTAATCTCGACATAATTCTTAACCTTAAATATCTACGGCTTCGCCGTTAGATTTAAAAATTCTGACCTTTCGACCATCGCCAAGTGTCTTGAATCCAACCTTGTCAGCCTTATTGGTGGCAGGGTTGAACAACTGGACATTTGAGTCATGGATCGGGGCCTCCCTTTCCACAATACCGCCCGGAATATTACGACCCGGATCAGGTTTCGTGTGGCGCTTGACCATATTCACGTTTTCCACCAGCAAGCGCTCGTTTTCCATCACGCTCAGCACATGGCCTCTTTGGCCTTTACTGCGCCCGGCGATTACGATCACTTCATCACCTTTCTTAATACGTTTCATCGTTCCAGTCTCTCTAGAGCCTGACTCGGCTAGCGACATCACGCTGCCGGAGGCCATATTCTTGTCTGGCAAGGCGGACCGAGCGTGGTGTAGTTCCACTACTCGAGCGAGTTACAACGCAGCCAGGCGAAATTATGGCCCCGGCCCACAGGGTTGTGGCTGAAAAATCGCCACTCTGTGTTGCTTGTCGTTTATTTGGATGTACCAAAACTCTCTCCTCTCGCCTTGATTGGCATTTTTTCAGTCACAACAGTATTGATCTCGCTAGCCGAGTCAGGCTCTCTACAACACTTCTGGCGCAAGCGAGACAATTTTCATAAATCTCTCGGTACGAAGTTCACGGGTTACCGGTCCGAATATACGGGTACCGATGGGCTCAAGTTTCGGGTCCAGCAATACCGCAGCGTTACTGTCAAAACGGATCAATGAACCATCGCTCCTGCGTACGCCCTTGCGGGTACGTACAACCACGGCGTCATAAACCTCGCCTTTCTTAACCTTGCCGCGCGGTATCGCGTCTTTCACGGTTACCTTGATAATGTCCCCAATGTGCGCATAACGCCGCTTGGATCCACCCAGCACTTTGATACACATTACCCGGCGCGCACCACTATTATCAGCCGCGCTCAACATACTTTGCATTTGAATCATTGTTCTTTCCTCAGCCTCTGTAAGGGGCTTACTGTGCCCGCTCCAGGACTTCTACTACCCGCCAGCTTTTGGCCTTTGAAATCGGGCGGCATTCAGCAATCATCACTTTGTCGCCTTCGCTACAATCGTTGGTTTCATCATGAGCATGAACCTTGGTCGAGCGCTTCATGTATTTGCCATACAGTGGATGCTTGACCTGCCTGACCAGCAACACGGTGACGGTCTTGTCCATTTTGTCACTGACAACGACACCCACTTTGCTTCTCTTGATTTTCGTAGGACTGCTCATGAATTACTTCCTTCTCTACTTTTTTCACCCAGGATGGTATGAAGACGGGCAATATCCCTGCGCACACGCCGCAATTCGTTAGGCTGCGCAAGCTGGCCCGTCCCTTTTTGCATCCTGAAATTAAATTGTTCTTTCAGCAGCTCACTGAGCTCGTTGCGTAAATCACCTTCAGATTTTGCTCTGATTTCCAGAATATCCATTACATCACCGACCGGATAACAAATGTGGTTTTAACCGCCAGTTTGGCTGAAGCCAGGCGGAACGCTTCGCGGGCTGCTTCTTCAGTCACACCTTGGATTTCATACAAAACACGACCAGGCTGAATTGGCGCAACCCAGTACTCAACATTGCCCTTACCTTTACCCATCCGCACTTCCACCGGTTTTTTGGTAATCGGCTTATCCGGATAAACGCGTATCCAAAGTTTTCCACCACGTTTTACATAACGGGTAATGGCACGACGGGCCGCTTCAATCTGACGTGCTGTAACAAAGCCACGGGTGGTGGCCTTGAGACCAAATTCCCCGAAGCTGACCTTGTTACCTACATGGGCCAGACCACGGTTACGGCCTTTCATCTGTTTTCTGAATTTTGTTCGCTTGGGCTGTAACATTTCCCAGTCTCCTAGCCTGTTGCCTTTTTGCCGTGCTTGTCTTCAGATTTTGGGGCGTACAAGTCAAAAACTTCGCCTTTATAAATCCAGACCTTCACGCCAAGCACACCATATGTTGTTTTTGCTTCTACAAATCCGTAATCCATGTCTGCACGCAATGTATGCAGCGGTACCTGACCTTCCCTGTACCATTCACTACGGGCAATGTCCGCACCATTCAAGCGGCCTGCGACAGATACCTTGATTCCCAGGGCACCCAGGCGCATTGAGTTGCCAACAGCACGCTTCATCGCCCGCCGGAACATGATCCGGCGTTCCAGTTGTTGCGCAATACTTTCTGCCACCAGCTGAGCATCCAACTCGGGCTTACGTATTTCTGCAACCGTGATGTGGGTAGGAACACCCATCAGCGCGGTGACATCCCTGCGCAGACGATCAATATCCTCACCTTTTTTGCCGATCACGATTCCCGGCCTGGCCGTGTGAATTGTGATTCTTGCTGACTTGGCAGGACGCTCAATGGTGATCCGGCTGACTGCAGCCTGCGCCAGGCGTTTGCGTAAAAAATCACGCACCTGGAGATCGGAATTAAGCATCTCAGCGTAGTCGCCTTTTTCGGCATACCACGTAGAGTTCCAATCCTTGGAAATGCCAAGGCGGATACCTATTGGATGTACTTTCTGGCCCATATGTTTTTGCCTTTACCTGATAGTGTTGTGCACTAAGCCTGGTCTGCTACGGTTAATGTAATGTGACTGGTGCGCTTCAGGATTCGAGTACCACGTCCCTTGGCCCGGGCCCTGCCACGCTTCATGGTCGGGCCTTCATCAATCATGATGGTCTGAATTTTCAGCTCATCAATATCAGCACCTTCATTGTGCTCTGCATTGGCAATCGCAGATAACAGCACTTTCTTGACGATTTGCGCCGCCTTCTTGGTGCTGAACGTTAACAACTGTTCTGCTTTTTCTACCGGTAAGCCACGTACCTGGTCTGCGACCAGGCGCACTTTCTGCGCGGAAATACGAGCTCCTTTTAATCGTGCTGTAACCTGCATCGTCCTAATACCTACTTGGTTTTGCGATCGCCGGAATGCCCGCGAAATGTACGGGTAGCGGCAAATTCACCCAGCTTGTGACCGATCATCTGGTCATTGATCAAAATGGGAACATGTTGTCTGCCGTTGTGCACAGCAATGGTTAAACCAACCATTTCCGGCAGGATCATGGAACGCCGGGACCATGTCTTGATTGGCCGTTTGTTGTTCGTTTCAATCGCCTTGGGCACCTTGCTTGCCAGGTGATGGTCGATGAACGGTCCTTTTTTTACTGATCTTGGCATATCAAATCCCGATTATTTTCCTGAACGTGAACGGACAATAAACTTGTCAGTACGCTTGTTCTTGCGTGTTTTGTAACCCTTTGTAGGCACACCCCAGGGTGATACCGGATGGCGGCCGCCGGAAGTCTTGCCTTCACCACCACCATGTGGATGGTCGACCGGGTTCATCGCAACACCACGTACGGTCGGGCGCACTCCGCGCCAGCGTTTCGCTCCGGCCTTACCCAGTTTTTCCAGGTTATGCTCTGAATTGGAAACTTCACCAATGGTTGCCCTACAACGAATCGGCACTTTACGCATTTCACCGGACCGCAACCTCAAGGTTGCATATTGACCTTCGCGGGCAACCAGCTGTACTGCTGCACCAGCACTACGGGCCAATTGAGCGCCTTTTCCTGGCTTAAGCTCAATGCAATGCACAACCGTTCCCACCGGGATATTACGTAACGGCAGAGCATTACCCGGCTTGATCGCCGCTTCCCGCCCACTACTTACCGGATCACCGGAACGCATACCCTTGGGTGCGATGATATAACGGCGTTCACCGTCCGCGTACAACACCAATGCAATATGCGCGCTGCGATTTGGATCATATTCTATGCGTTCTATACGACCGCCGATGCCATCCTTATCGCG
>SMVA01269712.1_pt1 | contig 24064 bp, 17 predicted proteins | sample 2456451 | NCBI WGS metagenome assembly SMVA01 (sample SAMN11095933, study PRJNA526329) | marine sediment metagenome | biome: Marine sediment; feature: Surficial sediment; material: Deep marine sediment; isolation source: Hadal surficial sediment | place: Pacific Ocean | collected 2014-05 | depth... | reverse complement strand
TCTGATTTGCCGAGATTTGCTCTTTTATACCCTATAATCTCAAGCGTGTTCATAATTAATAGTTTTTGTTAAAATAATTGTTAAATAAATAACGAACTGATTGACTCGTTATCGTGTATTTTTCTAATAGCTTTTGCAAATAACGGAGCAACAGACAGCACCTTGATCTTCGAAGAACTTCCCTTTAAAGGAAGTGTGTCTGTTACCACTAATTCTTTTAAAACGGAGTTATTAATATTTTCATATGCATTACCTGACAGAACGGGATGTGTGCATATTGCTCTAACGGAGTTGGCTCCTTTTTCCATTATTAATTCCGCCGCTTTACATATGGTGCCACCTGTATCAATCAGGTCATCGACAAGTACACAATCCATACCTTCGACGTTTCCTATCAATTGCATTGATGCAACCTGGTTGGCTCTTTCACGGTGCTTATCACATACCACCATGTCGGCGCTAAAATGTTTCGCGTATGACCTTGCCCGTTTCACACCTCCAACATCCGGTGATGCAAATATGACATTGTCTAATTCCAAGGATTTTATATATGGAACAAAAACAGCGGTACCATCCATATGATCAACAGGAATATCAAAAAATCCCTGGATTTGATCTGCATGAAGATCCATTGTTACTATCCTATCTGCTCCTGATGCCGATATAATGTTGGCGATTAATTTTGATGCAATCGAAACCCGGGGTTTATCTTTTCTGTCCTGTCTTGCATAACCAAAGTATGGAACTACAATTGTAGCAGAGTTCACACTTGCTCGCTTTGCCGCATCTACCATCAGTAATAATTCAAGTATATTATCTGCTGGCGGGAAAGTCGACTGAATAATAAAGAGATCAGAACCCCGTACTGATTCATTAAACACAGGGCAAATTTCACCATCGCTAAACCTCTGCCGGGTCATTTTGCCCAACTCCTTACCATAAGATTGAGATATCTTTTCTGCAAGGTAAATTGATTGTTCTCCCGAAAATAATTTTACAGACATTGGTCAATTTTATTATAAAAAATCCCGATTATACTCAACCGGGATATCCTGTTGTCCCGCCAGGGCTCGAACCTGGACTCTTCTGGACCAAAACCAGACGTGTTGCCAGTTACACCACGGGACAATTAGCCACCCCATTTTTTGGGACAGCAAAATTAGAAATTATTTTCCAAAAAAGAGAACTGATTCTTTTAATAAATTTTGATGTGTCAGAATTATTCGTTCACTTGTTCAGTGATAACGAATTCTTTGTCCTGGAGAAAATCCTCAGCAAGAAACTGGTAGCGGTCAAGGATAGATCTAACGGCAACTTTTAGCTGTCGTTCATTATCAAAATAAATATTTCCGTAAACACCAGTTGCGTATCCTTGCCAGACAGATTTTTCCTGTTTTCGATCAAAAAGTTGAATAAGCAGGGTTCCTTTACGAAGATCATATGACTTTGGATTATACTCTGTGTCAATCCTCTGGCTTTTAACCCACTTTTCGATATCAGGTTGATCATAACCTCTTAAGATCAAACTATCATAATAAATCCGATAAGCTACCAGAAGATTTGGTTTATCTTCCTTTTTTCGGTATCCCTGCAATTGCAGTCGTTTAGTAATCGCTGCCTCAATCACTGCATTGGACATAGATTCGTCAATGCTCTGATTATCCATAAAAGTAAAGGATTTATACTTTTTGAATTTGCCATGGTAACTATAGTCGTATTCAACAGGATACTCCCGGTAACTGTAGCATCCGCATATAATTAAAGCAAAAAAAACAATCAGGTAGACATTCTTCATAGGCCAGCGATTAGAATGATATCATGTGAAGTCAACAGACTTCTCCAGGGAAAGTTGAATATACGTATTTCCTAGATATTTAGAATAAATATAAATTTATTTTTTATCACGAATAGTTAGCTATAGACCGTCTTGATAATTTACTGTTCTTTGTTTTTTTCAACCCATTTCCGGGCATTTATAAAAGCTTCCATCCAGGGTGTTACTTCATTTTTGATGTCTGCATCCTGGTAAGGCCAATGCCATGTGAAAATGGAACGTTCAAGGTGAGGCATCATGGCAGTATGCCTTCCGTCTCCTGAGGTGATAATTGCTGCATCAAAATCTGATCCGTTGGGGTTGCCGGGATATTCTGAATAGCTGTAGGTTCCGATAATATTATAGTCTGATTTATTTTCTTTTAGATCGAATTTCCCCTCTCCATGTGCTACCCAAATTCCCAGTCTTGCTCCTGACAGTGAGGACATCATTACCGATTCATTTTTTTCAATTGTCACATTAAGAAAATTGGATTCAAATTTTCCTGAATCATTGTGAAGCATTTTAGGATGATTGTTCATTTGTGGATACAATAATCCCAACTCCATCATAAGCTGACAGCCATTACAAACTCCAAGACTTATTGTATCTTGTTTTGCATAAAAATCATCAAGTACTGATTTAGCTTTCTTGTTATAAAGAAATGCTCCTGCCCAACCCTTTGCCGAACCCAACACATCTGAATTTGAAAACCCTCCTACAAATACTATAAAATTGATATCTCTTAGCGTTTCCCTTCCTGAAATCAAATCCGTCATATGTACATCCTTTACATCAAATCCTGCCAAATGCATTGCAAAGGCCATTTCTCGGTCTCCATTCACCCCTTTTTCTCGAATAATTGCTGCTTTTATTCCAGTTTGTTTCTTTCTGAATGGATCTAATCCCATTGAAGAATATGATCCGTTAAATTTCTCAGGGAAAGAATATTCAAGTGGTTGCGAGGCAAAATTTTGTAGTCGTTTATCGGCATGAATACCTTTAGTTTGCTGTTTGTCCATTAAATATGAGCTGCGAAACCACAGGTTCCTGAGTGAAGGAATATCCAAATCAAATTTTGTTGATAGATGAGAGATTGACATTGTTGGTTCGTGAAGAACTGTTCCGATTTTTATTAATCGCACGCCTTCTGATACCAGGGCGCGGGCCGACTCATCTTTCATTTGCAAAACCAAACCTGGATTTTCACTAAAGAGGATTTTTATCAGATCTTCTTCGGGAATTCCGGACAGGTCAAGATCCATTCCCAAATTATTTACTGAGAATGTCATTTCAAGCAGTGTGGTAATCAATCCGCCAGCCGATACATCGTGACCGGCTAATATTTTACCGGATTTTATTTGATCCTGAACAGCATTAAATGTAGATACCAGGTATTCTGTGTCATGAATGTCCGGTGTTTTAGTTCCTAATGTGGCTAATAATTGAGCAAAACTACTTCCTCCCAATTCAAATGTGTCTGAAAAAGAGAGATACCAAATCAACCCATCAGGGTCAGAAGTAAGACTGGGAGAAACTGTTTTTGTGATATCTGAAACTTCCCCTAATGCTGAAATAATTACAGTACCCGGTGAAACCACAACATCACCATTTGGGTATTTTTGAGTCATTGATAATGAATCTTTCCCTGTTGGAATGTTGATCCCTAATGAAATTGCGAACTCGCTTACTGCCTGAACAGCCTTGTATAAACGTGCGTTTTCCCCTTTATTTCTTGTGGGCCACATCCAGTTTGCACTGAGTGATATACTTTTAATTCCATCTTTAAGCGGCGCCCAGATAATATTAGTTAATGCTTCTGTAATTGAAAGTCTTGATCCTGCTTCTGCATCTAACAATGCAGCAACCGGGGCATGTCCAATTGAAGTAGCGACTCCATTTAATTGATTGTATGAGATGGCCATCACACCTACATTATTTAGAGGCAGCTGGATCGGCCCGGTGCTTTGTTGGGTTGCAACTTTTCCGGTAACTGATCTATCAACTTTATTTGTAAGCCAATCTTTACAGGCAACAGATTCTAATTGCAAAACATTTTCTATGTATTCCATTAAGTCAGACTGATCATATTGGATTTTGGAAAACGAAGTGTTAATCGTTTGATCAACCAAAATCGTCTTTGGCGACGAACCAAAAAAATGAGACAATTTAAGATCAATCGGGTTTTGTTCAGATTTGGATTGAAATTTAAACACCATGTCATCCGTGGCCTCACCTACAACATACATTGGTGCTCGTTCACGTTTCGCTATATTATTTAGAAGCTCAATATCTTTCGGTTTCATTACCAATCCCATTCGCTCCTGGCTTTCATTTCCGATTATTTCTTTGGCCGACAAAGTTGGATCACCTACCGGAAGTTTTTCAACCTCTATTAACCCTCCGGAATTTTCAACAAGTTCGGAAAGGCAGTTCAAATGCCCTCCGGCTCCATGGTCGTGCAAAGAAACTACCGGGTTTTCATCTAACTCGGACATGGCACGAATTGTATTATAAACCCTTTTTTGCATTTCCGGATTTGATCTTTGGATCGCATTCAATTCAATGGAATTCTGAAATTCGCCAGTGGCAACTGAAGAAACAGATCCACCACCCATCCCAATCCGATAATTGTCTCCTCCAAGAAGAACTATTAGATCCCCTGCTTCAGGATTTTTTTTCAAACTGTCCTCTAGTTTCCCAAATCCAATACCCCCGGCTAGCATAATTACTTTATCAAAGCCATAAGAACGTTCGTCAGTTTTATGCTCAAAGGTTAGCACACTGCCTGCAATCAGAGGTTGTCCAAATTTATTTCCAAAATCGCTCACACCATTGGAAGCTTTGATTAAAATTTCCAGGGGAGTCTGGTATAACCATGGTCTGGGTGTGATTTCTTTTTCCCAAGGCCTCCCTTCTTCGGAACGAGCATAGGAGGTCATGTAAACCGCTGTACCAGCCAAAGGAATACTTGCAGTGCCGCCTGCCATCCTGTCTCTGATCTCACCTCCTGAGCCTGTGGCAGCTCCATTAAAAGGTTCTACAGTTGTCGGGAAATTGTGGGTTTCTGCTTTTAGAGAAAGAACAGTTTGAATCGGTTTTGTTTGAAAATAATCGGAGGTATCCTGTCGCCCCGGGGCAAATTGGTCTACCACAGGTCCTTTTACAAATGCCACATTGTCATTATAAGCAGAGACAATTCCGTTGTAATTTTCTTTAGAAGTTTTCCGAATTAGACTGAATAAACTGGCATCTTTTTCTTCGCCATCAATAATAAAAGTACCATTAAATATTTTGTGTCTGCAGTGCTCGGAGTTTACCTGTGAAAATCCAAATACTTCACCATCCGTTAATTTTCTCCCAATTTCATCGCTTACATTTTCCAGATATTTTACCTCTTCATCACTCAGGGCCAATCCTTCCTTTGAATTATATGCAGCAATGTCATTTATTTCCAGCACAGGTTCTGGTTTCCGATCTGTGGTATACATTTCCTGATCCAATCCGTCATACAACTGCTCCAGCATGGGATCGAAAGAATTGTCTTCCTCCCCCTTATAAAATTTTTCAATACGGAGAATGCCGGAAATACCCATATTCTGAGTAATCTCAACTGCGTTTGTGCTCCATGGGGTAATCATTCCCCGACGGGGGCCGCGATACCAACCGGATATTATTTTATCTTCAAGACTGACGCCGTCCAATAACCAGGTTAATTTTTTGATTGTTTCATTAGAGATATAATCAGATATTTCAAAAGCGTAAATAAAGTTTGTCCTGGCACGAAAGAAATGGATCATATCGAATTTAATAATACATAATTGAAGGCGCAAAAATATTAAATTCACTTCTTTTACCACAGGCTTTTTGCCATCTTTAAATGCATCTCAGCGCTTTTGAAGATAATTTTAATTTGATTTAGAATATTCTAGTATGTTGTTCGTCTTCAATATATGGACGCAATTGCTGTAGACAATACAATGACTGATAAGAAAGCAAGCAAGCTCATTTTAATTTTTAAAAGGAACAGGGATAAACTTGTCGGTTTCATTCAGAAGCGGATCCAGGATTTCGAAGTGGCGGAAGATATCACTCAGGATATTTTTTACAAATTAACCAATGTGATTGATACCGTAGAATCTGTTGATGCCTGGATGTATACTGTAGCCAGAAATCAAATTAAGGACTACTACAAAAAGAAAAAAGAACAGTCCATCAATGAATATGTAAATGAGGATGATGAGTTCCAACTACCGGCGCTGGTTGCTGACATATCGAATATGCCGGATTCACTTTTTACCCGTGAAGCTGTCTGGGAAGAACTGGAGCATTCTTTGGAAGAGTTGCCGGCGTTGCAAAGAGAAGTATTTGTTATGCATGAATTAGAAAATTTTTCTATTAAACAAATTGCTGAATTTCAAAACACAAGTACTAATACAGTTTTATCCAGGAAGAGATATGCTGTTTCATTTTTGCGGGAACAATTAAATGATTTTTACAAAGAACTTAATATTTGAGATATGAACAAGTTTAGTATTGAGAGTGGTATTGCGAGGGGGTTTGAAAAAGGATTTAAGTATTTATTTTACGGGCTTTTTATGTTGCTTTTTGCAGCACTTTTCGGGTTTGTCGTTCAGTATTTATGGAATTGGCTCATGCCTGATTTATTTGGTCTGCCTGTTATAACTTACTGGAAGGCATTAGGATTGTTAATACTTTCCAAGATACTCTTTAGTGGATTTGGAAGAAAAGGTCATGGTAGCCATTACCGGTCTGACAAGCATATATGGAAACGAAAATTCCGCCAGAAATGGGAAAATATGACGGAAGAGGATCGGGAGAAATACCGTAACTGCTGGAGACCAAATAAAAATAAAATTTCTGACCAAAATCAAAACATTACGGAGGAGTAGTACGTAATAAAACTATGGAAACTTAGAATAATAAAAAAGTTTCCATAGTTTTGCGAAAATTTAACAAATTGATATTGTGGAGGTTAAAGATCGAATTGCAGAGGAGTCAAGAAAATTATTCTTCAAATATGGTGTAAAACGGGTGACGATGGATGATGTTGCAAAAGCGCTATCCATGTCTAAAAAGACGTTATACCAGTATTTTTCTGACAAGGATGAATTAGTGGATATAGTCACAAAAGTTCATTTGGAGGAAGAAAAAAAAGAAATGGACGAGATTTCAAAATGTTCCATAAATTCCATTGAAGAATTATTTCTTGTATCAAAGTGTATAAGAAAAAATACAAACGAAATTAATCCTACTGTTCTTTTTGACTTGAAACGGTTTTACCCTGAGTCATATTTAAATTGGACCAAATTCAAGGATAGATACATTTCCAAATCAATTGTAAATAACCTTAAAAGGGGAATAGAAGATGGTTATTTCAGGAAAGAAATAAATCTGGAAATAATGGCCAGATTACGTTTGATGGAAATTCAATTATTATTTGATAATGAGGTTTTCCCCAGGAATCAATTTGATTTTGGAGATGTACAATTGCAGATGTTTAATCATTTTGTGTTTGGAATTGTTACTGAAAAAGGACGACAGTTATATTCAGATTATTTAGAAAAAGAAAATAAAGAAGCTTATGTATAGTACCATCAATCGCTCTATTGCAGTGCTGGCACTCATATTTGTATTATCTGTATCTCATGCACAAAACGAGGAGTATACATTTACAATTGATGAATGTATGCAATATGCCATGGCAAATAACCAGGATGTGTTGAATGCAAGTTTGGAGATTGGGAAGCAAGAAAAGTTTGTTAAGGAAACACTTGCACAGGGACTACCCCAGGTAGAAGCATTTATTGATTTGAGGAATAATTTTCGGGTTCCAACAAGTTTTATTCCTGCTGTGTTCTTCGATGAAAATGCCCCTGCGGACGAATTTGTACCCGTACAATTTTCCGCCCAATATAATGGAAATGCTTCTGTCACGCTCAAGCAAATGGTATTCTATGGATCTTACTTTGTAGGTGTGCAAGCGGCAAAGACATTTACTGACCTCTCCACAAAAGAACATGTCTTAACTAAAATTGATATCGCAGAAGCGGTAACCAAAGGATTTTATTCAGTGTTGATAAATGAGGCAGCTTATGACCTGGTTGCTAAAAATTACAATCGATTGGATAGCCTGTTAAGAGAAACTAAAATAATGTACGAAACTGGATTTGCTGAGAAAATAGATGTGAACAGGATACAAGTTCAATTTAATAATATTCAGAACTCAAAGAGAGAAGCACGGAACATTATTGAAATAAATTATAAGATGCTAAAGTACCAGATGGGGATGCCTATTGATTATCAATTGAACCTGGTGGGAGAATTAAGTGATATGGGCGATCAGATCAACAATATGGAATATTCTAATTTTCAATATAATGATCGCGTGGAGTATTCAATTTTGCAAACAAGAGAATCGCTTGCACAATACGATCTTAAAAATACAAATGTTCAATACTTACCCCGAATAGATTTTTACCTGACGGGTGGAGCAAATGCGGGAACAGGTTCGTATGGTAAGTTATTCGGCACAGATAATTGGCATGGACTTGGATTCTTTGGATTAAATATGACCATTCCCATTTTTGATGGGTTGTATAAAAGCGCGAAAATACAACAAACTAAAATCACTCTTAGTCAGATACAAAATTCCTTCAATCAGATGAAAAACAGCATTGACTTACAAATACAAACTGCTGAAATCAAACTTGACAATTCAATTCGAAATTTAAGACAGCAAGAACTGAATATGGATTTATCCAAGGAAGTATACGACGTTACGAAATTAAAATACCAGGAAGGTATTGGTTCAAACATCGAGCTAATTGAAGCTGATGGTACCTATAAAGAAGCACAAAATTATTATTTCAATGCCATGTACGAAGTATTAATATCAAAAGTAGATCTCGACAAAGCCCGTGGCGTATTATACCAATAAAAACGAATTAACTAATAAAATGACCAATCATACCAACTTAATCGCAATTGTTTTCATCGGAATTCTTGCTTCATGTACATCGAAAGAAGGATTGGAAAGGAAGAAAGAGGAACTCTATGGCCTTAGAGATCAACGTGAAACGTTAGATGATCAAATAAAATCCCTTGAAATTGATATTAAAAAAGAAGATTCAACTTTTGAAGTAATAAAAGAAAATACAACACTTGTATCAACTCTTATTGCTGGCACAAGTGATTTTCAGCATCGTTTTGAGGTTAGAGGAGGGATAGCTTCCAGGAAAAATATTATTGTAAGTTCAGAAATCCCTGGCGTTGTAAAACAAATAAAAGTTCGGGAAGGACAGCATGTGAAACGTGGACAGGTGATGGTGATTGTTGATTCGGAATCTATCAGAAGAAATATTGATGAGTTAGAAACACAACTTGAGTTTGCTGAAATGATGTTTGAAAGGCAATCCAGACTTTGGGATAATGGAGTAGGTTCTGAGATTCAATACCTTGAAGCTAAAAATCGAAAAGAATTCGTTGAGAGAAGAATGGCTTCTGCAGAAACACAATTAGCAAAAGCAAGTATAAAAGCCCCGTTTACCGGAACGATCGATAATGTTGCTATCAAGGAAGGCGAATTTGTTATGACCGGATTACCAATGATCAGGGTTGTAAGTTTGACAAGTCTTTATATTGAAGCTGATGTATCAGAAAGATTTATCGGGAAATTAAATAAAGGGGATGTGGTTGATGTGTATTTTCCCTCCTCAGAGGCAACTGTAACGAGTAAAATTGTTGCCGTTAGTGATGTGATTAATTATGACAACAGAACTTTTAAGGTCGAAGTGGCACTGGTTAATTCAACCTTTCCTGTGAAACCCAACATGGTTGTGATATTAACCATGACGGATTATAAAAATTCACAGGCAATTGTACTTCCTACAAAAATTATCCAAAGAGATAATGTAGGTCCATTTATTTACACGGTGAAAGATGAGGAAGGTAAAAAAATTGCTGAAAAATTGCATGTGAAAATAGGAGTGTCTTTTAAAAGTATTACAGAAATAAGCGAAGGATTAAATATTGGAGTCGTGGTTGTGAATGATGGATTCCGGGATTTGACAGAAGGTACTGTGATAGAAATTGCAGCTAATAATTCATTGACTTTAAACGAGTAGGAACAATGGAAAAAGTCGATAAACAATTTGGACTAACAACGCTCTCATTAAAAAACAGGACAACAGTAATAGTGCTTACTATTCTGATTGTCATTCTTGGTGTGTCCACTTACGTTTCAATGCCCAAAGAAAGCTACCCGGAGATTAAGCAGCCTATAGTTTACATTGGAACCGGGCACCCGGGTAACTCTCCGGTGGATATGGAGAACTTGATTACCCGACCAATTGAAAAGGAACTGAATACCATATCTGATGTTGTTGAAATTAAATCAACCTCCGTCCAGGATTATTCTACAATCATTGTAGAATTTACTCCGGATACTCAAATTGAGGATGCACTTACAAAAGTGAAGGATGCTGTTGACAGGTCAAAACCTGAACTACCATCAGATTTGCAGGCAGATCCGAATGTATTCGAGATGAATTTTTCTGAATTCCCCGTGATGAATATAAACTTATCAGGTGAGTTTGAATTAGAAGAATTGAATAACTATGCGGAGTACCTGGAAGATGAAATCGAAAAACTTTCCGAGATATCAAAGGTTGAAATTCGCGGAGTTGACAAAAAGGAGCTAAGGATCAATGTAGATCCCTATCAAATGGAAGCTAGAAATGTCAATTTTGGTGATATAGAAAATGCGATTTCTGCTGAAAACGTAACGTTATCCGGTGGCAATATCCTTGATAATGGAATCAGGAGATCAATCAGGATAATTGGAGAATTTAGTGAACCTGAAAGTTTACTCAATGTAGTCATAAAACAAGAAGAGGGAAAAATAGTGTACCTCGGAGACATAGCCGAAGTTGAATTTGATTATCGCGAGAAGGAAAACTATGCCCGTTTGATGGGGGATCCTGTGGTAATGGTGGACGTAATTAAAAGATCCGGTGAGAACCTGTTAATTGCAACGGATAAGATCAATGATATCATCGAAAAGGGAAAGAAGGAAGTATTCCCAGATAATCTGAATATTACCATTACTAACGATCAGTCAAAACAAACCCGGGATTTAGTGAGTTCACTGGAAAATAATATTATCTCGGGAGTGATTCTAGTTGTATTGGTTTTACTCTTTTTTCTTGGAACGAGAAATGCATTGTTTGTTGGTATCGCTATTCCACTTTCCATGTTCATGGCTTTCATGATTCTGGGTGCATTTGATATATCTGTCAATATGATGGTCTTATTCAGCCTGATTATGGCGCTTGGTATGCTGGTAGACAATGGAATTGTGGTTGTAGAAAATGTCTATCGTTTGATGGAGAAAGGAATGAGTCATTTTGAAGCTACAAAATTGGGTGTCGGAGAAGTGGCACTCCCCATTATAGCTTCCACATTCACAACATTGGCTGCATTCCTTCCATTGGCGTTCTGGCCCGGTTTGATGGGAGAATTCATGAAGTTCCTGCCTATTACACTAATGGTGACACTCGGTTCTTCCTTGTTTATAGCTCTGGTGATTAACCCTGTACTTATTTCAACTTTTATGCGGGTCGATAAAAAAGAAGGGATCAATCACAAAAAAACAATAAGATTAACTATAATTCTGATGGTTGTCGGTGCGGCATTGTTGGCTGCACAAATAGTGGCTTTAGGTAATATATTTATAGTATTTGGCCTCTTGGTATTGTTAAATGTTTATTTATTAATGCCTCTATCAAGAAGATTTCAGAGTGCTTTTCTTCCATGGTTGGAAGGTATTTATGCAAAGACGCTGGGATATGCGTTATCAAAATGGAGACCTTACCTGTTTTTCTGGGGCACTGTTGCTTTACTGGGTTTTTCAATAGGGCTATTGTATATTTTTCAGCCAAAAATTATTTTTTTCCCCATTAATCAGCCTAAGTATGTAAATGTATTTATCGAATTTCCTGTTGGCACGGATATAGAAATAACAAATGCGTTTACTGAGAAAATAGAAGATAAGGTAATGGAAATTATCAAACCTTATGAATCCATTGTTGAATCGGTAGTGGCGAATGTGGGGCAAGGTACTTCTGATCCGAACGATCCAAGTGCTTTTGGCCAAAGTGATACTCCAAATAAAGCAAGAATCACTACTAATTTTGTTGAGTTTAAAGATAGGGGAGGGATTTCAACTATCAAGGTAATGGATGAGATACGTGAAGCAATGAAAGGATACCCGGGGGTAACTATCACTGTTGATAAGGACGCAGCCGGACCACCTACCGGAAAACCAATAAGTATTGAATTATCCGGTGGAGATTTTAATACACTCGTGAATCTTACGGAAGAATTGAAGAATACCATAAATCAATCTGGAATTGAAGGGATTGAGAGGTTAAAGTCCGACCTGGAAACCGGTAAGCCTGAATTGATTGTAGACATTGATCGGGAGAAAGCTCGAAGATTTGGGTTATCAACATATTCTATTGCAACTGAGGTTCGTACGGCACTTTTTGGTAAAGAAATTTCAAAATTCAAACAAGGGGAGGATGATTATGCAATTCAATTAAGGTTGTCAGATAAATACCGATATGATGTGGATGCGCTTATGAATAAGAGCATCACATTCAGGAATCAGACAACAGGAAAGATGCATCAGGTGCCAATATCATCAGTTGCAAAAGCAGAACTGAGTTCTACCTTCGGATCCATCAGAAGAAAAGATTTACAAAGAGTAGTTACCCTGAGCTCGAATATTATTAGTGGATTTAATCCAACAGAGGTAAATGATAAGATTAAAGAATTACTTGTTGATTTTAAAATGCCACCAGGGTATGAATTCAGATTTGGCGGAGAGCAGGAAAAACAGGCGGAAGAGTTGGCTTTTTTAAGTGGAGCGTTGATGCTTGCAGTATTTTTGATATTTCTGATCATTGTATCACAATTTAATAAAGTAACTGCACCGATTATTATTATGACATCGGTAGTGCTTTCCACGATTGGCGTATTTCTTGGATTGGTCATTTTTAACATGGATTTCGTGATCATAATGACAATGATTGGAATTATATCGCTTGCCGGAATTGTTGTAAATAATGCCATTGTATTGATTGACTTCATCGAGTTAAGTAGAAAAAGAATCAGGGTTAGCAAGGGTGGGGAAAAACTCCCTATAAAAGACATTATTTATGCAATTACTGAAGCCGGTAAAACAAGATTACGTCCGGTTTTGCTTACAGCCATCACTACAATCCTGGGATTAATCCCCTTGGCGGTTGGGATAAATATTGATTTTGTAAAATTGTTTACAGAATATGATGCAGACTTCTATTTGGGTGGAGATAATGTGATTTTCTGGGGGCCTATGTCATGGACAATCATTTTCGGACTCACATTCGCAACGTTTCTAACGTTGATAATTGTGCCTGTTATGTATTTGTTTTTTGCTAAAATCAACAGGAGGTTGGGAGTATCATAATATGTTAGCAAAACTCATTTCTGTTTCTGTTGTCGCATTCATTTTGATAATGCTTGATCTTTATGTTTATCAGGCTGTTAAAATTGTATTTGAAGGGGCTTCACAAACATGGTGGAAGGTTATTAATTCAGTTTTCTGGGGATTTACTGCTCTCTCACTGATTGGACTTTATTATTACAATTTCGGGGATGAGTATTTTTTTGGAAGGTACTCCAGAAGTTTTCTTATAGCCGGAATATTCATAGCCTATTTTCCGAAGCTTTTTGCTGTCTTATTTTTATTTCTTGACGACGGTATTCGCTTTGGTAAATGGATGGTTTCTTTATTTAATTCAACTCAACCAGCAGGAGAAAATGGAATAACCCGCTCAGAATTTTTATCAAAAGCAGCGTTACTTTCTGCTGCCATACCTATGGCAACATTGAGTTTTGGTATTATTTCAGGGGCTTATGATTATCGGGTCAGGCGAAAAACTATTGTAATTCCTAATCTACCTAAATCTTTCGATGGCATTAGAATTGGTCAACTTTCGGATATTCATTCTGGAAGCTTTTACAATAAAACAGCAGTTCAGGGAGGTGTTGATCTTTTAATCAATGAGCAACCCGACTTGTTTCTATTTACCGGGGATCTGGTAAATAATGAAGCCACGGAATTCAAAGAATACTTTGATGTATTCAATCGCATTGAGGCTCCGCTTGGATCGTATTCTGTTCTTGGCAACCATGACTATGGTGATTATAAAAGATGGAACACAATACAAGATAAAAAAGCAAATTTTGATTTACTTAAGACAGCTCACCAGGAACTTGGCTGGGACTTGCTTCTAAATGAAAACAGAAAAATTACAGTAGACGGGGATGAAATAGCAATCATTGGTGTGGAAAACTGGGGTACAGGTCGATTTTCTAAACATGGAGACCTGGCTCAGGCAGCAAAAGGAATAAACGCTCCTGTTAAATTACTTATGTCGCATGATCCTAGTCATTGGGATGCTCAAATTTTACCTGGGTATGAGGATATTGATGTTACATTTGCCGGGCACACACATGGCATGCAAATGGGAGTTGAAATAGGGAATTTCAGATGGAGCCCCGCCCAGTTTATTTACAAACAATGGGCTGACCTATACAGCAAAAATAACCAGCACATTTATGTGAATCGGGGATTTGGTTTTATCGGATACCCGGGTCGAATAGGAATTCTTCCGGAGGTAACTATTATAGAGCTTAAATCGGCTTGATTAAATAGATGAATTAAACCACTCATTTACCCTGGATTCTTCTTCATTTGCTGCCTGGTTATGAATGAATTCATTGGTTTTGGCATCATATGTATATTCTTTAGACCATTTAGAATGATTAATTACCATCTCTTGAATGGAATCAATAAGGAAATCAATTTCTTCATTAGTTGTTGTAGGGTGAATAGACATTCGAATCCATCCCGGTTTATCTTCTAATTGTCCCTCATCAATTTTGTTCGTAATGGAATTGGAAACGTGCCTGGGAATAGACAAAAGGTAATGGCCATAGGTACCGGCACAGGAGCAACCTCCACGGGTTTGTATACCAAACCTGTCATTCAGAAGCTTCACGGCGAGGTTAAAATGCAGCGAATTTATATAGAAAGAAAACACGCCCAACCGATTTTTATTTTCCCCAGCAAGCAGATTAATCTCAGGGATGTTTGCAAATCCTTTGAAAACGCGATCAACAATTTCATGTTCACGATTCATGATATTTTCAATGCCCATTTTCTCCTTCAATTTAACAGAAAGTGCTGCTTTTATCGTTTGCAGGAATGCCGGCGTACCCCCATCCTCACGTACTTCAATGTCATCAAAATAAGAATGTTCACCCCATGGATTTGTCCATAATACTGTGCCACCACCAACCTGGTCCGGCACTTTATTTTTATATAATGATTTGTGAAATATCAACACACCTGTGGAACCAGGGCCTCCTAAAAATTTATGAGGTGAGAAATAAATTGCATCCAATCCCTCCTCTTCTTTTGGAGGGTGCATATCAATATGAGCATAAGGTGCTGAGCAGGCAAAATCCACAAAGCATAACCCATCATACGAATGCATCGTTTTTGCAATTTGATGATAATCGGTATGAATACCCGTGACATTGGAGCATGCAGTTACCGAGGCAATCTTCACATCTCTGTCAGAATACTTAATAAGGAGCTCCTCTAAGTGGTTAATATCAATTAATCCATTTTCGTCCGGTAGAATACGTTCAACATCAGCAATTGTTTCTAACCATGATGTATGATTGGAATGGTGTTCCATGTGGGTAACAAACACAACAGGGCGCTCGTGAGGGGCAATGTGAAAGTTCTTGGCTAATTTTTCAGGTATTTTTAATCCGAGAATACGCTGAAATTTGTTTACTACGCCGGTCATTCCGGAATCCGTTGTGATAATTACATCCTCTGAAGAAGCATTAACATGATTTTTTATTATGGAATGGGCTTTATGATATGCTTTTGTCATTGAAGTTCCTGTGACATTGGTTTCAGTATGCGTGTTTCCAATAAATCTGCCCAGGTCTTCAGATATAACTTTTTCAATAGGTCTATATAAACGACCACTCGCAGTCCAATCAGCATAAACAAGTTTTTTATGACCATAAGGAGTTTCAAACTCGAGGTCGTAACCAACAATATTCTTTCTAAAAGAGTCGAAATATGCTTCTAAATCTTTTTTTGCTTCGAGCGTTTGCATATCAGTTTATTTTGCCACAAAGTTAGAAATATATTCCTAGTATATGGCGCTTGGCTAGAATTTCCAAGCCAGTTGAATCCTTGCTTCTGTCTTTTTATTACCAAATATTGTTTCAGAACCGGATCCAATCTGATTCCTATCCCTAAATGAAATCCTTGAAAATTTTGCCCAAAGTGAAATTGACCTGCTCATCTTATGACGAATAAGAATAAAATATTTAATCGCCTGTCCATAATATGCGGGAATGGAGAATGCATACAATACATCGGGTTCGTATACGTAAAATCGATTTTCAAAAAATGGGACATCAATAAGTGCAAATCTTACAGCGATACTTGTTTTTGATAATGTCCACTTAATGTCATGATAAATCAACGACCCCCAACGAGTGTGATCCCGGGATCTAGACTTGGAAAACCAGTATCCAAGGCGAAATAAAAAGGATGTTCCAAGAGGAATTTTAGCATCTATGTTTCCATATGTTTTTGATACAACTTGAAGTGAATATGTTTTAAGTAACGGGTCTTTGTAATTCCTTTCAGTTGATTTAACTCGAAGATAGGTTTGAAGTCGATACGATTTTTTGTCTACAATCAGGTTTAGCATAAAATCAGTTCCCGTTGACGGACCTCTGGCACTGAAGGTGGGCTTTGGTCTTGAAAAGATATCTGCAAAGCCTGTTAAAGTTATGTTTGAAGATGGATATACTTTGATTCCAAGATATGTCCCTTTTTCATTCGTTGTTTCTGAAGACTCCCGAAAGGCCTGGTTAGAAAAGGGACTGTAATAGTATTTTGAATAACTTCTGATTGAAAATGCCGCGTCTACGGAATGGGACATTGAAATCATTCCTCCATGAATATGAGCTAATTTCTTTTGGCTGGTAATGGCAGATTCCCCAAAAAGAAATATATTTCTGAAGTGCCATCTGTAAGAAAAACTTCCAATGATATTTTGCTGATTTTTGTTTTTGTAAATGGTTGGTTTGATTTCATTATCGAAACGGTATCCAATTAAGGATAACCCACTTTTAAATTGTTTGTTGATATAAGAAATGTTCAACCCTGCAGAAGATAAAAATATGGATTTTCTATTCTCGAATTCTCTCGGACTTCTATGCAAACCGTCTACTGGAAGTGTCTGAATTATATCATTTATCGTATAACCATCTCTTCGCTTTTTGGATAAAAAACCTGTTATCTGGATTTTACCCGGAACCATAGTAAATCCTGCTCCTGTGAAATATCCCCATTCTGAAATTGAACTGTATGGAGAAAGGGTATTTACACTTCGATTTATTGAGAGGATAGATTCGCGACCTTTCCCTAATCCAAAGCCTCCTCCAATCACCAGCCCCTGGCCCCATAGTGAAGTGAAATTTCCAAGTATTATTTTTTTAATAAATCCACTCCCCTCGAATGAAATAAATCCTGAAACATGGTCAGCACCGTAATAATTTGGCTGCCAGTCAATCTTTTCTCCGGGATCTTTTTCCAGGGTTAGTCCAAATTTAAAATTATTTATTTTCAGGCGGGTTCTGGAAATAATGTGAAATGGAGAACCCAAATAGGTTCCGTTAGAATACCCAATCTTATTTTCCATAATTCGATCAACCCTGATGAGTGTATATCCGGATAGCTTTTTTTCATGTACCCTCGAGGATGACACATAAATGAATGGCTGGATTAATTTTAGTTTTGACGAAGAAATACTTTGAACAGCCTGCAGTTCATAGACAGAAATAAACGGACCATAATTTTTCCTGTAATTGATTATTTCATTGATCTCATTTTCATTTAAAATATGTAAGTTTTGAAGGTCTTTTCTGGTTGCCTGATTAATATCAATTGGTACAATATTATTCTCTATAATTAAACCTAATTCTTGGCCATCAACAGACCTGCCAACCAGATCATAATTTTGATTTACCCATTCTTCTGATAAAATTTGTTCTTGCGCAATACAAGCAAATGGTATCAGAACAACAAAGATTTGAATCCATTTCATTGCAAATAGTGGTATGAAATATTGACCGTCTGACTTGAACCAAGTGTATTATTGCTTTGATAAGCAAAATCCACATCAAATCTTTTAATTTCAATACCTAAACCGGTAGTCACCAGTACAGGTTGAGATTGGACACCGATACGTAGAATTAACGGAGCCAGTTTGTACTCTAAGCTCACTTTTATATTTTCCTTAAAATCCAGGGTGTTATCCAATTGTCCGATTAGCATCATTGATTCAACCGGGGAATAACATAAACCAATAAATACCAGGGTAGGGAAATATTCCTCTGTCTTTTTTGAAATTTTGGATTGAGAGAGGTTCTTAATTCCTCCGGAGATTTTTATCTGGTTTGAAAATTTAACCACACCACCAAAATCGATACGGATAAAGCTACTTTTTCCGTATCCTTCAATAATCATTTGTTGGTATACTATGGATGCACCAAGAGATCCAATACCTAGTTTATGACCAAAACCAAGTGAAACAAATGAAGTATTCATCAGTTGGTCTCCGAATTTGAAAATTCCAATTCCAGCAAAACCGTTTGCTATCTTTTTATTTATTGAGGCAAAAACAGAATTCCAGCCTTCAACTTCGAAGAGAGTAGAATATCCACTGCTGACGGTTTCTTTTTCTACAATACCAAGGCTTCCTGGATTGTTAAAAATGCTATGCGAATCACCAATCGTGGTAGACGCGTGAGCAAGACCGGCAGAGCGGGCACCAAGATAAAAATCCTGGGACCGACTGAAAAAGGGCAGAAAGACTAAAAAATAAATCAAGATAAACTTCATGAAATAAACGTACCTGATACGTTTTCTTATTCCATGCTACTGCCTTGAAATGTTTTAAGGTATTTTAATAATTTTGTGTTAAAAGGAGCCATTCATTTGCAATAAATACAAATGCATCATGACAAACTAGAATTCTTTCTTGAAATGCACAAAAAATCCATCCTGAAAATCAGAACCATCGGAATAAAAGGAATATTCAGTTCGAACAACCAGGTCATACACAGTAAAAAAATCAAGCCCAATCCCTGAACCCCAAATCCATTTATTCGTCAGTCTTTCATTTTGATCTCTCCCAACGAGGTTTGTTACATATCCAAAATCAAAAAATGTTTTTAAATATATAGCGAGTGGAAATGTCTGGAATTGTTCAATAGGCATCGCACTAATATTTTTTTGAATGGCAAGCAATTCTTTTTTGAATGTTGTTTTGTTTAAGAAATAGTTTCTTCCTTCGATTACCCATAATTCATACCCCCTTATAATTTCATTTCCATACCCCAGCCCTGTTGCGTTGGCATAATCCTGATTTTCGGGAAAGCTGGCATAAGCACTAATGTAATTTGAAATAAAGTATCGTTTATCCAACTCCCAATACTTTGAATAACTGGAAGATATTTGAAACATGTTCATGTCATCAAATATTCCTAATCCTTTTTTAAAAGCTGATATTTTAAATCTGTAGCCAGAGAGGGGATACGCAATGATATCTCTGTGATCTGAAATAAAACTATAACCGAGAACAAAAAATCTCTGCTGATTTACTCCATCTCTAAAATAATTTGGATTCAAAGTCAATACCGTATCACCTACCCATGTATTGCTGTAGTCAAGTCCAAAATGATGTGAATTGTAAAATGAATGCCTTCTTGTTATAGAAACACCTGCATTAGTCTGTCGCCGGATTATTTCGTTGGAATCCACAAACTTTCTATCATGGTCAATTGTATTAAATGCTGTGTTGGTATTTTCACTATAATCCATTCTAAATGCAATACCTGTTCGTTGATTTCTATCTATATACGGGATTGCATACTGCAGTCCGGCCTGTTTGGTATATCCTCCCTGCAAGAGAAGAGCAAGTCGTTCATTTCTGCCCCTAAAATTATATTGTGTAAATTTTATGCCCCAATTGACCCGGGACCAGTCTGCACCGTGATTTTGAACCCAGTCGTTAAAATTTCTATCCACAAAATCTATCTTGGGGATTGGGTACAAGTACCAGCGTTCTTTCACGTTTACTTGTATTACAACCCTGTCAACTGATAAGTCATAGGTTTGAATTTCAACTACATTGAATAATGAAGTATTGTAAATTTTGTTCCTGTCCTGATTAAGCAATTTTTTAAGCTCACCATAGGCATATTTTTCACCAGGTGTTACATCCAACTCTCTTAGAATTATATTATCTTTTGTTTTCTTGTTCCCTGTAATTACTATGTTGTCAATTACTACAATTCGGGCAAGTGAATCAGAGTGAGAAGCATATTTTACTATTTCATCTTCTTCAATGGATTGGGCACAAACAGATATTGATAACATCGTGATCAAGCACGATGTTACAAATCCAATAATATGTGTCCCTGTTCTGGCCATTTAAGCACTTATTTTCTCTTGTATCTTCAAAGTTGGGCTTTTAATTTAGTTATATCTTTGCTTTATAAATAAAAAATGAAGGAAGGAACTAAAACTGTTCAAAAAGTCATTCGAAAAATTGCAACATTCCCGATCATCATTTACCAATATATAATTTCCCCTATTTTCCCATCATCTTGTCGATTTACACCAACATGTTCTCATTATTCTAAAGAGGCAATAATCAAGCACGGTGTTTTTAAAGGAATAAAATTGAGCATAAAAAGAATTTCAAGATGTCATCCCTGGGGTGATAGCGGTTTTGATCCCGTTCCATGATTTGAGGATCGGTATAATATAATTATACCTGCAATAACCATGGGTATACTTAACCACTGACCCATATTTAAAGGGATTTGATCTTCAAAATTAACCTGGTTAACTTTAAAGAACTCATGAATAAATCTAAATGTAAATAAATAGATAAGGAAAATACCAAAAAGGAAACCAGGCGGTGTTTTTTCACGCCTTAAGTTCCATAAATAGAGTAAAATTAAAAAAAGTAAAATCGATGTAAATGATTCGTAGAGCTGGGTTGGGTGCCTGGGCACTCCTAACATCTGAATCCTTGCAATATCCATATTGAATTCATATTTGATGGCCACACCATAATCAAATGTGAGGTGATCAGACAGGTACTGATATTGTCCTGTAAACATGTTGGCCATATTCCTCTCGATAAATACTTTCTTTTGTTCCTCTTCTAGTCCTGCTTCAAATTCAATGACCGTTGTTACCGGAACAAATTGCCCGGAATCAATCTTTTCTCCCTTTTCGTAGGAAACATCAATTACCGGACTGGTACTGGACAAAATAGCATTAGTAGATGTTTGAGTAAAGATGACTCCGTAATTCGAGTTCGTTGGATTTCCATAAATTTCGGAATTCATCATGTTACCAAAACGAATTAAACATCCTGTAAACGCTACAACAATGGCTATTCGATCTGCAACACGAAGAAATGTCCAGTCTTTGGATCGTTTTCTGGCAAACAGCCACATTGCCACGAAGATTGCGATTGCCGCCCCGTGACTAGCCAGTCCACCTTCCCAAATCTTTAGTATATCAAGTGGATTTGCAAGGTATTTATCAGGTTCGTAGAAAAGCACATGGCCCAGCCGGGCACCGATAATGGTTGCAACTACCAGATAAATAGTGAGTGTTTCTACATCTTTTTCCGCTTGCTTCTGATGTTTTTCATCCTTTGAAACCTCTTTCTTGAAAATTCGAACCATGATTTGCTGACCAATCAGAAAGCCACTGGCAAATAAAAGACCGTACCACCGTATTGACCGTTCTCCGAAAGAAAATATTTCGGGATCGACATTCCATATGAGATATAATAATGAGTCCATAGGGGTCGAATTTTTGACCTCGGCAAAGATATACTTTTAGAATTTAATTTAAGTTTGTTTAGCTAGTTCCTCCAGCTCTTCCTGAAAATTTGAAGATAATATTGGAAATCTGCACCATGTCCTTGGATCAATATTAAAATCATCCAGATGGAAGGAGGGTGCTGTTCTTTCTCGCTTCCATTGATTTTTGGACCAAAGGCTAAAAAATTTTATTATATAGGCAGCTAATTTTTTGTTACTGCACAATTTTCGCACTGTTAATAAATCAAATACCTGGGCAGGCGATAAATGATCTCGAATCGCTTTTTGTTCGATAGCAACAAGAATTGAATATGGCATCAAATCATCCTCATCTGTTTGTTGATTGGACGTGGGTCTTAGTTCAGCCGTAGGAATTAGTTTATTAGTTTTCTCCAAACCTGGAATTTGGAGATTCACTTCTGCCCATTTTAACCACTGCCTGATAAAGTGCTTATCAATACCAGCAAGGGGGGCAATGCTGCCACTTGTATCGCCGTCCATTGTGGCATACCCAACATCTCCTTCACTTCTATTGGAGGTGACCAGCAACAAACAATTCTTCTTATTTGCAAGCATCCATATTATTGGAGACCTGGATCTCGCTTGAATATTCTGGAGGACAATATCATCATCATCCCAGTTTAATTTTTGACCAAGGGCTGTTTCAATTTTAGCAGAAAATGACTCCACTATATCGTCGATATTCCAGTGGAGAAATGAAGCACCTATATTTTCTGCAAGTTTTTGAGCTGCTTCAAACGTGGCAGAGGATGAATTTAAAGTTGACTGATAAGCACATGTTAGAATAGATCCGGTGATTGCTTTATTTCTTTCTTCATCAGGAAGTAATTCAATTTTAGATAATATCTCCGGTTTGTGGATAGCCTGTAAAAATACTTCAGCTCCCAATTCTTCTGTACCTCGTTTAACCATCTCATAAACAAGAGACGCGCAACTACCGGAATCAGCACCTCCACTAAGGGAAAGTACAAATCCTGAAGATTTACTTTTTCTTAAATAATCAAATAGGGCCAACGACACGGATTGCGAAAATTCTTGGTTTTTGTCCCAGGATTCTGATGATATCGCCCCTTTGGAAGTACTAACGTTGTAGGTAGATACCCGGAAGCGTTTGAAAGATAATGTTTTATTCTTCGTGACTAATTTTCCCTTGTCAGCAATTATGATATCTCAATCATATATCATCCTGCCAGCCTCGTTGCCAAGTAAATTGGTATATACATAAATACAATCAAATACTTTGGAGCTCTTTATCACAAGAGCTTCTCTTTCCTGGAACTTTTGAAGGGCAAAATGACTTGCCGAGGGATTAAGAATTATATCGACGCCACGTTTGAAGAGATTAATCCCGGGCCGGTCAACACGCCAGGCATCTTCACAGATTTCAAAACCTACTCTGTACCCATTTACATCGAATATAAGGTCACCGAATGGAATCTTTTTCCCATCGATATCTATACTTGTCTCTATTCCTGGTTTCCAGGGAGTGAACCATCGAAATTCATAGTGGACTCCATCGATGGCCATGTTTTGCTTAGCCACCAACCCTCTAATTATTTGGTTCTGGATTATTGCAGTAGTATTATATGTGACATTGTTTAATCTTACCGGCAAACCTACTGCTACGGCAATGTTTGAGGTGGCCTTAGCAATTTTGGGAAGTAAAGAGATTGCTTTTTCGGATAACCAGGCACTCAAAAACAGATCTTCACAACCGTATCCGGTTATGCAAAGTTCAGGCAGGCACAATAAGTTAACAGATTCCTCCCTGGCCTGATTGATAGCCCTGATGATGTTGTCTACATTACTGTTCCAGGATAATGGAGTTTGATTTACCGTGGCACCACCAACTATGAAGTCAGACATCTTATTTCAAATTTAGCCCTTCTAAAGCCTTTTTGGCAGCATCTTGTTCCGCTTTCTTTTTTGTACGGCCATATCCTTTTGCAATATCTTCATTTTCAAGTAATACGTCAACGGTAAACTCTTTTCCATGCTTAATATCTTTTAAGCCCACTGTATCAAATCTGATGTTTTTTCCTTTTTTTTGTGCCCATTCAATCAGTTTACTTTTTGCATTCTGGCCGGTACTTACAATTTCATCAATATTGAAATATGGTTCAACTAACCTTCCGATGACAAATTCCT
>SMVA01074072.1_pt1 | contig 24075 bp, 23 predicted proteins | sample 2456451 | NCBI WGS metagenome assembly SMVA01 (sample SAMN11095933, study PRJNA526329) | marine sediment metagenome | biome: Marine sediment; feature: Surficial sediment; material: Deep marine sediment; isolation source: Hadal surficial sediment | place: Pacific Ocean | collected 2014-05 | depth... | reverse complement strand
CGACGCCGTCTAAGGCGCCGCCCCACCGCCGGTTGCGCTCAGGAATGCGCCCAGTCGGGTCGCGCCGGCAGACTCCGTTCCTCGATCAGGACCTTCTCGATGATGGCCGGGTTCCCGGGCAGCGGGTTGTCCCTGGACCCCATGGAGCCTCTCTCATCCCGGGGCAGGTTGACGATCTTGTCCGCCACGTCCATCCCCTCCACCACCATGCCGAAGGCGGAGTACTTGCCGTCCAGGCCGGAGTTACTGCCGACCATGATGAAGAACTGCGAGCGGCCGCTGTCGGGACTGCTGCTCCGCGCCATGGACAGGATCCCGCGCCGGTGGGGAAGGCGGGAGAACTCCGCCTTGACGCCGGGACCGGAGCCGCCGATACCGTCATTGTGCCGGTCGTCGTCTCGGGTGTTGGGATCGCCGGCCTGGATCATGAATCCGGGGATGACACGGTGGAACTTGACGCCGTCGTAATCACCGTTGGCGGCCAGGGTCAGGAAATTCTTCACATGGTTGGGGGCCACATCGGGGAAGAAGCGCAGGACGATGTCGCCCATGTTGGTCTTGAGAATGGCCACCTTCTCGGTGGTGCCTGCTTGAGCGTCCTCACCGTCCTGGGCCGGAACCGGTCCTGCGGCCAGGAGCAGAAGCGCGGCGCCCAGAGCAGCCATGGGGCGGGTGACTACGAAACGTCGGATGATCGGACTGCGCATGAACACTCCTTCCATTGGGTTATGGGGAAGAGGATACCGCCTCCCGCCTGTGGGCGGAAGACGGGATCCGGGACGGGCTTGCTGCAAAGGGCGGGAAGAACCAGCCGGGGAGTGGATCAGGTGCCTGAAACTCCCAGCAGAGCGGGGTCGCCCTGGGCCAGGGTCCTGACCAGTTCGTCGTCGAAACAGATAATGGCCTGGGAGCCGAAGCGCTCCAGGTAACTCTGCCGGGAGAGCTGGATGGGCTCTTTCAGGCGGGCCAGGAGGTCCCCTTTTTTCTGCCCTGCCTTCACCTGGGCCTCGTTATACAGGACGATTTCCGAGACCAGAAGACGGGCGAACCGCTGGGCATCCTCATCGATGAGGGACTCGGGCTGGAGGTCCGGGATGTCGGCTGCAACAGGGTCTGCTGCCGGATCGGGCAGATCCGTCAGGGCCACCGTGGCACCGGCATCGAACGTGGGCGGCGCCGGTTCATCCGCGGGCAGGGTTTCCTCCCCGCCCGATGTCACCACCTGGGTGGCCGCTGGATCCACAGCCTCTGAGGAAGGGGCCAAAGAGGGCTCTTCCGGAATGTCCGACAGGGGTTCTGGCTCCGTGGTCTGGGCCGCGAGGGCGCTGTCAGGGTCATCAGCCTGAAGCTCCGGTGGGGCGGTGTCCGGATTCGATGCGCCGGCGGTTGTGGTCTCATCCTGGGAGGCCGTGGGTGTGGGTCGCCGCAGCCGCTCGAGGTACATGCCGGCCACTGAAGTGAGGATCTCTATGGACTCGGGATAGATGCCACTGGCCTCGGTGCTTTCACCTGAGTCGGCATAGAGAATCGCCACCGTCTGGCCGCCGACCACGACCGGGGACAGGCAGACCTGCTGGGCTTCACTCCCGGCCAGCCACTGGGCCAGACACGTTCCGGCCAGAGAGGAGCCGTGGAGGTGCATGGTTTCCTGCCGTTCGAGGGCAGCGCACAGAGGGTCGCCTTCCGGAGGAGAGATTCTGACCTGATCGAACGGAATCGTCTCATGGGTGAAGGCCCGGGCCTCGAAGCCGACGCAGGATTCTCCCCTGACCAGGAAAAGAGCGGCACGCGCGGCCTGATGTCCGGCTGCATCCAGCAGGCGATAGGCCATTTCGCGTTGATTCCCGGCAGCGTGAATGGTGTCCACGGAGCGCTTCAACTGAGCCAGAGCTTCGGCGTGGTCACTTCCATCGGCGGCCTCCGCAGGCGAGCTCGCGGGCACGGAGAGATCGTCGATGAGGCGGCGAAAGTCCGTCCGCAGATTGGAGACATGGCTCTCGATGAGTTGCTCGAGGCGGAGATCGAGTTCTTCGTTGATGTCAGTGGCTTCCACGATGTTCCTCCGATGGCAGGGTCGAATATAGGTTCGGGAAGCCAGTTCGGCAAAATGTCACTGAGGCGCCACACGACTGTTGTGAAAACGCAACACTCTCAGGAGGTGAGGGTCGGGACGGGCCCACGCGCCGGTTCCCTGATGTGCATCTAATGAACTGATTCAAAATAACTTATGTCGTTCGTCCCGGCGCGACCATGATTCTGGAGCATCTGGCATGGGTCCTGCTTAAAACGGAGGCGTATGGACTTTCTGACGACCATTGCCGGCCCGGGCACCCTTGAGGGGATCGGGCTGCACAGCGGGGCCCCGGTGACCATGACCCTGCGGCCGGCAGCGCCGGGCACGGGCATTGTCTTCGTGAGGACCGATCTGGGGGACGCTGAAGTGCCCGCCGTCATCGGGAATCTGGCCCGGACGTCTTATGCAACCACCCTTGAGTCCGATGGCGTGGCTGTGGCCACGGTGGAACATGTTCTGTCGGCGGTGGTGGGTATGGGCATCGACGATCTGCGGGTTGAACTGGACGCCGGCGAAGTACCGATCCTGGATGGCAGTGCCGCCCCCGTGGTGCGCCTGCTGGAACAAGTCGGCCTCGACCGGTCGGAGGTGCCGCGCCAGGTGATGCGCATCCGGCAGCCGGTCACCATACGGGAAGGCGACAAATCCATCAGCATTGCCCCCGGTCGCGGACTCAGAGTGCGCTACTCCATCTCTTTTGACCATCCGGCCATCGGTGATTCCAGGCGCCAGTTCCTTCTCCGTGGACGGAACTATATCCGGGAAATTGCCCCGGCACGCACGTTCTGCCGCCTGGCGGAGGTCGAGGCCTTGCGCGAGGCGGGGCTCGCCCGGGGCGGCAGCCTGGAGAACGCTCTGGTGGTGGACGGGGAGGGCCTCATGAACGGGCCCCTGCGCTATCGGGATGAGTTCGTGCGCCACAAGATCCTGGATCTCCTTGGTGACCTGGCTCTTCTCGGAGTGCCGGTAGAGGGAGTCATCCGGGCCAGACGGGCCGGGCATGCCCTCCATACCCGCCTGGTCCAGGAACTCATGGCCAAGCCCTCGGCCTGGAGCCTGGTCCCGGCGACAGCGGTCGCCCGGCCGTCTCTCGAGCCGGTTGCTGTCTCGGCCTGAATTCCCCCCTTGGAACAGGTAGAATCGCCCTCCGAACGGGAGAGGCCGCATGCCGGGATTGGGGTGGAGACAGGGTCGGACAGGGATGGGCTTGCTATGTGTCCTGCTGGCAGCCGCGACAGTAGCCACCGCCGCCCAGCCTGACGACAGCCCACGGGTTCGCCTCCTGGAGGTTCTCGACCGGGGCTATGAGCTCACCGTCTCATTTCGCGTCGAAAATGCCTTCGACGAGCGGATCGCCAGCAAGCTGGAAGCAGGGCTGGAGATCCGCTTCCGCCACCAGGTGGAAGTTCGCCGTCGCCGCACCTGGTGGTTCGAGCGCAATCTCGCTCAGAAGAAAGTGGTCACCATGGCGATCCGGAATACCCTGACAGGTCTCTTCACCCTCAACCGTATCGTGGACGGCGGTATCGTGGAGACTCAAACCACCTCTGAGATGGAAGAAGTGCGGGACTTTCTCTCCCAGGTGGACAATCTGACCATCCCACTGCCGGCGGGGCTGCCCCGGGACCGGCGCACCGAGGTGCGTGTGCGGGCGGTCCTGGAAACCCGATTTTTTCTGTTTTTCCCGTATCCATTTGATACCGACTGGGTGACCCGGCCCCTGACCTCTCCGATTGAGCAACCGGCAGCGCCCGTCCTGGAGCCGCCTGCAGGTGAGACGCCCCGGGGGCCCTCGGCCGGGAGTGGTGGTGCCGGTTAGGTTCAGGCTGCGGGGTGAGCGGGTGCTGGTGCTGGCGCTGGTGACGCTCCTCCTGTTTCTTTCGGCCCTGTACGCGGTTATACAGAAGACGGAAGAATTCTCGCCCCGCTTCTTCACCAATACCGTCCTGCTCACCGTTCTGGGCTTCCTCAACGCCATCCTGCTGCTGGCCCTGCTCTATATCCTCTTCCGGGCTTTGATCCGGCTGGTGGCCGAGCGTCGGCGGGGAACCCTTGGTTCCCAGTTCAAAACGAAGCTGGTGGTGATCTTTCTGGGTCTGACCTTGATCCCCTCCATTCTGCTGCTGGTGGCCTCCGGCAAGCTGATCGAACACTCCCTCAAGAAGTGGTTCTCCCCGGCAGTGGACGAGATGGTCGAGGTCGGTCAGGATATTCTCGATGCTTCCTCCCAGCGCTACCGGGAGGAAGCTTTCCATTTTGCCCGCCAGGTGGCTGAGGGTCTCGCCGCCGACCGGCTCCTGTCGCCATCGCGGCGGCGGCGCCTGCGCCCGGCCATGGAGTCGCGCCTGCGCGAATTCCATCTGGATCTCATCGTTGTTCATGCCGGCGGGGAGGCCTCCATCACCGTGGTGCGCTCACGCATGTCCCTGTCCACGGTGGATGCTCTGCCGTGGGATCTGGTGGCCCGCGCTCAGGGCGGGAAACCGGCAGAACGTGCCGACGAAGTGGCCGGCGGTGGGATGGTGGTGCGGGCGGCTGTGGCGGTGCCCGACAGCGGCGAACCTCCGGCGGTGGTTTCCGTGGGTTATCTTGTCCCCGAGCACCTGGTGGCCCTCAACCGGCGCCTGGCCCGTTCAGCGGAGAACTACCTGCAGACCAAGGCCTTGAAGAGTCCCATCCAGCGCTCCTATTACCTGGTCCTGAGCCTGGTGACGGTCCTGGTCCTGTTTGCCAGTGTCTGGGTCAGCCTGGTCCTGGCACGGCGCATCACCGTTCCCATTCAGGTCCTGGCCGAAGGGACCCGTGAGGTTGCTGCCGGCAACCTGGACTTCCACCTGGACGTGGATACCGACGACGAGTTCGGCATTCTGGTGGACTCCTTCAATCGCATGACCAGCGATCTGCGCACGGCCAAGGAGGGTGAACAGCGGTCTCTGGAAGCCCTCACCGCGGGAAATCGGGAACTGGCCGAGCGGCGACGCTACATGGAGACCCTGCTGGAGAACATCAGCCCAGGTGTGGTTTCCATCGATGGTGAGGGGCGGGTCACCATCATCAACCGATCCGCCTGCACCATCCTGGATATCCATGCGCAGGACAAGGTGATGGGCTTGAGGGTCGACGAGGTCCTGGCCCGTCCCGAGCACCGGGAACTGCGCGACGTCATCTCCGAGGCGCGCCATGGGAGCCACGGCACCCGCCAGCGCCAGGTGACCCTGCATGCCGAAGGCAGGGCTCGGACCGTCAGCGCCATCCTGTCGCCCCTGCCCCGGGTGGCCCAGGACGCGCCGGGGCTCATCGTGGTCCTGGAGGATGTGACCGACCTTCTGCGTGCCGAAAAGATTGCCGCCTGGCAGGAAGTGGCTCGCCGCCTGGCCCACGAGATCAAGAACCCTCTCACTCCCATCCAACTCTCCGCCCAGCGGATTGCCAAGAAGTTCCGCCAGGGGGACGCCGACCTGGAACGGGTGGTGGAGGAGGGGACCGAGGTCATCCTCAGTGAAGTGCGGGGGGTCAAGCGACTGCTGGATGAATTCTCGCGTTTCGCCCGGCTGCCGGCGGTGCAACCGGTTCCGGTGGATCTCCACCAGGTGATCGACCAGGCCATCGCGTTGTATGACGGGCTGCATCCCCATGTCACGTTCACCCGGGACTATCATGATCCCCAGCAGGCCATGGAACTGGATCCCGAACAGATGAAACGGGTCTGCGTGAATCTGTTCGACAACGCCATCGAGGCCATGGAGGGGCGGGGGATCATCTCGGTGCGGACTTCCCATCTGGCTGAGAGCCACACGCTCCGCATGGAGATCAGTGATGACGGGCCGGGCATACCCGAGGGCGATCGGGAGCGGATGTTCCTGCCGTATTTTTCCACCAAGCGCAGGGGAACCGGCCTGGGTCTGGCCATTGTCAATCGCATCATCGCCGACCACCATGGCTCGGTTCACGTCGAGATGAATGAACCCCATGGCAGCCGCGTTGTCATCGACCTGCCCACGGTGGCCTGAGGAGTGTCTCCGGTGCACAAGTCGCTGATTCTGGTGGTGGATGATGAGGCCGGCGTGCGCCGGGCTCTGACCGAGATCCTCACCGACGAGGGATTCCAGGTGGCCGTCGCCGCCCATGGTGACGAAGCCCTGGCCATGGTGAAGAAGCAGCCACCGCAGGTGGTGCTTCTGGATGTCTGGATGCCTGGCCGCGATGGGCTGGAAGTGCTGCCGGAGATCCGCCGCCAGGCGCCGGGGGCGGCGGTCATCATGATTTCAGGGCACGGCACCGTGGAGACCGCGGTGAAGGCGACCAAGCTGGGTGCTTTCGATTTCGTGGAGAAACCCTTCTCTCTCGAGAAGATCATCGTGACGGTGCGCAATGCCATCCGCCAGGGAGAACTGGAGGAGAAGGCCCGTCTGCTGACCGAGCAACTGGTGGGCGACGAGGAGATCGTCGGCAATTCCACACCGGTCCGGGAACTGCGCGCCCAGATTCTCCGGGCGGCGCCGTCCAGCGCGCGGGTTCTCATCTTTGGTGAGAACGGCACCGGCAAAGAGCTGGTGGCACGCATGATTCATCGCCATTCATTGCGCCGCGACGAGGCTTTTGTGGAAGTCAACTGTGCCGCCATACCCGAGGAACTCATCGAGTCGGAGCTGTTCGGGCACACGAGAGGCGCTTTCACCGGTGCGTCGGAGGCCAAGCAGGGAAAGTTCGCCCTGGCCCATGAGGGCACCCTCCTCCTGGACGAGGTTGCCGACATGAGTATGAAGGTCCAGGCCAAGGTGTTGCGGGTGCTGCAGGAACAGACCTTCGAACGGGTGGGTGGCACCGAGACCCGGAAGGTGGATGTGCGCGTCCTGGCCGCCACCAACAAGAACCTGGAGGAAGAGATCGTCGCCGGGCGGTTCAGAGAAGATCTCTACTTCCGTCTGAACGTGATCCCCATCCAGGTGCCGCCCCTCCGGGAGCGGGGAGAGGACGTCCTTCTTCTGGCCCGGCACTTCTCCGGGCAGTTCGCGCGCCAGTATGGCGAGGTGGCCAAGACGTTCACCCCTGCCGCCCAGGATGCCCTGCGTTCCCATGGGTGGCCGGGGAATGTCCGCGAGCTGCGCAACATGATGGAACGCCTGGCCATCCTGGTGGAGAGCACGAGCGTGGATCTGGCCGACCTGCCGGCGGTGGTCCGGGGCGGAGAGGGTGGGCGGAGTCTCCTGGGCAACGATTTCCCCAGTCTCAAGCTGGGTCGAGAGGCGTTCGAGCGCAAGTTCATCATCAAGAAGATCCGCGAGGCCAACGGCAACATCACCCGGGCCGCAGAGTTACTGGGCCTGGACCGCACCAGCCTTTATCGTAAGATGAAGCAGTACGGCATCCGGCCGGAAGCGGCTAAGGCTTGATCCCACGACCGGCACGCACCACCAGGGACCCATGATCTCATCATGAAACCACCTCGGAATCGAATCCACCGGTGGATGGATCCTGGCCAGGGCGCAGGTCCAGATGGCCACCAGGGAGAGTAAGGCTCACAGGGTGGCCTCTCATGGTTGCCGTCCCCGTTTCGCCTGCATAATCAGCCCGGCCAGCAGCCATGCCAGTCCCATGCCGGCCCAGATGAGGCCGATCACCAGGTTACGACCCAGGGGCCCGGCGGTGAAGGCCGTATAGAGGTAGAGGGCGCCTGCCGCCACGCCCATGAGCCCGATGAGCAGGTGGAACCACCTGGGGCTCGGTCGCCGGGATGGTCCGGCCGGGGGACGATCTGTCATGAGCGCCTCCCGTGTCAGTTCCCGGCGAGCATCTCACCGGTGGTCAGGTAGTGGTTCAGGGCTGCTTCCCACTCTTCCATGAAGCCCTGGTACCACTTCTCGGTGAACTCCTTCAGAAACGCGTCGCCCAGGGGTCCCAGGGACGTGTACTCGTAGGAGATCTCGGCCCTGGTGCCTTCGCCACCGGCGCGCAAGGCGATCTCGATCTTGCAGACCGTGTGATCGGGCGTGATCTTGATCATCTGAAGAATACCGGCGCCGGCGTCGTGGCGGGTGATGACCCAGACGGCATCGTGGGGAGCGGCCTCGGTGACGAAGATGCCATCCCGTTCAGCCACCCCAGAGTCTGTGATCACCCGTGTCGGGTTCCAGTTGGGGACCCAATCCCGTTCACGGACCGGACAGAGCAGGGGGAACACCCTGTCTGGTGGCCCCGTGAGAGTCTGGGTGAATATGTGTCGAATCCGATTGGGCTTCTCGATCTCCATGTCAGGCACCCTTCAGTTGAAATATCGGCAGTTTGTCGTGTCTGAAAACGGTATCATGGCGGCGGGCGATGACGTCGCGGGCGATGTCCGGCCGCAGACGCAGGCCCTGGAAGACGGGGGAAGAATGCCATCGTTTGACGTGGTGTCCGAGGTCGATGCCCATGAAGTGACCAACGCTGTGGATCAGGCAAACCGCGAGATGAAGAAGCGGTTTGACTTCAAAGGAGTCAAGGCTGGTTTCGAACTGGAAGGCCATCAGGTGACCATGAAGGCGCCCAGCGAGTTTCAGCTCAAGCAGATGTACGACATCCTCACCGTGCGCCTGGCCGGCCGGCAGGTGGATCTTCGTTGCCTGAAGGTCGATGCCGTCGAGGCGAACGTGGGTGAAGCCCGGCAGGCGGTGACGATCCGCCAGGGAATCGAGACAGACCTGGCCCGCAAGATCGTCAAGCTCATCAAGGGCGAGAAGATGAAGGTCCAGGTTGCCATTCAGGGGGACAAGGTGCGCATTTCAGGCAAGAAGCGGGATGTTCTCCAGGAGACCATCAGCTTCTTGAAGGCTGCCGACCTGGACATGCCACTGCAGTTCGACAACTTCCGCGATTAGCTCTTCTCCTTGACCTCAGCCCGCCACGGAGTAACGGCGGATGTCCGGTTCGGCCGCGAGCAGATCCGGGAACCGGGACCGGGCGGCCTGCAGGTGGGGCGAGGCGAGATGCGCCTCCAGAAGATCTTCCCGGGTCCACTCCTCCACGAAAGTGAAGTCGGTGGGATCCTGCCTGTTCTGGAGAAGCTCGTAAGTGATGCAGCCTTCCTCGCCACGAGTAGGCGCCAGAAGGCCCCGCAGGAGGGCGCCAAGCTCGTCTGTCTTGCCAGGCTGCGCCATGAGCCTGGCGACCACGCGGATGTGGGTGTCGTTCATTCGCATCTCTCCCTCATGACGCTCTCAGCATTTGTAACAGTCCAGGTTGACCTGGGCCAGGTGCTGGACCAGTCTGGCCGGATCGTTGGCCATGGAGTTCTCCCACAGGCGCAGCAGCCGGCGGGCCGGTGATTCACCATCGCGCAGGATGATGTCCAGGGGTGCGAGAAAGAGGGCGTCATCTGCGGTACCGGTCGCGGCGGCTGTCCTGCCCAGTCCTTCCCGGGCGATGGCAACCAGTTCGGCGGCCAGGCTCAGGACCGGGCGGCCGCCGGCCTCGGCGTGCAGGCCACGGCGGGGGACATCCAGGTGGAACGCCTGAAACTCTTCCCATGTCAGCCGGGAGACCAGTTCCCAGGCCTGCCGGGTGGCTTTGCTGTCGTAAAGAATTCCCTGGATCAGGGCGACCTGGGCCATGGCCAGGGAGGCGTCGGCCGAATCGGCGCAGCGGGCCTCGATGAAGCGCTTCAGGCGCACGTCGGGGAAGAGGGTCGTCAGGTGGAGATCCCAGTCGGCCATGCGCGCGGTCAAACCCTGGTAGCCGTCGCGAATGAAGTTGCGAAACGGAACGCGCACCTCGAGCCAGCCACCATCACGCATGACGAACATCATGGGGACATCCAGGGCATATTCCAGGTAGGCTGAGAAGAGCGGCCGGTCATCCAGAGCAAAGCGCAACAGACCGCAGCGGGCGGGGTCCGTATCCTGCCAGATAGCGGCCCGGGACGACATGAACCCGTTGGGGCGTCCGTCGTCGAGAGGCGAGTTGGCGAACAGGGCAGTGATGACCGGCGAGATACCCATGAGAGTCCGGAACTTGGCCCCGGCGTCGGCCTCGTCACTGTAGTCCAGGTTGACCTGGATGCCTGCGGTCCGCTTCATCATGTCGAGACCGTGGCCGCCGGCGCCCTGCAGGTGCGCCGACATGAGACGATAACGGGCCTTGGGGACCCATTGGATGGCATCCAGGGCAGTGAAGGGCTGCAGGCCGAGTCCCAGCCAGGAGATACCGTGGGCGGCGCTGACCTGGGAGAGGACACTCACGAAGTCGCAGAGTTCATCCCGCATGCTGACCAGGTTGAAATGGATGCGGCTGGACATCTCGGCCTGGGAGCCGGGTTCCAGGGTCAGCCAGGTGTCATCTCGAGACAGCGCGATAGGGCGCCCCTCCTCCCGCCAGGCGGTCCAGCCATGGGAGCGCACGAGCTCTTCCAGAATCGCGCGGAGGGAACGGCTCTCGCCGGCATAGGGGATGGCCTGGCCGCTGCCGGTGAAGACACCCAGGCGCTCGTACTCCAGGCCTGTACCCCAGCGCTCCCTGGGCTTGTTGCCCACCGCGAACCAACCCGACAGTTCTTCAGGGTGATGAATCGGCTCCTGGCCGGCGCGGTCACGATCCAGATCTGTGCTCAAGGTCGCATCCTGTGCCAGGCATCATATCCCTCCATGTAGTCGGTGACGACCTTGCGGGGGTCCAGATCGAGGCAGGTGGCGTAGGCGCGCAGAAAGCCGCGCAGGAAGACCGGCACAGGCAGGTTGGCGTAATCATCGGCCTCCATGCATTCGATCTGTGGAATCCGGATCTTGGTGATCTCGGCGATCCGGTCCAGATGCATGCGCCGGCGCCGGCGCAGCCGGCCCAGGGTGCTGCCATTGTAATGGCGGTCGGCAGATGACGGCAGATCCTCTTCGGGTGCGATGGCTGCCTCTTCCTGCCCCCGGCCCGCCGTCCCGCCGGCATTGCTTTTTTTCCTCCCAGGCGGGGAGGCTGGCTTTCCGGCGGCGGCCGGAACCGCGTCCTTGCCGGCCGGCTGATCCCGTTGCCCCTGGTCGGTGTGCCCGGTCCTGGCATCAGCCTCGTCGCGGGCATCCTGGGCCAGGGAGCGCAGCGATGAACGCTCCAGGATGCCTTCCCGCACCAGTTCCTGATCGTACTCGCGCCGGTTCTCAAGAAAGAGAAGGGTGCGGTATGCCGCCTCCACCCGGGCCAGCACCGTGTCCAGATGCGTCCGGGTTGCCACGGCCTCGGCTTCTCCGCCGGCCTGGAACGGGGCTCGAATCCACTGGTAGTGGCGCTGCACCTCGCGGGGCGAAGAGCGCGGATCCAGGGCCAGGATGCGGTAGTGGTGCCAGGTGGAGACAGGGGCGTAGCGGTTGTCTCCCCGTGGCTTGCGGGGTTGTGCCCCGGCAGGGCCGAAAGCGGTGATGAGGCGTTCGAGGCCCCGGACCACCGGGGCGTTGGGGTAACTCTGGGACAGGACCTTGCCTTCGCCGGTGGCCTGCACGGCCGAGAGGTCGTACTCCAGGCTGACCACCGGATCGACCACCACGGCCTGAACCATGGAGAGGACCGCTCCTATCCGGGTCGCCGCTTCAACCTCCGACTGGGTGCGCACCTGATTGAGGATCAATCCATAGCGCCGGCGCTCCAGCGCCTCCAGAAGGCGCTGGTAGAGGCGGGGGCGATCATGGATGGTTTCCAGCACGCCGCGCAAACCCAGGGAGGAGAAGATGGCGGTGAGTTCCGTGGTGTCAACGCTGCTCAGGGCCTCTTCCATGACCCCGTGCAGGGCGGTGGCGTGCAGCCTGAGCAGTCCCCGGAGAGACTGGGGCTCAGGTGTCGTCACCATGAGAAGGGTCGTGGCAGCCCGGCACGACATGCGCACTCCCCGGGATTGCCCCGACCCCAGATCCACGATGACCATCTCGCATGGCAATCGGGGCGCCAGGCCCAGGATGTGGGCGCCGAACGTGTCATCCTGCGGCGGGGAGGCTGGATCATCGGGCACGCCGGCGATGAATTTCAGGTTGGGGACGCCGGTGGCCACGCACAACCTGGCCAGGGCGGAGGCGCTGTCCTTGCGCCGGGGCCGTGATTTGTCGCCGGCGGTGGGCGGGCTTTCCGGGAGGAGCTCACCCAGGTGGTGCTTGGGGCGCGGCAGGCCGATCTGGACATGAGCTGACGCCCCTGAAGGGGCCAGATCCAGAAGGATCACCTCACGTCCCTGGCGTGCCAGGTGAATGGCCAGATTGGCCGCCAGCAGGGTGGTGCCGACACCACCCTTGCCGCCGGCAAGGGCCAGGACACGAGCCTGAGTGGCCGGAGAGCCGGTCACGGGTCAGACGTGGCCGCCACGCGATCTTCAGGGCGGGTCAGGGTGAGGCGATACATGTCCATCTCGATTCTGATACGGGCTGGCGCACTCAAGGTCGTGCCTCCGGGTGGGAGGGGTATTCTAGCGTCACGTGGTGTCATCGGTCCGGGAGTCCTTGAGGCTCGCGTCTCCCAGGTCCAGATCGCTCTCGCTGTGCTCGCTGCCGTCGAAGCTGAGGACCCGGGGCTTGCCCTTCACCACCGTGGCGATATGGACCGGCCGGCTCCAGATGGCCTGGAGAGCGGCCAGGGTTGCGCCGGCATCGTCGGCCTTCAGATCCATGCCCTCGTGGCGGTGCAGGAGCAGCAGTTCCCCTCTGTTGGCATGGTTGGCATCCAGGACGGTGATGAGGGGGTGCCCCATATTGGTGAGCTGAGCCAGGAACGCCTGCTTGATGCCGGGAAAATCCCGGGAGGCGATGTGCCAGTTGCCGGTCCTGGGGTCGTAGTTGTACATGAACATCTTCTGCTTGTGGCAGAATTCTTCGTTGAGAAAACTGTCGATGAAGGTGACGTCGTTGTAGTGACGGCGGATTTCGAAGATCTTTTCACGTCCCAGCCCCAGTTGCCGATCCCAGCCGGCACGCGCCACCATATCGTCACAGTCGTCGTATTCCTTGCCGAAGCGGCCTTTGTTCCAGCGATCCTCGATGTCTTTGTACAGCTCATAGCCAAGTTTGTACGGATTGATCTGAGTGCTTGCGCCCCCCAGGGTCCGCGAATGATGGTCGGCGAAATCGATGATCTCGGTGTCGTCGAGAACCTTCTCGGTCATGATCTTGGCGTGCCAGTAGGTGGCCCAGCCCTCGTTCATGATCTTGGTCTGCGCCTGGGGCGCGAAATAATACGCTTCCTCCCGGAGGATGGCCAGAACCTCCTGCTGCCAGGGTTCCAGGGGCGCATAGGCCAGGAGGAATGCCATGACATCGCGCACGGGATTCTCCGGGAAGCGGCTCTCGACCTCCTGGGCTTCAGCCAGCTTGCGGCGCTGGGCTTCCATGAACTCGGGGGGGTTGATGTAGTCCTTCATGTAACCCTTGGCCGGCAGGGTGGCCACCTCCAACCGGCTGGGGTCGACCTTGTCGGGTTTGTCGCCTCTCATGGGGCCTCTGGTCACGAAGGGTGCGTGGATATCGATGAGGTTCTCCAGAGAGAGGCAGGTGTCGATGAACGTTTCCACCCGCTCCAGACCCATCTTGTCCACATAGCGGCGAATGCGTGTGGCGTGATTGGCCATCTGGTCCATCATCTTGCGATTGGTGTGGGCGAAGATGTAGTTGTTCTTGAAGAAATCCACGTGCCCGTAGACATGGGCCATGACCATCTTCTGATCCACCATGGTGTTGCCTTCCAGAAGGTAGGCGTAGGCAGGATCGTTGTTGATGACCATCTCGTAAATACGATGCAGTCCGTAGCTGTAGCTCTTGCTCAGGTAGTCATACTCCATGCCGAAGCGCCAGTGAGGGTAGCGGGTGGGGTAGCCGCCATAGGCAGCCACCTGGTTCACCGCCTTGTAGTCCAGGATCTCGAAGATGGTGGGGTAGAAGTCCAACCCGTAGTCACGGGCCAGGCCCCTGATCCACTGGCGGGCACTCTCCAGTTCGGCGGGGAGGCTCATGGCGCGACCATCAGCGTCCTTTGCCCAGGAAGGTCTTGATGGACTTGTAGATGGCATCCCGCCCCTCGATGTTGCTCAGGATCAGGCTCTTCTCGGCCTCGAAGGCCGCCTCCAGATCGTGCAGGAACTGGCCGGTGCCGTAGGGACTCTCCACCTGACCGTAGCCGAAGAGGTTCACTGCCGGTAGGATCCGGTCCCGCAGCAGATTGACGCATTCCTGCGTGTCGCCCTGGGACCAGTTATCCCCGTCGGAAAAATGGAACATATAGATATTCCAGTCCGCAGGCGGGTAATGCTCGTCCATGAGTTTCAGGGCCACCTTGTAGGCCGATGAGATGACGGTGCCGCCGCTCTCCCGCGTGCGGTAGAAGGTGTCCCGATCCACCTCGCGGGCCTCGGCATCGTGGATGATGAAGCGGGTCTCCAGGCCCTTGTACTGGCTCTGCAGCCAGGTGTCGATCCAGAACGACTCGATGCGCACGATCTCCTTCTGCTCATCACCCATGGAGCCGGAGACGTCCATCATGTAGAGGATCACCGCGTTGGTCTGGGGGGCCGTGACCGTCCTGAATGCGCGGTAGCGCGTGTCTTCCCGGATGGGAATGACCACGGGCCGGGCCCGGGAGTAATTGCCGCTGGCAATCTGGCGCTTCAGGGCCTGCTTGTAGGTGCGTTTGAAATGGCGCAGGGAGTCAGGCCCGGTCTGGGAGATGCCGGTGTAGCGGATCTTGCTGGTTTCGATATTGCGCGTGCCCCGGGGTTTGATGCGGGGCAGCTCCAGTTCTTCGCCCAGGAGCTCCGTCAGCTCCCCCATGGTCAGGTCAACTTCCAGGATATGGTGACCGGGCGCGTCCCCGGCCTTGCCGCTGCCGTCCTGCTCCTGCCCGGGTCCCAGGACCTGTCCGACCTTGCCTTCTCCCTGCCCTACACCGGTCTGCTGGCGGGGGGCCAGGCGAAACCTGGGAAGGTCGATGCGCGGGAGGGGAATGGAGACAATGTCGTGGCCCTTCCGCCCGAAGAGCTCGCCCTTGGACATGAAATTCTTGAGCTCACGCCGCACTTTGCCGCGCACGATCTTGCGGAAGCGGTTGTGATCCTGGTCTATCTTGGACGCCATGGGAACGCCTAATCCTTGGCGTCTCCACGGGCAAAGATGCTGGCGACGAATTGCAGGACATCGGTGGCGCAGACGTCACAGTACCCATAGTCATGGATCAGGCGGCTCTTGACCACATCGATCTTTTCCTGGGTATCGCGGTCGACCACCGAAGACACCAGGCTGGTGAGCTTGATGGAGTCCTTCTGATCCTCGAAGAGTTTCAGTTCGAGTGCCTTGTGGAGACGTTCATTGGTGCGGTAGTTGAACTTCTTGTCTTCCAGGGCCAGCGCCCCGATGTAGTTCATGACCTCCCGGCGGAAATCCTCCTTGCGATTGTCGGGGATGTCGATCTTCTCCTCGATAGAGCGCATGAGCCGCTCATCGGGAGCCTCGTCCTGGCCGGTGTACTTGTTCTTGACCTTTTCGTGCTGAGTATAAGCCTTGATGTTGTCCACGTAGTTGGAACACAGGCGGGCGACGGCGTCCTCGTCAGCCGAAATGGCGCGCTGGACCTCGTTCTTGACCAGGTCTTCGTACTCCTGGCGGACGATACCCATGAGGTCCTGGTAATGCTTGCGCGTTTCATCGCTGGTGATGAGGCTGTGGTGGCGCAGGCCGCTGGCCAGTTCGTTGAGAACCATGAACGGGTTGACGCAGCCCTCGCCCCGCTCGGACACCAGGGCGTTGGAGATCTTGTCCTGGATGTAGCGGGGAGAGATGCCCTCCATGCCTTCCCGGGTACTCTCCTTGCGCAACTCCTTGACGTTGTCCTCGGTGAATCCCGGCAGGGTCTTGCCGTTGTAGAGTTTGAGCTTCTGGAGGGCAGTGAGGTCGGCCTTCAGGGGCTCTTCCAGGCGGGTGAGCACTGCCCACATGGCGGCCATCTCCAGGGTATGGGGAGCCATGTGCTTGCCCTTCACCTTGCCGGCGGAGTAGTCCTTTTCATAGATCTTGACCTCTTCCGACAGCTTGGTGATGTAGGGAATGTCGATCTTGACGGTGCGGTCGCGGAGGGCTTCCATGTATTCATTTTCCTGCAAGCGCCGGTACTCGGGCTCATTGGTGTGCCCGATGATGACCTCATCGATATCGGTCTGGGGGAACTTCTTGGGTTTGATCTTGTGTTCCTGGCTGGCACCCAGAAGGTCATAGAGAAATGCCACATCCAGCTTGAGGACCTCGATGAACTCGATGATGCCGCGATTGGCGATATTGAACTCGCCGTCAAAGTTGAACGCGCGAGGGTCCGACTCGCTGCCGTACTCGGCGATCTTGCGGTAATTGATATCACCGGTGAGTTCGGTGGAGTCCTGGTTCTTCTCGTCCTTGGGCTGGAAGGTGCCGATGCCCACCCGGTCCTTCTCGGAGAGGATGATGCGGCGCACCTTGATGTGCTGGGTGATTTTTGCCCAGTCGCCGTCGTAGTGCTCCAGCAACTCACGGTAGTACATGCGGCAGGCCGGGCAGAGAGCGCCACGGACATCCACGCGGTCCTCTTCGGCCACATCCTGGTTGATGCGCTCCAGGACATCCCCCCTTATGGCCAGGGGAATGATATGAAGGGGATCTTCATGCATGGGGCAGGGCACCTTGCGCTCGTGATCCGGGACGTCCCACGTGCCGATGCGGGCCGGCAGCGTCCAGGAGAAGGTGTAGAGCGCGCCTTCTTCCCTGGCGGTGTATTTTTCCAGGCCCCGTTTCAGCAGACGGGCGATGGTGGACTTGGACGAGCCCACCGGGCCGTGGAGCAGGATCAGCCGCCGCTCGGTGCCGTAACCCCGCGCCGCGCTCTTGAAGGCGTTCACCAGTTTCATGAGAGGGATGTCCAGTCCGAAAAGGGCATCCCTGACCCCGTGACTCTTGTCGTCGAAGAAATGGTAATGGATGATGCGCTTCTTGGCGTCGAAGTATTCGGTGGAGCCCTGGGCCATGATCATGTCGTAGATGCGCTGAAAGGCGTTGCGACAGATCCTGGGGTTCTTCCTGACAAGCTGCAGGTACTCCTCGAAGGAGCCGTGCCAGTTGCGCTCGCGGAACGCACCCGAATCATGAAGGGTGTTGATCCAGCTTGTCAGTTCTGAAGAAGTTGCCGCGTCGCGTTTGTCAGGCATGGGCACCTCTGCCTAGCTGAGCTTGTTATCTGGCGGGGCCCCGCCTGGGACCACGCACTGCAAATATAGTCGCTCCCTTTTGGGGAGTCAAAACAGGTGTGATGGGGGTTGGCCCCGTGTTCGTCCTTCAAGTCTCTTGTTTTTAGAATGTTACGGCGTGCGAATCAGGCGCCGGCCGGCTGCCGGTACGGGCCGGCTGGCAGAGAGAGTCAGCACCGTGGCCAGGCCCAGAAGCCCGGCGGCGATGAGGACCAGACCCGGGAGAACGGAAGGGCCGCCGGCGGTGGGGGCAGAGCCGCTGGCGAGTCCGGGCAGGCGGCCCAGGGTGTGCAGCAGGTCGCCAAAGGGGGCAAGCCATTGGGCGGCGGTATCCAGGCCGGCGCGCAGACCGGGCAGGAGGGGTCTGCCGCCACCGGCGGGAAGAAGCCGTGCCAGCACGGCGAGGAACAGGGCCGCGGCACCGACCGTGGCGGCGGAGCAGGCTGCGGCGATCCAGAGGCGCTGTCCGGGAGAAGGCCCCGGCAGGTCATCCATGATATGTGTCACAAGATGCGGTGGCGGTGATGGCGCGGGCAGAGACGCCTCCCGGATGAGTTCACGAAAGACGGTGCGCGCACCGTCCAGGACCACTTCGCACGGGAGACAACCGGCTGCGTGAATTTGCAGGCTGGCGGCGCGGCCGCTGTCCAGATCGCCCTCCACCAGTGCATGGGCCTGGGCACGCAGGTGCTGGCAGGCCCGCCTCATCTCGCGATCCTCCGGCGCAGAGCCTCGCGGGCGCGAAACAGACGGTTCTTGACCGTGCCCAGAGGGCTGCGCTTGATCTTGGCAATCTCCTCGTAGGATCGATGCTGGAAGTGGCGCAGGATGATCAGCTCACGGTACTCGGCAGGGAGATCGCCGATGGCCTGGGCCACGCCCCTGGCTGACTCCCGGTCCAGGAGGTTCTCCTGGGGGTTTCTTCCCCCGGCCGCTACCTCCCGTGGAGCGCCGTGAGATTCGCCGGCCGGCGAATCCAGGGGGACAAGGATCATGCGTCGCCGGCGGACATGGTCGATGACCCGGTTGGAGGCGATGCGGTACAGCCAGGTGGTGAACCGGTAGGTGGGGTTGAAACTGGAGAGCGCCGTGTAAACCTTGAGGAACACTTCCTGGGCCAGGTCCGCGGCCAGGTCGGCCTGCCCTGTCATGCGGTAGATGTAGCTGTAAATGGCACGATGATGGCGCCGCACCAGAATCTCGAATGAATCCTGATGGCCAGCCAGAACCCGGGCCACGACCTCTTCATCTGTGGCCGGAGTGGCCGAAGGCACATCCGGGCGTACTTTGAGCGGTCGCCGGACGGTCCGGTCATGGATTCGCATGGAATGGTGCACGGTTTCCAACCAGCTCCCCCCGGTGGATAAAGGCCAATTCAAGGGTGAAACGACTCTGATGCGAGAAGGTTGCATGCTAGCACCTGGCAGGTCCTGAATTCCTCGGAGTTGACCGTCGCCGGGGCCGAACTTAAGATGAACCTGCAGCCATGAGCGAGACTCCCATCCAGGAAACCCACGTCGCATCGGTGCCGGCCAAAGCGACGTCTGCAGACCCCGGTCCGACCTGGGAGGACCTGCGAGAGCGTGTTCTCGCCGCCCTGGATGAGGACCCGGTCAACACGGCTCTCCTGGCCCGCCATCTGGACCATCGAGATACCAGCCTCACCGACGCCAGCGAGCGTATTCTCGCGACCCTCACAGGCATGACCCCGGGCACTGGCGAATCGCGCCGTCTGCTGGAGGAGGCCCTGACGGTCAGGGAGCGCTGGCGTCGCGAGCGCGGCCGCCCGGTGCCGTTGCGCCTGGCCCTTCTGGATCTCCTGCTGGCCGAGAACCGGCGCCGCCCCGACCCCTGGCTGATGGAGTTGCGTCTCTCCACGGCCCCATCCACCGGCAGGGTGGCCGACCCCACCCAGGGAGTGACCTCTCAATCGGCCCTGACCGGCGCCCTGCAAGCCGAGTTGCGCCGGGCGCAGCGGTTTGGCCATGAGTGCGCCCTGGTGCGTCTGGGCCTGGATGACTGGACCGACCTGGTCTGGAGGGTGGGCTCCGCCACAGCCGAGCGCTACCTGGGGGAATCCGCCATGGCGATCAAAAATGAGATCCGTGATGTGGACTGGGCGGCCCGGACACCCGGTAACGACATGATTCTTTTCCTCGCCGGCACCGGCCGGTTCGGGGCTCTGCTGGTGGCAAATCGAGTGGCGGACAAACTGGCGCGTCTGGCGCTGCCGGGAGCGCCTGCCGGCCAGGAGACCCGGGCCAGCATCGGGCTGGCTGCTTTCCCCACCGATGCCCGCTTTGGCTGGGAATTGATGGCCGCGGCTCGCAACGCCATGTTTCGAGCCCGGGCAAATGGTGGCGCATGTATTTCCGATCAAAGCGCGCCGTCGGTCCGGCGTCTGCAGAAAGTAGCCCCTGAGTCGGTCCGCATCGTGGTGCGCGCTCTCGATCCCGAGGCTGAAGGCGCACCTCCAGCCAGTCACCGGGATGGCATCCTGTTCACCAGCCCCGTGCCTTACGACGTGGGAAGCCTGGTTGAGCTGGAATGCATCGAGGTCGCCGGGAAGGGTTGCACCGTGCTCACGGGTCGGGTTGTGCGCCTTGAAGAGCGCCATGACGGTGAGGGCTATGACGTGGGTGTGGCCTGCCACCTCCTTCCGGGGCAGACATCCCTGATCCATGGCCGCGCCGCCCGTCAGTCCGACTGATGGTACCCGCCGCCGGGCCGGTCCTGGGAGTTGATACCGCCACGTCCCGCACGGGCATCGCCCTGGTGGATGACACGGTGGTCCTGGCCGAGGCGGCCTTTCACCGGCGCGTGCCGCCATCCCGCTCCCTCATGCCGGCCCTGGAGGTCATCCTGTCCGCCGCCGGCCTCGAGCCGGCCGGCCTGGCTGCGCTGGCGGTGACGGTGGGCCCCGGCGGGTTCACCGGCATCCGCGTGGGCCTGGCCACCATGCGTGCCCTGGCCGAGGCGGCGGGCCGCCCTCTGGCCGGCGTGTCCACACTCGCCGCCGTGGCGGCGGCCGTCTCCAGCGACGACCGCCCGGTGGCGGTCTGGCTGGATGCCGGTCGCCATGAGGTGTACGCCGGTCTCTTTCACGGGGGGGATGCCGCAGGGCCCGAGTCCGTCGCCTCTCCTGCGGATGTGCTGGCCGATCTTCCCCATGGCCCGATCCTGTTCGCCGGTGATGGCGCCCTGTGTCATGCCGCGCTCATCGCGGGCCGGGCCGGGGCCGCGCCTGCCGACACGGTGTCCGGCATGCCGGCCGGTGTGGCCGCTGCCACGGCAAGGCTGGGCCGGCAGGCCCTCGCGGCAGGCACCGCCCTGCCGCCGGCGCCACGCTACCTTCGCCCTCCCGACGCCACCCTGGCCCGCGGATGAACGGACCCGGGCCTGTGGGGCATGACATCATCGTCCCCCCCCGGCCCAGTGCCATCGCGGCCATGGAGATGGAACACCTGGACCAGGTCATGACGCTGGAGAAGGCGTCTTTCGCGACCCCGTGGTCCCGCGCGTCTTTCATCTCCGAACTGCAGGGCAACCGCTTCGCCCGGGCGTGGGTTGCTCATGTTCCGGGCGCGCCGCGCCGGGTCCTGGGTTATCTGTGTGCCTGGGTGATTTACGAGGAGTTGCGTATCCAGAACCTGGCGGTGGACAGGGCCTGGCGGCAGCAGGGCATCGGAACCGGCCTGCTGGCTCATGCTCTGGAGGTGGGACGAACGGCAGATTGCCTCATCGCCAGCCTGGAGGTGCGCCCTGCCAACGTCGCTGCCCGGGCCCTCTATCGTGGTTTCGGCTTTCAGGAGACCATGCGGCGGCCCGGCTACTATCCCGACACTGCTGAGGATGCCCTGGTCCTGACGTTGGACCTGTGTGCTGCGGCCGGTTGAAACTGCCCGGAAGCCGGTGTTACGATTGTCTCCCGGTAAGCAGGGGGTCACGAGGAGAAGCGGGGAAGAGTGACGTGCCGGGTCCGTGTGCGCTCCCGTGGAAACAAGGGATCTCGCCGACCGGGCCGGAGGACATATCAGGAACTGGAAATCAGGCTTGGAACCCTTTCCCACCATCGCTTACCGAGGGCCCGGAAAGAGCTGGGAACGCGCCGTCTGAAGAAAAGAAACTGGTTCTCAAGGATTGCATGGTCGCCATTGCGCAGGAATATGCCAATACAAGCAGATGCTCCGCCTGAGAGGTCCGGCAGCCCGTGCCCCGGGCCGGACGCTGGCTCATGAGCCTTGCCCCTGAAGCCCGTCCGTTCATCCTGATCTGCCTCGCCATGGTCGTGGTGGCGGCTCTGGCCGGCGGTGTCAGTTGGGCCGTGCCGGCGGCGATCCTCCTGCTCTTCGTCCTGTATTTCTTCCGGGATCCCCACCGTGTTCCCCCTGAGGGGGAAGGGCTCATCATCTCTCCCGCCGACGGGCGGGTGGTGGAGATCAAGGAGGTGGATGATGCCGCCTTCCCGGGCGGGCGGGCACGCCGGGTTTCGATCTTTCTCTCGATCTTCGACGTTCATGTCAACAGGGCGCCGGTGGCCTGTGCGGTGAGCAAGATCCGCTATTCCCGCGGCCGTTTCCGGGCCGCTTTCCACGGCAAGGCTTCTGACGAGAATGAGCGCAACAGGATGGACCTGAGCACGTCGTACGGGCCGCTGGCGGTCACCCAGATTGCCGGCGCCATCGCGCGCCGGATCGTCTGCGATCTGGAGGTGGGTGACCAGATCCAGGTGGGGGATCGCATGGGGCTGATCCGGTTCGGTTCGCGGGTCGACCTGTTCCTGCCGCTGGCGGCGGAACTGAGGGTCAAGAAGGGTCAGAAAGTGCGCACCAGTCTGACCATCATGGCATTCATGGTGGCTCCCGACGCGGAGGGCAGCCATGGCGCGTGACGCTCCGCCCCGCCACGGCATCATGGGACGCCCCGGGCATCCCATGGGGGCCCGTGCCCGGCGCGGGATCTTCATCCTGCCCAGCCTGCTGACCGTGGGCAATGTCCTCGCAGGCTATGCCGCCATTATCGCCGCCCAGCAGAGTGAGTTTGCCCGCGCCGCCTTGCTGCTGGGCGTGGCCGCTGTCCTGGACAACCTGGACGGGCGGGTGGCGCGAGCCACCGGCACCACCAGTTCATTCGGTGGGCAGTTCGACTCTCTGGCCGACGTGCTGTCGTTCGGGGTCGCGCCGGCATTCCTGGTCTTCCGCTGGGGTATGGAGGGCCTGGGCCGCTGGGGCTGGGTGGCGTCGTTTCTCTTCCTCATCTGTGGCGCCATGCGCCTGGCCCGGTTCAATATCCAGCCAGCCGGCGGTGACAAGAGGTTTTTTATTGGCCTGCCCATCCCGGCCGCCGCCATGGTGGTGGGTGCGGTCATTTTTTATCACCCGCAACCCATCGTCGAACCCGGCCTTGCGGTGCCGGTCCTCGTGCTGGTGCTGGTGCTCTCAGGGCTCATGGTCAGCCGGCTCCGTTATCGTTCGTTCAAGTCCCTGGACGCCCGCGGCAAGCCCCGGTCGTTCCTCATCGTCGGGCTGCTGGCCCTGCTCCTGGCCGCCGTGGTGGCCGCGCCGCAGGTGGCCCTCCTGTCTCTCTCCATGCTTTACATGCTCTCCGGCCTGGTTCCGCGCCGGCGACTCTCGCGTCGCGGCAGGGTACCGGTGGCCCCAGTCCCGGATGGATCCGCCCTGGCCGAGACCGGTCCCCGGCCCCAGGCCCACCCTGCACGGGATGGTCATGAACGCTGAGGCGGTCGTCGGCGTTCTGAAGGTCGGCGTGGTGGCTGCGCTTGCGGTGATTCCGGCTCTGTTCCTGCCCCTCCCGGCCATGTCGGGGCCGCAAGAGGTCGACGACCTGCGCGGCCTGCTGGCGCCTGATGAGCTGCTGCGGCCCGAAGCCATGCTGGGCGCTCTCATCAGTATCGAAGTGGATCGGGAGATCGAGGCCGATGCCCTGGTGGAGGAACTGGGGCGGCTCAGCGCCTGGCGTACACGGCGGGACGTGGCCCTGGATCACCTGGCGGTCCTTTACGTGGATCTGGACCTCGTGTTCAACTCCGGCGACCGTGGGGAACAGGCCCTCCAGTTGGAAGATCTGGAGGAGCGCATCAGTGATGCGGAGGGCAGGGTGAAGATTCTCGGTGACCGGGGGCGTGCCCTGCGTCAGCGCATCGAAGCCAGCCGGCGTCGTCTGGTGGCCCTGAGCCTGCGAGCCGATCAACTGGCGGGGATGCTTCCCGCCCATACCGACAGCCTGACCGGTGTCTGGGATGTTCGTTTCATTCCCACCCGGGAGAGCGGGGTCTTCACCATCTTTCAGAACGGCACCTTGATCACCGGCGAATATGTCCTGGACGGCGGCTGGCACGGCAGCCTGCAGGGTACCGTGGTCGGCGGCAAGATCTTCCTGGAGCGCATTGATGCGGTGAAGGGTCGGTTTGCCGATCTCTCGGGCCGCATCGACAGCGCCGGTCTGGGCATCCGGGGTACCTGGAACGAGCGGGACCTCACGGCCAACCGCGCCACAGAGGGATCCTGGGTGGCCACCAAACGTCGGCGCGGCACCACCGCGCCCTGAGAAGCCCAGCCTGTGCGTTACGAGCTGTTCATCGCAGTCCGCTATCTGCGCGCCCGCCGCAAGCAGGCCTTTGTCTCGGTCATCACCTTCATCTCCATCCTGGGCGTGGCCGTGGGGGTGGCCGCCCTGATCATCGTCCAGGCCGTGGAGACAGGTTTTTTCGAGGAACTCCAGGACAAGATTCTCTCCGGGGATCCTGACCTCATCGTCTGGAATGCTCTCCCCGCGCGACCGTTGCCGG
>SMVA01019272.1_pt1 | contig 24113 bp, 20 predicted proteins | sample 2456451 | NCBI WGS metagenome assembly SMVA01 (sample SAMN11095933, study PRJNA526329) | marine sediment metagenome | biome: Marine sediment; feature: Surficial sediment; material: Deep marine sediment; isolation source: Hadal surficial sediment | place: Pacific Ocean | collected 2014-05 | depth... | reverse complement strand
TGTTGTTTTTTATCGCAGAATACCTCACGGACTACATATCAGGATTCAACCTGTTTACCTACATCACGATGCGCGCCATCTTGGGCGCGCTGACGGCGCTCGTAATTTCCCTGGTCCTGGGGCCGATCATGATTCGACGCCTGAGTATTGGGCAGATCGGCCAGATCGTGCGCGAAAACGGGCCGATCACCCACATTCCCAAGGCTGGCACACCCACTATGGGTGGGTCGCTTATCCTCGTCGCGATTCTTAGCAGCACGCTCCTGTGGGCCGATCTGCGGAGCGAATACGTCTGGATCGTCATTGCTGTGACGTTGGCATTCGGCCTCATCGGATTCGTCGATGATTACAAGAAGCTGATTCTCCACGATCCGGCCGGGATATCGGCACGGGTCAAATTATTCTGGCAGTCAATTGCCGCGTTGGCGGTCGCGGTCACCCTGTTTTTGCTGGCAGACGAGCCGTACGAGACGGCGCTGTTGATTCCGTACCTGAAGGGCGCGCTGATTCCATTGGGCGCTCTGTACATCGTCTTGACCTTCTTCGTAATTGTCGGCACCAGTAACGCCGTGAACCTGACCGACGGACTGGACGGGCTCGCGATCATGCCGACCGTTCTGGTGGGCGGCGCGCTCGGAATCTTTGGTTACGCGGCCGGCAACGTAGTTTTCTCGGAATACCTGGGTATTCCCTATATCGCCGGCGCCGGTGAGATGATGGTGTTTTGCGCCTCGATGAGTGGTGCAGGGCTGGGCTTTCTTTGGTTTAACACCTACCCGGCCCAGGTTTTCATGGGTGACATTGGCGCTTTATCGTTAGGTGCTGCACTTGGGACCGTTGCCGTCATCGTTCGCCAGGAAATTATCTTGGCGATTATGGGCGGGCTGTTCGTCATCGAAACGCTCTCGGTCATTATTCAGGTTGCGTCTTTTAAAATGACCGGCCGCCGGGTTTTCCGGATGGCGCCACTGCACCATCACTACGAACTGAAAGGTTGGGCCGAGCCCAAAGTTATCGTGCGTTTCTGGATTATCACCGTGATCCTGGTTTTGGTTGGGCTTTCGAGCCTGAAGATACGTTGATGGCCCTACCCGCAATGGACATGAAGGTCGAATTGAACGCGCTTTCCACGGAACCCTCCGTCCTGGTCATGGGAATGGGGGTGACCGGCGCATCTTGCGCGCGATATTTTGCAACGCACGGGGTTGGCGCTGAGTTCGTCGATACGCGCCCCGAGCCTCCGGAGACCCATGCGATTCTCGATGCGATGCCGGATGCCCGCGTCCACACCGGTGGTCAATTCAACACACTTCGTTCGACGATTCGCAGAATTGTCGTATCTCCCGGGGTTGACCTGAACGCGCCGTTAATCAGTGAGGGGCGGAGCCGCGGCATCGAAATCATCAGTGACATCGACCTTTTCGTGACCGAGTGCGATTCGCCAATTATCGCGGTCACGGGATCGAACGGGAAAAGCACAGTGACATCGATGTTGGGCGATATGTTCTCCACAGCCGGTTGGGCGCCCGCTATCGGTGGCAACCTAGGTACTCCGGCGCTCGATCTGCTTGCCCCGGACAAAGATATGTATGTGTTGGAGCTCTCCAGCTTCCAACTCGAGCGGAGCGGTCTGATTCCAGCCACGGTCGCCGTGATTCTCAATATTTCTCCGGACCACCTGGATCTGCATGGTGACATGCAAACCTACACCGACGCGAAGGCCCGTATATATAGTGTTTGTCGGCATGCGGTCGTGAACCGCGACCTGGAGACGCTGCGCGGGCTGGTTCCCGTGTCGACGCCCGTGACCACCTACGGGCTTGGGCCGCCGGCCACCGGAGAGCTTGGAATTCAAACGACGTCGCGTGGTGAATGTATCGCCATCGGCGACACGTTGCTGTTGTCCGCTGATAAGTTGCCGGTACTCGGACGACACAACCTGTCCAATGCATTGGCGGCATTAGCCGTGGGCTCTGCGCTCGGGGCAAATTTGCACAGCATGGCTCAGGCGCTCAAGGGGTACGAAGGGCTGCCCCATCGCATGCAGCGGGTCTCCGATATCAACGGAGTCGTCTGGATCGACGATTCGAAGGCTACGAATGTCGACGCGGCCGTCATGAGTATCGCCGGTGTAGCGGACCCGTTTGTGCTGATCGCTGGCGGCGATGCAAAGGAAGCCTCGTTTGAAGCGCTCGCAGGCGCGCTTGCCGGCCGGGAATGTGCGGCGGTGTTGTTGGGCAAGGACAGTGCCGTAATTGCTGACGCGCTTGAGGGCATCTGCGACGTGACAATCGTGGTTGATATGCATGAGGCAGTCGCGGTGGCTTCAGATATGACGGCGCCCGGGCATACGGTTTTGCTGGCGCCTGGCTGCAGCAGTCACGACATGTTCGATTCATTCGAGCAGCGCGGCGATGTATTTGTGGCCGCGGTACGGGAGTTGGCGCGATGACCGCGCGGGCCACAGCGAAACCCGGGATTATGGGTCGCACCGCACTTGACCAGCAGCATCTGGATACGGTGTTGATCATCGTCATCGGCGTGCTGTTGTGTGGTGGACTGGTCATGTTGACGTCAGCATCTATTTCACTGGCGGAACGCAACACCGGAAATCCATTCTTTTACCTGCAACGGCAGCTCGTTGCCGTCGCCATCGGTTTGACCGGCGCCGCTGTGATGATGCGTATCCCGACGCAGGTTTGGGAGCGTCTTGGAATCGTTCTTGTTTGTCTTGCGATCGGGCTTTTGATGGCCGTTTTCGTTCCGGGTCTCGGTCATACCGTCAATGGCAGTACCCGGTGGCTGAGTATCGCCGGTATCAACATCATGCAGGTTTCCGAGCCAGTGCGACTGTTGATGCTCATGTACATATCAGGGTATGCGGTTCGTCACCGGCAGGAATTGCGTGAGCGGTTTATCGGCTTTGCCAAGCCGATGTTGCTGGTTGCCGGCACGTGTGTGTTGCTCCTGCTGCAGCCCGATTTCGGTGCCTCCGTCATTATGCTGATGATTTCGTTGTCCGTTCTTTTTATCGCCGGCGCCCGGTTGCGAGATTTCTTTGCCTGCGGAGTGGCTGTCGGCGGAGCACTCGCCGTTCTCGCAGTATCGGCGCCGTATCGAATGGTCCGGCTCACAGCTTTTCTCGATCCGTGGGCGGACCCCTTCGACAGTGGATTCCAGTTGACCCAGTCGCTGATTGCGATCGGTTCCGGACAGTGGGTCGGTGTTGGATTGGGTGCCAGCGTGCAGAAACTGTTTTATTTGCCTGAAGCCCATACGGATTTTGTTTTTGCCGTGATCGCGGAAGAATTGGGGTTGGTCGGCAGTGTGTTATTGATCGGTTTATTCGTAATTCTGATCGCGCGCGCGCTGGGCATTGCCCGCGAATCCGCTGCGAGTGGCCGCTTTTATCAAGCCAATCTCGCCTTCGGATTTGCAATCTGGCAGGGCCTCCAGGTGTTTATCAACATCGGCGTCAATATGGGGATTTTGCCCACCAAAGGATTGACGTTGCCGCTGATCAGTTATGGACGCAGTAGCCTGATTGTCACATTGATCGGACTGGGTCTCTTATTGAGAATCGATTACGAAAACCGGCACCCAGCGGGCCGTAGCTGGGGACGCAGAACGGGAAGCGCCAGAAAGCGAGCCAGGCAATCATGACAGGACCGATTCTGATTATGGCGGGCGGTACCGGCGGACATGTGTTTCCGGCGCTCGCCGTCGCACGGGCGTTGCGCCGGAATGACGAGGAAGTGGTCTGGTTGGGAACCCGGCAGGGGCTGGAGGCCGACCTTATTCCCAAAGAAGGTATTCCACTCGAGTGGACTCGGGTCTCCGGTCTCCGGGGTAAGGGCATGCTGAACTGGTTCCTGGCACCGCTGATATTGCTCGTTGCCGTGGTCGACGCCCTCGGCGTTTTGATCCGGCGTCGGCCTAAAGTCGTGCTTGGCATGGGCGGGTTCGCGTCGGGTCCGGGGGGCTTCGCGGCCTGGTTGTTGCGCAAACCCCTGATCATTCATGAACAGAATTCTGTCGCTGGTTTAACCAATCGTCTTCTGGCTGGTTTCGCCCGGGAAGTGCTGGAAGCCTTCCCGGGCAGTTTTTCCGGCCGCATAAAGACTCGAGTCGTAGGAAATCCGGTGCGATCCGACATTGTGGCGCTGCCGGATTCAGGGCAACGTCTCGCGAGTTCGGCTGGCCAGCTCAGGATATTGGTATTGGGTGGTAGTCAGGGCGCCCAGGTGCTCAATCAAATCGTGCCCGCGGCGGTCGCATTGCTGCCTGAAGAAAGGCGGCCTGAAATCTGGCATCAGACCGGGGCCGCAACCAGTCACATTGCGACCGAGGCGTATGCCAATGCCGGCGTCGCCGCGAAGCTCGACCCGTTCATTGAGAATATTGCCGAAGCTTATGGCTGGGCGGATATGGTGATCTGTCGCGCCGGGGCGTTAACCATTTCGGAGCTCGCTGTTGCCGGACTCGGTGCCTTGCTGGTGCCGTATCCTTCCGCGGCAGATGACCACCAGACCGGTAACGCGGAATACCTCGTAGCAGCGGGCGCTGCCGTCTTGATTCCGCAATCCGGCCTTACGCCCGAGTCTCTCGCAGAGGAGCTCAGGGTATGTGTTTCTGATCGACAGGTCGTCATTGAACGTGCCGGTAGCGCGCGGTCTTTGGCAAAACCAAATGCGACTCGCGAAGTCATGGAGCGGTGTCTGGCCCTGGCGGATGCGAAATGAAAAATCGTATGCGCAAAATCAACAATATTCACCTGGTCGGTATTGGTGGCGTCGGGATGGGCGGCATTGCGGAGGTGCTCATTAACCTGGGATACGTTGTTCAGGGCTCGGATTTAAAAGAATCGGCCATCACACGGCGTCTGGCCGGTCTCGGTGCTGAAATTTTTATCGGGCATCGTGGCGAGAATATTGGAAATGCCGACGTCGTTGTCGTATCCAGTGCAATCGACCCGGAAAATCCTGAAATTATCCTGGCGCGCGAACAGCGCAAGCCGATCGTCCGGCGCGCGGAAATGCTGGCTGAGCTCATGCGGTTTCGGTATGCGATTGCGGTGTCGGGTACCCACGGCAAAACCACGACCACGAGTCTGGTCGCCAGTATTCTGGCGGAGGCGGGCGAAGATCCGACGTTTTTGATTGGGGGGCGGTTGAAGAGTGCCGATACCAACGGTCGACTTGGCGCCGGGCATTACCTCGTGGCCGAGGCGGACGAGAGTGACGCCTCGTTTATACATCTTCAGCCGATGATGGCTGTCGTGACCAATATCGATGACGATCACTTGTCGACATATGGCGGCGATGTGGATCGTCTGCGGCAGAGTTTCGTCGAGTTTCTGCACAACCTGCCATTTTATGGTGTGGCGGTGATATGTGCCGACGATCCGGGCGTACGGGCCATACAGCCGCTGCTCAAGCGAGCGACGCTAACCTATGGATTCGATGCCGGGGCAGACATCCGCGCCAGCGAAATCGAAACTGACGGTGCAACCTGCGATTTCCGGGTGGCGCGGCCTGGAAACGGGGAGCTCCTGAACATCAAGTTGAAATTACCGGGTCGGCACAATGTTCTGAATGCGCTCGCTGCGATAGCCGTGGCCCATGAACTCGAACTGGATGATTCGGCTGTACAGCGAGCATTGACCGAGTTTCAGGGCATTGACCGGCGCATGCAGATTATCGGCGAGGTGCGGACTTCGGCCGGGCAGGTCTTGTTCATTGACGACTACGGCCACCATCCCACCGAAATCGCGGCAACCCTTCAGGCGGTGCGGGACAGCTGGCCGGGCCGGCGTATTGTCGTGGTGTTTCAACCACATCGTTATAGCCGCACCCGGCAGCTGCTGGATGATTTTGCGGAAGTGTTGTCATCGACAGAATTATTATTCATTGCGGAAGTGTATGCAGCGGGTGAAGATCCAATCGTTGGCGCAGATGGCCGCTCGATTTGTCGTGCGATACGCACGCGGGGACGGGTCGAGCCGGTGTTTGTGCCTGATCTTGACCAGTTGCCGGAATTATTAAATGGAATACTGGCCGGCGGGGATGTGGTTCTGACGCTGGGTGCCGGTGACATTGGTGCAATGGCAGCCGGATTGCCTGGCACGATGACGAAGCTCGCGAGTTTGAGGGCCCGCCGATGAATGCGGTGCTGCACAATGAGCCGATGTCGAAACACACATCCTGGCGTTTGGGGGGGCCGGCCGATGTGTATTTTCGCCCGGACTCGGTGGATGCGCTGTGTGATTTTTTGCGTGAATTGAACGATGGTGTGCAAGTGTACTGGACCGGTGTCGGCAGCAATCTCCTGGTTCGCGATGGCGGTATTCGGGGTGTGGTAATTTCGCCCGTCGCATCCCTCGGAAATCTTGAGCGCCATGATGCGGGTTTAGTGGAAGCTGGTGCAGGCGTTCCGTGTACCGTCCTGGCTCGGCGTTGTACGCGATGGGGCTTGGGTCCCGCGGAATTTTTCGCCGGAATTCCGGGTACCGTGGGTGGCGCCTTGAAAATGAATGCCGGTGCGTTTGGTGGGGAAACATGGGATCGGGTCATCGAGGTCGATACCGTGGACCGACACGGAAATATTCGCACCCGAGCGAAATCTGATTTCGACGTGTCCTATCGTCAGGTTGGCGGACCCGTTGACGAATGGTTTGTCTCCGCGCGTTTTCAGTTTGTGCAACAGGCAGAAATTCGACTTGAGCGCGTGCAGGAATTAATGAAAGAGCGGCAACAAAAGCAGCCACTCGGATTACCGAGTTGTGGTTCCGTCTTCCGCAATCCACCGGGGCATTACGCGGCGCAACTGATTGAAGCGTCGGAGTTGAAAGGTCATCGGATCGGTGGCGCAGTGGTTTCCGAAAAACATGCGAATTTTATTATTAATACCGGTGATGCGACGGCGGCCGACGTAGAGGCATTGATAGAGTATGTCCGCCGCACTGTCGCAGAAAGGCAGGGTGTCACGCTGGAGCTGGAAGTACACATTGTTGGTGAACAGGTATGACGGGGCGAAGCGGAAATCTGCGTATTGACGATCCGTCGCAGTTTGGGAAAGTTGCGGTACTCATGGGCGGGAACTCGATGGAGCGAGAAATTTCCTTGCTGACCGGACAGGCGGTTCTCGATGGATTGTCGCGTCGGGGGGTGAGCGCTTGTTCTGTTGATGCGGCCGCGGATCTCGTTACGACTCTGCAAAAGGAAGGATTTGATCGGGCCTGGATCGCCTTGCACGGACGCGGTGGCGAGGATGGAACGATTCAGGGGCTGCTTGAAATGATGGATATTCCATATACCGGCAGTGGCGTCATGGGTTCGGCAATCAGCATGGACAAGCTGCGGTCCAAGCGCCTCATGGTCGGTGCGGGATTGGAGACACCCGCCTATCGGGTGCTGCGGGGTCAGCGGGATTTCGCGTCCGTAATCGAGTCGCTCGGTTTACCGCTGATGGTCAAGCCGGCAGCCGAAGGTTCGAGTATTGGACTGATGCGTGTCAATCAGGCCGACGAGTTACCACAGGCATTTGCGACTGCGGTGCAGTTCGGATGTGAAGTATTTGCAGAGCAGTGGGTCACCGGCCCCGAATATACGGCGGCAATTCTGGATGGTCAGGTACTGCCCCTGATCCGCATTGACGCGGCAAACACATTTTATGACTACCAGGCGAAGTACTTTAGTGATGAGACGGCCTATGTGTGCCCATGTGGTTTGCCGTCGGAGCAGGAGCGGGCGCTTGGAAAAATGGCGCTGGTGGCATTCGACGCCGTCGGGGCCGGGGGTTGGGGCCGAGTCGATTTTATGCTCGATGGTACGCGGACGCCGTTGATGCTGGAGGTCAATACGGTGCCTGGATTGACGAGTCACAGTCTGGTGCCGATGGCGGCAGCCGCGGCGGGCATCGAATTTGATGAACTGGTTTGGCGTATTCTCGAAACGAGTGTTGCGGAGATCTCGAAGGCGGGTCGATCGAAAGAAGCCGTGGATGCATGCAGCAAAGCAGAAGTTCATGAAGCGTAATCGAAAACGAGAAAATCGTACCCGGAATCAACGGGCCTGGCCTGTGATCGACTGGTCGTTTTTGTCCGGCATTAGAATCGCCTGGCCACGGATAGTCACTGCGGTCATCGTGGTCATCATAATTATGATGGGGCGCGTCGCGATGCTGTGGCTTATGGATCGTCCGATCGAGTCAGTCGTCATTAACGGCGCATTTCAGCGGGTATCGGCGATCCAGCTCGAAGAGGCGCTGTCTCCCCACGTGCAGACCGGATTTTTAGATGTGGACCTGCATGCCATGCGTGCTGAGCTCGCAAGCATTCCCTGGGTCGCAAATGCCAGCGTTCGGCGCCGCTGGCCTGATTTGATTGAAGTTCAGATAGTCGAGCAGCAGCCTTCGGCATGCTGGGGTGAGCGCGGTCTTCTGAATATTAAAGGTGAGTTATTCGTTAAAGAAGCCAGTCATATCCCGGTGGAATTGCCACGCCTTGACGGCCCGGACGGATTCGAGGGCAGAGTCGCGGCGATGTATTTTCGCATCGAAAACAGGCTCGAGCAGCGCGGTATGGCCGCGGTGTCGTTGCGACTGGATAACCGCGGAGCCTGGGAGTTCAAGTTGAGCAATGGCATACAGGTGCGCCTTGGTGCCAGCACTGTTGAACAGCGACTCGATCGGTTTTTCATTGCGTTGGATCAGGTTCTTTCGTCACAGGCCGAACAGGTGGAATATATCGATATGCGTTATACAAATGGTTTTGCGATTGGCTGGAAAGATCGAAATCCCATTCGGGCGCAAGCCAGGGACGGCGCTCGGCCCCATGTCTAAGAAATCGGATAAGGGGTTGATCGTCGGCCTTGACATTGGCACTTCGAAGGTCGTCGCCATCGTCGCTGAAGTTCAGGAGGATGGGGAGCTTGAGGTTATAGGATTCGGTATTCACCCATCCCGGGGGCTAAAGAAGGGCGTCGTCGTGAACATCGAGTCGACAGTCAATTCGATTCGTCGTGCAGTCGAAGAGGCGGAACTCATGGCCGGGTGTGAGATTCACTCGGTCTTTACCGGGATTGCGGGCAGCCATGTTCGCAGCCTTAACTCCCACGGCATTGTGGCCATCCGGGATCGAGAGGTCGCCCGGTCCGATGTGGATCGCGTCATCGATGCTGCTCGCGCAGTCGCAATTCCGGCGGATCAGCGAATTCTCCACGTACTGCCCCAAGAGTTCATCATCGACGGGCAGGAGGGCATTCGTGAACCGATTGGAATGTCAGGTGTGCGCCTCGAAGCGCGGGTGCATATGGTGACCGGTGCGGCCAGTGCGGCACAAAATATCGTCAAGTGTGTTCAGCGATGTGGACTGGAAGTCGATGATGTCGTCCTCGAGCAGTTGGCGTCGAGTTACGCGGTGCTAACGGAAGATGAGATGGAACTCGGGGTTTGCCTCGTGGATATCGGTGGTGGTACGACCGATCTGGCGGTATTTAATGGGGGTGCCATTAAGCACACTGCGGTGATTCCGATCGCAGGCGATCAGGTGACGAATGATATTGCTATTTCCATGCGAACGCCGACGCAATACGCCGAAGAAATTAAGATCAAGTACGCCTGCGCATTATCCCAACTGGCCAATCCGGATGAAACCATCGAGGTGCCGAGTGTCGGCGACCGCCCGCCGCGGCGGCTCGCACGCCAGACACTGGCTGAGGTGGTCGAGCCACGTTATGAAGAATTATTCGGTTTGGTCAGAGATGAGTTGCGGCGCAGTGGTTTCGAGGAAATGGTCGCGGCCGGTGTCGTGCTGACCGGGGGGACTTCCAAGATGGAAGGTGCGATTGAGCTCGCTGAAGAGGTCTTTCACATGCCGGTCCGGCTGGGTTTGCCACAGCATGTCAGGGGACTGGCGGATGTCGTGCGCAATCCGATTCATGCGACCGGAGTCGGATTATTGTTGTACGCGAGGAGTCGAGCGGACAGTCCGTACAGCGATCTGCCACTCAGCGGCGGATTTCGGGAAGTTTGGGAACGGATGAAGGGTTGGTTTCAGGGTAATTTTTAATTTTTTATTGTTGTTGAATGCGAGGAGAGATTCGATGTTTGAACTCATGGATGGATACAGACAGAACGCAGTAATCAAAGTACTCGGAGTGGGCGGGGGCGGCGGCAACGCCGTCAAACATATGGTGGCTTCCGGTCTCGAAGGCGTGGATTTTATCTGTGCCAACACGGATTCACAGGCACTGCAGAGTTCTAATGTCCGAACTGCGCTGCAGATCGGCTGCAACATTACGAAGGGTCTGGGTGCCGGTGCAGATCCAGAGGTTGGACGGCAGGCCGCGATGGAGGACCGTGACCGGATTCAGGAGGTCGTCGAAGGGGCCGACATGCTATTCATCACCGCCGGCCTGGGTGGCGGGACCGGCACCGGAGCTGCGCCAGTCGTCGCTCAGGTTGCCCGTGAATTGGGGATACTGACTGTGGCGGTTGTCACCAAGCCATTTGCGATGGAAGGTGCGAAACGGCAGTCAGTGGCTGAGCAGGGCATTAGTGATCTCGCCAAATATGTCGATTCGGTAATTACAATACCGAACGAAAAATTGCTCAGCGTGTTGGGTGCGGATACGACGTTGCTGGATGCATTTGGAGCCGCCAATGAAGTTCTGCAGGGTGCGGTCCAGGGCATTGCTGAACTCATTACCCGGCCTGGACTCATCAATGTTGATTTCGCCGACGTGCGCACCGTCATGGGCGAGATGGGTATGGCGATGATGGGATCCGGCAGCGCAAGCGGCGACGATCGTGCGCGCGAGGCCGCGGAAGCGGCTATTTCAAGCCCGTTGCTCGAGGATATTAATCTGCAGGGTGCCCGTGGAATTCTGGTCAACGTGACGGCGGGAACGGATCTGTCGATCGGCGAATTTCAGATTGTTGGCGAAACGGTCAAACAGTATGCGTCTGATGATGCGACAGTCGTTGTCGGTACCGTTATCGATCCGGACATGACCAAGAACATCCGGGTCACCGTGGTTGCGACCGGGCTCGGTCAGCCGCTGGCTCTGGAGGAACCGGTCCCGATGCGGGTTGTCGATCCTCCGCTGACCGCAGAAGCGCCGAATTATGCGGATTTCGAGCAGCCGACCCGTCAGCGCAAGCGCGCCGTAGGTGACTCGCTTGCGCGACCGGATGAGCAGTCCTTCGATCTGCTGGATATACCGGCGTTCCTGAGGCGGCAGGCCGACTAGAGGCCGGGCGCCCGGAAGTCGCCGGCGTAAACAGATCTCGCGGGTTGCGCGTAAATCGGGGGGTATGATAGCTTTTAGCGCATTGTCGGATATCGATGTGCCTGTAGCCTTGAATAATATTTATTATTCAAGTAGTTACAGAAAAACAGGGAGAAGAAGCTCAGGAACTGCGGCGCTCATCGGGCGCAAATCGGTGAGGTAGTCCGCGTCGTACCTATCAGATCATGATTCGACAGCGAACGTTAAAAAACTCGATTCGTGCGGCGGGCATTGGGCTGCATTCCGGGCAGCAGGTCTATATGACGCTGCGGCCGGCTGCTGATAACACGGGTATTGTGTTCCGGCGTCTGGACCTGGATCCGCCAGTGGACGTGCCCGCAGATGCGGAGCTTGTCGGTGACACGATGCTCGGCACGACGCTGGTTCAGGCGGGAGTATCGGTTGCGACCGTCGAACACCTGATGGCGGCGTTGGCAGGACTCGGCGTCGATAATGCGTTCGTTGATTTAAGCGCCCCTGAAGTACCGATAATGGACGGAAGCGCGGCGCCTTTTGTCTTCCTGTTGCAGTCGGCGGGTATTATCGAACAGTCGGCCCCCAAACGTTTTATAAAGATCAAACGAAAAATTCGCGTCGAGGACGGAGACAAGTGGGCGGAGTTCAAGCCGCACTCGGGGTACAAGATCAATCTGAGCCTCGACTTCGATCATCCGATATTCAAAAGACATACACAGACCACGAGTATTAATTTTTCTTCGATGTCTTTCGTCAAGGAAGTCAGCCGCGCGAGAACCTTTGGTTTTCTGCGCGATATCGAGGCGCTGCGTGCCCAGAATCTGACGCTGGGTGGCACGATGGACAATGCGATCGTGCTCGATGATTATCGGGTCCTGAATGAAGACGGGCTGCGATATGAAGACGAGTTTGTTCGCCATAAAATTCTCGATGCGATCGGCGATTTGTATTTGCTCGGACACAGCCTGATCGGAGAGTTCACCGGTTATAAATCGGGACACGGATTAAACAATCAGTTATTGCGTGCGCTGCGGGCAGACGAGAAAGCCTTCGAGAGCATCACGTTCGAAGATACCCGCAAAGCGCCGATATCCTACGCGAATCCTGTCGTCGCACAATAAACACGATGCTGTCGTACTTGTAGTCGATTTCACCAAGCTGGTGGGAACCGCCATTGCCCACCGCAGCGATTCAGTCTGCAGACCGAGCTAAGCCATCAGCACCTTACCCTTCGCTGTCAGCGATAACGAAGTGCAGAGACACAATGGCGATCAACACCCATACACAATATCGTATTTAATATCGGAGGCGAGCCGCAAATATTCGATAAACGCGGTTTGGCCCCCTGTCATTTCTTCCCGGCTATCTGCATCATGCAGCTAAAGATTTCACATTTATTGAGGGCTTCGTGGTGACAAAAGGTTTTTTCTGGCAAATGGCATTGCTATTTCTTGGCGCCACTGTCGTTCTTGCGCCTGCTCACGCGCGAACGCGGATTACCAGGATCCAGGACGTATCGGAGTCCGCAGATACGCCTTACCAAAATATCCTCGTCATCGCGCTGTTTTCGAAGTTTGATTCGCGCAGGCGGCTTGAAAAAGCCGTGGTCAATGAACTGTCCGAACGCGGTACCCATGCGGTCGCGAGCACCTCGCTGATGGACACTAAAACACCGGTGACGCGGCAAACCTTCATGGCGATGCTGGATGAGCTTGATTCCGATGCCGTGCTGGTTACACAACTGGTAGACATCAAGTCGCAGGCGACCATGACGGAGAGTGCCAGCCCAGAGGCGACGCTCAAAGTCCGGCCGACCTATTACTTCAATGTATGGGAGGTCCGATTAACAGAGTACATGGAACCGCAAAGCATCGAGGTCAAGAGTTCGTTTGTGCTGGCAACTCAGATTTACTCTGTTCTCAACCAGGAGGCAGTATGGGCGATAGAGTCAAAGTCCAAGATCGTGCAGACGGGCGGCCCGGAAGCGAACTACCTGGTCTTTCTGGACGAGGGAAAAGCGATCGTCAAACAGTTGTCGAGGGATAGATTGATCGCTCGGTAGCATGACTTCCATCCGATTCTTAACCGCAACGGAATAGTGAGTTTAAGTATCAGGATGAGCGACGCGAATCTTTACACTTTTGGTTTCCGGGTGCTTTTGGCGGCTCAGACTAAGAATATGGTCGCTCTCAAATCGAAAGCGGGCGGCCCATTCCGGGCCGGTTGTTCGCACGATCAGGAGCCTTTCGGCGTCCAGGTTGCAGCTGATTAGCTGGTCCGCCAGATCGACCGGCAAACCTGCGCGAATGTGGTCTGTTAACCCTAACCGGGCCTTTGCTTCGGCTGCCAGCCGGCCGAATGAGGACTGGGTCACAGAAATTATATCCGCCAAAGACTTAGGATAATTACTTGACATAACGCATCAACTTTGTATCCGGTTTTGCGGATTCAGTTCCTTGTTTTGCCCCGGCGTGTTCGGCATAGTCTAGCTCGCAAAGGCAAACCCGTCGAAAGGCGGGGACGCAAAGCCACCGGTCTCAAGGGCCTTTCCTAATGATAGCGGGGTTGCCGAATGATGTATCTGAATAAGGCGTTTTTTGTCGCTCCAGTCGTCGAAAAGCCGAAGATGATATTCAAGCTCGAAACCGCGGCGGTCGAATCCTTCGCGCGCGGGATCACTCAGGGGTAGGAACGGATCTGATGAAACTGATTTTGTTGTCAGGCAGCAGCAGCGGCGCGCGCCACATAGAGTTTTCGGTGCCCCTGGTCGCGGCATCCTGCATCGCCGTTGTCATGGTGATGGTCGGCGGATTCGGATATATCTATGCCCAGTCCCTTGGGCCGATACAATCGATCGCCGATGTCAAAGCCCTTCAAGTCAGTATTGCCGGCCAGCAGGAAGAGCTCGCGGCACTGAAGGGAAGAGGTCAGGAACAAATTAATGCGCTGGCCCATAAAATGGGCGAGTTGAACGCTAACGCGATTCGGCTCGATGCTTTGGGTCGTCGCCTGACCAGTATGGCCGACCTGAACGATGGTGAATTCGATTTCGACACTCAGCCGGCGGTCGGTGGACCCTTGGAACCCGCCATGTATTCCGCAACGGGACGGGTCACGGACCTCGTCGAGAACATCAGCTCGATGGACCGAAAGCTGCATGATCAGGAGCAGCAGTTGATTGTTCTGGAGAGGTTGTTGCTGAATCGCAAGCTACACGATCGGGTTTATCCGAAAGGCCGGCCGGTCCGGTCCGGGTATCTTTCGAGCTATTTCGGGCATCGCACGGACCCGTTTACGGGTAAGACAGCGAACCACAGAGGGGTCGATTTTGCCGGCAAGTCCGGCAGCGACGTTCTGGCAGTGGCGGGTGGTGTGGTGACGTATTCCGGCCCCCGGTATGGCTACGGCAACATGGTCGAAATTAATCACGGTAATGGCTATGTAACCCGTTATGCGCACAATGACAAGAATCTGGTCGTGCCAGGCGATCAAATTCAGCCAGGTCAGGTTATCGCGCTGATGGGCTCCACGGGACGGGCGACCGGCCCGAACCTACATTTCGAGGTCTGGCATCGCGGCCGACCCGTCGATCCGGTCAAGCATATTCGTCAGACGACCTGATTCCCCGCTCCACCCGTAAGGCATACAATACCGCGCTTCTGTCCGGCGTAGGTGCGCTCCATATTTCGCCGTTTTTTTGCATGGGTGACTGAACCCGGTTGCCAGTGCGCATGGGTCCCGTTGGCTGGCTGTTTGAGAGGTAAAAGTTGGCAAATGTTCTGATGAAATTGTTCGGCAGCCGCAATCAGAGGCTGTTGCGTCGCTACGATCGGCTGGTCAGCAGCGCCGGAGACCTGGAAGCGGAACTCGAGGCGCTCGGCGATTCTGAGTTGCGCGCAAAGACAGAGGCGTTCAGACAGCGTCTGGCGGATGGCGTTGAACTGGATGCGCTGCTTTCGGAAGCCTTCGCCGTGGTTCGTGAGGCCTCCAAGCGCGCGCTCGGACTGCGGCATTTCGATGTGCAGCTCGTCGGCGGCATCGTCCTGCATCAGGGAGATATCGCTGAAATGCGCACGGGTGAGGGTAAGACGCTCGCATCGACCCTGCCGGCCTATCTAAATGCCCTGACCGGCGAAGGCGTGCACATCGTCACCGTCAACGAATACCTGGCCCAGCGAGATGCCGAATGGATGAGGCCTGTTTACGAGGCACTCGGGATGACGGTCGGCGTCATCATGAGCGGGCAGGCTCCCGCTGAGAAGCGTTTGGCCTATCGATCGGACATCACCTACGGTACCAATAACGAATTCGGCTTCGATTACCTGCGTGACAATCTCGCGCTGCACAAGGAAGATCAGATGCAGCGGGGCCTGAGTTTTGCGATTGTCGACGAGGTGGACTCTATCCTGATCGATGAAGCACGGACACCGTTAATAATATCCGGGCCGTCAGACGAGAGTTCCGAACTGTATACCCGGATCGATAAGCTCATTCCGAAGCTCGAACCCCAGAAGGAAGAAGAGGGGCCTGGTGATTTCAGTATCGACGAGAAAGCCAAGCAGGCGTTTCTGACCGAAGCCGGCCACGAACGCGTTGAGCAGTTGTTGATCGAGAATGGCCTGATTGGTGCCAGCGAAAGTTTATATGATGCCGGCAACATCCGGCTCATGCATCATCTGACGGCCGGGCTTCGTGCTCATTCCCTTTATAAACGTGACGTCGAATACGTCGTAAATGACGGTGAGATCGTCATCGTCGATGAGTTTACCGGGCGGACCATGCCGGGAAGGCGCTGGTCGGACGGTCTTCACCAGGCTGTTGAGGCGAAGGAAGGTGTCAGGGTCAAGGAGGAAAACCAGACGGTCGCGTCGATCACGTTTCAGAATTACTTCCGCATGTACGCCAAGTTGTCCGGCATGACCGGTACCGCGGACACAGAGGCCTTCGAGTTTCAGCAGATCTATGGGCTCGAGGTCGTTGTTATTCCGACTCACCGGGACATGATTCGCGATGATCAGCCGGACCTGGTTTTTTTGAACGAGGCCGGGAAGTATGACGCGATCATCGAGGATATCGAAGAGTGTCAGAAGCGCAAGCAGCCGGTGCTGGTCGGGACGACGTCGATCGAGACCTCCGAATACCTGTCCGGGTTGCTCAAAAAGCGCGGATTCTCGCACGAGGTGCTGAATGCCAAGCAGCATGAGCGGGAGGCACAGATCATCATCAATGCGGGGCGGCCCGGTGCGGTGACGATAGCGACGAATATGGCGGGGCGCGGCACCGATATTGTTTTAGGCGGAAACCTCGAGGCCGAACTGATTGCCCTCGGCGAAAATGTGGATATTTCTGAGAAAGACGCGGTTCGACAGGGGTGGAAACAGCGGCACGAGGAAGTTATCGGCGCTGGCGGTCTGCACATTGTTGGCACGGAACGGCACGAATCCCGGCGTATCGATAATCAATTGCGCGGACGCGCCGGCCGTCAGGGAGACCCGGGCTCGAGTCGCTTTTACCTGTCAATGGAAGACAACCTGATGCGGATCTTTGGAGATCCGGATCGGACGAAGGGGATGTTAACCAGGGTCGGAATGCAGGAAGGCGAGGCGATTGAAAGCAAATTGCTAACCCGTCAGATTGAGCGCGCACAGCGCAAGGTCGAAGCGCACAATTTCGATGCCCGCAAGTCACTCCTGGAGTATGACGATGTGTCAAACGCCCAGAGAACCGTCGTCTATCAGCAACGCAATGAACTGATGGAGGCTGAAGACCTTGGTGATGCGATCGCCGGAATCCGGAGGGAAGTCCTCGGCATCGTGATCAGTGAGTACCTCCCACCGGAAAGTCCGGTCGAAGATTGGGATTTAACCGGTCTGGAACAATCTCTGTTGCAGGATTTCGGGGCGGCATTCGACATCGCCAGGTTAATGGAGGCCGATGGTTCGATGGAAAACGATGAGCTCGAGGCGCACCTGATCTCGGAGATTGAGGCGAGTTACGAGCAAAAAACCGAGCAGGTCACTCCGGAAATCATGCGCCAGTTCGAAAAGGTGGTGATGCTCGGGCAGCTTGACACCCAGTGGAAAGAACATCTCGCGGCGATGGATTATCTGCGTCAGGGCATCCATTTGCGTGGTTACGCCCAAAAGAACCCGAAGCAGGAATATAAGCGTGAAGCTTTCGAAATGTTTGGAACGATGCTCGACCAGGTCAAACATAGCGTCATCAGTATCGTTTCCCGGGCACAGTTGCGCAGTGAACAGGACGTTGAAGCGGTTGAAGAACAGCGCAGCTCTGCGGCGAGGATGCAGTTTCGCCACGCCGAGGCTCAGTCTGCGATTGCCAATCCGTCCGCGAATGTGTCCCGTAATTTAGCGGGCGCGGCGCAGCCCGGTCCGCAAAATTCAGAGCCGATTACGCCTTTCGTACGCACAGAGAGGAAGGTTGGCCGCAACGAGCCGTGTCCGTGCGGATCCGGAAAAAAATATAAGCGTTGCCACGGACAGCTCACCTGACCCTGAACCATGGTCGATCGCCGCAAACCCCGTATTGCTGTGGCGGCCGGCGTGCTGTTGGATCACGATGGCAGGGCGCTGGTTACCCGCCGGCCTGAGGGCGCTGATCTTGCGGGCTGGTGGGAGTTTCCCGGTGGCAAGATTGAAGCCGGAGAAGCACCGCTGCAGGGCCTGATCCGGGAGTTGGATGAAGAATTGGGCATTGAAGTGCGCTCGGCCTCGGCACTTGTCACCTGCGAACACGAATATCCCGAACGGGTTGTGAAATTACACGCCTGGCAGGTGACGGACTACAGGGGTCAGCCATCAGGCAGGGAAGGTCAACCGCTCCAGTGGGTGCCCATTCCACAATTGATGAGTCACGGGTTGTTGCCGGCGGATAAACCGATTGTCGCAGCGCTTCAACAAATAATCAGTTCAAATTTGACGTCGTGATTCGTTTGTACCGCGCGCATCTCTACATCGGACCATTCCATGAACCGGACGCTGATACGATGATGGCCACCGCTAATTTCCGGGAAAAGCGGAGTGCCGGTGACCAACGAGACGCGCAGCAATCCCGTCGTCGAATTCTTTTCGATACTGTGATGGAAGACGCCGTTCTCAGCGGTCTTAATTTGATTTTGTCCGCTCCTGCGCAACAGCCACAATAATTCGGCAATGCTGTCGCAAAGGGGGCGCAAATTTTTCATCCAGTGGCACAGGTCCTTCAGGCGTTCTTCGTAAGGTCTTCGCAACCAATGACTATAATCGGGAAGATCGAATTCACAGGTGCCGCCCGGGATCGCGCTTCGATGCTTGATCGAATTCAGAAACTCATTTTCTCGAACCATCATAAGATAGCCAGGGCCCACGGCTGCAATATCTTTGCGCAAAACTTGCAGATTGCGTAACACGCCGCCGAGCCGGCTTTCGTCAATATCAGGGACATTCTGATAGCGATCGAAAACATCAATCTGGCGTTCCAGTTCTTTGATGACATCGCTACGCACATCGCCGCGACTCAGGACGGCAATGATGTCCAGCAAACTGGCGACGGCGGCGCGGCTTGCCCATTCGGACTCACGCTCCACATGAAAAATCAGTTGCTGGTATAGGTATTCCAGGCGCAAAAATGTGCGCATGCGCTCTGTCAGCGGTTGCTCGTAGCGCACTGGAGTTTCGACGGTCTTGGTTTGGGCGAGACGCTCAGCAGACTGGGTCATAAATCCTACTAACTGTTTGATTGATAAAGAGTTTAATTAATACAGGTTAGCAAAAGACAAGGTTGTGTAGCGCATGTCGGCTTCCGTTTTCTATTCTGCGCTACCCGGGGCGCTGCCGCAAATGGCCTGCCGCTGGTGGAGAATTACTTCAGGCCCGCGAGGCGGAGATATCTACGGTGTAATGCCTCGACCTGCCGACGTGTTGTTTCCCTGGTCCCGGTGTTGTCGATGACATCGTTCGCGCTACGCAGTCGCTCCTTGCGGTTGAGCTGAGCGGACATGATGCGGTCCACCTGGCCAGCGTCTTCGTCATCGCGTGCAATCAGCCTTTCCCTTTGCAATGACTCGGGGCAATCGACGACAAGAATGCGGTCCACCAACTGCTGGAAGTCGGTCTCGATTAGCAGCGGGACGACCATGATCTGGTAGGGGCCACCCAGCGTGGCTGACCGCTCGACCGCGATGTCACGGATTCGTGGATGCAAGATTGCTTCCAACCGCCGCCGGTCCGTACCGTCGGTGAAAACCCGGCTGCGCAGAGCGTTCCTGTCCAGTTCACCACTGGGCATCAACACATCGGGCCCAAATTCGGTCCGAATGGCCTCGAGCCCGGGCTGTCCCGGCGCCACGACTTGCCGGGCAATTTCGTCGGTGTCGATGACCGGTATCTCCAGTTGTGCGAACTGTTCGGCCACGAACGATTTGCCACAGGCGATACCGCCGGTCAGTCCGACGCGGAGAACTTTCTGGTTATGGGTCATGGCGCGGATATATTAACGCGCCAGCGTACTGGCTCACGTGTTTTAAGGACGCAGCCAGTAAGTGCCGTCTGTCTAAAGTCCGCTGACGCTCATATACCCGTCGATCAACCGAGGACCCCATATCAAGGCAATAAAACCGGCTACCGCGAGGTAGGGCCCGAACGGAATTGGAATCTTTCGGTCGTGTCCTCTGAAAACGATCATGCCCAGCGCGGCGACAAGGCCTACGATCGCCGACAGGATGACGATCAGAAACAGCATTTGCCATCCCAACCAGGCCCCGAGGGCGGCCAGGAGCTTGAAATCACCATACCCCATACCTTCTTTCCCGGTGACGAGCTTGAATCCCTGGTAAATGCTCCACAGGCTCAGATAGCCCGCTATCGCGCCTGTGATCGCGTCCTGAGGGCCGACAAAAAACGGGCTGCCGTCGCCGTGGCTGAACAGGCTCAGGCTCAGCCCCAGCCACATGAGCGGCAGGGTGATGATATCCGGCAACAGTTGGTGGTCCAGATCGATGACCGATAATGCGATCAGCGACCATAACAATGTCAGCGCAGCCGCACATTCAATCGAGTAACCGAAATGCGTTGCTACGAGCGCCGAAAGAATTCCGGTCAACATTTCGATGAGTGGATAACGCATCGAAATATGCTCGCCACAAGTTGCGCATCGTCCTTTGAGAAACAGGTAACTGACGAGCGGTATATTCTGATAACCCTTGATCGGGGTCCCGCACGCACTGCACCGGGACCGGGGGGTAACCAGATTGAAGGTTTCGGCAACTTCAGTTGCGGGTTGCCCCACCGCTTCAGGACTCACCGGTCCGTCGCTTTTGGCCAGCATTTCCCGGCACTGTTGTTCCCAGTCCCGCTGCAGCATGACGGGTAGCCGGTAAATCACGACATTCAGGAAACTGCCGACGATGAGCCCGAAAAGGCCGACGATGACAGTCAGCAGCACCGGATTCGTACCGAGAATCGTATTGATCGAATTGACCGCTCTTCCCCGCTAAGATGGTTGCTTAGAAATAAATCAGGTGACTGTACCCCAAGCGCACTGCCTTCGGGGCGCACCCAAGGCGAAAATTGGCGCGCGCCGCTTGATTTCGTTCTTAAACGACGGCGCCCATCTTGAAGATCGGCAGATACATCGCGACGACCAGGCCGCCGACGAGCACACCGAGGATGGACATGATCAGCGGTTCCAGCAAGGCGCTCATGTTGTCGACTGCGTTGTCCACGTCTTCTTCGAAGAAGTCCGCGACCTTACTCGACATCTCGTCCAGCGACCCGGATTCCTCACCGACCGCGATCATCTGTACGACCATGTTCGGAAACAACCCGGTATTTTCCATGGCCACCTGCAGGCGTTGGCCCGTCGATACTTCATCGCGTATCGCCATCGTGCCGTTCTCGTAAACGATGTTGCCGGTCGCGCCGGCGACCGATTCGAGGGCTTCGACGAGTGGCACACCCGCGCTGAACATCGTCGACAGGGTTCGGGCGAATCGCGCGATCGCCGCTTTCGTCAGGATCGAGCCGACGACCGGCATCTTGAGCATTATCCGGTCCTGAATCTCGCGCATTTTTTTCGAGCGCTTGTAAAAATACAAATAGGTCATCACGCCGCCGACAATGAGCATGAGAACGGCCCAACCCTTCTCACGCACGAACTCCGACAGATCGATAATCATGCGGGTAAACGCAGGCAGGTCGGCGCCGAAACCCTGGAACAGGGCTTCAAATTCGGGGATAACGAAAATCAGCAGAATCGTCGTCACGACCAAAGCGACGACCATCACCGCGGCCGGGTAGGTCAGCGCCTTTTTGATTTTCTTCTTGATGGCCTCGGTTTTTTCCTTGTACGTCGCGATCTTTTCGAGCAACGTCTCGAGCGCACCCGCCTGTTCACCGGCCTCAACGAGGTTGACGAACAGATCATCGAAATGCAAAGGGTGTTTGCTCATCGCCGGGGCCAGTGCGGTACCGCCTTCCACGTCCGTTTTAACGGCCATAATCAGCTTTCGCATCGCGGGATTGTCGTGCCCCTTGCCGACGATGTCGAACGCCTGCACCAGCGGTATGCCCGCCGACAACATCGTGGCGAGTTGACGGCTGAAAATAGCGATGTCCGCAGGCGTGACTTTGCCCATTTTTTGGAACAGGGTGCTCTCTTTGCGAACCTTGGTCGGCACCACGCCCTCGCGACGCAGCTGGGCGCGCACGGCCGCTTCGTTGGCGGCAGTGCTCTTGCCTTTGACGCGTTTGCCGGCTTTGTTGGTGCCTTCCCAGAGAAAGGGAGTTTGCTGGGCAGCTATAGATTGGGCCATAACATTACATTCCAAATTCCATTGACGTCAGGATCACTCGACCGTCACTCGATTGATCTCCTCGAGACTGGTCAGTCCACCTTTGACTTTTATCAGACCTGCTTTACGTAAATCCGGTACCCCGTCACGTTCTGCCTGTTCGGCGATCTGTTGCGCATTGCCGCCCTCGAGGATGAGTCTGTCCATCGCCTCGTTGATCGGCATGACCTGGAATATTCCGAGACGCCCCTTATAGCCGTCATTGCATTGCCTGCAGCCGACAGGGCCATAGACCGTGAACTTCGACTTGATGTCCTCCTCGGTGAATCCTTCCTGCAGCAGGACGTCCTTCGGAAGATCCCGTTTTTCCTTGCATTTGTCGCACAGCTTCCTCGCCAGGCGTTGGGCGATGATCAGGTGGACCGTGCTCGCGATCGCATAGGGTTTGACCCCCATGTCCACCAGTCGGCTCAGTGTGCGTGGCGCGTCGTTGGTATGCAGCGTGGACAGCACGAGGTGTCCGGTTTGGGCTGCCTTGATGGCGATTTCAGCCGTTTCGAGGTCGCGAATCTCGCCGACCATGATGATGTCGGGATCCTGCCGCAGAAACGCCCTGAGCGCCGAGGCGAAGGTCAGGCCGACTTTCGCGTTGACGTTAACCTGGTTGATGCCCGGCAAATTAATTTCGGCCGGGTCCTCTGCCGTCGATATATTGCGGTCTTCGGTATTCAGAATATTGAGGCCGCAGTACAGCGACACGGTTTTACCGGAGCCGGTCGGCCCGGTCACGAGGATCATGCCGTACGGCTTGGCGAGTGCGTCGAGGTACAGTTGTTTCTGTTCCGGTTCATAGCCGAGCGCATCGATACCCAGTTTGGCACTGCTGGGGTCCAGGATACGCAGCACGATTTTCTCGCCAAACAGCGTCGGGCAGCTGTTCACCCGAAAATCGATCGCCCGATTCTTCGACAGCTTCAGTTTGATCCGGCCGTCCTGGGGCACTCGTCTCTCAGCGATATCCATCCGTGACATGACTTTGAGCCGCGCACAGACCTTGTTCGCCAACGCGATCGGTGGCGACGCGACCTGAGTCAATATGCCGTCCAGCCGGGTGCGGACCCGGAACACTTTTTCATAGGGCTCGAAATGAATATCCGATGCGCCGCGCTTGATCGCGTCGAGCATAATCTTGTTGACGAAGCGAACCACCGGGGCGTCGTCGACATCGTCCCTCGTGACTTCCTCACCGAAGTCCTCATCTCCATCGGAGATTTCAAGGCTGTCGAGATCAAAATCTTCATCGCCGAGGTTCGACATCGATGTGTCGATGGCTTCCAGGGCCCGCGTGACACCTTCATCCAATTTGTCCTGTTCGACCACCACCGTGTCGATTCGGCACCCGGTCTGAAATTTGATTTCATCGATCGCCTGCAGGTTGGTGGGGTCCGAGACCGCCAGGAACAGGCGCTTGCCCCGTAACATCAAGGGTAAAACACGATGCTTGTTGAGTAACTGCTGGTCGACGGTTCTGACGGCGTCGAGATCGAGATCGAGCGCATCGATGTCCATCAACGGAATGCCGAACTCGTGAGAGGCCGCTACGGCGATCTTGCGGGGTTCGGCCAATTCATTGCTGACCAGATGGGGGACGAGGCCCAGCTTCTTGGAGCGCGCCTCCTTGACGGCCTCGAGGACAATATCTTCCTCGATGATACCGTCCTGCACCAGGCGTCTGGGCAGTCCGGAGAGGGCGGTGTTTGCACTTGCGGCCATGCGTTTTCTATCCTTGATGACTGAGTCAACCAGGCGGAAACGCCCGATATACGGTGGCATAGTTTTACTGATATCGATGGGCCGGCGCAACCGACCAAGCCGCGTTTTCCAGCCCGAAATGCGAAAAACCGGTCACGCGTCACGCCGGCCAAACAGGGGCCTAAAAAAAGGGGGGCAAAGCCCCCCTTTTTCCGGTCCCGGTCGTCAGACCTGAACCCTGCTGTCCAGCTTACGCACGGCAGGCTGAAGGCAGGTACTTCGGCAGCAAGTCGGTCAGACCTGGG
>SMVA01169955.1_pt1 | contig 24114 bp, 14 predicted proteins | sample 2456451 | NCBI WGS metagenome assembly SMVA01 (sample SAMN11095933, study PRJNA526329) | marine sediment metagenome | biome: Marine sediment; feature: Surficial sediment; material: Deep marine sediment; isolation source: Hadal surficial sediment | place: Pacific Ocean | collected 2014-05 | depth... | reverse complement strand
TAATCCTGACCAACGGTAATTATCCCCCGGCAAAGGCGGGGGCCTTAGTATGTAAGCCGCTCAAAGCGGCTTAACGGGACCACTGCGCGTCGTGATTTCGCCCGCTGGGCGGGCTCCTACAGGTGCTAATAAGAATTGTAGATACTCTGTTGTCTGTCAAGCGATCATAGGCTTCTCAATACGACAGAACTTATCTCCATCCCAGGGCTGTCGGTGTTTCAGGATTCCCCAGATCGAGTGCAGTAGTTTACGCATGACAGCGGTCTGCGCAGCCCTTTTTGTTTTGCCTCGGGCCAAGAGTTTTTCGTAGAACGCGCGTACATTCGGATCGCATCGGCAGGCACTCATGGAAGGAAAGAACAGTGCGGCACGCAGTTTTGCATTGCCCTGCTTGGAGATATGTCGCGGTGAGTGAACCGAGGTACCGGATTCGTCGGGCTTGGGATCCAGGCCGGCTTGAGCGACCCACTGCTGTGGCTGGAGGTCATCGGGCAGCACGCCGACCTCGGCGAGTACCTGCATGGCAGCGGTTTCGGCAAAACCGGGCACGGTATCGACCAAGGCGAGATCTTCGGCCATGATCGCATACTGCTTCATCAGCTCAATCGCTTTTGTTTCGAGCAGTTGGTAACGGCGTTCAAGATACCGGATGTGCACACGGGTATCGTGCTGTGCCACTCTCGTATGTGCCCCCGCACGTTCAGCAGCATGCAATCGTGAGCGCTCACGAGTCTGCTCTTTGGTCAGCTGAGCGAGGCGATGCGCCATACTTTGAAGTTCCAGCCGATGATGGCTCGGTGCCGACCAGGGCTTGAACGGCATGCATTCGAGGTAATGTAACAGCACCAGCGCATCAACCTTGTCGGTCTTACCACGCACCATTTGCGCCTCGGCAAAGCGACGTGCGGCCTTGGGATTCAAGACCATCAACTCGATGCCTGGTGCCCGATTCAAAGCCAGGGCGAGCTGCAGATGATAAATTCCGGTCGCCTCCAAACAGACACGTACTTGTCTGCAGCCACGTTGCAGCCAGGCAATAGCCTGTTGATGACCGCTTTTGGTGTTGCTGAATGTGCGGTGTGTGATCTTTTCCGTACAGCGTCTTTGGATGTCGAAAGTCTCGTTTGCAACATCAATGCCGGCAAGGTTCATTGTCTTCTCCTCAGTCAAGGTCTAGAGTGAACCCCGGTTCCCCCAAGACCCTGCATACTTGCCGGCCGACCTTGATATGCAGACTCTATGGTCTCAGATACTCTTGGGCGTTTTGGCAATTAGGGCGGGGGAACCACTCTACAATACAAGGTCATAGCCTTTAGGAGCTCGCGGATTCACCCCGGGGTTCGAGACCAGATTAGCACCAACCTCGAACCCAAAACACAACATACAAGGAGCCCGCCCAGCCGGCGATTTATGTTCATGTAGCCATTCAGCTAATACCCAACCGCAATTGAATTTCCTTCTTCGCCTGTCGCAATACTGTATCCCTATCAAGGCTGCCCAGAATTTCCCGCACTACCTGTTTCGGCCCCCCTTCGCCCCAGGATTTTCCCCGGGACAAGTAGTCGGCCGCGATCTGGCCGACAACGTAGGTGCTGTAATAGGCAATAGCGCCCTGCGCGCCGGCAGTAACGATGGTGGAAAGACCGGCCGTGCCTACCTTAAGTGCGCTGGAGACGAAGTGTAGTGCCCACACGGTGCCCATCAACGCTGCAGCTTCGGCGATGATGACGCTGACAAGTGAACCTGCCTCGCGTTGGCTGATCGGGAGGTCGTAGACTTTGGACAGGTGCATCACCATGCCGATATCGATGAAGGCTGCCGCAAACAGGTCTGCTACCGGAATCGGATTGAAGGCGACGGCGATGCCTTTCGCGACGCAGTATGTCCTGACCAGCTTGTCGCCGATTTCTCGGCGCGCGCTGAGGATGCGAATGCCAACCTGGTCGCTGAGGTCCGCCGCGAAAAGGCTGGCGTTGAGTGCGGCAAGCGTTTTTCCTTCCGTCTCGAAAATATCCCAGAGGCGCAACCGTAGTTCGTCGATATCAGTTTCGCGGGCTCTTGTTGAAGCAGTCTCTGCACCCTCTTCATTGAGCTCAATGACCTGTTGTGGGCGTGGTTGTGCGGCCACGGCCAACACATCAGCCGGATCAACCAGCCCTGCCGTCTTTTCCCTGACCGACTGCAGTAACGCGGTCAGTTCATCCTCTGTGTAGAGATCCGATTTGTTCAACGCTACAACGACTGGCCTGCCCTGTCCGAGCAAAGTGCGCAACGACTGCAATTCACTGTCTGTGATGTCGCTGTCGACAACAAAAATGACCAGGTCAGAACGATGCGCAACCTCTTTTGCCATCGCCTCCCGATCTTCTCCGCCGGCTTCATCCAGTCCCGGTGTGTCGATCAGGAAAACACCCGCCGCTTCGACTTCGGACCATTGCTCCATCGAGGTCTTTCGCGTCTCACCGTGCAGGGGACTGACGGCAAATTTTTGTTCACCAATCAGGGCATTCAGGAGTGATGACTTGCCGGTGCTGACGCGACCGAACACTGCGATATGCAAGTGACCGTGCTGCAGTTTGTCCAGCATCGCCTGCACGGCTGCATAATCGTGTGCGAGTGACTCGCGGATGCCGGCCGGCAAGCGGGAGTCTTCGATGAGATCGTTGAGGCTTTCACGGGCCAGGTTGAGATGTGCGGATCCGCCGTCCGCTTGCGCCTCAATCGTCTCTCTGGTCTTTGTCCACGGCCATCCGGGCAACTTGTCTAACACCCGCTTCAATATGCTCACTGATTCCGTCCTCAAAATCCTTTGCGGCTGTTGTGGGGTCGAGTTCACCGTGCCTGGTCAGTGTCAACACGAGACTTCTGCCAAGCGCATCGAATATAAGACCATAGGCTACAGCATGTACGAGGCCGCCGGCGACTGTACCTATACCCGGGAATGCCTTCAGGCCATTGCCGGCAACAGCAAGACTCAGGGGCAGCGCCTTGCCGGCCCGGCTCTGGCTTAGCGTGAGAAATTCCTCGACATCCAGGTCGCGCGGAGCCGCGTCGAATAATTTGCACAGCTCACGTGTCATTGTCGTGCCGATGTAACCCTGGATAATGATATCGCTGCCCGGGCTGACGGCTGCCAGCGCGCCGATCACGGCCTTGCGGGTTGAATTGCGAATCACCTGCTCCGCGCGCTGCTGACGATACTCCTTCTCCGCCGCAGCCAGTTTTTCTGCGGCAAGGCGAAATACCGCACGGTCGCGACGAGCATCGAGTGACGCAGCATCTTTTTCCAGCAAACGATTAATCGCTACGACCAGCACACCGATGTCCGCCGGGCGCTTGCGACGAATATTGGTCTCGCCGCCGTCTGGCTGACGCTGGACGACATCCACCTCGCCACCAGCGCTTACGGCGACCACCTGATCGCGGGCGAAATCGCCACCGAGGTCATTCAGATGATCCAGCAAACGCTCCATTAGCAACGCCTGCTCCTGCGTGTCGTAGCGGTCCGCCTTGTTCATCACGAGGACGAGGGGTTTGTCCAGTCCGAGCAGCCATTTGACTGCAGAACTTTCTGCTCGCGTCAGATCGCCGTCACAGACAAAGATAACGACCTGCGCACGCTGTGCTTCCTGTTCGGCGATTTTGTCCAGTTCGTTTTCAAGCCCGCCGGTTCCCGGCACGTCCGTGAGCAAAATCATCGTGCCTTTGTCATCACGCCAGCGATAATGCCGAATATCAATCGTTGCACCGCCGACCGGGGTAATGGCGACATCGGCATCCGGAATCAGCGCTTTGATCAATGAACTTTTGCCGGTGCTGATTTCCCCGAAAAAACACAGGTGGACTGAACCCGTCTCCTGGCGCGCTGCCAGTTCACGCAATTCCGACTGCGCTGCGGCGACGTCTACGCCGGACTTTTGCGCATCAAGCATGCGTGCTTCGATATCGTCCTTTTTCAGCTTTTGTGGCGCCCGCCCGCCAGAGCGAACCTTGCGCCGCACGACGAGGCGCATAACCAGCCAGAACGCCGCGACGACCAGCGCCGCCATGACAGCCATATACCCAAATAAGAGAATACGCGGGCCTTGTACGAGACGATCCCATACGTTGAGTGCGGACTCCGTAACAAACAGCATCGCAGCGATGGCAATGATGAACACGAGCAATATAATGAACGCGATAGCGAGCCGTATGAATCGATCCAGCTTCATGGTCGAAAGACTGCCCGAAATACAGAGATAGATAAAGCTACATGGCCGCCGGAAATCACCTTTAAGGACCTAGTAGTCCAACAAGGGTGGTTTGATGGGTTCAGCGAGTTGTGAAGCGGTTGACCGCTAGGCGCGTCTCGAAGGTCAATGGCGCGTCCTTGCCAAGAGGCGCAACGCCGCGGACGACTGCTTCACGACTCGCCCGAAGGGAGCCACCCGAATGATCCAATACGGCGTTACAGCCCTTGTAAAGGACATGCCATTCACTGCAGACTGCGCCTTGTCTTGGATCATTCGGGTGGCTCTGAACCCATCAAACCACCCTTGTTGGACTACTAGATATGCCCGCTCGCCAGACTGCCAGACTGCGATCCCTATCAATTTCATTGCTCCTCTCCTCTCTTGCACTCACAGCTTGTGCGCAGAAGGATTCACCCACACTCGCAACGCTGGTGGTCACCAATGCGCGAGTCTGGACGGGCGATGCTGATAATCCCTGGGCCGAGGCCGTCGCGAGCCGCGATGGCCGAATCATTGCTGTAGGCAGTGATGCAGAAATCAGCGTACTGATCGGCGCCGAAACAGAAGTGATCTCGGTGCCGGGCAGCATGCTCGTGCCCGGCCTCATCGACACGCATGTGCACTTCATCGATGGCGGGTCCGGACTGGCGTCGGTACAGCTGCGCGATGCGGCAACGCCGGAGGAATTTTCAAAACGTATAAGCGAATACGCGGCGACCATTAAGCCCGGCGAGTGGATCATGCAAGGCACCTGGGATCACAAAAACTGGGGTGGCGAGTTACCGAACCGCGACTGGATTGATGCCATGACGCCGGACAATCCTGTCTGGATCATTCGCCTGGATGGTCACATGGCACTGGCCAACTCGCTGGCGTTGCGACTTGCCGGCGTGGACGCAGATACGCCCGATATCGAAGGCGGGACGATTATTCGCGATGCAAATGGCCGCCCAACCGGCATATTGAAAGACAACGCGATGAACCTTGTTTATTCAGCAATACCCGATCCGTCTCTTGCGCAGCTCGACCGGGAAGCCGCAGCCGCAATGCGACATGTCGCTGGCAATGGCGTGACCTCCGTGCATGATATGGCGGGATTCTCAAGCCTTGCCACGTATCGTCGCGCCAAATCGAACGGTACGCTGACGACACGAATCTACTCGGTGATACCGTTGTCGGAATGGGAAAACTTGCGCGACGAAATCGCGAAGCACGGTCGCGGCGACGAGTGGTTAAGCATCGGCGGCTTGAAGGGCTTTATGGACGGCTCACTCGGCTCGCATACGGCCGCGTTTCTCGAGCCGTTCACGGACGCGCCGCAAGACAAGGGATTCCTGGTCAGTGACCTTGAACAGATGCGTACCTGGATCATCGCAGCCGATGCTGCCGGATTGCAGATCATGGTGCATGCGATTGGTGACAGTGCAATTCGTGATTTACTTGACCTTTATCTCGACGCCGAAGAAGCGAACGGTGCACGCGATCGTCGTTTTCGTATAGAGCACGCACAGCATATTCATCCGGACGACATCGAACGCTTCGCGGTACAAAACGTAATCGCTGCCATGCAGCCTTATCATGCAATTGACGATGGCCGTTGGGCGGAAAAAGTCATCGGACCGGAACGCGCGAAGACGACCTACGCGTTTCGATCGCTGATCGACAGTGGCGCGCATGTGGCGTTCGGCAGCGACTGGTTCGTCGCGCCTGCAACGCCACTGGAGGGCATTTATGCCGCCGTAACAAGACGCACGCTTGATGATGCGAACCCGTATGGCTGGGTGCCGGAGCAAAAAGTGACTGTTGAGCAAGCGCTGCGCGCGTATACGACGGAAGCAGCTTATGCCTCGTTTGAAGAAAACATCAAAGGCAAATTGAAGCCCGGGATGCTCGCCGATTTTGTATTGCTTGATCGCGACCTGACGAAAATCGTGCCAGAGACGATACGGGAAACACAGGTTCTGAAAACCATTGTCGGCGGCAATATCGTCTTTTCAGCGGATTTGTAAAGAAGCTTTAAGAGTGCTGTCTTGCCTGGCTGGTTCTTGGGATAATTGCTGACCATACCCATTGCTGCTGGTTATATCGTATTGCGACCGTTAAACCATAACTCACTGTTTTATATATTATTGTTGATTATTTCGACGCTATTCGCCAATGGCTGCACACACTCCGCAATTTCGCCCGAAACGACAGATCTGTCCATTCCTCCAGCATGGGTGCGCGGCGGTGCTGCCGGCAGCAGCAGTTTCAACTGGCTGGCGAGCTTTGACGACCCGCAAATGAAGGCGCTGGTAGAGGAAGCGGTGGCGAGCAATTACCTGCTGGCCCAGGAACGTGCCCGCCTTTACCAGGCTGAACAGACGGTCGTTATAACCAGGGCAAACCGCTTTCCAACGCTCGACGTTTCTCTCGACGCATCGCGGCGCGGCTTCGATGACAGCACGGGCGCAACGGTCATCGCAGAGAATTTCAGCGCAGCGGTTGACGCACGTTGGGAAGTCGATTTGTGGGGACGGCTCAGCCGCGAGCAACAAGCTGCTCAACTTGCAATGGAAGCACAGCGAGCCAGGCTGCAATCCGTTGAACGTAACCTGGCGGCAGCGACCGCTGGCGCGTTTTTTGATGTCATGGAAGCAAAGCAATTGCTCGAAGTTGCACAGCGCCGGCTCGACAACACGATACAAAGCCACGATATAGTGGCCAGTGGTTATCGTCAGGGAATAAACGATGCACTCGATTTGTATCTCGCCAGGAACCAGGTGGAACGCCAGCGGGCCAACTTTGCACAACAGGAACAGGTTTTGGTCCAGACCATTTCCGATCTGCAATTGTCGCTGGCACGTTACCCTGATGGAAACATGAAAATTGCGCAGACATTGCCGATTATCAAAGATCCAATCCCGGTCGGGTTACCCTCTGAATTGCTAATGCGCAGAGCCGACGTACAGGAAGCCTGGCTGAACCTTCTGGCGGCGGACGCCAGTCTCGCCGCTTCTCACAAGGCGCGCTTTCCCAGCCTGTCGCTTGTCGGCAGCGGTGGTGTAACCTCCATCGAGTTTGGTGAATTGCTGGACGGAAGCAGTGCTGTCTGGTCGATAGCGGGCGGACTTACGCAACCTCTCTTCAATGCCGGCAGATTGGAGGCGCTTGAAGAACAGGCGGCAGCGCGAGTGCACCAGGCCGAGCAACAATACCTGGACCTGGTTTTCCGGGCGTTTGCTGATGTAGAGAATACTATTTCCAGGACTGCGTCGTTGCAGGAACGTTACGATTCATTTATCGATGCCGAAATGAATTCAAGTGCCGCACTTAACCTGGCGCTGGAACAATACCAACGTGGGCTGATTACCTATACCACCGTGCTGGAGTCGCAACGACAAGCGTTCGATGCCGAAGCAACCGTTGTACAGCTAAAAAATCAGTTGCTGCAAAACCGTATCGATCTTTATCTCGCCCTGGGTGGCGAGTTTTCCACCAACTAATGAAGTGCTGACAGACTACCTATGAACGCAAAAATGAGAAAGCTGGTGCCCATGGGCATCATTGGCGGAATGGTCCTCCTGGCGGCATTAATCAGGATGAATCCACCGTCAGCGCCACAGCGGCCGGTCTTTTCGGGGCCGATGATGGTCGTTGATGCCATTCCTGTTGAGCACCAGAGTTACCAGGTGCGGCTGCAGAGTTACGGGACGGTACGACCGCGCACGCAATCGACGCTCATTGCGCAGGTTGCTGGACAGATCGTGTCGGTCAATCCGAACGTGCGTGATGGCGGCTTTTTCGAGAAAGGTGACGTGCTGGCGTCGATTGATGCGCGGGACTACGAGGCTGATGTGCAAATTGCGGAAGCAATTTTGATGGATGCGCGACAGACGCTGGCCGAAGCTGAAGCAAGAAGCGACCAGGCTCGCCAGGACTGGGGACGACTTGGCAATGAAGGTGAACCCACCGCGCTGGTCCTCAGGGTACCGCAGCTTGAAGCTGCCAAAGCACGAATCAAGTCCGCAGAGTCAACGCTACGCAAAGCGCAGCTGGAACTCGAGCGAACCGATATCGTGGCGCCGTTCGCGGGGCGCATATTGCGAAAGCATGCAGACATAGGCCAGGTCGTGGCGAGAAACTCACCGCTTGCCGATATTTATGCCACCGATTACGTCGAAATTCGCCTGCCCATCAGAAATCGTGATCTTCCTTTCATCGATCTTCCGGAAATTTATCGCCACGAAGCAACGGTCAATAATGTGGGCAACGTAAAAATCCGCTCGGAACTGGATGGCAGCGCGACCTGGAATGCAACATTGGTTCGTACGGAGGGTGCGATCGATGAGGCGACCAGGCAATTACACGTTATTGCGCAGATCAACGATCCGTTTTCCAGGGAGCGTGAGGGGCAAGCGTCGATAAAGATCGGCCAGTATGTTACGGCTGAGTTAAGTGGCAAAACAGTTACCAATGTTCTGGTGATTCCGAACTCTGCTATTTACCAGGGCAGCTATGTGTACATAGTCCGCGATGACATATTGCAACGGCGCGATATCGAGATAGCCTGGCAGAATAACAGCGAAGCCATCATCGCGAGTGGTCTTGAACACGGGGACTTGCTGGTTACAACGACGCTCGGCCAGGTCACATCCGGCATACGAGTTTCAGTTTCCGGAGCAAGTGACAATGAACCCGGACCGCCAGGCAACGGCCGGTCGGATGAGACGGAAGGAGGCAGCAAATGATCTCCTGGTTTGCCAGAAATTCAGTTGCTGCCAACCTGTTGATGGCAACGATTGTTCTTGGTGGCTTTTTCGCCATTAATAACGGTGTGCGTCTGGAGGTATTCCCGCCGTTCGACCTGAATACTGTCAGCGTCTTTGTGCCCTTGCGCGGCGCGACCCCTGAAGACGTCGAACTCGGTGTAGCCGTACGCATTGAGGAAGCTGTTCAGGATCTTGAAGGCATCGATCGAATTATCTCTCGTTCCGTCGAAGGCAGCACCCGGGTACGAATAGAAATTGACCCCGACTATGACCCGCGCGAACTGCTTGATGACATCAAGAGCCGTGTTGACGCAATCAATACTTTTCCGGCTGACACAGAAAAACCCATTATCAGCCTTTCCGTGCATCGTTTTGAAGTTATTAGTGTGGTCATTGCAGGAGATTACGCCGAAGAGGAAATTCGCCGTTTCGCTGAACAGGTGCGCGATGAACTACTGCGCATTGAAGGCATAACGCAGGCGGAGCTCTCGTCCGTACGCCGTTACGAGATCGCAATCGAGGCATCACCGGACAGGTTGCGGGAATTCAATGTCACGCTTGCCGATATCGCACGCGCGATTCGCAGCAGCTCGGTCGACTTGTCCGCCGGCAACGTACGCACGGATGGAGGCGACGTGCTGATTCGCTCCAAGGGTCAGGCATATCGGCGTGCCGATTTTGCGGAAATCGTCGTCAAGACCAACCCCGACGGGTCCATCGTCCGTGTCGGCGATATCGCCAACGTGCAGGACGGTTTCCAGGAAGAATCCGTACAGACAAAATTCAATGGCAAGCATGCTGCCTTTGTCGACGTATCCCGGACGGGTCAGCAGAGCGCCATGCAGACGGCGAAGAAAGTCAGAGACTACATTGACTCAAGACAGGACACGCTGCCTGTCGGCATGGAGCTAAGCTACTGGGACGACAATTCCCTGGTACTGAAAAACCGACTGGGAATTCTTGCTCGGAGTGCGGCGCAAGGCGGTGTACTGGTGATCCTGCTGCTTGCCCTTTTTCTGCGCCCCGCCATCGCATTCTGGGTTTTCCTGGGCATTCCGATCAGTTTCCTTGGCGCATTCATCCTGATGAATTTCTTCAACATCAGTCTCAATATGATGAGCGCGTTCGGCTTCATTCTCGTGCTCGGCATAGTTGTCGATGACGCTATAGTGACCGGGGAAAACGTATACAGACATATGCAGAAGGGCGACAGCGGCCTGTCGGCGGCAATTCATGGCACCAAAGAAGTCGCTATCCCGGTCACTTTTGGAATTCTTACGACGATTGCGGCGTTTATGCCGTTGGTTTTCATCGAAGGGCGCCTGGGTACGTGGTTTTCGCCTGTGCCAATGGTCGTCATCCCGGTTCTGATTTTTTCGCTGATCGAATCGAAATTAATTTTGCCGGCACACCTGGCACATGTTCGGCTGCATAAGCACAAAGCGACCGATAAAGGTTTTTCTGCATGGCAACGCCGTTTTGCTGACGATTTTGAGAAAAGGATTCTGCAGGTCTATCAGCCGGCGCTGGATTTCACGTTAAAACATCGCTACTCGACGCTTGCAACATTTACCGGCGTACTAATCGTTATGATAATGCTGGTTACGAGCGGCTGGACGCGGTTCGTATTTTTCCCATCGCTGGAATCAGAAACTGCTACAGCCACTCTCGTCATGCCGGTCGGCACTCCATTCGACGTAACTGCACGCTACGCGGACAAGATGTTTGAAGCCGCACAAACCATGCGCGACAAATATGCGAATGAGGCGGAAGGCACAGGCATGATCACCAATATACTCTCGGTTGCCGGTTCCGGTGGTCGCAGCAATGGTTCGCATCTCGCACGGGTGAGATTCGAAACTGCACCACGCGAAACACGAACGTCCGATTTGACGGTAACCGACCTGATCAACGAATGGCGTCGTCTTGTTGGCCCAATCCCAGGCGCAGAGTCGATAAATTTCCGTGCAACGTTTTTCAGGCCAGGCGACCCCATCGACGTACAGTTCAGCGGCAACTCACTCGATGAACTCGATCGTGTTGGCGACGAGCTAAAAGCACAACTTGCTACCTATCCAGGTGTCTTCGAGATTGCCGACAGCCTGTCCGATGGCAAAGAGGAATTACGCATTGAATTGAGCCCGCAGGGTTATCTGCTGGGATTGACGCGATCCGATATCGTGCAGCAGGTAGGACAGGCCTTCAAGGGACTGGAAGCGCAACGTATTCAACGCGGTCGGGATGACATACGCGTTTTGGTACGCTTCCCGATCGACGAACGCAATACATTGTCCTCGCTCAATGAAATGTTGATTACGGCCCCTAACGGTCGATTGATACCGCTGGCCAACGTAGCGACACTAACTCCCGGCAAGGGCCCGTCGCAAATTACACGCATTGATCGATACCGGGTGCTCAATGTCACCGCCGATGTCGATAAGGACAATACCAACATGGTGGTGTTGCAAAGCGAGCTGCGACAGTTCATTGATGACATGCTGACCCGGTATCCTGGCATCACTTACGAAATGGAAGGTGAGCAACGACAACAGCGCGAATCATTCGGCAGTTTGCAAAACGCACTGGTTATTTTGCTGTTCGTAATTTACTGCCTGCTGGCGTTACCACTCAAATCCTATGTGCAACCACTGATCGTCATGTCAGTCATTCCGTTTGGCATCATCGGCGCCATCATTGGTCACTGGATTATGGGGCATCCGCTATCATTCCTGAGTACGCTTGGCCTGATGGCTTTGTTGGGCGTCGTGATTAATGACAGCCTGGTGCTGGTGGATTACATCAATCAACAACATCGGGCCGGCAAGTCATTGCGTGATGCGGTGCGGCGAGCAGGTGTAGCGCGTTTCAGGCCGGTGATGCTGACGTCGGTGACAACGTTCTTCGGCTTGTTGCCGCTGCTGTCGGAGCGGGCATCTGCGGCGCAGATATTGATTCCGATGGCAATATCGCTGGGATTCGGCATACTGTTTGCGACTATTATCACCCTGATACTGGTGCCCACAAACGTGTTAATTGTGGACGATATCAGGCGTTATTTGTCGTCTCGGGGAGAGGCGTTGAAGCACGCTATTACTACGGACTAGACATCGCCCGCTGGGCGGGCTCCACAATTCTAAAGAGCAGTGTAGGAGCCCGCCCAGCGGGCGATGAACATAGAGACTAGATCAGAAACCCAAGATCCCGCACGGCAAAGTTATCAATGTTCGGCGCAACAATATCCAGATCAACATCCGCAATACCAAACCACCGTGCCAGCGTCGCGGCATACTGATCCGCAGACGTAGTCGGGATCAAACGGCCACCGCCAACATCATCGGCACCACCAAGCGCAAGACTCGGGAAGGTGCCGTAAATATCACGACCGAGAACTGCATCGCCTATGATCAGCTGATTACCGCCCCAGGCGTGATCAGTACCATCACCGTTTGAGGTTAACGTCCGACCAAAATCGGATTGCGTAAAAGCGGTAACGCTGTCGGCCATGCCTATTTCGACGGTCGCATTGTAGAACGCTGTCATCGCCTCGCTGACACCACCGAGTAATCCAGGCTGGTTCATTACCTGGTCATCATGCGAATCGAATCCACCGATGCCGACAAAAAAGACCTGGCGTTGCATCGCAAAACTATCCTTTACAGAAATAAGGCGCGCTACTGTCCGCAATTGGTTACCCAGAGGTGATTGTGGAAAGATCGTATTGAGTAGCGGTGCGTTATCCAGCGCGTTGTTAACGAGGTCTGCTGTCGCAACAGCACGACGTTGCACCGCGGAGAAGCCTCGCTCATATATGGTGTCGTAGCTGGCGTTGATGACCCGTTCGAACGCCAGGCGTTGCTGGTAGAAAATATCGCCCGGATCACCGGAATTCGAGAATCCCTGGAATTCGAGCGGCCCGTTACTGCCAATAACATACGCAACCGTTTCCTCCGCTGACTGCAGCAGGGAATTACCGGAAAGCGATACGTTGGTTGCCAGTTGCTGGTCAGCGACATTGGTTCGAATCAAGTCCGCAATGCGCCCAGCCCAGCCGGTTTTACTGACCGTTGCGCCTTTCAGTGAATTCCATTGATCCTGTTGATCGTTATGTGAAAAAAGCTGTGGTGGCAATGTAGCCGCACCGTTGAGGATGTCCGTCTTGGTGGTTGGTTGAATCAGCGGTCCAATATTGCTGATAATTGCTGCGCGGCCATTTTCGAACAGGCCCTGTAATCCGGGCATCGACGGATGCAGACCATAGTCCGTGCCATCCGCTGTTACAGGATTAATAGCGAGAAGATCCTGTTGCGCCACTGCCATGTTCTGCCGCGAGGCTGCATAGACATTGTATTCAGCATTGCTGCGCGGAATGAGCATGTTGAATGAGTCATTACCGCCATGCAGGAATATGCAGACCAGCGCCTTGTAATCGGGGAAAGGTGCACTCGTACCGATCACTTGTGAAAACGCAGCACCTGGATAACTGGCGATAGCCACCGTCGCTGCTGCGCCTGTTGTTGTCAAAAATTCGCGTCGATTGAATCTTCTCATTTCTATTCTCCGAATCTATCGCTGGTACGCGAATTCTGGTGACGAAACTACAAAGTAGATGGCCTCTGCCGTACGATTCGCGGCGTCTGCCACGTCGATGCGATCAATCATGCCGACCATTTCGGCCCTGAGAACGTCTGAAACTGTGCCTGCAAGGAGCTTGCCGACAACCATGTCGATCAATGCATTGGTGTCGTCGGCAATGGCCATTTCCTCGCTGATATCGATAAAGACGTCATCCTCTTCAAGGTTCTGGTTTGCTGAATTGAGACCGAAGCAGGTCAGGAAAAAATAGTTGGTGACAAATGTGTTCTGGTACTCCGTCGCGATTTCCAGTTCTGGTGCAACAAAACTGCTATTACGAATTTCTCCGGCCGGCGCAAAGAATGGGCTGAAGAAATTGAACACGTGCGTCGCCTGCATCGGGCCCTGACCAAAGATAATGTAGGAGGCGAACAGCGGATATTTGCCACTGGCGGAACTGGCGTTATAGGCGCGCCACAGCTGAGTAAGTCGCAGCAGCGGCTCTTTGACCTTGCCGTCGATTTCCATCGGAAAATCCGGGCGCGCTTCATCGTCCATCAAGATGGCTTTCACGACGGCGCCCAGGTCACCACGAACACCCGAACCGTTGTTATCAAATACAGCGCCAACCCGCTGTATGTATCCGGGCGACGGATTGCTGGTCACCAGGCGCTGGATCAGGCGGATTGCAATGAACGGTCCAACATTGGGGTGGTTGAATACGTTATCCAGCGCAGCCGCCAGGTCCTGGTTGCCCGTTTGTCCAGCCGGCAAGGTAACGCCGTTTAGCAATGATTTTTCGCCATCATCATGAAAAGCCGGGTACAGCTGCATCGGGATGGTCTGGTTTGCATCGTTCTGGCGCGCCTGCGGAAAACCTGGCGCACCGGCGTAATTCCAGCCGGTATAGACATGTGCAAATCCTTCAATGACTGCCTGGTTGTAAGTCGGTATTGGAAGGTTTAGCCCATCAAGCCGATTGCTGCCATCTGCGTTAAGTTCTACAAGGCCGATGGAAAACAGTTGCATGAGTTCACGCGCGTAATTTTCGTCCGGTCGAATGTTAAGCGCGGGGTTCGGTTTTTCATTACCCAGCATGCTGAGATAAACACCCATGGCCGGATGCAGGGTAATGCGCTGAATGAGATCCCGATAATTACCAAACGCATTCTCCGCCAGCAGGTCGTTGTAACTTCCCAGAGAATAAGGCGCATTCACCAATGCACCAAGTTGCGACACAACCATGATCTCCGACAATGCGAAGGTTACGCGCTGGCGCAACTGGTCCGGCTCGTTAATCGCGTTGCGAAACCAGACATCAACACGATCAACCTGCAGCTCGCCAAGATTCTGCGGGCGCGGGAGGCTTTGCAGGAACGGCAGCTGCCGCGATATCGGCATCTGCATCTGCTCGTCAATCCATGCCTCGATCCCTATATCGACAACGTGCTGCGCCGCTGCCAGTGTCGCGCCGAAGGACGCCTGGTTCAGGAACTGGAAGGCCTCGGCCATCGTTACCGTGGGTGGTGGTGGAGGTGGTGGCGGCGGTGGTGGTGGCGTCGTTGAGCCGCCTGAATAGCCATCACAGGCCGACAGTGACAGCGTCACTATGGCTGCGGATAATAATTGCTTAAATCCTTTCATGGCTGTATCCCTTCAGTCCGTACACTGTGGCACGGTTACCTGAATCTAAGGTGAACCGCGCTTTCGGTCGTTGAGCCGTGTCCGGAAACACCGATTTCCTCACGAAACTTATAGCTGCAGGTTCATCAATTGGTTACCGGTCAGTAGAAAATTGTTTCCGTAAACTGTTTGACCTGATACTTGCCCAACAGTGCGGCCTGCTCCTGCGCTGGATGCAATGTTCAGCACCGTCATAGCCGGACAACTCTCGACATCCTGTCTGGTAATAACGCTTCGCGCTTCAATTCCGTTAACCCGATTAACGTGTGAATGCTCGAATTATGTCAAATCCGTGGCTCAGCAGCCGCATTTCGAGTGATAGCACGCATTACTATGAACACAGATGCGCGTGACCGGCAGAACAGATTTTCTCAGGCGACGCGCTGCCGGCTACCCATGATCACGATTGTCAGCGCAAGAACGAACGGGAGGATGCGCTCCGCCACATCTCCGGGCGTATTGGGAAACCAGGAGATCAGAACGGTCAGGCCGAAACCCGCCAGCATCGCGGCCAGGGTACTCGGTGCCGAAACGGATCTGCCGAGGAGCCGCATGATCAGGATGGGACCAAATGCCGAGCCCGCTGCAGACCAGGCGAACAGAACCCTGGAGAAAATATCTGCGCGCCAGCCCAGCGCCAGCACCGTCGCCAGTATCAGGATGACGACGATGGTCGTACGGGTCCCCGTCAGGCCAGTTTGTCCGCTACGTGATGCGAGATTCCAGTCGTAAGAGATGGCCGAAGCAGCGACCAGCAACTGGCTGTCGGCCGTTGACATGATTGCAGACAACACCGCAGCCAGCATGACACCAGCAATAACCGGTGGCAGCAATTCGCCGGCCACCTTAAAAAGTACTTGTTCAGAATCACCGAGATCGGCAAACAAAACGCGGGCAGACAAACCCAGCAATAACATGCCGGCGTAAACGAGCACTGCCCATACCAGCGCAATAACACGTCCCTGGCGCAAACTTGGCTCGTCTTTCAATGCCATGAATCGATTGACGACGTGTGGTTGTCCAGGGTAACCGATGCCAATGCCGAACAAACCAAGTACAAAGAAAATACCGGTCACACTGGCAAGCGCGCCAGAACCCAGCGGCGAGCCGGTACTGCCAATGGCGCTCAGCCCGGCAGTCAAAGGAGTGATACCACCGACCGCGATCAGGGCTGCCGCCGGCAGCACAATCGCCGCCACAACCATTAAACCGCCTTGAATAGAATCGGTAACACTGACGGCCCAGAACCCGCCAAGCAGCGTGTACAGCAGAACGATACCGGCTCCGATCAGGATACTGGTCTGTTTAGAAAGACCAAAAACCGACTCGAATGCTTTCCCGGCCGCCTCGAATTGCGAAGCAATATAAAAGACAAAACAGAAGACGATGATGCACGCGGCAATGCGCAGGATTGTTTGCCGCATGGCACCGATGTTCGCGGGCGCAACTATGGCGCTGAGTGTAATCGCGTCTTCTTTTTTCGCCAGGCGTTGCAGCCTGGGCGCAACCCACGACCAGTTAAACAGGAATCCGCCAACCGTAGCCGGGAATATCCACAAGGCAGGCAGTCCCCACGCATAAGCTGCACCACTGACGCCGAGCAAGGTCCATGCCGATGACGAACTCGCCGACGCACTTATCGCAGCTACCCAGGGACCGAGCCCCCTGCCAGCAAGAAAAAAATCCTCGACGCCCTGATTGCGATTCCTGGCCCAAAGGCCTACACCGATGAGTATCGCGTTGTAGACAACCAGCGTTGCCAGTACGGCAGCGGTACTATCCACTAGTCACTCAATCGGTTGTATTCGCGCAAGAGCGATTTGAGCCGCTCATGGTCTATGGCGCTAACCGTATTGCCGCGATGGCCGGTCATTTCACGGCCAGCGACCAACGCATTGATGATGGCCTCCTCCACCGCCTGAATGGTCGCAATAAAGAGTGGATTCATATCTTCGTTAGAGAGTGTGTCCAGCGCAATATCTGAATTGGCCTGGTTCGCTTGCTCATTGGCGCTCGAGAATGCAATGAAGATATCGCCCGAACCATTGCCGGCAAAACTTCCGGTCCGCGACAAGCCCAGTGCCGCACGCCGCGTCAGGCGCTTTAGCTGGTGTGGCAGCAAAGGTGCATCTGTACCAACAATAATGATGATCGAACCCGTTTCTTCGACTGCAGGTTCTTCATCTGAATAAACCATGTTGTCCCGCATGAACTTGCCAACGGGAACGCCGGCCACCAGCAAGTGATCACGGCTACCAAAGTTCGCCTGGACCAGCACACCAACTGTGTAGTCATTGCCAGCTGCCGCGGTCACCCTGGAGGACGTGCCAGTGCCGCACTTGTACTCAAAACAAACCATCGCAGTGCCACCACCGACATTACCTTCGGCAACAGGCCCGCTCTTCGCTGAGTTAAGCGCAGCAAATGCGTGCTCCGGTCGAACATGAAAACCGTTGATGTCGTTCAGGTAGCCGTCCCAGGTTTCCGCAACGACCGGCAGCGACCACCAGTAACCACTGGCATCGGCGGCACCATGCTCGTAACGCCATTTTATGACGCCCTCATGCACCGCGCCGACGCTGTGCGTATTGGTGATCATGATGGGCCCTTCGATAAAACCGGATTCCTCGACCCAGGTCGTACCGGTCATCTCGCCGTTGCCATTGAGCGAAAACCAGCCGCCGAACACTGGTTGGTTGTTGCTGGCGGCACCACGCGGCAAAATTGCTGTAACGCCGGTCCGGACCGCTTTGCCGTTCGGCAAGTCCTTGATGATCGTTTCAAAACCGACTGTTACGCCGGCAATATCAGTGATCGCATTGAGTGGCCCCGGCGTTCCTTCAAACGGAATGCCAAGATCACGAGCCCGCGGCTCAGCTATAGCAAGGAGCGGAAATAAAAGCAGTACAAGTAATCCATTTCTCATTGGTCATGTCCGTGTTCAGTAGTTAAGGGGCTCAGGTAATTTTTTTCTGTTAGTCCGCGTTTGTACAGCGCAATCCCGTTCAGGCATTCCTTAACGACACGCGCGGCATTCATCGCTGTCGTGTAACCCGGATCAACCAGAGGATTGAGCTCAACGAGTTCGAAGCCGACGATTTTATTCATCGCACACAGGTTACGCACAATCGGGAAGACCTCGCGTGTGGTCAGGCCGCCAGGTTCCGGCGTGCCGGTACCTGGCGCGAAAGCCGGATCGAGCACATCAATGTCGAAGGAGATGAACAGGTACTCGGGGCCATCCAATGCCTCGTCCAGCACGCGACTCATGGTCGCGTCCCAACCGTTCTTTTCGATTTCAGCCATGGTGTGATAGCGCAGGCCATTTTCCCGCATCCATTCAAAGCCACGATTGCTCGGCCAGGTGCCGCGCAAGCCAACCTGGATAAAATTCTTGCCGGGTACGAGTTTCTCATTGAACAAACGCCGCACAGGCTGGCCATGCGAGATCAGATGTGCGTCCCAGCCGACACCGGCATCGTAGTGCGCATCAAAATGTACAACGCCGACTTTGCCGACGCCGTAAGCGTCGACAACGCCCGCAACATCCGGGTACATTAACGAATGATCACCGCCGATAATGAATGGAATCGTGCCCGCCGTCGCAACCTCGCGAACCACCTCGCGTATGTGATCGAGGCTGCGCTCGGTACTCATGCTGTCAACGGAGATATCGCCATAATCGACCATCACCAGTTCGTTGGACGATGAAACCATGGTGTGCATGTGCTGCGGATCATTCATGCCGGTACCAATGTAAATTTCCGCGGTGCGCACAGCGCGCGGACCGTAGGCCGCTCCCCGAAACCCGGTGCCCATATCAAGACCTGCACCCATGATCGCCACATCCACTTCACCCGCGACCAGGTCCTCTGGCGTTAAGGCGATCGGCAGGTTAAAAAACGTCGGAATACCCTGTTTCGGCCCCGCGTAGAGATAGCGGTTCACATTAATTGGTCCCGCCTCGCGTGGGGTATTAAACGCTGCAGGCCGCCGGGTTTTCCAGCTATTGAATCCGCCCCCATCAGTACGCAATGGAATCGAGGGCTGATCGGTCTCAGGATCGAATTTCATCAACTCGGTGACCCGAATCATCGCATCGATATACACCTCAATTTGTGCCGGCGTCTTTTTATCGAGACGATCGAAAAGAATATCGTGTCGCTCGGCAAAGCCGAAGATGCCATCGCCGCGCAAGAAATCGATTTTCCCCTGATCCAGGCCTGCAACTTTCTGCGCAATACTGTCCGGAAGATCGACTGGCTCGAACTCGCTTTCCTGAGCCAACGCAATGCTGCAGAAAGCTACGATCGCAACAAGAGCTGCCGGAAAATATCGTATTGATCTGCTCAGATGATTCATCACACTCCCCCAGCGTTGAAAGCACATAATAGCCGGGATAGGCGTGTGACCACGCAGTTTTTCCGCTACCTTCCACAGTGTGAACAGCAACAAGTGGCAATTCTGGATCGACCGGGGTGGTACGTTTACGGATATCGTGGCGCTGCGCCCGGATGGCGGTCTGGAGACGGCCAAACTGTTGTCCGAGAACCCCGAGCAGTATGCCGATGCAGCCGCCGAGGGAATTCGTCGATTTGTATCAGGATCGGACCGGATTGAAGCGGTAAAAATGGGCACGACAGTGGCAACGAATGCGCTCCTCGAGCGAGCCGGCACGCCGACAGTGCTCATTGTGACGGCAGGGTTTCGGGATGCGCTCGCCATTGGCTATCAAAACCGACCTGACATCTTCGCACTCAATATCGTCAAGCCCACGCCGATTTATGACCGTGTTGTCGAGGCGTGTGAGCGCATCAGTGCCGCAGGCGAAACCATAACGTCACTGGATGAAGACGATATCCGGCGATCGCTGCAATTGTGCTTTGATGATGGTCTTCGCTCAGCCGCTGTCTGTCTGGTACACGGCTACCGTTATCCCGAAAATGAAAATCGTATTGGTAAACTCGCCAAGGAAATCGGTTATACACAAGTATCTGTTTCTCACGATGTCGAATCGCTGATCAAGTTTGTCAGTCGTGCAGAGACCACGCTTGCCGATGCCTATCTCACGCCGGTGCTGAACAACTACATCGATAGGCTACAACGAGAACTTGCAAATATTGCGACACCACAACGCCTGCTATTCATGCAGAGCAACGGTGGGCTAACGCTCGCAGAGAATTTTCGCGGCAAGAACAGTGTCCTTTCGGGACCTGCTGCCGGCGTAGTTGGCATGGTTGAAACCGCATCGAAGGTTGGTTTTGAGCGCTTGATTGGCTTTGACATGGGTGGAACATCGACGGATGTTTCTGCCTGGAGCGGCGAATACGAACGCAGCACCGATTCTGAGGTTGCCGGCGTGCGTTTGCGTGCACCGATGATGAAGATCCACACGATTGCGGCTGGTGGCGGATCGATACTGGAGTACAAGGATGAGCGCTTCCAGGTCGGGCCGGAATCCGCCGGCGCTGATCCGGGACCCGCCTGCTATCGACGCGCAGGACCACTGACGGTCACAGATGCGAACGTCCTGCTGGGGCGTATTGTGATCGATTATTTTCCGAGTGTATTTGGCCCGGATGCGAATCAACCGCTCGACATCAAGGTCGTCAGGCAGAGGTTCACCGATCTGGCCCAGGATGTTTCCGCAGCAACGCCTGAACAGGTCGCCGAGGGATTTCTCACCGTCGCCGTGGAAAGCATGGCGAATGCGATTCGAAAAATAACAATAGAACGTGGCGAAGATGTTCGTGATTTCGTGTTGTGTTGTTTCGGTGGCGCCGGTGGACAACATGCCTGCAAAGTGGCTGAAGTACTCGGCATGAAAAAGATCTGGTTGCACCCGATGGCCGGCGTTTTATCGGCATACGGCATGGGATTGTCGGATATTCGTGTTGAAAAACAACAGACTGCGGAGGTCCCATTCAACGATGAGGAAATAGAGCTCCTGCAGCCTGCCGTTGAAGAGCTGCAGCGGCAGTGCGATGCCTCACTTGCCGCACAAAATGTTCCCGAAGAGAACCGTGCCTTTCAGGTAAGCCTGGGACTGCGCATCAGCGGCTCGGATACGATTCTCGATGTCGCGTTCGACAACGCCGAAAATATGATTAATGCATTCGCAGAGATCTATCGCAGCCGTTTTGGTGCCGAGCCCGACCCGGGCCAGCTACTGGTCGCAACACTACGAATCGAGGCCACAGGGAATGAACAGGTTTTTAGCGATCCTCTCATTGGCAGTTCCGGCAACGCTGACGCCGTAAGCAGCACGAGGATGTGGGTCGACGATACCTGGCGTGACGTCCCTGTATATTCCCGCGATGAGCTAGGCAGCGGAGCACGAATTAGTGGACCCGCAATTGTTGCCGAGTCAAACGGTACGACGGTCATTGATGCTGGCTGGTCTGGTTCGGTCAACAAATTTGGACACCTGCTGCTGGAACAATCGGGTAAAGCCGTCAGTGCATCTCAGGAAACGGAATCCAGGCCCGACCCGGTAAGACTGGAAGTTTTCAACCGACTTTTCATGCATATCGCGGAGCAAATGGGCACAGTTCTGCAGAGCACGGCACTTTCCGTAAATATTCGCGAGCGTCTCGATTTCTCTTGCGCGCTTTTTGATGCAGAAGGTCGGTTGGTGTCGAATGCGCCACATATGCCGGTGCACCTTGGCTCAATGGGTGAAAGCGTACGCAGCGTCATCGCAGCGTGTGGCGAAGCGTTAAGTCCCGGCGATGCAGTAATGCTTAACTCACCCTATAACGGTGGCACACACCTCCCGGATATCACAGTCGTAACACCGTGGTTCACCGACTCAGACAAGCCGATGTTTTTTCTTGCATCAAGAGCACACCACGCCGACATAGGCGGCATCACACCAGGCTCCATGCCGTCGGAAAGTCATCACATCGATGAAGAAGGCGTTCTGATCGACAACTTCTGGCTGGTGCGCGCCGGGAAACTGCAATCAGATGCCGTATTGCAGTTGTTCGCCGCGGCGAACTATCCGGCGCGCAATCCACGACAGAATATTGCTGACCTCAAAGCACAACTTGCGGCCAACCAGCAGGGTATACGCCAGCTTGAGAAAGCAATCGAACGATACGGTTTGGCGACCGTACAGTCTTACCTGAAATTCGTGCGCGAAAATGCCGCAACCAGCGTGCGCCGCCTCATCGGTTCACTGGAGGATGGCGAATTCGAATACGAACTGGATTCCGGCGAGTTCATCCGGGTCAAAATCGAAGTCGATCACCAACAACACGAAGCCAGTATCGATTTCACCGGCACGTCGGGGCAGTCCGAAACAAATTTCAACGCACCGGAGGCAGTAACGCGCGCAGCAGTGCTATATGTATTCCGCAGCCTGATCAGGGAAGACATTCCAATGAATGAAGGTTGCCTTGAACCCCTGAAAATCAAAATCCCGAAGAACAGCATGTTAAGCCCGTCATATCCCGCTGCCGTCGTCGCTGGCAATGTGGAAACGTCTCAGTGCGTAACCGACGCCCTGTACGGCGCGTTGGGCGCACTTGCCGCATCCCAGGGCACCATGAACAATTTCACTTTCGGCAACGACGAAGTGCAGTACTACGAAACTATTTGCGGCGGTGCGGGCGCCGGCCCCGGATTCGATGGCGCGGATGCTGTACATACCCATATGACCAACTCGCGCATGACCGACGTGGAGGTATTCGAACAAAATTTCCCGGTCATCGTTGAATCATTTGCCATCCGCAAAGGCTCAGGCGGCGCTGGCAAGTGGCGCGGTGGAGATGGTTCCATCCGGAAACTGAAATTCATCGCGCCAGTCCAGGCAGCGATTCTTTCGAATCACCGCAGAATCGCACCGTTTGGTATGAACGGCGGCGAAAGCGCCAAAACGGGAACCAACACAGTGATTCGCAACGACGGAAAAACGGAAAAATTATCGGCTACGGCAACAATGAATCTCGCCACTGGCGATGTGATTATTATCGAAACACCAGGCGGCGGCGGGTTCGGCACAAAAAATTAGCGGCGGATTAACGCCGGAGTCGGCCATAACCGGCATTGCCTGGCGGCCTGATTGACGGCAACGTCCCTTGCCCCCGATTCTCAATTGACGGTCGCATTCCGTCCTGGTCAGCTTTCTGGCATCTTAAACTCTGGTGCGAGCACAGCATTGGCATTCGTCGTCAGCGCTTGACGGATTTCTTTAACGGGCTGGTAATCGGGATCATTGACGAAATCTCGTACAGCTTGTTCCGAGGGAAATCGTATGACCACAACGCCTTTCGCCGGATTACCCTGGAGCGGCTCCGCGTCGAAGGAACCTACGACAACTTTCCCGCCGTACTTTGCAAGGAAAGGGATGACCTGAGGAACATACTCCTCCCGGTACCTGTCGATGTCGGTGATGGTGTGCGTCAGGATAAAGTAAGCGGCCATAGGTTTCCTCTGCAGTTATCTCCAACCTGTCGTAATGCTATCAGCTGGACGTCTAAAAAGGGGTCAGGTCATTGCTATCCCATAACGACGAGTTTCCTGGCCGTGGGCTGCAGCGTTGGCGTAATGATCCGGTATTTTCGCGGATTTGGGACATCGCCCGTGCCGATAGAACGATATTCTCGGGATTTGGGGCAATACATCTATCGGCACGGGTAATTGACTTTCGCTCCATACGCTTGTCCTTCAAACACCCTGTTCGCCTCACAGTTTCTCCTTGGTGCAAATTTTTGCGGCTACGCTTTGAACTTATGCCGAACTCTTATCAGCCGTTCGCCGATGAAAGCGATTGCCGTCTCGGATCACCAGAAGTATCTATGGTGGTTGCTGCTCTTGAGAACTGCCTCCCGAAGACAATTCGACGCTCGTTCGTTATCAAGAACTTACAGAAT
>SMVA01262586.1_pt1 | contig 24144 bp, 23 predicted proteins | sample 2456451 | NCBI WGS metagenome assembly SMVA01 (sample SAMN11095933, study PRJNA526329) | marine sediment metagenome | biome: Marine sediment; feature: Surficial sediment; material: Deep marine sediment; isolation source: Hadal surficial sediment | place: Pacific Ocean | collected 2014-05 | depth... | reverse complement strand
GTGCCTCAAAAATAGTTACGCGGTTTTCACCCTATTGATGGTTTTGTGGGTTTTTAAACAATTCGCGATGTGGTCATCGCTCCTACGATTGGATATGCAAATCGCTCCTACGGGTTAAGTACCCGCCGTACATTACATTCGCGATGGCGTTGCGTGTCGCTATACACGCCATTATGAAATCGCCAAGCGATTCATTAGCCTTCATCACTCCTACAGCAAAGAGCAAATCGCTCCCACAAATTCAAATCGCTCCTACAAATATTTCTTGGGCTAAGGGTTTGTGTTTAGTGTTGTACTGTGGTATAACACCTATACATAAACACACGCAAGGATCGAAACAAATGAAATTTTTACGAATGTCTGCGCTCGTTGCCATAACAGCACTGGTTTTTACCGGCTGTAACCGTGAGGATGGAAGCGCAAGCCAGGCGACTTCGAATCCATTGTTGGCATATGCCCCGGCGGACACGCCTTTCCTGTTTGCCAACATTGAACCGACACCTCCCGAGGTGCTCGATGCATTTATGCTGCGTCTCGCACCTTCATTGTTGACTGCACAAACCCTGTTGAATGATTTCAAGCTCGAAATCAACAGCGATGATACCAATGAGCACAATGAGGCCCGTTTACTGAGCGCACTCATTGCCGAATTTGATGGCAACTTGAATCGCGAAGGATTGGAAAAACTGGGTCTTTCTCTGCAATCTCACAAAGTCATATACGGCATGGGTGTTTTTCCTGTTATTCGCGTGGCTCTGAGTGATCCGGCTGCCCTTAAAGCTGCCATTGGCCGCATTGAAACAGCTTCGGGCATAAATTTTGCCAGCGAAAAATCAGGCGAGACCGAGTATTGGAAGATTGGTGGTCATGGTGATGCTAGCATTTACATTGCAATACTCGATGATCACGTTGCTCTCAGCGTGTTTCCCTCGGCTGCCGAAGCTGAATGGCTGCCCTTGTTCCTGGGACAAACCAAGCCTGCTGACTCTATTGCATCCAATAACGCACTTACCCGCCTGAACAAGGACAAGGGTTATACAAATTACGGTTCTGGTTACCTGGACCTGCAAAAGTTGGCTGATGAACTTCTCGATCCGAACAGCAAGACCGTTACCCTGTTCAACAGCATCGGGCATTACGACCCCAGTGAATTTGGCGAAGTATGCCTTGCCGAAGTAAAGAACATGATCGCCAAGGCACCGCGTATGGTGATGGGGACAACCGAATTGACTCCCAACACAGTTGCTATCAGCTACCAGCTGGAACTGGAATCAACACTCGCCGGCAAACTGGTAGAACTGGTTGCCGAAGTACCGGTTGCGCACAGCAGTCCCGACAAGCTTTTCTCCGCTTCACTTGGTCTCAAATTTGGAAAGTTGCGTACTTTCGCATTGGAACAGATCAATGCAATTGTCGCCAACCCCTACCAGTGCGAGAAACTGGCGCATTTGAATGTGCAGGCACAGGCAATATTTGAACAAATGAATATTCCGGTGATGCCTTTTATCAATAACCTGAAAGGGTTCAGGGTCAGCCTGGACGAAGTGGATTTCGAGAATTTCGAGCCAGAAAAAGTAAAAGGCCTGTTTTCACTCGAAGTTGAAAAACCGCAAATGTTAATTGGAATGGCGCAGATGTTCATACCTGGAATGGAAAACCTGGAACTGGAACCAGGTGGAGACCCGGTAGAAATACCCCAGGAACTGATGTCTTTCTCATCCGGTGGTTTGCATGTATTTGCTGCCATGGGCAAGGACTCGATCGGCCTGGCCAGCGGCGAGAACCGCATGCAAGAGCTTTCTGCATTCATGGATGCAGATGAAGATAACGGCCAAGTGTTTTTCTCAGTTGAATACGATATGTCTGCACCGATGGAATTCCAGCGCAAAATGCAGGCCCGGTATACATCTACGAATGATGGCTCTGAAGGGAGTGAGGATTTCCAAGCGCTCATTCAAAACATTCAGGACTCCTATATGCAATGGTTGGGACGCAGTCGTATGGAAGCCAGTTTCACCGAAGATGGTTTACAGATAGATACGAAAATGACCTTTAAATAGTCTTTGAATATCGAGTAATAAAAAAGGGCCGTGTCGCGGCCCTTTTTTTTGTCCAGGCATTACGTTTAATAACGGAAATGTTTAATTTTTTCTCCCTTCTGGCCAAGTTCCGTCATTGCTTCAATGCCTATTTGAAGGTGCAGACCAACCCAATTCTCGGTCACTTTCTTGTCAGATTCTTCTGTTTTTACACCATCGGGCGTAAGTGGTACATCCGAAACCAGCAACAAGGCACCCCGGGCGATTTCGTTTGCATGCCCAACGATAAACAGGGTAGCGGTTTCCATATCAATCCCTATACAGGTCATGTCTTTCAGTTTTTGATGGAAGGCCTGATCGTGCTCCCAAACCCGGCGGTTGGTGGTGTACACCACACCGGTGCGGTATTCCACGTCATGCGAACGGATTTTGTCTGATACAAATTTGTGAAGCTTGAAGGACGGTAAAGCCGGAACTTCAGGCGGAAAATAATCGTTACTGGTACCTTCTCCCCGGATTGCGGCGATTGGCAGGATAAAGTGCCCGATCTCGCTGGACTTTTTTAGCCCCCCGCATTTCCCCAGGAACAGAACACCCTTGGGGCTAACGGCGCTGAGTAGATCCATCACCGTGGCAGCATTGCTGGATCCCATACCAAAATTAATGATGGTCAAACCAGTGTCATTGGTGGCCGCCTGCATGACCCGCTCACGTCCGTACACCTCACAATCAAATTGCTCAGCAAACCAGTCGATGTAATTACCAAAGTTGGTAAGCAGGATGTATTTACCAAATTTCTCCAATGGCATCCCGGTGTAGCGCGGCAGCCAGTTTTCCGCAATTTGTTTTTTACCCAGCATTTAGATCTCCGAATATTTACGGTTGTCTCGTGCTGGCTGATTATAACAGTCAGTTGTCATCACTCAGACGCAGGACTTCCCTGGCCAGCGGAACGGTAATCCGGCGCTTGGAAATAAATGCTGCCTGTTGTAACTGGCCAACCATATTCAATAGTCTGCCGAGGTTGCGTGAGCTGTGCCGGATGAGATAACGGCCTACATCATCGGGCAACTCAATACCCAGAGAAGCGGCATGGTGGTTGAGAACCAAAATTTTGTCCTCATCCTCCAACAGTGCCAATTGCATTCTGAGCCCCCCTTGCAGGCGCGAAACAAGATCAGGCAATTCAATGTGGAGCGCAGAAAGCCTCACACGGCTTGTCAGCACAATTCGGCCCTGTCTTTCACGGATTCTGTTAAGGCAATGGAAAAGCGATTCTTCCCAGCGTGCATCCCCTGCAATGTGGTGCATATCATCTATACAAACCAGGTCGACGTTTTCCAGGCCTTCCAGCAATTGGTGCGAATCTTCAGGCATCGAACGCAAGCCCGCGTAAAAAGCGGTCATTCCCATCTCTCGGGCAGCCAGGCAGGCAGCGTTAAGCAAATGGGTCTTACCCGTGTCTTGAGGGCCAGACAGAAACAATAAGCTGTCGGGCTCATTCAGGCTTGCCTTGAGAGACGCCACAACCGACGCGTTGGGGCCGGCAACAAAGTCTTCAAAGCGACTTTCCCTGGCAGGCTCAAGCTGCAATGGTATCTGGGGGGAAAAAAGCATTCAGTTTTCAGTCTCTACCGGGTCATCACCCCGGTCATCGCCACCGTCATCGTTCTGGCCATCAGTCTGGTACAGAGCACTGTTTCGATAACTTTCATGTGCATGCCGGACAACGACATTGAGTGCAGCTGCTGCTGGCAGTGCCAGCAAAATGCCCAGAAAACCAAATAACTGACCACCCGCCAGAACTGCAAAGATCACCACGACCGGATGCAGACCTATCTTGTCTCCAACCAGGCGGGGGGTCAGCAGCATTCCTTCCAACATCTGGCCACCACCAAAAACAAGCAACACCAGTAATAAATGCATTGCGTCATGGAACTGGAATAACGCTGCTCCTGCAGCCACTGCAAGACCAACAACCGAACCCAGGTAAGGAACAATACTCAGCAGGCCCGCACCCATACCAATCAGGAATGCCATATCGAGACCGATCAGCCACAGGCCCAATGTATAGATGGCACCGAGGGCAAACATCACCATCAATTGGCCGCGCATAAAAGCGCCCAGCACTTCATCAATCTCAGATGCCAGCTTTGAAACACGGTCAACAATATTACGCGGCAGCAAATCATGAATTCCGGTTATCATCAGATCCCAGTCACGCATCATGTAAAAAGCGACCACCGGTATCAGTACCAGATTTATCACAATGCTCAGGATCGCCTGGCCTCCACGGCCGAGGGTTTCAAGCACATTGAATGCTGCGCCGCTGATTTCCTTCCAATAAGACTTGAGCATCTCGGTAATATGAGCCACATCAAAGGCCGAGGCATCAAAACCCAACTGGGTGGCGAGCCATGGAATAGCGGTTGTTGAAACCCAGTCAAGATAAGCAGGCAAACGTTCAGCCAGTTGCCTGAACTGTTCCACCAGTATTGGAATGATGACCAACAGCAGCAATGTAAATACCGTAAGCATCAATAAAAAGACAAAAACCACCGCCAGGGTTCGACCCAAAGGCCATTTAAAAACATTGATTTTTTCCAGTCGATCCACCAGTGGATCACCGAAATATGCGAGCAGGGCTGCCGCCGCGAAAGGTGTAATAACGGGGGCGAGCAAATAAAGCAGCCATCCCAGGAAAACCAATACCGCCAGTACGAACCAGTTTTGCGAATTTGTGTACATCAATTTGGTCCTTCTTCAGTCGAGCTGCGAACGTTCACAAGACTGTATTCATTCTCAGAATCGTGGAAAACCAGTACATTGTCCCGTTCAATTTCCTTGCCCAGGTACTCCGGCATGGCATTGAGCTCAATGGAAAATCTAATTGCGCCCTGCCCGGCTTCAAGAACATCAACATTCTCTACAACCCCCAGACCTTCAAGATATGCCAGGCAACGGACGTAATCATCTGCATTGCGGAACCCGGTAACACGAATTTCAAATTGCCACTGGCCCTGCCCCGATGAGGCAATCGCATCTCGAGCAGATACATATTCGGTCAACCTGTGTAATCCATCGACCATGGCAAAAGAAAGATCCGTATCACGGGTTCTCCAGCCACGCGTTTCATCTCCATCATCGAAATTCCAGCGGACATTCCAGGTCGGCCCTTCCCGTCGTGCTGCAACGATGACCACATCTCCGCCACCGGTACCCAGCCTTGGAAGTTCATCGGTAAAACCACCCCAAAGCAGCTGCAAGTCAACGCTTTCCATTTGCGCTTCATCCAATTCCGGCCAGAATAGGGGTAGTCCGCGTGTATCGGCAATATCTTTAAGTGCATTCCAGGCGTATTCATACTCAACCGGCAATAACCGCCTTCCCAAACCATCGTCAACCACCACCCAGATCGTGATTGGCCTTCTGTCTACACCCCAACGGGGCAATCCCATCTCACGGACGATCCGGTCGATTGCTTCCGGCAGGAAATTTGCAACCAGGTGCCATTCCCTGGATAGGGTTCCATCAGGCGCGACCAGCTTATGCTCACGGTAATGAAATGAAACCACTATTCGGCTGGCGGACACCAGCGCGGCATCAAGTGCTGGATGAATAGGCAATTCTCTTTGTCCGCTATGTTTTTGCAATACCTGGATCAGGGCCGCGGGGACTGCCTGCAAGCGTTCCCTTGCGCCCTGGTCCAAAACCACGACTTCGCCGGAATACAATTCCAGTGCCAGTGCGTTGGTGCTGAGTAATGCCAGGAAAATCAGCAATAGTTTATATAATCGGCCCATAACGACTGCGGTGAATTCCTGATGCGAAAAAAGCGGTAAAGAGCAGCTTCTGCCCCATGTAAATACGATACCATATGCCGCTGCAGACACGAACTCCGGGCAGTACCAAAGTGGTTCAATCCAACAAGCCAGAAACCGAGCTCAGTTACAAAGATGCTGGCGTAGACATCGACGCAGGAAATGATCTTGTAGCGTTGATCAAACCCTTGGTTAAGACCACCATTCGCCCCGAAGTTCTCACCGGCCTGGGCGGCTTTGGTGGCTTGTTCCAGTTGGATACCAACCGCTATCAACAGCCGGTGCTGGTTTCCGGTACTGACGGGGTCGGAACCAAGTTGATGCTGGCCAGGCAACTGGGGGTTCATGACAGCATTGGCATTGACCTGGTGGCAATGTGTGTAAACGACATTTTGACCTGTGGTGCGGAACCCCTGTTCTTCCTCGATTATTTTGCAACCGGCAAATTACACCCTCAACAGGCAGCAAAAGTGATCGCTGGAATTGCCGAAGGCTGCAGGCAGGCCGGATGCGCACTGATTGGCGGTGAAACTGCCGAAATGCCCGGCATGTATGATGGCGGGGAATATGATCTCGCCGGTTTCACCGTTGGTGTGGTTGAGCGCGACAAACTGATTGACGGATCAGGAATAAAAGCCGGTCACAGGATCCTGGGAATCGCATCTTCGGGGCCTCATTCCAATGGCTACTCGCTCATTCGCAAAGTCCTCGAAGTCTCCGCAACTGATCCCGCAATGCCTTTCGACATGGCTGATGGCTCACCATCCAGCTTGGGCCAGGCGCTGCTCGCACCCACCCGGATTTACGTAAAGCCGGTTCTTGAATTGCTCAAAACCAGTGAAGTGGATGGCATGGCACATATCACCGGCGGCGGCCTGACTGAAAATATCGTTCGAATTATTCCGCAGGACCTCGGACTGGAACTCGATCTCTCAAGCTGGACACCTCCGCCTGTTTTCCAGTGGCTACAATCGGCAGGAAATATCAATGAGTCTGAGATGTTGCGTACCTTCAACCACGGGATTGGTATGGTACTAATCGTTTCACCCGGGCAGGCCGATGATATAAAAACGCGGCTGGGCGCGGCAGGTGAAGAGGTATACGAAATCGGTTTAGTCACCCCGCGTGAGGCGGGTGACCAGGTGCGGTATACACGGTCATGAGCAATCCGCCGCTTGCGGTTGCCGTTCTGATTTCAGGGAAAGGCAGTAATCTCAAAGCCCTGATCCAGGCAAAATCGTCAGGCAAACTCAAGCTGGATTTTAAGTTGGTCATCAGTAACCGGGAAGATGCGCCCGGACTTGATCATGCACGGGAGGCAGGAATTCCCTTTTGCATTATCAATTCACAAAATTCTGAAGATCAGGACCGGGAGATCAAACTTCGCCTCCACAACGCGGGGGCCGCTTTGATTATCCTTGCCGGCTATATGCGGATCATAGGTAAAGACCTTGTCAATGCATTTGCAGGGCGGATGATAAACCTCCACCCTTCCCTCCTGCCCTTGTACCCGGGTCTGAATACTTATCGGAAGGTGCTTGACCAGGGAGACTCAAGGCACGGCGGGAGCATTCACTTTGTCACTGCGCAGCTTGATGGCGGACCCGTCATATCGCAGGTTCAGATCCCGGTCATGCCGGATGATACAACCACAGTACTGGCACAAAGACTGGCACCGGAAGAACACCGGTTGTTACTGGCAACGGTTGAATTATTCATAAACGGGCGTGTCAATATGCGTACAGGCAACGTGCTGTTGGATAACACGCACCTGCTTCAACCCTTGCAACTCACTGCCGGTAATAATTTTGACAAAACTTAAGACCAACACCTTCCTCATTTTCCTGTTATTGGCACTGGCCGGTTCTTTTTCACAAGCCCTTATTGCCGATATAAGCATCCCTTTTGAGGCTGTTTACCAGATTAACATCGATGGAAAACCACGTATGGAAACGCGTATGCAACTGGTCAGGCAGGGAGAACAGTGGTTACTCAGCAACGATGGAAAGGGCACAAAGGGACTGGCCAAAATGCTAGGTGCGCAAAGCCATGAACGTAGTATTGGCATTGTCTACAATAATCAGTTCCAAACCATTGAATACAGCCAAAGTTCAAAGATATTTGGCAACGAAAAGCAATGGTCTGCCAGTTTTAATCGTGAAAACAATGAGATAAAGACATCTCATAAAGATGGAGTGTCGCAATTTGAAAGCCCCCCCGATACCGTTGACCCGCTTTCACTCACCCTTAATCTGAGATATTTCCTGTCCATAGGCGAAACTGAATTTTCACTTAATGTTGTGGATGAAACCGGCGTTAGTCAACATGATTTTATCGTCGGTGAGACTGAAATCCTTGAAACTGCTTTGGGTTGTATTAGCGCAGTTCCAGTAACCCGGGTAAGAGAAAACAGCAAACGTTACTCAAGCGGCTGGTATGCCGAATCCCTGGACTTTATGCCGGTCCGTCTATTACATGGCAAACATGGCGGCAGGGAATTCGAAATGCGAATCACCTGGCTGTCCGTTGACGGAAAGTCTGCTGCCTTACAAACGGACTGCCCTTCCTGACACTATTGTTCACCCGGAATCACCTGCATCACCATCGGGTTTGACTATAATCAGCACTGGATTACCAGGAAATTGAAGATGCGGAACTTCATTGTTATAGCACTGCTGCTGCTCTCGTCAGGAAGCTTTTTATCCGGTTGCCAGGTCAACCCGGTCACTGGAGACCGCCACTTGCAGTTCTATGGTACCGATTGGGAACAAAAAATTGGTTCCAGCATGTACGCAGCACTGAGGCAATCACAGGGTGGCGATTTCAGAATTGATCCGGAATTAACCGCATACGTTCAAGCGGTTGGAAATCGTCTTGCTGCACAAGCGCGGCGCAAAGATGAATTGCAGTTTGAATTCCACGTCCTGAACGACTCAACACCCAATGCCTGGGCATTACCGGGCGGAAAAATTTCAATCAACAGGGGTTTGATAACTGAATTGAATTCTGAAGCAGAACTTGCAGCGGTGCTTGGCCATGAAATTGTTCACGCCGACGCGGCCCACGGTGCACGTGCACAATCAAAAGGAATGCTGACCCAGATTGGCGCAATTGCCGGCATGGTCTTGATCAACAGCAAGGTAGACTCCAGCGCCGGACAGCAGGTAGCAGCCATTATTCCCGCCTTAGGTGCACAGTTAATCACCTCCAAATATGGGCGTGACGCGGAGCGCGAGTCCGATTTCTATGGCATGCAATACATGTCTGAGGCCGGTTATGACCCACAGGGGGCAATCCAGCTTCAGGAAACTTTTGTCAAACTGTCAGAAGGGCGAAACAACAATAGAATGAGCGTCCTTTTTGCTTCACATCCACCTTCACGCGAACGCGTGGAACTCAACAGGAAAACGGCACAAACACTACCACCCGGTGGCGAAATCGGCCGAGCGCAGTTTGCGGAAAAAACCGCCTTTCTGATGCGGGTCAAGCCTGCCTATGATGCCTACGATGTGGCCATCAAGGCAGCAGTTTCGGAAGACTATCAATCTGCCAGGATCGAACTTGCAAAAGCCCTTGAGATCGAGCCCAGGGAAGCAACTTTCCACGCCCTTGACGGAGATCTGCATGCTGAGGAGAAGCAGTATTCAGCTGCCCTGCGCGCGTTTAACAAGGCGGTGGAACTGGATGACAGTTTTTTCTATCACGTTTTAAGACGTGGCCAGGTCCGCCTGGAATTGGGTGAGACCAAGGCTGCAAAAATCGATCTCGAACGAAGCCTGGCAATGCTTCCCACGGCGCAAGCACATTATCACCTGGGTAATTTGGACAGGGATGCAGGCCAGCTTGATTCTGCCCGCCAACATTATGAGCACGCTTCTCAATCCGGTTCGGAGGCCGGTCAAAGCGCCCACAGAGAACTGGTGCTGATGGACATTGGAAACAACCCGGGCCAATTTGTCGCCACGGCTCATGCAGCGGACCAGCAGGGCCGTATCTACTGCCGGATCGGCAACCGGTCAAAAGTGAAGCTGACCGGTATTTCAGTGCAGGCTACCTTTGTGGATGATGCCGGAGTCAGCCGACAAACCCAAAAACTGTACTCGGCAATACTGGAAAGCGGCAAACAAGACAGCATCAACCTGGGCTGGAACACCATCAGCCAGGCAGACCTGGATAGCAGGCTCAGCTGCAATGTAGTGGCAGCCAGAGTTGCTGACTAGAGAACGATCGGGTTTTTCAAGACTGCTTTGTCTCTTCAGGCAGTTCCGTACGCAGGCCAAGCGCATGAATTTCATTCCCCATCAATGTCCCCAGGGTCGCATAGACCATGCGATGCCTTTGCAAGGTCGCTTTTCCCGCGAAAGCGGCACTGATTACGACAGCTTCAAAATGGACCCCGTCATCACCAGCAACTACAATGTTCGCATCCGGTAATCCTGCACGTATCAGTTGCTCTATTCTCTTGCTATCCATAGACTATGAATCCTCTGTATAAGGGGGTGCGGTTCATGCAGGTTCAAACATCTGCAGCAACCGTGGATGCAGTCATCATAATGGAATCCAGGAACCTAAAGAATACACATGCATAAACAACTCAAATGCTGATTTCACTGGTACAACTCGGCGGCGGATTCCTGCTGATGGTCTGGGCCGCCGACCGGCTGGTGGCTGGTGCATCGGCAACCGCCCGGAATCTCGGTGTAACACCACTGATCATCGGCTTAACGATAGTAGGTTTCGGTACTTCAGCACCCGAGTTGGTGGTTTCTGCCGTGGCTTCTTATCGGGGTAATTCAGGACTGGCTCTTGGAAATGCACTGGGCTCGAACATTGCCAATCTCGGCTTCGTCCTGGGCATCACTGCCCTGATTTATCCCTTGAAGCTGGAATCCGGAGCTTTAAAGCGGGAATACCCATTGCTTTTGTTGATCATGCTGGCTTGCCTGGTCATGTTGCTGGATCTCGAATACAGCACAACGGAAGGCTGGATTATGCTGGCAGGGCTTGCCATCCTCATTAGATGGCTGGTTCACCTGGGATTACAAAGGCCTGCCACTGATCCGCTGGCTGAGGAATTTGAGGCAGAAATCCCTACAGACATTCCTACCAAAGTAGCCGTATTCTGGTTAACGGTTGGCCTGATCGTTCTACCCATCAGCTCGTGGTTCCTGGTTGAAGGCGCGATCAGCATTGCCCGTGGGCTTGATGTTTCTGATACCGTTATCGGCTTAACTATTGTCGCATTAGGGACCAGCATGCCCGAATTGGCTACAGCAGTCACCAGCGCCTTGAGGCATGAGGATGACCTGGCCATCGGTAATATTATCGGATCCAATATGTTCAATATGCTGGGCGTTCTGGGAATCGCCGCTGTGATCAGTCCGGTTGAAGCTCCCGCTCTTTTGTTAGCCCGGGATTTTCCGGTTATGTTCCTGCTGACAGGGTTATTATTTCTGATGGCCACTGCTTTCGGAGGGTCCGGCCGTATTGGACGCCGGTCAGGCCTGTTACTTCTCAGTCTCTTTATCGCCTACCAGGCCATGGTCTGGGTACAGGCCGGTGAACTCATAAATCACTAAAAATCATTTAATATACGCTTAACCTTTGGCGGCCTCAAAGGGTTAAAATACTCAAATGGATGCTGACGCACTAAAACGCCTGGCGCTGGCGGTGATTGAAACCGAAGCAGCCGCCGTCTCCGGTTTGCGTGATCAAATTGACGACAATTTCGTTGCCGCCTGCCAGGCGATGTTGGAGTGCAGCGGTCGTGTTGTATTGCTGGGCGTAGGCAAGTCCGGCCATATTGGCGGCAAGATTGCTGCGACATTGGCAAGCACCGGCACACCAGCGTTTTTTGTTCACCCGGCCGAAGCGAGCCATGGCGATCTCGGCATGATTACCCGCGATGATGTCGTGCTGCTATTGTCCTATTCCGGTGAAACAGATGAAGTCATCAGATTATTGCCGGTTCTCAAGCGTCTTGGTGTCGTCATCATTGCAATGACCGGTAACCCTGAATCTTCTTTGGGCAGGCACGCAGATATCAACCTGAATGTTTCGATCGAACGCGAAGCCTGTCCGCTGGGACTGGCCCCAACCTCCAGCACCACCGCAGCATTGGTTATGGGCGATGCCCTGGCTGTTTCATTGCTCGAAACCCGCGGGTTTACACGCGATGATTTCGCCCAGTCCCACCCCGCTGGCGCGCTGGGCCGGAAACTTTTTCTGCATATACAGGATGTCATGCACAGCGGAGATGAAATGCCCCGTATCTCCCCCGCCGCCAGCGTCAGCGAGGCTATCGTTGAAATGACCGGCAAAAGACTTGGCCTGAGCGCTGTTGTCGATGATTCGAACCAGGTGCTGGGTGTGTTCACGGATGGAGATCTTCGTCGTACGCTGGACAAGAACCTTGACCCCCACACGACCAGGGTTGAGGCGGTTATGACCGAAGGTCCAAGAACTATTCAAGCCGATGCACTCGCAGCCGAGGCGGTACAACTCATGCAGGAACACAAAATACAGGCCTTGCTGGTCGTCAATGAAGCCGGCGAACTGACAGGTGTATTGAATTTTCATGACTTGCTTAACGCAGGGGTGGTATGACTGATGCCAATCGACTCTCTTCTGCTTGAGCGCGCCCGCAAAATTAAGTTGCTGGCACTGGATGTCGACGGAGTTCTCACCGATGGCAAATTGTATTTTGACAGCAGCGGAAATGAACTAAAGGCTTTCAATACCAGTGACGGATTGGGGTTAAAGGCCCTGCAAAGATTCGGGATCAAGTTGGCCATCATCACTGGCAGGCAGTCCTCAATCGTAACGCACAGGGCTGAACAACTCGGTTTTGATTTCGTTTACCAGGGTAGTGACAACAAGCTTGCTGCCTACACTGACCTATTGAATAAATCAGGCGTTGAGGAAGACCAGGTATGTTTTGCAGGAGACGACTGGATTGATTTACCGGTATTACTGAGAGTGGGTTTAGCCGTTACGGTACCTGGCGCTGATGATGAAGTGAAAGACAGGGTACATTGGGTAACCAGCCGTGAAGGTGGCAGTGGAGCTGTAAGAGAACTCTGTAACCTGATTCTGAAAGCGCAGGAACTTGATCAAATACTGCTCAAGGAATTCCTCAGCTAATGATCCTGCGTAAAACACAAATGGGCATTATGGTCCTCACCGTTCTGGTCGCTGCAAGTTATTGGGCTAGCCGTGATCAAGATGATTCAAAACGGGAACCTATCAGGGGCCTGAATACCCAACTTGATTACGCATTGCAGGATTTCGAATACCAACTCTATGATCTCGAAGGTCTCCCGTCAGTGCGTTTGACGGCACCTGGGTTGTCCAGCCATGCTGCCACCGGCATCAGCGAAATCAGTCACCCGGTTTTTAATTTCATCGAAGGTGGAATTTCCTGGGAAATCGTTGCAGAATCTGCGACCGTAACTCCGGACAGGGAACATATCTTCCTCAATGGTGACGTCAGGATACGCCGTCCCGCTTCAGATTTGGGCGGATTGCTCAGACTAAGCACCTCTGAACTCACCATTGATTTAGGTCAGAAAGTTGTCAGTTCTGATCGGCCGGTAACACTAACGGAAGGAAATGACTTCATGGAAGCTGTTGGATTCAGGGTTAATATGATGAACAACAGGTTCCAGTTGCTTAACCAGGTAAAACTCACTTATGCAGTCAACTAGTAAAATTCTTTTTTTCCTGAGCTCGTGCATGGTCTTCACTGCAGCCATAGCGCTTGAGTCTGATCGCCAGCAACCACTCGAAGTTAATGCAGATTCGACCGATGGAATGCTTGGTGACGGAATTACAACGCTCAATGGTAATGTGGAAATCAGGCAAGGAACATTACTGATTCGTGCAGATCGTGCTGAGGTCGACAAAACCGATGGGAAAGTGAGTCGCATTACACTAACTGGGGACACCGCATCATTGCAGCAGGAAATTGAAGGTCAGGGCCTGGTAAAAGCCTGGGCCAAAAACATTGAGTACAAAGTCAGTACCGGCATGATCATCCTGATTGGGTCGGCACGAGTCCAGCACCCGCAATATGAAATCAGCGGCGAGCAGCTTCGATACGACCTGAACCTTCAACATTTTGAAGGAAACGGCAGCGAGGACGGAAACGGGCGGGTACACATTCGCCTTGATCCCGAGCTTGCCACCGAAACACCCGAGGACCCCCCGGATCCTGATAAGGGTGCAGATTCCTAGGACTGCATGCAATGCTGCTAGCCGAAAACCTGCATAAGTCCTACCGGAAACGCCAGGTAGTACGCGGCGTCAGCATACAGGTAGAACCCGGTCAGGTTGTCGGACTGCTGGGGCCAAATGGCGCGGGCAAGACGACCTGTTTCTACATGATTGTTGGCCTAATTGCCGCAGAAAAAGGCAGTATTAAAGTTGACAATATTGATGTCACCCATGAACCGGTCAATGTCCGATCCAGGCTGGGCGTAGGATACCTTCCCCAGGAGGCTTCAATTTTTCGCAAATTATCCGTTAGCGATAATGTGCTTTCCATTCTCGAAATGCGCAGTGACCTCGACGAGGACGGGCGCGCAGAAACGCTGCAGTCACTTTTGGAAGAGCTCGGCGTCGCACATCTCGCTGACCAGCAGGGTATCACTTTGTCAGGGGGTGAACGCAGGCGCGTAGAAATTGCCCGTGCGCTGGCCGCCAAACCAAGGTTTATTTTGCTCGATGAGCCATTTGCAGGAATTGATCCGATATCAGTTGTTGAAATCCAGCGCATCGTTGCACACCTGATTGACCGGGATATTGGCGTGCTTATCACCGACCACAATGTCCGGGAAACCCTTGGAATCTGCCACCATGCCTACATCCTCAATGAAGGGACTGTGCTTGCACAAGGTGAGCCCGAGACCATTCTTGCCAACGAGGATGTACGAAATGTATACCTTGGCAAGGAATTTCGCCTGTAGCCCGGGCATACTGACTTAAGGAACCTCTGATCAATTCATGAACTCGTATCTTGCATCCAAAATGTCCAGTTTCTATGTTGCAAATCTCCGCAATAGCCAGCTATTACGTGCGATCTGCGCCTTGAACCTGAACATTTTGAATCGTAATCTACTTCACCCAGAATAAATCAGAGGTTCCTTAATTCCTGATGGCAAATCAGTCCCTACAACTCAGACTCACTCAAAAACTGGCACTGGCACCACAGTTGCAGCAGGCCATCCGGCTTTTGCAACTGAACAGGATTGAATTACGGGAATACATCCAGGAAGCCGTTGATGCCAACCCCTTGCTGGAGCACGATGACGGTACCGACCTTGAGGAAAAAGAGGCTAAAGATTCCGGCACTGAAGATGCCAGTGATGATCGCGCCAGCAGTGACGATTTCTCCGAATTTCAGGAAGACTCCGACACTAACTACAGCTCTGGCGATGACTTTGCTGACGCCGACTGGCGGTCAGAGGCTGGCAACGAAATCTGGAGCGACCAGAGCCAATACAGCGGTGACTTTCTTGAACCTCAAATAGCAGATCAGTCAACCGGCACGCTGCGCGAACACCTTTTATGGCAGATCAACCTTGGTCACTTCAGTGACAGTGATGCTGCAATCGCAACTTCGATTGTTTACGGATTGGACGAGGATGGATTCCTTGAAGACAGTAATCAGGACATTAGGGCTAGCCTGGCACCGGACCTGCTGGTTGATGAAGACGAAGTGCTTGCTGTGCTACACAGAATTCAGCGCATGGAACCTGTTGGCGTTGCAAGTCGCAGCACTGCCGAGTGTATCCGTGTCCAGCTTTCAGCACTCCCATCGGGGACTGCCGGTGCCGACCTGGCCCGTCGCCTGGCACGAGATTTCCTGGACCTTGTCGCTGAAAGTGAAATTGAACTTTTACGCAAGGAAACGGGCGCATCTGAGGTGTCACTCAGAATCGCAATAGAGCTTATCCGTGACCTTGAACCCCGTCCCGGGGCACGCTTTGATAACCGCCATGATGAGTACCTGGTCCCGGATGTCTATGTCAGTAAGGTCAAGGGCGAATGGGTAACTTCCTTAAGCCCGGATAACGACCCCAAACTCAAGCTGAATGACTACTACATCAAGCTGCTTCGCCAGGCAGGCGGAGAAGATAAAAACTACCTCAATGGCCGCCTGCAGGAGGCGCGCTGGCTGTTATCCAGCCTGGAATTACGAAATCGTACGCTGCTCAGTGTGACCCAGTGCATCGTCGAACAGCAGGAAAAATTTCTGGATAAAGGTGATATTGCGATGAGGCCGCTCATTCTCAAAGACGTGGCAGACCTTGTGGGCGTCCATGAATCAACCGTTTCACGTGCGACAACCCGAAAATACATGCTGACACCCAGGGGTTTGTTTGAGCTGAAATATTTCTTCTCCAGCTATGTTCGAACCATGGACGGCGCGACCATCAGCGCCACCGCAGTTAAGGCCAGAATACTGATTCTCATTGAGAACGAACCTCAATCCAGTCCCCTGAGTGACCAGGAGATCTCTGTTTTATTGCGTGAAGCGGGCGTGCGGGCAGCAAGGCGTACCATTGCCAAGTACCGCGAATCGCTTGGAATCGGATCCTCCAGTGAACGCAAGCGTTCCTATCGCAGAATTGCCCGGCAGATAGACTATGAGAAGCCACTAGGAAACAACACAAATGGGGTATAGAATCAGATTTAAGGAGACAGATAATGCAACTTAACATTACTGGGCACCACGTAGAAATCACTCCAGCGCTGCGCGCTTACGTCACTGAGAAAATGCAACGCCTGTCCCGGCACTTTGACCACGTCATCTCTGTCAACGTCATCCTCAAAGTTGAAAAACTGGAGCAATTGGCGGAAAGCACCGTCAATGCCGGTGGCAAGATGCTTTTTGCAACAGACACCGCTACGGATATGTATGCTGCAATTGATGGATTGATCGACAAACTCGACCGGCAGGTTCGCAGACTTAAAGAGCGGCTCAGAGATCACCACCACACCAAGCCGGAACAAGTTGTATCAGAACTTTGAACCTGCTTTAAAGCACCATCATCAACAAATACAGAAAAGAAGCCAAAAAATGCTTGTCAGCGATTTGTTAAGCCCCGAACGCGTTTTATCGCAGGTTCGTATCAGCAGTAAGAAAAAACTGCTTGAACTGGTCAGCAAAGCCCTGGTTCAGAATGATGCATCCCTGGACTCGAGAGACGTTTACGAGTCACTGTGTGCCCGGGAGCGCCTGGGAAGCACCGGGCTTGGAAAAGGCGTTGCCATTCCACATGGCCGGGTCAGTGGCAGTTCAGCAGTTCAGGCCGTATTTATCCGCCTTGCCAAACCACTTGCCTACGACGCCATTGACGGCGAACCGGTAGATTTGCTGTTCGCGTTAGCGGTACCCGAGAACTGTACCAGTGATCACCTGAAACTCCTGGCACAGATCGCCGAGCGGTTCAGTGATGCTAAATTGCTTCAAAAATTACGTGCAGCTGAAGATGCCAGTGAAATGTTAGATCTCCTTTCCAGCACTCAGCATTGAAAACAGGCATGTCCGTAGCTGATCAACATGTGATCATCGTCAGCGGACTTTCAGGTGGTGGTAAGTCAACTGCGCTCAATGCCCTAGAAGACCTCGGTTATTACTGTATCGACAACCTACCGGCCGCTTTGTTGAATGATTTTGCACCGCAAATCAAGGCCGACCCTGATCTTTATGCAAAAGTGGCACTCGGCATCGATGCCAGGGCCAGGGGCTCAGACCTGAAGGAAATTCCAGGCTGGATGGAGCATATTAATAATGATGGTCTAAAGTGCGAATTGTTGTTTTTGAGTGCCAATCGCAGCACATTAATCAAGCGATTCAGTGAAACACGACGACGCCACCCATTGACCCAGGGCGACCAGGTGCTGGCCGATGCCATCACCAAAGAAATGGAAATGCTTGAGCATCTCCAGGAACGTGCCGACTGGGTGATCGACAGTTCCGAAACCAATATTCATGAGCTCCGGCGGGAAGTCTGGAATTGCGTAGGGCCCGGTATCAAAGGAATGACGGTGGTGCTTGAATCTTTCGCTTTCAAACATGGTGTACCGCAAGATGTTGATTTCGTATTTGATGCACGGAATCTTCCCAACCCATACTGGCAAGCCGATTTGAAGGACTTTACAGGCCAGGATCCTCGAATTCAGAAGTGGCTGGAACAACACGATGATGTGGAGCGGATGGCAAACGACATTCTGGCGTTTCTCAAACAGTGGCTGCCCGGGTTTGAACAGGCGCAAAGAAGTTATGTCACAGTGGGAATTGGTTGTACCGGCGGCCGTCATCGCTCAGTTTACCTGGTGGAACGGCTGGCACATTCGTTAAAGAAACATTTTCCGGAGGTCCTGAAGGATCACAGGGAGTTAAAAGGGCGCTGAATGCCCAGCAAGAAGGTCACAATCCTCAATGAACTGGGTCTCCATGCGAGAGCGGCCACCCGATTGGTTGAGTGCGCTAAGCGGTTCAATTGCAATGTATGGCTTAAGAATGACGAGCGCCGGGTGGACGGTAAATCAATTATGGGCTTGTTAACCCTGGCTGCTGCACCGGGCATGCAACTCGACATTGAAACCGAAGGACCTGATTCAGAAATGGCATTGATCGCTTTGACTCAGCTTATTAATTCTGGGTTTGGAGAACCCGAGTTATGACGCTGGCCTTGTCAGGACATGCGGTGGTTGGTGGAATCGCAGTTGGCCTGACCCATATTATCCAGCATAACGAACTGGACATTGGCGAGTTCCGTATTGAAGCCAGCCAGGTTAAAGATGAAATTCTGCGCCTGCGTGATGCACTGCTAAGGGCAGGAAAGCGACTGGAAAGCATCGCATCAAAAATTCGCGCTTCTGCTGGACCGGCAGCAGAAGAAATCATCCGTACCCACAACACGATGCTGGCAGATTCAAGCCTGGCTGAGACCGCTGGCGCATTTATCGAAGAGCAACTCTGCAACGCGGAATGGGCTTTGCAGCTATACCTCGAATCATTGTTGGCAGAATTTCGCAAAATTGATGACCCGTATATTCAAAGTCGCGGTGACGATGTGGTACAGGTAATAAAAATGGTGCAGGAAATTCTTGCATCCGAGCAAAGCGAAAAACCCATGAGTTCGCTGCCCGACAGATTGGGCCGGACGCTGGTGATCGCCACGCAATTGACACCTGGCGAACTCGCCTCCCTGTATGAAAGAGGCGTTGCCGGGGTCATTACCGAGCACGGCAGTCCACACTCTCACACGGCAATCCTGGCGCGAAGCCTGGGCATACCAACCGTCATGGGCGTGAAAAGAGCGCAGACCCTGGTCAGGGAAAGCGAACTTCTAATTCTTGACGGTCATTACGGGGTGGTATTTGCCGACCCGGAGGAGTCAATTCTCAAGCACTATTTAAAAAAACAGGCTGAATCAAACCGCTTTATTCAATCCCTGGAATCGGTTCGCGATCTGCCCTCGATCAGCCTGGATCAGCAGCCGATACGCCTGATGGCCAATGCTGAGCGTGCTGATGACCTGAAGATGGCAATTGAAGCCGGCGCACAAGGCGTAGGCCTGTTTAGAACCGAGTTTCTGTTTCTTACCGGACAGGCACCCGATGAGGAGAGCCAATACCTCCAGTACATGGCTGCTCTCGAATCTGTGGATGGTGGAAGACTGACGCTACGTACGCTTGACCTGGGCGCTGACAAAAGCGCTGAAATGCTGAATTTTGAGGGCTTAAGGGGCAACCCGAACCCGGCACTTGGATTACGCGCAATCAGGCTTTGCCTGCGCGAACTGGATCTGTTCAAGACCCAGTTACGCGCCATTTTGAGAACCAGCGCGCACGGCCATGTCAGTTGCCTGATCCCCATGCTGACAAGCGCTCGTGAAGTGCAGGCAGTGCGTTCATTGCTAGATGAGGTCATGGAAGAGTTACGCCATGAAGGCCTCGATTTCAATGCAGATATGCCCTTGGGCGGCATGATCGAAGTACCTGCCGCAGCATTGGCCCTGCCAGAACTCAGCAGGCAACTGGATTTCCTGTCAATTGGCACCAACGATCTGATCCAGTATGCGCTGGCAACCGATCGGGTAGATGAACAGGTTGCTCACCTTTATGATCCCCAGCACCCTGGGATCGTTCAGTTATTGCTGCATATCTTCAGGTCAGCTGAAAACCTTGATATCCCGATTTCAGTATGCGGCGAAATTGCCGGGGATCGCCGATTTACAAGGATGCTGCTGGCACTGGGTTTAACCGAATTCAGCATGCAACCCAGGAATCTGCTGGAAGTGAAGCAGGTGATTACCGAAACAGATGTTGCATTGGCAAAATCATCCTTAGACGAGTGGCTAAATAACAGCAACAGAACCGAGGAATCTTCGCTTACGCATTTCCTTGATATGGCCCAGGCATAAAGTTAAGCAGTTTCTGGCCTGCCAATGGTCATTGGCTGGAGCAACAAAGCCAGACACATCATATGGACACACCATATAATAGACACACTCCGGTGAGGCCAGTCTGAATCATGCGTGATCATATCCTAGAAGACAAAACTGCTCGGCACCTCGAACGATTGTCCGAGGCGCTGGATAGTGGCGTCAAATCACAGGTCAAGCAGCTGATTAATAGTCTGTCAGGCGCTGAAATCGGCGACCTTCTGGAATCTCTGCCGCTCGCAAAACGCCTGGTTGTTTGGGACCTGGTTGATACCGAACTTGATGGTGAAGTACTGGTCCAGGTGAATGACGAGGTTCGTGCCGGGCTGATCAATGACATGCCCGAAGATGAACTGGTCGAAGCCGTCGGCGACATGGACATCGACGACCTCGCGGACATTCTCGACGACCTCCCCGACGCGGTTGCACGTGAAGTCCTTCAATCGATGGACCGGCAGGATCGCGAGCGCCTGGAACACGTTTTATCCTACCCGGAAGACTCGGCAGGTGGCCTCATGGACCCCGATGTGGTTACGGTACGTCAGGACGTAAGTCTTGAAGTGGTACTCCGATACCTGCGCCTGCGCGGCGAGATTCCGGAGGATCTGGACAAGCTTTTCGTTGTCAGCCGTGATGGTGAATACCTGGGCGACTTGAAATTGTCTGATCTGTTAACCAATGAATTGTCCCTCAAGGTAAAAGAGTTGATGGATAACTCGACAGCGGCAATCCCGGTGGCTATGCATGCCAACCAGGTATCAACTGAGTTTGAGCACCATGATTTAATCTCAGCTCCGGTCATTAACGCCAATAACATCCTGGTCGGGCGGATTACGATTGATGACGTGGTGGACGTGATTATTGAAGAGGCCGAACACACAGTGCTCACCAGGGCCGGCCTTGATGAAGAGGACGATATGTTTGCTCCGGTTGTTCAAACGGCCCGCAAACGCTGGGTCTGGCTCGGTGTGAACCTGATCACTGCACTGCTTGCCGCCATGGTTCTGTATGCGTTTGAACCAACACTGGACCAGGTGGTTGCCACCGCCGTGCTGTTTCCCGTGGTCATGAGCATGGGCGGCATCGCGGGCACCCAGACACTGACACTGATGATCAGAGGCATGGCAACGGGCCAGGTCAGTGCCGCCAATGCTTCTGCGATCCTGCGCAAAGAACTGGCAGTGGGAATGCTCAATGGCCTGGTATTTTCGGTCCTGGTCGCAGTGATTGCCTATATCTGGTACGGAGACCTTGCACTCGGCCTGGTCATGGCCGTTGCCATCCTGTTAAACCTGATTGCCGGTGCGCTGGCCGGTGCCGTGATCCCGGTAACCCTGAAGAAAATGAATATCGACCCGGCCCTGGCAGGCGGCGTTGTGCTTACCACGGTGACCGACGTGATCGGCATCGTCGCCTTTATCGGTCTGGCCACATACATCCTGGTCGGTAACTGACGTTAAGCCTGTTAAATGAAGATATTGCTGATCGCTCAGGAACCACCCATGGTTCCCACCAAAGTGGTGACTGGAAACGCAGTTCGCTGCCAGCAACTTTGCGAAAGCCTGGAGGCTGGCAGTCACCAGGTGGAACACATCTACCAGCACCAGGGTAATGAGAGAAATAGTCGTGCATTTTCCAACCGCGATGTACTGCGCAGCCTGATCATCCGGCACAAGCCCGATATTCTCCTTGTGACCTATTGGGAATTGGTCAAATTACTGCCTTTCGATCTTGACCAGCCACTGGTGTTGGATTTTATTGCGCCCCGCCCGCTGGAACAATTGTTTGAAGGTCCGGGTTCACTGGCCGGTGAGTTGCGTCAACTCAAACTGGTATTGCGAAAATGTGACCTGCTGCTGGTCGGTAACCCGTTACAACAACACTTGCTGATCGTTCCAATGCTGGATGCGGGTTTTGATCTGCGCAAACAATTGCCAATCCGGGTGGTGCCCCTGGCAGGCAGAACGCACAAATCGCCCGGATCAGACCCGGAAATCGATGGCTGGACGCTGGTATCAGGCGGCATAAGCTGGCCATGGCGTAAAGGCACTCCCTATTGGCGTGAAATCAGCCGTTTTCACCGTTCATTACCGCAAAATTCTGCCCGGCTGGTGCTTTTGGGAGGACAGTACCCCTTACACCAGAGTTTTGAAGACTCAGAACTCGATTTTGAAGTGGCGGCACTTCTGCCCTATGAGCAGTTTTCAGATTTCCTCAATCAATCAGCGCATATCGGACTGGAATTGTCTGAGTCCAATATTGAACGGTCATATAGCCAGTCATTTCGCTCGCTGGAATTCCTGCGCCATGGTCTCCCGCTGATCTGCAACCGCTACCTTCCAATCGCACCAATGGTAGCGCGTCATAATGCTGGCTGGTTAGTCGATGGCCCTGAAGAGCTTCCGGCACTGCTGGAAAAGATCTACGCAGACCCGGTCGACTGGCGTATCAAGTCGAACAACGCACTGCAACTGGTGCGGGAAGAAATGAATCCGGAATTGGCGGCAAAACCATTGCTTCAATGGCTGGACTCCCCTGTAAAGGCGAACAGACTTCCCGAACAGGAAGTTGCCGTTGAACCCGAACTCGCCGTTCCCCCGCTGGTACAACGCCTGGGGATTCAGTTCAAGTTGGCCTTGCGCGCGATCAGGGCCAGGCTATTTGCAACCAATGCGCACGATGGAATCGTCATCGTTACACGCTCTGACCTGGTCCCCACTGATCATGGTGCGGCTGTGAAAATTGTCGAAACCGCCCGCGGACTCGCCGGTCACGATCGCCGTGTCGCAATTGTGACCGATGAACGTCATCGCTGGTGGGAAATCGTTGACGGACAAATGGTAGAGCGCACTTTCCCTGGCTGGCTGAGAATTTTAAGCATGCCCGCAATGTTCAGTAAATTACTGCATTTTTCCAAGGATATACCTGAGAGCAATTCCTTTTTATACCTGCCTTTGACCGACGGAAGTTTTTTCTGGCGAAGTCTTTACGTGGCGCGAAAAATCGGTGCCGGAGTCATGCAGGCTGAATTCCCGGCCTATGCAAAACCCTGCCTGAAAGTGCGGAATGTCCTCGGTACACAAGTTGTGCTGGTTGAACACAATGTGGAATATTCACGCCTGAAGAAACAAATACCTGAGCTGACCAATGCGCAATACGAGCGCTTCAAATCAATCGAACTGACTTTGTGCAACAAGGTTAATGCCGTGGTTTGCGTCTCGGACAATGACCGCCAGATACTGGCTGAGGATGGTGTAGATCCTGCACTTTTGCACACCATTCCGCACGGCGTGAACCTGGCGTCTTACTCAATTCCTGCCAAACCAGACGCCCGCAGCAGATTCAATATTCCTGAAGATGCCGTTGTGCTTGTTTATCATGGGACTTTTTCCTACCCGCCCAATATTGAAGCGCTGGACATATTTGCCAGTGAGTTGCTTCCCCGCCTTGAACGTCTTGGAACGAATTGCCATGTGCTTGCCATTGGCCGCAGCCCGCCAGCGACCAGTCCCCACCACCGGATTCACCTGACCGGTAGCGTGGAAAACATTGCGCAATGGCTCAAGGCTGCAGATATTGCCGTGGTCCCATTGTGTGAGGGTGGTGGTACAAGAATGAAAATTATTGATTGTTTCGCTGCCAGGCTTCCGCTGATCAGCACCTCAAAAGGGATTGAAGGCATCCCGGTCGAAAACGGCCAGGACGCGCTGGTCATCGATAACTGGGACGAGATGGCACAAGCCATAGTTTCATTATCAGAAAACAGCGTATTGGCGGAAGAACTCGCCGAAAACGGCCATATCCTTGCCAAAAAACTGGACTGGC
>SMVA01203719.1_pt1 | contig 24147 bp, 17 predicted proteins | sample 2456451 | NCBI WGS metagenome assembly SMVA01 (sample SAMN11095933, study PRJNA526329) | marine sediment metagenome | biome: Marine sediment; feature: Surficial sediment; material: Deep marine sediment; isolation source: Hadal surficial sediment | place: Pacific Ocean | collected 2014-05 | depth... | reverse complement strand
CTGCTATATATTTTGGACAGTCCATCGAAAGCCGTTTAAAAATCCATTTAAATGACTTTGCAGAATCCTTTCATAATACAAATCCGCAAGGACTAAATCAACAGAGTCAGTTAGGTGACTCTGTAGTGATGGGGTCGATAAATAACTCTTCATTATAAAAAAAACCGGGGCTCTTCCTTTCTCAAAAAAGAAGCAAAATAGTATGAAATTGTCAAAAAAAACCTTATCTTTTTAGAAGAATACTTGGAAACATAAACAAGGCTTAAATCGTAACAAACAACAGGCTATTCAACCTAAATTCAATCAGTTAAAAAATTTCAGTCTCAGGAGAAAATCATGGTTAGAATGTTGACAAAATTGTGTCTAATTCTTGCTACCGGCGCCTGCCTCGTAAATATTAATTGTTCGGGTGGCGATGCACACAGCGGCGATAGCGATCAAATTGAAACAGCCGCAAATGACGACACGACGTCAATTAAAAAAGACAACAAGAAAACCGACCAGGACGCCAGTGAAAATGATGTGGACCTCATCCCGGTTGAAACAACGACTGCCGGGACAGGGGACATCTCTTCTTTTATTCTATTAAGTTCAAACCTCGAAACCGAAAAAATGACCGACGTTTACGCCAGAGTCCAGGGTCTGGTTGAGGAAATTTATGCGGAAGAGGGTGACTATGTTGAAAAAAACAAAGTCTTGATGAAATTGGAAGCGGATGAGCATGCCCTGACCGAGGCAAAAGCAAGGGTCGACTATGAGCTTGAGCAAAATCTCTATGAGCGCAAACAGGCAATGTTTGACAAACAGCTGCTCAGTAAGGAGGAATTTGAAACCGCCAGATTCGGGATAGAGGCCAAAAAAATCCTGTGGCAGCAGGCAAAGCTTAATTTAGATTACACCAGCATAACCTCACCGATTTCCGGGGTCATCGGCGAACGTTTGAAGCGGCCGGGAGACCGGATCCAACCAACGGACAAACTTTTTACCGTGATAAATAATGAAGAGATGATCGCTGTGGTTCATGTACCGGAGAGAGAAATCGGCACGCTGAAGAAAGGTCAAAAAGCTTTCATCACCTCGGAACATTTGAAAAACCAAGAATACTCCGGTTGGGTTAAGCGAGTCAGCCCGGTTATTGACCCACAGAGCGGAACTTTCAAAGTTACTATCGGCATTAGAAATGAAAATAACCGGTTGCGGCCGGGTATGTTTGTGAACACACACATCATTACAGCCACCCATCAAAACACGGTTTTAATTCCCAAGACAGCTTTGGTTTATGAAAACGAGAACATTCACGTTTTTGTAGTACGGGACAGCGTTGCCCATAAAGTCAAGTTAGACCTTGGGTTTCAGGATTATCAAAACGTGGAATCTTTATCACAAATTGAGCCGGGTGAAAAAATTATTGTTGTTGGCCAGTCCGGTTTGAAAGATCAAACCAGGGTGAACATCGTCCTTGAACGGGAAAGCACAACGCCAGTGGCAAAAAATTCCAGTTACTAACAAAAACGCTAAAGCGTTTTACTCTGGAGAGCAATGCTATGGATCGTGACGGAATTTAGCGATAGCGCGCTTCCGTCGCTCGACCATCACATTGAAGAGCATTTCGTTAGACAGTCTACGACGTTAGATTATTGTGATTAATTTTCGGAGTGAAAGATGAAATCGAATTTAAGCAACAAAGAGCAAAGCATAGGGGCTGGGGGTTGCCTTAGACATTAGTTTCGGTGCGGCGCTGGGTGTGGCGCTCGGTCCAGCGCTGGGTCCGGCATTGGATTCGTGGCAAAAATCCCAGGAAAAAAATAATCATGACAAATGAGAGCAGAGCCTAACAAGGATTTCAAATTCGCCCACTGCGTGGGGTGGGACGCAGGCAGGCCGCGCCCTTATCCCTGCAACGTTCTGTTCTGCTTCGGCAGCTTCGATCTTAATCGAATATTTTTATTACCAAACATTTACTAACTTGAATAATTCATGAACCACAGAGACACAAAGGCACAGAGGTTTGATTATATTGGAGATATTGAACATTTGTCAGCGTAATCAATTTCGATTTCCAAAACTTTGTTTTGAACACACTCTCGTTATAAATCTTTTATTCTCGGGGTCCCTTCGGCACGCTCAGTGCCTCTGTGGTAAAATTTTTATGAATAATGCAGGCTAAACACCATGCAAGAAGAAAGCAAATTCAAAATAAAAGAATCCAAAGAACAAGCCGGGAATTTTTTCCAATTTACCACCACCAGGCCGGTTGCGATTCTCATGGTGGTCATTGGAGTCGTGGTGTTTGGCTGGATCTCTTACAAACAGCTGCCGGTCAACCTGATGCCGGATATTTCCTACCCCTCGTTGACCGTTCGAACCGAATACACCGGCACGGCGCCGGAGGAAATCGAAACCACCATATCACGGCCGGTTGAACAGGCGCTGGGCGTGGTCAACAATTTGGTGAGCATCAGCTCCATTTCCAAAGCCGGGCAATCCGACGTCAAACTCGAGTTCACCTGGGACACGGACATGAACCAGGCCACCGCCGATGTTCGGGAGAAATTAGACCAGGTTTTATTGCCCAAAGAAGCAAAACGACCGCTCATTCTACGCTTCGATCCGTCCCTGGCTCCGATCTTACGGCTCGGGTTGTATGGTGACGCTTCGCTGATTTATCTGCGCTATCTTGGCGATGAAGAAATTAAGCGCATCCTTGAAACCGTAGAAGGGGTCGCTGCGGTCAAAGTCAAAGGAGGGCTTGAGGAAGAAATCCGGGTTGAGCCCAACGAGCAACAGTTAACCCTTATCGGAATCGACATCCAGCAAATCAAAAACCGACTTGCCCAAGAAAACGTTAACCTTGCCGGCGGAAACTTAAAAGAAGGACAAACCGAGTACCTGGTCAGGATCCTGAATGAGTTTAAATCTGTGGATGAAATCGGCAGAGTTGTCATTGGCAATTGGAATGGCAAAGAAATTAAAATCATGGACGTCGCGCAGGTGAAGCGAACCTTCAAGGATCGCGAAATCATTACCCGCTTAAATGGCAAAGAGAGCGTCGAAATTGAAGTTTTTAAGGAAGCAGACGCCAACATCGTAACCGTGGCCCAGCGGGTAAAAGATCGGGTGTTTGGCAGCCTGAAACAGCAGGCGTTTGTAAAAAAACAAGCTGAAGCAAAAAAGAAAAAACCTGAAACAAAAAAGAAAAAGATTGCCGACGCCGACAAAAAGAAAAAAGAGGTAAAGAAAACAGGCGGGGGCAGACATGGCGGCGGGTCAGATCGAAACCGGCAAGCCTTGCTCGCAAAGGAAATGACCAACTTCATAAATCATGATTTACCCGAAAACATCGAACTCGATCTGCTTTCAGACCAGTCGGTTTTCATTCAAAATTCCGTTGATGAAGTCAAAAATACAGCGAAATGGGGCGGGTTACTTGCTGTTATTGTGCTTTTTATTTTCCTGAAAAACTGGAACTCAACCTTAATTGTCGCCATCGCTATTCCCATTTCGATCGTCGCGACATTTGCCCCGATGAAAATTTTCGGCGTCTCTTTAAACATCATGTCCCTGGGCGGCCTGGCCCTCGGCATCGGCATGCTCGTGGACAATTCCATCGTTGTTTTGGAAAGCATAGCGCGCTGCCGCCAGGAGGGTGACGACCTCGTCCAGGCCACCGTGCGTGGCGTGAGCGAAGTCGGTGGTGCAGTCTTTGCTTCAACAATGACGACAGTGGCAGTGTTTTTCCCAATCGTATTTGTTGAAGGAGTTGCGGGGCAAATTTTTGGCAACATGGCGCTAACGGTTGTTTTCTCCCTTTTTGCATCTTTCGGGGTTGCGTTGTTTCTCATCCCAATGCTCTCTTCAAGGGAAAGTTCAAAATTTGTGCAGGGCATCCAATCAGATCAAATGTTTAAAAACCATATTTTTCATTTTTCCATACAGGCATCAGTGGATTCACTTTTATCTGCAGAAAATCAGCAAGGCTTTTTTTCAAAGCTGCTCTCGGGTTTGGTAATTCTTTTAAAGACCGGCGGGTTGGTTTTGTGGAAAACACTCAAGGCCTTTGGCGGACTGCTTATCGCCGTATTAAAACAATTCAGCATAATTTTGTTCGTTAGTATCACACCGTTTTGGGGGCTGACAAAATTTTTCATTAACATCATTAAAAGGGGAACAATTCAATTCCAGCTAATCGAATCGATCGCTAAGTTTTCAAATAACCCGGACTTTTGGCTTATAAAATACGTCCAAGAAATCTGGCCCACTTTTTTAATCAACAAATCGGCCCCTGCCTTATTTGAGGACATGCGGCACTTGAAAACCCGTTTTAACGAATCCGCCTGGAAAGGTAAAATTGCCAAGATTCTCTTTTTTCCTGTTAGACTGCTATTCGATTTAATGAAATTTTCATTCCAGTTCATCCTTGAATTAATTTTTAGAGTCCTGCACTTTTTCTTTGTTCTCGTTGCGGTGTTTGTTAAGGGTTTTTTTATTGCACTGAAATTAGTCTTTTCGTTTCCGGTAAAGCTGCTCCTAAGTGCATTCAACTGGTCTTATGGAAAATTGGAAGCAGCTTACCCCAGAATTTTGCAAAACGCATTAAACAAGCCGAAACCGGTGTTAGGCGGGGTCGGGGCGCTGTTCCTGTTCAGCGTTTTTATCGTCGGGCCGCGTTTGGGCAGTGAACTCATTCCTGAAGTTAACCAGGGAGAATTTAATGTTGAGATCACTTTGCCGGTGGGAACACCTGTCGAGCAAACCGATAGGAAAATCGCTGAAATCCAGCAGTACCTGCAAAATCAACCAGGAGTTAAAAGAGTCGCTTCGATTTCCGGCACGGATAAAACCGCCAACAGCAGCAGCGAAGAAGGCGAACATACTTCGAAACTAACCGTGACGCTGAACCGACCGGGGGACAAAATAGTGATCAATGAGACCAAGGTTAGTGAAAACCGGTCCGCAGATACGCAATTTTCTTCGGTCACCGGCATGGTTAATTCGGGAGATACAACAGTCAACAACGATATAACAGATCAGAAACCGGCAGAATCGGTTCGTTATAAAAACGCAGTCATCGTAAGTGAAGAAAAACTGGTGGCTTCGATCCGTAAGCAGATGCGGAATTACCCGGGTATCCAGTGGAAAATTTCGCGGCCGGTCTTGTTTAGTTTCAAGACCCCGGTTGAAGTCGAAATCTATGGATACAACCTGCAGAAATTACAGGAAATTTCCAAAAAACTTGAAGAAGATATGCAGTCCATTCCGGGGGTGACGGATATTAAATCGAATATTCAGCGGGGCAATCCGGAAGTTCAAATTGTTTATAACCGTCCGCTATTGGCACAATTCGGCTTGAACATCATCGAGGTCGCTTCGATTGTGCGGAACAAAATGCGCGGCGACGTGGCGACAGAATTCAAAGAGCAGGACCGCAGGATCGATATCTTGGTACGGCTGCGTGAGCAAGATCGGGAAAGTATTGCCAATTTACGAAGACTGATCATCAACCCGGGCGCCGAAAAGCCGATTCCACTGGAAGCAGTTGCTGAAATTAAAGTCCAGGAAGGACCCTCTGAAATAAGACGCGTTGACCAGCAGAGAACTGCAGTGGTGACCGCAAATATAACCGGACGAAGCTTGAGCGAAGTAAGTGAAGATATTTTCGCCATTCTGCAAACCATGGAAATGCCAAACGACTTTACTTATGTTCTCGCCGGGCAAAACAAAGAGATGGAAACATCTCTCAGCAGTCTCAAGCTGGCGCTCGCACTCGCGATCTTTTTGGTGTACATTGTCATGGCTTCGCAGTTCGAATCGATCATTCACCCTTTTATTATTATTTTCACAATCCCTTTAGCGCTCATCGGGGTGATTCTTTTTCTCTTCGTATTTAATATTCCATTGAGTATCGTCGTCTTCCTGGGGATGATTATGCTGGCGGGAATTGTAGTTAATAATGCCATTGTGCTGGTGGATTATATAAACAAACTGCGCGAAAGAGGCATGGAAAAAATGCAGGCGATTATTGAAGGCGGAAAAATTCGCTTGCGTCCAATTATGATGACCACTGCGACCACCGTTCTAGGTCTGCTGCCGATGGCGCTTGGCCTTGGCGATGGCGCTGAAATTAGAACGCCAATGGCAATCACCGTAATTGTCGGTCTCATTACCTCAACCGTTTTGACTTTGGTTATTATCCCGACCGTCTATAGTCTGGTGGATAGGAAAAAGTGACGTGAAAATGTAAGACGCTAGAAGCGGGAAGTAAGACGAACCTGTATGTGAGATCTGAGTCATAAAAAACTAAGGGTTTTGGAAATGAGCGTAGGATTCGTAACTCAGGTTTATGATTTAACCAACAAATTCCCAAAAGAGGAATTGTACATCCTTGCAAGTCAAATAAGGAGAGCTGCGATTTCAGTTCCTTCGAATCTTGCGGAAGGTTCGGCCCGGCGCTCCCCACTTGAGAAGAAGATATTTTTTTAAAATTGCTCGCTCTTCACTCGTAGAAATTGACACACAACTTGAAATTGCGAACAGATTAAACTTTTGTGCAGAGGAGGCACTGATTCTTTTGGGTGAAAACTTGAATCACATTTTCGCATCATTATCAAAATTAATTCAGAAAACCGGAGAAAAAAATAGCGTCTTATGTCTTGCACTTGCGTTTATCAATAAGTAAATACCATTTGACTTTTTTCACGTCTCACTTTTGACGTAACCAAAAAAAAGGCCCAATCATGATAAGATCAAAAGAAAGCCTCCTGCCAAAATTCTCGATAAACAGACCTGTCACCGTTCTCATGACCTTGTTGGCTTTATTAGTGGTTGGGTACATCTCATTTACCCAGATTTCGGTTGACTTAATGCCGAAAGGATTTGAGGTGCCGTTCCTGGGTGTTTGGGCGCCGTACCCGAATTCAAATCCCAAGGAGGTAGAGGAGCAAGTTGCAAAACCGATTGAGGAGCAAATTCAAACCATCAGCGGGGTCAGGCGGGTAACCTCAAACAGCAGCAGCAACGGGTGCTGGATATTCATCCAATTCGCACAGGGCACGGACATGGATCTGGCCTACGCGCAATTGCGGGACCGGATGGACAGAGTCAAGGCCGAGCTTCCCGAAGATATTGAACGAATCTACCCGCAAAAGTTTAGTAATGATGACGACCCGATTATCTGGGCTGTCCTCGTTGAAAAAGAACCCCAGGAAGATCCTTTCCTTTTAATTGAACAACAAATACAAAAACCCCTTGAAAGAATCGACGGGGTTGCAAAAGTTGAGCTTTATGGAGCGGAAGAAAAATCTATTTTGCTGCATATCAATCAAAACCTGGTTAAAAGCCACAAAATAAATCTTTATGAAGTCATTCAGAAATTGCGCCAGGATAATTTTTCCATATCAAGCGGCTTTGTAAAAGAAGGCGCCCGCAAAATATTTATCCGTTCTTTTGCTAAATTTAAGACACTTGAGGAAATAAAGAATCTTCCAATCCGGGGCAGCAATCTCCGTCTTAAAGACATCGCCGAAGTCAAATACGACGTCCCTGAAACTAGGGAGCGGGTAGCGGTCGAAGGCAAGAACGCCATTTCCATTGGCATCATGAAGGAGTCCGCGGCGAACACGGTTGAGTTAAGTAAAAAAGTGTTCGCAAAATTTGAAAATGAATTTAAAAAAGATCCGAAGCTCAGCGGCTTTGAAATCGAAGTTTTGTTCAACCAGGGGGCATTAATAGAAAGTTCGGTTGACACTTTGCAGCGGACGGCAATGTGGGGTGGGGTCTTCGCATTTTTTGTACTCTATTTTTTCTTAAGACGATTTCGCATGACCATGATTGTCGTTCTGGCCATTCCGCTGTCCATTTTAATTACCTTGACCGTGCTTTATTTCATCGGTTGGTCCCTGAACGTCATCACCATGATGGGACTCATGATCTCAATCGGCATGGTGGTGGATAATTCTATCGTGGTTCTGGAAAGCATTTACAGCAAAAAAGCAGATGGTGAGGAAGGCAGCAAAGCTGCTTTAAAAGGCGCCAGTGAAGTTGCGCTTGCGGTAACGCTGGCGACGTTAACAACGGTGGTCGTTTTTTTACCTTTAATCTTAATGAATGACAATGTGATTTTTAAATTCTTTATGCTGCGTATCGGTCTTCCGGTTATGGTTGCACTTATTGCTTCCTTGTTCGTGGCGATGGTCTTCATTCCCCTGGCTGCAACCAAAATTGTTCGCAAAAGGAAAGTTCAGGAGCCGAAATCCATTTCGGTATCAAATAATTTTTACCAAAAAGGGCTGGCCTGGGCCATTAGCCATCGCATGGCTATGCTTGTCATCCTCGCACTGGCCATGTGGTCAATGCAATTTGCCTCCTCTCATGCAAAGAAAACGGCCGATCAGCAAGGGAACATTAATGATTTCAGGCTCATCTTCGATATGCCAAATAATTATACTCTTGAAAACGCAGCAAGGATTTTTCAAATTGTTGAAGATACCGTTCGCGCTAAAGATAATGTTTACGGCATAAAAACAATTCTTGCGCAGCATAGCAATAGCTGGGGTACTTTGCGGGTGTTTCTAAAGGAGGGAGAAAAAAAGGATTGGTACGAAATTGCCTACGAGAACACATTAAAAGCGCTTGGCATGCTACCTGAAGGGCTGATGACCCGGGATGAAGTCGTTGAAGATGTCAAAAAGCGGCTGCCGAATTTTCCCGGAGTTGAAATTAGAACCAGCTGGCATCAACAAGGGAGCGGCGACGACGCGTCGCTGGCCATCACCCTGTATGGCGACGACACCAACACGCTGGCGGATCTGGCAAAAGAAGTTGAGCGAAGATTGGGCGGAATTGAAGAAATCATCAGTATTGAAACCGACCGCGAAAAGGGTAACGATGAAATCCATCTGGAAATCAACCGCGAACGGGCAAAAAAATACGGAATTTCTCCAACCGAGATATCGGGAACGGTACAATATGCGTTGCGCGGTTTTCCGCTGCCGAAATACCAGACCGAAGAAAAAGAAATCGATGTGCAGATACAACTACGTGAAGAAGACCGCCAGAATTTGTCCCAGTTAAAAAATCTTACTTTTTTTACTGAGTCGGGAAAAGAAATTCCACTCAGCGCCATTGCCAAATTTACCGTCAGAAAAGGTCTCGGAGAAATTAAACGTGAAAACGGCAAAACATTTTTAGCAATCAAGGCCTTTACCACTCAGGACGATATGGGCATGCTTTATCAAAAAGTCGACCGGGTTATGAAAGGATTCGAAATGCCTTACGGCTATACCTGGAGTAAAGGTGAAAATTTCGCGATGCTGAGTGAAAATAACGACAGCATGGGCTTTGCCATGATCTTGTCCATTACATTTGTCTTTCTGCTCATGGGCTTTCTGTTCGAGTCATTTGTTTTACCTCTTTCCGTAATCATTGCAATACCATTCTCATTTCTGGGCGCATACTGGATTATGTACCTGACCGGTACGGCAATAGATCTCATGAGCCAAATCGGGTTTGTCATTTTGGTGGGAATCGTCGTCAATAATGCGATCGTTTTAGTTGATTTAATCAACCGGCTGCGTAACGAAGGATACAACCGATATGATGCAATCATGGAGGCGGGTAAACAGCGTTTCCGTCCAATTCTCATGACGGCGTTTACCACCATCGGCGGACTGATTCCCATGGCAGTCGGCAACGCCTCGATGATCGGTCTTCCCTACGCTCCCATGGGCCGGACCATTATCGGCGGACTGCTGACATCCACTTTGCTTTCCCTGATCGCCGTACCCTGGGCCTACACGCTTTTTGATGACATGCGCGAATACTTCAAGAAGCTGACGGCGTTGTATATTTATAAAGCGAAAACCGAGGCCCCCGAGTTGGTTCAAGCAGATTAAGCAGACCTTTAATGTGATTTCGAACCAACATGAAAAATTTGAAAGGACACGATAGGTGTTTTGTAATCTGCCTTATTTGATTATTGGTAGTTCAATTGTCCATCAGATTCCCCCTTCGGTCGGAAGGCATGCTTTGCCAATAAGAAAAGGTCGCCTATTTTCAGGTGGCCTTTTTATTGCTCTGACCTAGCCGAAGTGGCCACACTTCGGTCTGCCAGAACTCTGGCGAGTTCTGCTACTTTGTTTACATCTTACGTCTGAGAACTTCCGTTTTGCCGTCTCACTTCTTACCTCCGGCGTCTCGCATTATGAATGCTTGATTATCCCAAAATAGTTAGCTACATTTACACAAAATTCCATACCCCTAAGTAGTACAAAACCAATGAACTTCTGCAGCAACTGCGGTCAAAAAATCAGTTTCGGCAAAGTACCGGACGATGAAAAGGAAAGATTCTATTGCGAAAATTGCAATATCATTCACTACCAGAATCCTAAAATTATCGTTGGCACCCTTCCCCGCTGGGAGGACAAAATCCTGCTTTGCAAACGAGCCATCGAGCCGCGAAAAAATTTGTGGACTTTGCCGGCGGGCTTTCTGGAAAACAATGAACGAATTGAAGACGGCGCTATTCGTGAAACAACAGAAGAGGCAAATGCAGAAATTAAAATCGTTCGGCTGTTCTCGGTTTACAGCCTGCCGCATGTCAGTCAAATTTACTGCATTTTTTTAGCGGACCTGGTCAATCTGAACTTTCATCCCGGCGATGAGAGTTTGGAAGTCGAGCTGTTTAAAAAAGAAGAAATTCCGTGGCAGAAAATTGCTTTTAACTCGATTCGATTCACACTTGATAAATTTGTCAATGCCACAGATTTAACAGACCATGAAGTGCATTTGGGGACATGGAATAAAAAGTAACCCGGACGACCTGTCAGGAAATGATATGCAAACACCACAACTACCCGTCCAAAAAACTGGCCAAAAAGGCGATTGTGGTTTTGGACAAATTGTGATACAATTAAATTTTGTTTGGACGTTGGTTTGCCAGTCTTTTTTGCTGGGCTGTTTGTGAGGAACCTTGTAGTTTGTGGACAAAACAGCTTTGCCAAGCGACAGCTATTCCTTTTGAATTTGTACATTTTGGTCTTATTTGCGCATTTTAAAAGGCCTTTGAAATGCAGGCCGAAGGCCGGGCAGATAACATTTATGCCTGGTTCACTGTCTAATACTAGGTAGCCCAACATTCATACGAGTATATAGAAACTAATGAGCTTGACAAACCCATTCCCTCACCCCTGTTTAATACTAAAACAGAATCCTAACCACAACCCATGGTGAGACAGGCTGATGTCAATTTCAGTCTGTTTATTATCCAATAATAGAAAAGGCGGTTGCGGCCTGCTTGCTTTAGAAGGACGAATAATTTGCAGGCGCGATGGCGTAATTTCTAGTTCTTGTGCTACGACTTTTTTGCAGTGAAATCGTACCAGAGCCGATTCCGCATGATGGATTGAAACAAGTTCTTCTTTGGTAAAATGTTCCGCCCACCTGTTTGTATTTTGCCAATCCTTTAACTCAGAATGCGTTACCGGGTGCACCTTTTCGCACAATAAATAGTCTGGCAGCTCACCGTTCTTTGCATACGCGCCAACGGCATGAATGTAATTTATATCAGTAGTTAATTCAATTTGAAATTTCTGCGCATCATAAACAACTTCAAATTTGGCCTTTGATTTCGAAATTTGTTCATGGAAAGTAGTTTTGAACTTTTTGTGTAAAAAGACCGGGGGGCCGGTTATTTTTGAAATGATCTTGTAGGCGGTTTCTTTGGCGGCCCAGAACCTCCAGAGGGTTAAGTCAGGATTTTCTGAGACCGAAATAGCGAATTTTTCTTCACGGCAGAAAACTCTTTCAACAAAGCGGGCACTATGAGATTTGCCCGTGACGCCGGCTTCGTTTAAATCAACAATATCATTGCCGAGCAGTAGCAAAATATGCCTGTTCCATAAGTACAAGCTTGTTTATTATTTGGCTGGCGACATCCCTTGTAGCACGTAAGCCAGAGTGCCTGCTCTGGGGTTTTATGAGTTCCATATTGAGATAGAAACGTGCACCTCGGGGCGGAATGTTGCTGTATTTCTCTTGATTATGGCCACGTAAATAGACACACAGGACATTGCAGTCTTTGACCCTATTTACTAATCTACCCACGCCGTAAGTGAAACGGTCCAAATCAATTCTACCGGTTCTACTTCTACCCCCTTCGGGAAAGACAGTTATGGTATGGCCTTTTTTTAGAAGGTAGATGACTTTATCGAGAGACTTTTTGACGACACTTCTGCTACCCCCTCGATCAATTGGAACACAACTACCGAGATAACATAAAATTCGTAAAATAAAATTTTGATAGAAGTTAGCCCGCTCCGGTAAATTCCATGAAAAAATTTTATAAGAACGCATATAGGAAAATATTGAAGCAAAACTCCAGTTTAAAATAACCGAATCGATCTTTGTAAGATGATTTGAACAAACAATTATTGGACCTTCCACGCTCCGCTTAAGTTGTTTGTACTGCTTGCGAATTTCACATAATTGCTGAACTTTATATCTGCCAACGAAACGCAGGAGTGCAATTAAAAACGTACCCCAAAACGGGAAAGTGATCCAGCCCAGAAGGTACTGAATTTTCAAAGCGAATTTTTCTTTTAACTTCAAGTCCATAACATAAACTCTCAATTTATATTTTAGCCATGATCAAATTTACACCATCACCAACAGTTGCTACGCTGTCCGCATCATCATCGTCAACTTCAATGTCAAATACATCTTCAAAATCAAGTACAATATCTACCAGTCTGGCAGAATTTATTTTTAAATCATCCAAAATTGACGTCTCCATTGAAATGTTTTCCATTTTTATTTCAGTCTTACTATATTTGCCCAAAATATCGACAATTTTTTTAAAGACTTCATCTTTAGTCATTTTCTAAACCTCCTTAATGATATTTAAATATCTTTTTTGTTTTTTTGTTGTTTACGCCTGCCATTTTTTGTATAAGACACAGGCATTAACATCGCCAAAGCCAAAACTGGCCTTTGCCTGGATTTTTAGTTCCGGCGTTTCTCTGGTTTTCTGGACGATGCTGTTGCTATATGGCAATAATTCTGCATGTAAATCTTCACAATTAACAGACCCATGAACAAAACCTTTGTACACCTGAAGTACACAGGCTATGGATTCCAAACCACCTGCCGCGCCCAGGCTATGGCCAATCAGCGATTTGGTAGCATTTATAAGTGGGAAATCCTGTTCAGTTCTGCCCAATGCTTTTGCCCAGTTGTTAATTTCATACGGATCGGCAAATGTTGCTGTTAAATGCCCGTTGATAGCGTCTACCTGGCTGCCTTCGATCCCGGCGTCTGTCAGCGCATTCTGCACACATCGCTGAACACCGACTGGATTTGGAGCGGTCATACTGCCGCCCATTCTGTGGCCGCCACAATTGATAGCTCCTCCCATAATTTCAGCATAAATTCTTGCGCCGCGTTCCAAGGCGCTGTCCAAACTCTCAATCATTAAGATTCCGGCACCGGCGCCTGGAATAAACCCGGCGGCACTTGCGCTCATGGGACGGGAGGCTTTAACCGGTTCATCATTGCGTGTCCGGTTTAAGACCCGCATAGCATCAAACCCCGACCAGATATAGGGTGAAGCGCCTTCGGCGCCACCTGCTAACATGCGCTCAGCCAGGCCATGCCGGATTCTGTACATCGCATCGAGAATGGCCTCCGTACCGGTACTGCAGGCACAGCTATTGGAAGTAACTTGATTCCCCAATCCCAGCAACCCGCTTACTTTTGCAGAGACGCCGCTTGCCATCACTTGTTCAACGGCGGTGCTGCCAAGGCGTCTAGTTTTACCGGCATTCGTTAAGGGGACAATCTTCTCACCGATAGTATCCATCCCCCCTATTCCGGTGCCGATGATGGCGCCGGTATCCCAATCCACCTGCTCTGAATCATCTTCAGGCACCTCGAAACCAGCGTCTTTCCAGGCGTCGATTGCTGAAATTGAGGCATACTTAATGCTCGAATTCATTGCCAGCAGTTGTTCCCCGGTGAAATAACGTGAACAAATATCATCAACCCCTTGAGGAACTCCTGCTACCTGGCAGCCAAATTTTAATTCTTCAAGCTCAGGAATAAACCTGATACCGGATTCACCGTTTTTTAATGCTGTTTCAAACGCTTCAATACCGTGACCGTTCGGCGCGATAACTCCAAGACCTGTGACGACAACTCTTTTTCTCATACTTGTCTGACTCCCATTCCCGCGATCGTGCCACTGCAAACGACCTCGCCACTTTGCAAAGTAATTTCAGCTTCAACCTTGAGTTTTAAACGGCGAAAATATATCTGCTTTGCGCGAATGATAACTTTATCCCCCGGTCGTACCAGACCGGTGAACTCAACTTCAGCCTCGGTGAAGACAGTGAGGATTTCTTGAATTTCGTTGAGCGGCATTCGTTTTGAAGCCAAGTAAATTCCATAGGCCACGACTCCGGTTTGTGCCATTGTTTCAAGTAGGATCACTCCGGGTGTGATGGGATTGCCCGGGAAATGGCCAGCGTAAAATGTCTCGTCCGGTTTAAACTTATACGACGAGACAATGCCGTCGTCATTTAATTCAATAATATCGTCAATGAACCGGAATGGTGGCCGCTGTGGCACTAATTCCAGTATATCTTCTTTGGTAAAAGTATTCAAGCTATTGATTTATCAGCGAAACTGAGTCGTTTAATTGAAGATTAAGAAGATACACATTCTAGTAAAAATATCAAATAAATTTTATAATTAAAATAGACCCTAAGATTCTCTTGTCATGATTCCGCCTAAAGAATTTTTTGATTTATTTGGATAATCTTTATAAGCGATCCCCGTAAAAATACCGACTTTTGCATCTTTAATGGAATAAATATGTTCATCATCTACAAAAACATTGCCGCTACCGATGACAAGCGACGTGTGCCCCCCCTGCAGAACGGTGTATCTTCTAACATTAATTTCAAAGCGAACCAATGAATTATGCGGCCGGATCTGACCGTCAAAATTGACTTCCTTGCACCCCAGGGCGCGGCCATTACCTTCGCTGCCACAACAGACACAATAAAACCCCAGCAATTGCCAAACCGCATCCACTCCCAGGCAACCAGGTTGTACCGGATCGCCGTTGAAGTGACACTGAAAAAACCACTCATCGAGATGAACATCTTTTTCCGCGATCATGCTACCTTTGTTCCCACGTTTCTCGATTTTAAGCACGCGGTCAACCATCAAGAAAGGCGGGGCCGGCAACCTGGAGAATTCTGCCGGAGGGTCTTCAACCAATTGGCCATAAGCAAATGCGATGAGCTCTTCTTTTGCAAAATGAGTTCTTTCAAGAAATTCCTGATATTTCATATTTAAAGATATGCCTTATAAAAAAAATCAGCTATTGGCTTTTAACTTGCTGATAAGTATCTATACAGCAGCATGGCAAATCTGACCTCTTAAGTCATATTTTTTCCTTCAACAGGAAGAAATTATACCAGCCGGTAAACTTGTTTACGATCGCAATCCCGCCTTCCCAAATATTCAGGCTCCTAAAATCTCTCAGGGTGTGCGATCATTTTATGAGCAATAGCCAAGAGCTAACAGCCAGGTGCCAATAGCTGTTTTTTGGCAAAACCTCAAGCATCAGATAGAAATTCAATCATCATGCTTGCCCAGGTCAATCCGGCGCCAACAACGATCAGGGCAAGCCTGTCTCCTTCTTTAAATTTATGCCAGTTTTGACTCAAGACGATTGGCGCACCTGCCGCTCCGGTATTGCCAAATTCATCCACATTAAAAAAATGTTTGTCTTGAGAAATTTCACATCTGTTGCATACGGATTCCAACATACGCAAATTTGCCTGGTGCCCAATAAAATGGAGGCGTGCTTCCCGATACATTTCAGCAATCTCCCGATAGCACTTCACTGTGCGTTTTATAGCAAATGTCTGAACAGTTGCACCATCCTGTTTAAAATAACTCATCCTGCGAATGGTCACTTTGTCCCAACCTTTCGGACTTGAAGTCATGCTGTGAAAATTGACTTGAGCTCTTGCAGGCACTCTTGATGAAACCACGGCAGCACTCGTCCCATCTCCCCACAAAACAGCTGAATTGCGATCAGTGTAATCGATGGAGCGTGTATTATTTTCCGGAGAAATCAATAAAATAAATTCCGGTATTGCTTCCGGATTCATCATGGAAAGAAAATGTATTTGAGAACCGAAACTCGAACATGCAGAATTCAGATCAAAAGCATTAGCTTCGATACCCAATTCTGCGGCGATCGTACAAGCTTCGGCCGGCGTAAGCGTTTCCGGAGAGCATCCACCGGCGATAACCAGGCCAATCTGTTTTTTTTCGAGGCCGGCATTTTTAAGAGCCATTTCACCCGCCAACTTTCCAGTAATTGCATTGCTGTAATCCGACGCTTCAGACGCTGCGCGTGGATCGCGATTTTGTGTTTCTTTTATATAATCAAGCGACAACACCGTGCGTCGGATGCGAATGCCGACCCGCTCCATGATCCATTCATTACTCGTTCCGATATCCAACTCTTCTAAAAATGTATTATCTATCACATTGTCCGGGTGGAAATGTCCGAGACCATGTATGTAAAGCATAATTGTTGTCCTTATTGCAACTGCCCTGGAAAATTCACCGCCAGTGCGCCCAGAGCTCAATTTTTAAAAATTAAGTGAGTATGAATTTACGCTTGGCTCAAAACCAGCTTTTTTATTCACAGCAGGTCTTCGCTTCTATTTCACGGTGCGCCTATGGAGCAGTGGCAAATTTATGAATTGTTCAGACTAATAACAAGGATTAAAGTTTCAAAACCAAAGGTTCTAAATTAAAAATTCACCCACTAATATGTTCTCCACCGTCTACCCTAATGATATTACCGTTGGCCCAGGCTGCTTCGTCCAGGCACATCAAGTAAATAAAATTTGCGACATCTTCGGGCATCGTCATCCGCTTATAAGGATTGCACAGTTTCGCGGTGGCTTTCAGGTGACTGTTTCCGGGGATTAAACGCAAAGCAGGTGTGTCTGTCACGCCAGCTTGAATGATATTGGCGCGTATACCATAAGGCGCATACTCAACTGCAATAGAACGAGCAATCGACTCCAGCACAACCTTGGCGGCGGAAACAGCAGCGTATCCTTTCCAGGCAACTTCATTGCCTTCGCTGGTCATTCCCAGTACTCGCGCATCCGCAGCAAACATCCTGCGCTTAAAAACTTCATGAACCCAGGTTACTAAACTGCTACCCATGCTGTAAATAGTCAGCGCAAAGTCCTCATCCTGTAGCAGTTCGTCGTTATTGTACTTTGCGGGTGAAGCCACACCAAGCAGATTTTCTTCGCCCTGGTCAAATAGTTTATCAAAGGTTGATTGCAGGGAATCTTTCGAGATGCCCAGCTCTTGACTCAGTTTATTCAAGAGCCGTTCATGGTTTGCGTGTGTTTCAGGGTCTTCCTGGGAAAGTAGTTTCAGATTTCCATAGGCAATTGAGTGTAAAAGCATCCGAACCCGGCCATCGGCGCCCATGCCAGCTTGCAACCCATCCAAAGTTTCCTGAACGCCTTCCGGAGAAAGCGCATTGACATTGTATGTCAAAACTTGTACACCCGTATCTCTAATTTCCTGGTATTCCATCTCGAGGCGCTTCATCGCACCTCTGCGATCGCGGTGTACAATACAAATGTTCATACCATGCCGGCTTAACTTTTTAGCTGTTGCCAATCCGAATCCACTTGAACCACCCAAAATGAGCGCCCAATAGTCGGAGTTAAATCTCATCAACTTTTTTATCCCTATTTCAAATAAAATTAGATTTGAACGGTAAACAACTGAATAGTATGAAATTACTACATCAAAGGCAAACAATTTAGGATAGTAGGTTTGAATCTATTATCCTAAATCAATTTTTCGGGATTGAAAAACCTAAAACCTCATTGAAGACATCGGATATCCACCGGTGAACGAAACGTCATCGTGCACGGTCTTCATTCCTCCTTGGATATTTTTCCTTGTATTTTACCTCCTTTTTAATTTATTTATCATCTAACAATTTGAACACTTAAATCGAGTATTTTATGTTAGACCTTAAGTTCATACGTGCAAATCTAGACTTAGTCAAAGAAGGCGTAAAAAACAAGCGCGAAAAAGTTGATTTGGATCGCCTGATTTCTCTCGACTCAAAACGTCGTAAGATTTTGCAGGAAGTCGAGCAACTCAAGAATCAGCGCAATACAAGTTCGCAGCTCATCGCCAAACAGAAGAAAGAAGGCAAATCCGCTGATGCTGAAATTGCTGAAATGAAAAAAATAGGTGATAGAATCAAAGAGATGGATACCGAACTTCGAACTTTTGAAAGTGAAATTAAAGAAATTCAAAGCTGGGTCCCGAATCTTCCGCACTCTTCTGTGCCAATCGGTCAAAGCGAGGAAGATAACATTGAAATTAAAAAATGGGGGCCATTGCCGGAACTTAACTTTAAACCAAAACCTCACTGGGAAATAGCGGAGGACCTGGGCATTATCGATTTTGCCCGTGGCTCAAAAATTTCCGGCTCGTTTTTTGTCAGTTACCGGGGGTTGGGAGCAAAATTGGAGCGGGCGCTCATCAATTATATGATAGATTTTCACGTCGAAAAGCACGGGTACCTGGAAGTCCTTCCGCCCTTTCTGGTTAATCGGGCAAGCATGTTTGCAACCGGCCAAATTCCTAAACTCGAAGACGATATGTACCATACCCAGGTTGACGATCTGTTTCTAATTCCCACAGCCGAGGTGCCGGTGACAAACTTCCACCGTGATGAGATGTTAAAAGAAAAGGAGCTGCCCATTAAATATACGGCTTACACCCCTTGCTTCCGCCGGGAAGCGGGATCGTACGGCAAGGATACCCGGGGCCTGTTTCGAATTCACCAATTTGACAAAGTAGAAATGGTGAAGTTTGTCAAGCCGGAAACCTCATACGATGAACTGGAGTCTTTACTTTCAAACGCTGAAGATGTTTTGCAAGCACTGAATTTACCTTATCGAGTTATCGAACTCTGCACAGCCGATTTAAATTTTGGCGCATCAAAATGCTACGACATCGAGGTCTGGGCCGAAAGCGCGGGGAAATATTTGGAAGTTTCATCGTGCAGCAATTATGAAGCATTTCAGGGGCGCCGCGGCAACATTCGATTTCGCAATGAGTCCACCGGAAAAACGGAGTTTATTCACACGCTTAATGGCTCAGGGTTAGCTTTGCCAAGAACAGTGATCGCTATCTTAGAGAATTATCAAACTGGTGACGGGACGGTCGTTGTTCCGGAAGTTTTGCGGGATTATATTGGAACTGATGTTATAAAATAAAATCATGACAGAAAAAGAATTTATAAACAACCCCGCCAACGGCAGGAAGATATGATTCAGAAACTCATTGATCGCTTGATGAAAACGAAATCAGTTACTGTGTGATTGGCGGTTTAGCTGTAAACGCCTACGTTGAGCCAGTCGTTAGTTTGGATCTATATATCGTAGTTGCGACAAATTCAATCGACGAATTGCTTCAAGTGGCTGAGAAAAGTTTTACTACTATACTAAAAAAAATTAAAAACAGTTTAAACCTAAAGAGTCCAGAATCTGACTTACGAATACAAGTACAAACGGATCCTTTTATCAAGCGTTTATTATCAAAGCAATTATAAAGAACGTCATGGGTTACGATATGAAAGTGGCCGCAATTGAAGATATTCTACCAGGTAAATTTGGGCATATTCTGACCAGAAAAGACGAAAGAGTCAACGTCAAAATAGATTTGGCAGATATTTTTCTTTTGGTTGAGCCGTATCCTGATTTGCATGACTTACTTCCCGATTCAATTAAATCAATAGAAATGTAAAAAAGTTTATTTCGACCAACGACAGGAACAATACTTTAAATGAACTCAACATCTGAAGACAATCTCCGCCAAACGATCGTTGAAATCGGGCAACGCATGTACCAGCGAGGTTATGTCGCCGCCAACGATGGCAACATAAGCGTTCGATTAGACGAAGAACGCATTCTCACTACTCCCACCGGCACCTCAAAAGGTTTCATGAATGCTGCAGAGATGGTAGTTGTCGACTTGAACGGGCAGCCGATTTCAGACGGCAGACCCTCAACCGAGCTGCCGATGCATCTGTTTATTTACCAGGAACGTTCGGATGTTCAGGCAGTTGTCCACGCTCACCCGACCTATGCGACCGGTTTTGCAACTGCAGGACTCGCCCTGGACAAGTGCGTTTTAGCGGAAGTTATTGTGACCATCGGCTCGATTCCTTTGGCGGAATATGGCACGCCCTCAACTGCGGAGCTGCCGGAAACGCTTCGGCCTTACATTCACTCCTGCGAAGCTTTTTTAATGGCAAATCACGGCGTTGTCACCGTTGGCAAAGATTTAATGGACGCGTACTTCAAATTAGAAAGAGTGGAACACTATGCTCAGATCGTGTTTATTTCCAGAGCACTTGGTGGAGAAAATGTTCTCCCCAAAAAGGCAGTTGAGAAGCTTTTCGATTTAAGAGAAGTTTACGGGGCGGAATCATTAAATCCCGGATGCTACGCTTGTCACGACGATTGTATTGGGGAGTCCTGTTTAAATCATGACGTAAAATACGAACCCGCCGGTCCCGATTATTTTGGTGAAGTTGTTGAGAAAGTTCTGGCTGCGGTGCGATGATTTTTTTAGAACACAGAGAACACGAGAAGCACAAAGTTTCACAGAGATTTTAATTTTAGGTTATAAGAAGTTTTTTAAAAAAAGTTTATCTCTGTGCTCCTTGTGGAAACTCAGTATTCTCTGTGACCAGAATACTAAACTGGAGGAAGAATATGGAAACGGTCGGTTGGTGGTCAATTCTGCCGCCTGTCATTGCGATTATCTCAGCCATTTGGACCAAGCAGGTTTTCATATCGCTGTTTTTTGGAATCTGGCTTGGGTGGACGATTCTATCCAGCGGAAATCCAATTACAGGCCTTGCTGAGGCGTTGGAGTGTTGTATTCGGGTGTTTGAGGACGGGGGCAACACCAAGGTTATCGCCTTTAGTGCGATGGTTGGCGTGCTCATTGCATATACTCAGCGGTCAGGCGGGGTTGATGGCTTCATTCAAGCCATCTCCTCCAGAGGACTGGTAAAAACTCGGAAGAGCGCCGGTCTTTTAGCCTACCTCATCGGCTTTGTCATTTTTGTCGAATCCAGCATTACATGTCTAATTACCGGTGCCGTCTCCCGGCCAATTTTTGACAAACTCAAAATTTCCAGAGAAAAACTTGCCTATATTTGCGATTCCACTTCGGCACCTATCTGCATTCTTATTCCGCTAAATGGCTGGGGCGCGTATATTATAGGCCTGCTGGCGGCGCAAAACATCGAGGCGCCTTTTACGGTTTTAATCAAGTCGCTGCCGTTTAATTTATATGCAATCCTTGCTCTGCTTACTCTACTTGTGGTGATTTTATCCGGAAGAGATATTGGACCGATGCGAAAGGCCGAAAGAAGAGCGCAGGACGAAGGAAAGGTACTACGCGACGGCGCCGAACCGGTCGTTTCCACAGAAGTCATTGCGATTCCGGCAAAAGAAGGCGTGCAGCCCAGGGCGATGAATATGATCATCCCGATGGCGGTCATGGTTCTAATGATGCCTCTGGGCCTCTTGATTACCGGCAACGGTAATATCATGCAAGGCTCCGGCTCTACGGCAGTATTCTGGTCTGTAACAGCAGCAATCGTTGTTGCCGCGATTCTGTATAAAGCTCAAGGTATCTTCAATCTTCGTGAGCTTGCGGATCTATTTTTTAAGGGCATTGGCGGGCTCATGCCGTTGGCACTTCTTATGATGCTCGCATTCGCTATTGGCACGACCTGTAAAGAATTAGGCACAGGACCTTTCGTAGCGAATTCTGCAAAATCTTTCCTAAGCCCCAGTTTAGTACCGGTCGTACTATTTCTGGTTTCCGGCTTCATCGCTTTTTCAACCGGAACTTCGTGGGGAACTTTTGCGATTATGATCCCGATTGGAATCCCTATGATAGATCTAATGGGGGCGAATCTTTATGTGACAGTCGGAGCGATTTTAAGCGGCGGGATTTTTGGCGATCACTGTTCGCCGATTTCTGACACGACGATCATTTCTTCTATGGCTTCGGCGTCCGATCATATCGATCATGTCAGAACACAACTACCCTACGCTTTGATCGCCGCGGGTGGGGCCTTGATAATATATCTGATAATTGGGCTACTTTGAAGCTTTGCCAATAGATTTTCCGCCAACTGCAGCTTCCCCAATATTTAACAAATGATCTTTCATCCTGCGGTAGGCGTTGGCAATATCCATGTAAGTGGTACTGATCAGCGGCGGAACCGATTCCTTTGACAATCTTTTTAAATGGCGGTCCCTCAACTTCCTGATTTTGGCTGTGATCGCACGGCTGCTCTTACGAATCCCCGATAGAAATGTACCTTGGACTTTACGGTTCAGGCCGCCACGCACTTTATCGCGATAGTCAGCGACTGATTGATGCAAATCCTTTAATTCCTTTTGCTGTTCATCCGACAACTGAATGTCTGAGTCTCGCAATCTTAAATAAAGCTTTAACACATTTGTAATGTAATCGCTAACGGACTCATATTCGTCTGCTAGTCTCAGGTGAGATCTGGCCTCTTGAGCTAACTCATGGCTGATCGGCTGTGAAAGAAGATCTGTAAGAAAAGTTGTAATTTCAATTTGAACCTGGTCTAGCATTTCTTCGCGTTCAAAGACGTCCTCTTTAAGTTTTTCACTGTTCTTGCTATCTTGATTATCTGCGATTACCCCAAGCAAATTATCCATCATCAATTTCACACTCTTATCCATTCGTAAAATTTCAAAGCGTGATTGCTCGACGGCAGCTAAGGGTGAACTTCCAATCTTGAAATCGAGGTGAGTCAAAAATATTTTCTTTGTTTCTGGTTTATCTTTAACCAATTTCTCTAACAGCCTTGTAAAAAATGGTGTAAACGGAAGAAAAAGGAGAACATTTGTAATATTAAAGCCGCTATGTACCAAAGCAATGGCACTTGTCATGTATGGAAAAGTTCCTGCTGCTGTCTGCATATTTGGATCCCCGGGGAGAATAAATTTTAATAAGAATGGAATATAAAGGGGATGGAAAATTGCAGTAATCCACGCCACCCCTAGTACATTGAAGATGATATGAAAATAGGCAGTTCGTTTAGCGTTGGGATCCTCAGCTCCCAAAGAAGCCAAATAAGCTGTTATTGTAGTACCAATATTTTCTCCAAGTACCAAAGCGGCCGCCGTGTGAAAGTCAATGACACCGGTATTAGCCAGCGCAATGGTGATCCCCAGCGTTGCTGAAGAAGACTGCACGATAATTGTAAGCAAGCAGCCTACCAAAGCTGCTTTGATTACACCGAAATAATTGGTTGCCTTGAAAGCGAGAAACAGTGCTTCAAACTCACGATGATCTCTAAGCGGTTTAAAGCCGTCTTTCATCAGTTCGAGTCCGAAAAAAATCATTCCGATTCCAAGTATCGCCAGAGCCAAATAGCGGGCTTTTTCTTTTTTCAGGAAAAGCCAGCCAAAAGCAGCGACCCCAAGAATAGGGAGGCCATATTTGCCAATTTTTAATGCTAAAATCCAGCCCGTAATAGTTGTACCAATATTAGCGCCCATAATGACCCCAATAGCTCCGCTTAGCGACATTAATTCACTGTTGACGAAGCCAATCACCATTACTGAAGTCACAGAACTCGATTGAACAAGGGTGGTCACAAACAGCCCAATTCCCACAGCAAGAAATCTATTTCCGGTTACCGCGTTGATCATTTTTCGTATTCTTGGACCGGCAATGACTTGCAGGCCTTCTTGCATATATTTCATTCCCAGCAAAAATATTCCTAACCCGCCGACCAAGCCAAAAATCATTTTCAGGATCACTTCACTAGCCATAATCTTTCACCCTCCAGGCTCAAAAAGATTAATAAATTTCGAGAAGCTTGTCAGCATACTAAACTCATTAAAACTCATAGAGACTTTCTTATGACAATTTAATTCGTTGAAACTAATAACCAAGCAAATAAATAGCAACTAAAATATGTTTAAGTGAGTGACATGCAGAACTTTT
>SMVA01036586.1_pt1 | contig 24149 bp, 17 predicted proteins | sample 2456451 | NCBI WGS metagenome assembly SMVA01 (sample SAMN11095933, study PRJNA526329) | marine sediment metagenome | biome: Marine sediment; feature: Surficial sediment; material: Deep marine sediment; isolation source: Hadal surficial sediment | place: Pacific Ocean | collected 2014-05 | depth... | reverse complement strand
CGCATTATCGGACAACGAAGAAATCGTATTCGAGCACGTCCCGAACGCTCGCGTTACGTTTCCGGCCGGTCGCGGGAACCCCGCTTGGCACATCTCGACCGATTCGAACGGGCATCGCCGTAACGCTGAAGCAGGAGATTCGCCCGCCGAAATTCGCGGCGTCTGCATCGGTGACAGCATCGTATTCGGAGCGGGCTTGGATGACCACCAGACGATTCCCGCTCAGCTGAGCAACATCGTGTCGAGGCATCTCGGAAAGACTTTCGAGTGCCTGAACTTCGGCGTGTCGAACTATACGACCGCGCAGGAAGTAGCCTACTTCCGTCACAAACGCGGCCTCCGCTACGACCCCAAGATCGTCGTGCTGGGGATGTACACAAACGACTTCAAGACGAAGCCTGGCGTGGTCACAGCTTTGGGGGGAAGAATCGAACTCATCTCCCCGGATGCGCCGGTTGGACTCGCCGTCACTCTGTCCCGCTTGCGCCTGGGCGCGATGCTCGGCTCTGCGGTTGCGACAATCCGAGATCGCCTGCGAGAGCGCGGCCTTTATCCGCATGCAAACGAGAAGCCGCTGCGACCGGGGCAGATCGCCGCCGTAAACCGCGCACTCGATCAGCTCCGCGCCGATTTGGCGACCCGCAACGTTCCGCTGCTGATCGTGTTGTTTCCGAGGGACTGGCAGCTGAGTGCTCCCGATCAGGTCGCAGCAAGCCCGCGCCAGCAATGGGTCAAGGGCTACTGCGAACGAAACCGAATCGTCTGCCTCGACCTCCTGGATCACTATTTCGGCCAGCCCGGCAATTCCTACTTCAGGAACGAAGACGACTCGCATCCGCACGCGCGCGCTGCGAAGGAGATCGCCGAACTCATCGCCCCGGACGTCGTCCGGATCCTCGGTTCAGCGACGCCCTCACCGCATCACTGAGCGATTGACGATCCGGTCGGATCGAATGCGGATGTCGCTACGCGGGAAGCTCATCCGCGGATTCGACGGGAAGAGATGTCCAGCTCCGCACCGCGGAGATCTCTTCGCCACGGCCGGAGAGAACACGAATCCGCGTCGCGTCTCGGGTCGCTGCTTCGATCGCCGGCCGCGCCCTGCCCGAGATATGAACGTCTACTCGGTCGACGTCATCCACGATCTCGACCTGCCCGTCTCCGCCACCGCCCACGATCCACAGCGTGCACGTCACGCCGCGCTTCGCCGCGAGAACCTCGGCCGCGCGCACAGCCGCCGGCGCATCCGGTACTTCGGGTAGCGACAGCAGCCCTTCCGGCCGTGCTCGTGCGGTTCTCTCACCGGGCGTATTCAGCGAGGCACTCTTCAAGATTGCTTCGTCTACGCGCGTGCGATCGAGCGCCCCCACCTCAGCGATCAATGCGTGAGGGTCGAGCTTATTTGCACTCGCCCACGCGAGGATTTCGTCGATATACATCGAGTGCACCTTCGCGAGGCCCAGTGACCCACTGATCAACTCCTGATGGCGATGACGGAGTAGTGGCGCCGCCTCGCTCTCCGCCAGGCGGATCAGCTCCAATTCGTCCTTGTCGCTCCAGATCCCATACTCCCGTTTACCAAGGGCCACGATGATTTCTGTTGCAGTGTTTCCAGATCCACGCCCGACGCCAAACAAAGTCGAGTCGATCAGCCTTGCCCCACATTCCATCGCAACGAGCGCGTTTGCGATTGCGAGCTTGATGTTGTCGTGACCATGGAATCCGAATGGAACCGAGGTTGCATCCGCAACCGCTTCGAAATATCGGCGCACCTCGTGGGGAAGCATCCCACCGGCGGAATCGACGACATAGTTCATCTGCGTGCCGAATTCTTCGGCCCGGCGACAGCACTGCGCGAACTCATCAGCGGGCAGCGTGTAAGATTTCATGAAGTTCGTGCAGACGAACATGCCGAGCTTTCGCGCGCGGTCGATGAACGGAGCCATCGAATCGATCCGGTCGAGATCCGCACCCACTCGGAGAAAATCCAGCCCCAGGTCGGCCGCTGCAGAAAGGTCGTCGAGTTTCACGATCCCGGGAATCGCAAACATGCCAATCTTGGCTCGACTGACCGCGGCCTTCGCTGCAACGATGTATTCGGCGTCGCTAGCAGCTGCAGGCGCATAGACCTCAGAAGCACCCATGCCGAGGCCGTGCCCAATTTCGATGTAGTTCATGCCGCAGGCCTCGAGCCTCCCGGCAAGCCAACCCGCGTCTCGGGCGGTGAACTGGAAATCGACCACGTAGTTACCATCGCGCAGCGTCGTCTCGAGAATGTCGAGTTCGTTTGAAATCATTGCACCCCCCGACTCTCTCTCAGTTGGGAACTTCGGCAACAGCTCGACACGGACAGCCATCGCCCCCAATCAACCTGAGCGGTAGCGCGATGAGCCTAAACTCCGACGCCTCGATCTGCTCGAGGTTGAGCAGGTTCTCGAGCAACACGAGTCCGGTGCCAAGAAGAATTCCGTGATTCGGTGCATGGATACCCGGCCGTGTCTCCCCGTCACAGTCCACGTTCGGAAAATCCATGCCCAACAGCTTGAGGTCGAATCCAGCGAGGTATTGCGAAGCCTCGCGAGTCAGGAAAGGGCCCTGAGTGAAGTATTCCGCACCTCCCCACTGCTTCCGCGCCCAGCCGGTTTCGAGCACGACGCGGCGATTTCGCTCGAGAAGGTCGCGCGATGCTTCTAATTGAGGCACGTCGATCGGGTTCTGCTTCGTGGCATCATCGAAGCGAATCAGGGCTGCCGTCCCACAGAAGACGTCAATCGCGATCTCGTCGATGCTCGCTCCCCCCTCGATGGCATGGGAGGGCGCATCGAAGTGTGTCGATACGTGAGTGCCGAAACTGACGCGATGCACCAGGCGCTTGTCTTTTTCATGGGTGGCGACCGGAATCATCTCCACCGGGGGAAGATGGGGTGCCGGGTGGCGCACCATTCCGTGCGCAAGCTCGGCCGTCAGATCGATGAATCGCATTGTTTGTCCCTACCTTACTTGTGCGCGCACTCGAGTTGGAGAGGCATCGACTCGAATTGCGACCCATGAACGATATCAGACGCCTCTCGCTGGGACGATATCGGTCCCGGCTCCTTGCATTCGGGTCGAGGGTCAGGGCAGGGGATTATGAATCGCGCGAATCTCGCGCCACTGATCGATCACGAGTGCAGGATCGGGCAGCGCATCGGGTTGTTGCTTGCCCGGCTTGCAGAGGTAACCGACATGAAGATGATCGGCCGCGCAATCAATCCCTAGGACATCGAAACCGCTGCGGGCCAGGTACGCGCGCATGGTTTCGTCCGTGAGGTAGTAGGGGTGATCGATCTTGACCGCGCCTTCCACGGATCCGCCGCGACGGTAGGCGGCCCGAAAGTCGACGATGTCGACGAAGAACAGCCCGTCTTCTGAAAGCAGTTCGCGAATCTTCGAAAGCGACAGCGATACGTCCAGCAGGTGATCCACGGTTTGGCATAGGACGATGAAATCATAGGTGGCCCCACCCGGATCGTAGTCCTCGACGAAGCCAGCCACGGTCTTCAACCCGAGCGCGCGGGCGACCTCGATCTCCAGTGGAGCGGGGTCGATCACTGTAGCGAGGAGATCGAAGCGCTCCTTCATTACGTGCGCAACGACGCCTGTCGATCCGCCGACATCGAGCAGAGTCTTACAGCTGCGCGCGCGGATTTTCGGCTCGATGAAATCGGCGCGCGCTGAGGCATATTCGCGCTGCTCGCCCTGAATCGACTCTGCGTCGATCAGGCGACCGTGATACGCGCTCACCAGCGGGCGGTACACCTCGGTGTAGAATTCAGTATAGGCAGCTGCAGTCATTGCCGGATTGAGAAAAACGAGCCCACACCGAAGACAACCGTCGGCCTTTGCGGGATACCCGTAGCGATCTCTATGGGTGAGGGTGACGAATCGATCGCCTCCACAGAGGTTGCAGTGGAGCGCCCGCGCAGAGGGCTTCGCCGCGTAGTCGTAACGCAGCGCCTCAATTCGCCCCTGTCGTGCTTCCAAACCCGTCTCTACACCCATTCGCGCCTAGGCTACCACCTCGCTCGATAGGCCACCAACTCGAGCAGTCGCGCCAATTCGAACATCTCGCTCGTCTCGCGGTATGCTGCGCATCCGATATCTCGAACAATCCATACGCCACGCTCGCCCCGGGCCTCTCACACAATGAACGTCGCGCACATCGTGCAGGGTTGCCGCCCGCACCCACGCTATCTTTATCGAAGCCCGAGGGGCGAATCCGGATATTGTCCGAGGACCTTGAATGACTGAGTTCGACACCAGCCAGCTCTACCTATCGAAAAGATTGGGCGAGTTGCGAACCGACCCCTGCTGTTTCTTCTGTATTGATGACTATCTGCCGGACGACTTCTACCAGGCTCTGCGAGAGAGCTTCCCCGACGAATCCACCTACGATAGTGACGGTTCGGGGAAGAAGGGATTCCGATCGTCCGTCGAGTCCGATCCGTTCGACAGCTTCTGCGACGAGAACCCCGCGTGGCGGCAGCTCATCGATTTCTTCAGCTCGGCAGAATTTTCTGGGGACGCGAGAAAAGCGCTTGCACCCGCACTGATCGATGCGCGCGGCATCATGGAACGCCGCCCGTGGCTCGACTGCACCCAGCGCGAGGTTCCCAATAATCCGCTTCGCTACATCTTCCAGGAACCGGTGCGAACGACCTTCCAGATCAGTCTGCTCCCGAAGGGCGGAGTCGTCGTCCCGCACACGGACGCTCCTCGCAAGTTGATTAGCTTGCTGCTCTACTTCCGGGATCCGGATTGGGAGGATTCTCATGGTGGAGCGACGGAATTCTATTCACCGCTGGATCCGGATCTGGCCCGCACGTGGGCCCCGACAGACCGCATCCCCTTTGAAAAGCTCAAGGTGATCGGCTCGGCGGGATTCGCACGAAACCGCTTGTCGGGTTTTGTGCGCTCGGATGCATCATTCCACGGAGTGCCGCCGATCACCTGCCCCCCCGGCATGTCACGCCGCGTGCTCCTGATCAACATCAAACGACTCAAGTGGACGAAGCGCCACGATCCGTGAGCATTCGGTGAGCGGTCAGTCAGCCCCGGGAGGGGGCGTCTTGATCGGGCCGAGCGAGGCCTCGATCGCGTCGACGTCAGGGATTGGCCCAGGCTCGTAGCCGGCGATCGCTTCCGCGATGGCTTTCAGATGGATCGGGGTCGTGCCGCAGCAACCGCCGACGATGCGCGCACCGGCATCGCGGGCGAGGCGCGCATAACGGGCCATCGTCTCCTCATTACCGCTGTAGACGATCTCGCCACCGAGCATCTGTGGGATTCCGCAATTTCCCTTGGAGATGATGACATCCGAGTCGGATCCGCAACGGCGGAATTTGCAGATCGTGTCGATCAGCATCGATGGCCCGGCACCGCAGTTGGCGCCGAACGCAATGGGGCGGGGATCCATGGATTGGATGAATTCCCTCGCCTTCTCCGGCGTATCGCCCATCATGGTCCGCCCCACGGTGTCGAATGTCATCGTCGATACCACGGGGAGGCCTGTACTCGACGCCGCTGCGATAGCGGCCTCCAGTTCGGCGAATGCGAAGATCGTTTCGATCCAGAGCACATCCGCACCACCCTCTGCGAGCGCCTGGGCCTGCTCGGCAAACGTCACTTCGGCTTCTTCGGCCGTGAACGTCCCGTAGGGGACGAACATCTCACCCGTGGGCCCCATCGACCCGGCAACGACGACGGGTCGATCCGCGGAATCGGCTGCCACACGTGCGATTCGAGCACCCGCTTCGTTGATTTCTCGGGTCTGCGCTTCCGCGTTGTCGAGCTTGAGGCGGCATCGGTTCGCGCCAAAAGTGTTGGTCACGACGATGTCCGCACCGACAGCGATGAAACTCTCGTGCATCCGCTTCACGCTCTCCGGCTGGCCGAGGTTCCATAGGTCGGGAGCCTGGCCGACTGGGAGCCCCACGGCCATCAGGTTCGTCCCCATGGCACCGTCGGCGAGCAGATAGTCGCGCTCGACGAGAAGTTCGCTCAGCAGGTTACTCATCCGTCCACTCCTGGATTGCTTCGCACCCGGTCATCACTACGCCGGGGAGCCCTTTACGATAACCACAATTCCGCCTCCGAGCCGCTCCATTATTTCGATTTACCCTCTTCGCTACCGCAGCACACGAGCAGCAACGCGACGACAAACCCGAGCAGGAGCACGCCTCACCACCTAGCAATCCGAGATTCTTCTAACTGACCCATGCCCTTTCCTCCTGCACAAGTTTGTTGCGCGATGGCGATACCAATCATCGCGCATTCCAGATCTTCAGGTCGCTTCCGCAGATCACTCCGCCCTTCGGGGCGGTACCATTGCAAGAGCCGCGGCGATCTGGATTCAGTCTCGCAATTGCCATTCTAACCGCAGAATCCAACCACAGATCTCATCAATTTGGTGTAGAATTTGCGGCGCTGAATCAACGGAGCAGGTCGCAGCAAGGAGCAAGCCACTTTGCAGGCTGAGAAAGAACACCCCGGAACGGCTCTTTGGAGAAATCCGCGCGTGGTAACTCCAGGGTTGCTCGCGCTGGGTGTGATCATCTTTGTGAGCCCGTTGATCCTGGCTCGCGACGCTGCCTGGGCGACGATCTGGGTGGATACCTCGTTGCCGTTGATCGCATTCGCCACCACGCTGAAATGTTTCGCGACCAGTCGACGCCTTCGAGGTTCGCAGCGGACCGCTTGGCGATTCATCAGCGCCGCCTATCTCGCATATGCACTTGCCGAATCATTCTGGTTTTTCTACGAGGTGATCCTAAAGACTGCGAATCCGATTCCGTCTCCCGCTGACTTCGGGTACATGATCGCCCCGATACTGCTGGCCATCGGAATCTGGATCTATCGCACGGACAACCCGACATTCCCGGAAGCCATCGTCCAGTTGGGAAATACCGGCATCCTCGTCGCTGCAATTCTTCTCGCCAACCTGATCGTGTTTCAACAGCTGGTCACAACATCGTTGACACAAGGGCAATTGAGGGTGCTCTTCACGTATTCGGTGATCACGCCAACCGCAGCCATCTTCGCACTGTTCAACATTTTTTTCTATATGCGCGGTCGCAGGCGAACTATCATGACACCGCTGCTGATCGCTCTTGGAACGCTCGCAGTTGCAGACTATACCACCGCATACGAATTCGTATCAGGTGGATATAGCGTTACAAGTTACGCGAACATCGGTTACTTCATCACACTTTCTTTTGGAACTTGGGCCGCCTTCGAACAAGATTACCTTGGACAAACCCCCGAAGGCGATCGCGATCCGCGATTATTCGATGACGTCGCGCGCAAATGGGAGACGCTTCTGCCTCCGGTTGCGCTGGCCGGATTGCTGGCCGTCGCAGTGGCCCATCATGAACAATTGACGACCGATTTCATTCCGCGCACCAGCGGCGCACTGCTCCTGCTCATCGCATCCGTCGCACTGCGGAATTGGTGGAGTCAGCGCATCGAATCCCAGCTCCGCGAACAGACGAGGTCGGACGCGGCATCGCTTCAGAAAAGCGAGGAGCGCCTACTCGCGACGAACGAAGAATTGGCCACCTCGAATCGCAGCCTGTCGAAGGAAGCGACGGCTCGCTCGCAGATACAGGAGGAACTCCGCCACTCCCAAAAGATGGAAGCGATCGGTCAACTCACGGGCGGGATCGCCCATGACTTCAACAACCTTCTCGCAGTCATCGTGGGCAATATCGACATGCTCGAACAGACGCTCAAACTCGACAGCTCCCAGTTGACCTACACCCAGGAGGCGACTGCCGCTGCCAACCGAGGCGCCGCGCTTACGGAGCGGCTGCTGGCATTTTCGCGCAAACAAGCGTTGGCCCCGAGGCCGACGAGAGTCGCCGATCTCGTCGAATCGATGAAAAACCTTCTGGAGCGCACTCTCGGAGAGAACATCCGGCTGCAATTCGAGATGAACGCAGGCCTTGCTCCATGCATGGTGGACCGGGCGCAGCTTGAAAACGCGATCTTGAATCTAGTGCTCAACGCGCGTGACGCAATCCGCGGTAGCGGATTGATTACCATCGAGACGTCGAATGCCACGCTCGATGCGCGCGATGTAGTGGAGAATCCAGATGCTACAGAAGGCGATTATGTTTCGATTGCAGTTCGCGACTCGGGCAGCGGGATGCCCGCGTCGGTACAAAAGAGGGTGTTCGAACCCTTCTTCACGACGAAGGACATGGGGGCGGGCAGCGGGCTCGGACTCAGCATGGTCTATGGCTTTGCGAGGCAGTCCGGCGGATACATCTCGATCGAATCCGAGCTTGGATCAGGCACGGAAGTTCGAATCTACATTCCGCAGACGGATCTGCCTCCCGAACCAATCGAGAACATCAACATCAACTCTTCGCCCTCCGGGCAGCGAGAATCCGTGCTCGTGGTCGAGGACGATCCCTCACTTCGCCAAGTGATCGTGTCATTCCTCGAGAACCGGAATTATCAGGTGACCGCTGCCCCGAACGGTTCGGAAGCCTTGGCGATCATGGACGAACATGAGTCCTTCGATCTGCTCTTGTCCGACGTCATTTTGCCCGGGGAATTTTCGGGACCGGAACTCGCGGCTGAGATCAACAGCAGACAGCCTTCAATGAAAGTCCTGCTCATGTCGGGCTATGCGTCCGATGCCCTCGAAGGAACGGCCAGCCAGCCGAAATACGCAAACTTGCTCCAAAAGCCGTTCAACATGGGAACGCTCGCAAGAGAGATCCGATCGGTCCTCGAAGCAAAGGACTGAACCGATTCTGATCCCGATCGAACGAAGTTCGGGGCCGCAATTCCACCAGGCGATCGAGCCTCGAATTGAGGATCGGCGAACGCAGCCAAGGCAGCGGTTACTGGGTGCCTGTCTTCTCCAGGCTTGCGAGCGCGGCCGCGACGCTACCGCCGTGCTTGTCGAGCAACCGCGCCGCCTGCTCGGCGTCTAGCTCCGTCGTCGATTCAACGATCCCCACCGCGCGTTCGCGCAGCTTCTGGGAACTCGGCACCAGGTGCGTCATGAGGTTTCCCTTCACATAGCCCAGCCGCACCATGACGGTCGTCGAGATCAGGTGGAGAACCATCTTCTGGGCGAGCCCAGCTTTCATTCGCGTGGAGCCGGCGATCACTTCTCCGTTCGTCCTGGTAACGATTGCGATCTCGGCGGCCTCGACGAGCGGCGAATCCGGATTGCAGGTGATCGCAATCCTTCGAGCACCCGCACCGTGAGCCTCTTCGAGACAACTGAGCACGAACGGCGTGTGACCGCTCGCAGAGATTGCAACTACCGCATCACCCGCTCCGAGCCCGCGGCGACGGAGCTCACAGGGGCCCGCGTATACATCATCCTCAGCACCCTCCACTGCGCGCGACAGTGCCCGCGCCCCGCCTGCCACGATCGCCTGCACACGGCTCGGCTCGATTCCGAACGTGGGAGGGAGTTCTGCAGCGTCGAGGGCACCCATGCGGCCGCTGGTGCCGGCACCCACGTTGAACCACCGCCCGCTCCCGCCGAGCGTGCAGGCGAGAACATCGACGGCCTTCTCGATCTGCGGGAGCACCTCGCCCACCGCAGAGACGGCCTTGGCATCTTCGGCGTGAATCGCTGCGAGAATCTCGGCCGCGGTGCGCCGATCGAGATCCCGAGTAGCGTCCAGAACTGCTTCAGTGGACCGGTTCCTCTCCATCCGCCATCGTTTCGGTTTCCGGTGGCAGTTTATGAACGTTTCTGGCTCAATGAATGGGTACGATATGAGCTTCTTTGTCGCGCAAAAAACTCTCGAACGCCTTGAATGGAAACGCGTTCTCGCGATGCTGGGCGAACATGCGCGGACACCCGGAAACCAAGAACGATGCGCGCCGGAGGGCTCGGCGGGCGAATCGTCTGAGGGATTTCTCTTCGAATCGACCCGCCGTGGAGTTCTTGAGCGCCTCGCCGAAACGAGCGAAGCCCGAAGCATCCTGGTCACCGGCGAGATGCCGCCGATGGGTGGCACGCCGGGTCTGAAACAAACGTTGGCGCGCGCACGGAAGGATGGGGTGCTCGCAGCGCGTGAGCTGCTGAACCTGGCATCGACGCTCGAGATGACCCGCGACCTGAAGCGCTTCCTCGAAGTGCGAAGAGAATCGACACCCCGACTCGCTGCGCTCGCGGAAATCCTCGTGGAGCACCGCGACTTCGAACGCGACATCGAGGCCTGCCTCGAAGCCTCGGGTGAAATCCGCGACAGCGCATCCCCAACGCTCGCGGGCGCGCGTCGGGACGCTCATCGAATCGCCAGCGAAATTCAGGAAAGGGTGAACCGCTACCTACGCGACCCGAACATCACGCCCCATCTCTCCGACGGCTACTACACCATCCGAAACGACCGATACGTGCTTCCCGTTCGCGCGGACTCACGCGGGGGGATCCGGGGCATCGTGCACGATGCGTCGAACTCCGGGATGACACTCTACATCGAACCCGAGGCTCTCGTCGACCTCAACAACGAGGTCAAACAGGCGGAGATCACGATCGAACGGGAGACGCTGCGAATCTTGCGACGTCTTTCGCAAGGCGCGGGTTCCATTGCCGATGAAGTCGAAGCAAACACAGCCACCCTCGATGTGATCGATCTCGCATTCGCGCGCGCTGGCCTAGCCGAAGAACTCGATGCAGTGTCACCCGAGATCGGCGACGAAGGAATCCTGGAGCTGCCACAGCTTCGACATCCCCTGCTGCCTCCCGATCAAGTCGTTCCCAGCGACATGCGCATCGGTGCCGACTTCACTGCATTGATTCTCTCGGGACCGAATGCGGGTGGCAAGACCGTCGCGCTGAAGGCGGCTGCACTCGCAGCGCTCTTCGTCCGCGCGGGAATGCACGTCCCCGCGGCGGAGGGAGCACGCGTCGATCTCTTCGACGAAGTACTCGCTCATATTGGAGACGAGCAGGACATACGCGAAAATCTCTCGACGTTTTCGGCGCAGATGGCAAACCTTGCCGACATCACCCGCCGATCTGCAGATCGATCTCTCGTCGTGCTCGACGAAATCGGCGTAGGAACCGACCCCGGAGAAGGAGCGGCCCTCGCGCAAGCGGTGCTCGAGACATTGGCTGAGCGCGGTGCGCGCGTGATCGCGACGACTCACTACAACCTGCTCAAGGAGATGGCCGAAGTCGACGAACGTTTTGCCAACGCGAGCGTCGAGTTCGACTCCGAGACGCTCGAACCCACCTATTGCCTCCGCATGGGGCTACCGGGAGCTTCGGCGGCAACGTCCGTAGCCGCACGAATGGGGCTCGACCCACGCGTAATTGCGCGCGCAAATGAAATATTGGATCGGGAAGATCGCCAGCTCGACCGGGTCCTCACTGAACTCTCCACGAACCGCTCTGCGCTCGAGGCCGAGAAACGCGAGGTGGCACGCTTGAAGACGGAAACAGAGGCCGTGCGAGACGAGCACCGGGCGAAACTCGAGAAGCTCCAGGCCAGGCGCGACAAGCTGTTCCTCGCGATGCGAGAAGATCTCGAGAAATCGTTCCGCGAAGCGCACCAGCAGGTTGCCACCGTGATCCGCGATCTCCAGCGCGGCGCGGACGCACATGATGCGGCGGCTGCCCGCGAGAAGTTGCAGGCGATCGCCAGTGACGCCGAGGCCTCACACCGAGAGGCGGGACTCGAAGTGCCGGCCGAGGAAGCGCTGAACGCCATCGACTGGTCAAGGGCCACCATCGGCGACCGTGTAAAAATTCGAGATGGCGGAGAGGGAGTGCTGTCGGCCCTGCCCGATCAACGAGGTCGTGTGGCCGTGCAACTCGGAAGCGCGAGGATGTCTGTTCCGATGGAACGTGTGGGAGCACTGGAGCCTGCGCGAGAGCCGCAGCCAACGAGCCGGTCCGCACCGCGAATCACCGTCATGCGCGCAGATTCTGCAGACGGGCAGGCCGAACTCGAAACCGATGCGGATCGCTGCGACTTGCACGGCCTGCGGGTCGACGAAGCACTCGATCGGCTGGCTTACGCGCTCGACCGAGCCGCATCCGCGGGCCGGTCCAGCCTGGCGATCAACCACGGACGAGGAACCGGCACGCTACGGAAGGTCGTCCGTGAATACTTGAACGACTGCGCGTATATCTCGCACTTTGCGGGTGCGGCTCAACAAGACGGCGGAGACGGCGTGACCATCGCCTTCTTCCGCTGAACAGTCACTCCGAGCCCGCCCAGGTGACCGCAGACCCGCCAAGGTCTTCCTCGACATCAGCCGCTGCTCGATAGCCTGATCGCAGCGCCGCATTCCAACCGGGGCCCATCAGATAATCGCCCGCGAAGTAGATGCGCCGCCCCCGACGCCGTGCGTCCGCCTGCACACGCGTAAAGTCCGCAATCGCGCGATAGCGGCCCACATCGAAACGCGGCACAGCGCGCTTTTCTCTCAGCACCTCGGTGAAAATGCCCGCGCCGTGAATTCGTGGGAAGATTGTGCCGAGCGCTTCGATCAACTCCTTGCTGACCGTCTCGTCCGGCGCATCGAAGTAGGCTTTGCTCCAGCGGCCCGTCGCGCGCAGCAAGGCGAGGCCGCGGCCTGTGGGTACGCGCCCACCCTCGACACCGGGTTCGAGCAATACCGATTCGAGCGGCCAACCCTCTCGATCGGGAAACTGGATCTGCTGAGGGTGGGAGTGGAACGGTCGACGCAGCGCAACGGCCAACGAAAGCCCGGGCGCATAGCGAACCTTCTCGAGCACATCCCGTTCCACAAAAGAGAACTCCGCACCCGCCAGCTCGACCGCCTCTGGAGCTGGAACGGCGAGAACGATCGCGTCGACCTCGGCGGAACGCTCCCGCTGATCTTCTCGAACGCTGAAACAGACGCCACCACCGCTGCGGCTCTCGACACGCATTACTCGAGCGCCGAGAGATGCCGGAATCGAACTCGCCACCCGATCCATGAGTTCCTGGGTCGAGGAACGCAACATCGAGAGACGCTCTCCTGCACGATCTACATAGCGGTGGAGAAACAACACCCGACTCGCCTCGCGCGTGTCGTAGAGCGAGGTGCGGGTCACGAGCGGACCCATCCAATGCTCCACGATGCGCGCTCCGAAATAGAGCCGACCGAAATCCTCAAGGCTTCGATCGTCGAGGCTGGCAGCGAGTTCGGGGCGCTCCGGGTCGATCCGATTGCCGTAGCGGGCGATCAGACGCGGTAGCCGAAGCAAGCGGAGCGCCTGGTGAATGCGGATTCCCGGGATACGCGCAATCCCCAACAAGCCCCGAGCGTCGATGGCTTGAACCTGGTCGCGATGCGCGAGTGCCCTCACTACGGGGCGCGGGGGCAGGAGATCGGGAAGATCGAGCTCACCGATCCAACTCAGTAGGGCCTTGTCGGCAGCGCTGACGATCGCACCAGAGCGTTCGATCGTGAAGCCTTCACGGGCTACGGGCCGCGCCCGCCCGCCCGGCCGCTGCTCGCTCTCGAAGAGTGACACCTGAAAACCGCGCTTTGCGAGCCGCCAGGCCGCTCCCAATCCAGCAATTCCGGCGCCCACCACCGCAACTTGTTTGGCCGGCATGCGCCGCGATCCCCTCGAATCCACCAACTCGAGGCCGAACACTAGCAGCAGGCGCACACGACCCGCGGCTGCAGGCCGTCGAGGCGCCCTGGATCCGCGCGCTTGCGCGTGCGTGAGAGCGCGCGTTTTCACAAATTGTGTCACTTCCGAAGCCGAAGTTGCCTACGGGTTGCCGCGGAATGCCCCTACGTGTGCCAAAGACCACAGTTTTTCAAGGGGTTAGCCCACCACCGGGGTCCATCGTTCGGATGGCACGCGACTTGCTCTACCAGTGGCTGTTCGACGAACAGATTGTTTAGCGCCCGGGCCGACAACCCCTCCCGCTGCACTTTGTGTGGCGTGTCGGCCCGGGCGTTTTTTTCTCCCACTCCCAGGCCTTTCGAAACCGATCACGATCGGCCCCCGAGCCCGCGCGACCGTCAAGCACCCGCGCTGCGCTGGGATACCGAAACCCGCCCGCTCGACGTGGAGTCGCAAAGTACCCGGCGCGCAATCCCGGCCAGGTAGATCGAACCCGATGCACAGAGCAGGTCTTCGGCACCGATTTCCTCCCGAGCGGCGCGAAGCGCGAGGTGCGGATTCGGCACCACCCGAACGGAAACACCCGGAGCCGCCGCGCGAATCGCCGTAGCAACATCGGCGGGCGACAGCGAGCGAACGGATTCCGCCCGAGTCACCGTCACGGCGTTCACCTCGGGCAGCAGATGTCGCAAGATCGCGTCCGCGTCCTTGCCGGCGGAGATCGACAGCACCAGATGCGACCGCCGACATGGAATGCGCCGCAATACGTCAGCCAGGGCAGCCGCGGAAGCCGCGGTATGGGCAGAGTCCACCAGCAACCACGGCGAGCGGCCGATCAGCTCGATTCGGCCGGGCAACCGTGCGGCCGCAAAACCCCGCTCGGCGGCCTCGATCAACCTCTCACCCTGCACGCTACCCGGAGCACGGGCTACACAGGCGAGCGCTAGCGCAGCGTTGTGCGCCTGATGGGAACCCAACGCGGCAAGGTTCGCATCGACGCGCAGCGATCCATCGGTCAGGCGGATCGTCTGGCCCTCGAGATCCTGGTCGAGAACCTCGAAATTGAAATCGCGCCCGAGCCGTGCGAGAGGCGCGCCGAGTTCGCGCGCTCTCGCCTCGACGACTTCGGCGGCTTCGTCGCAAAGGTCACCCATCACCGCGGGCACGCCGGGCTTCAAAATGCCAGCCTTCTCGAAAGCAATCTCGGCAAGGGTATTCCCGAGTTGTTGCGTATGTTCGAATTCGATGCTCGTAATGCAGGAAACCGTCGCTGTCAGCACGTTCGTGGAGTCGAGTCGCCCACCGAGGCCGACTTCGAACACGCATCGATCCACCTTCGCCTCCGAAAAGAGCAACAGCGCCATCGCCGTGAGAGCGTCGAAGAAACTCGGTGCGTAATCGGGATCAGTCTCGCGCTGTTCATCGATGTGCGGCGCAATCCGCTCGACTGCGTGAGCGAGAAGTTCGCCCGAGACTTCGCGTCCGTCGATCCGGAAGCGCTCGCTCCAGCGCTCGAGGTGCGGTGAGGTGAAGGTTCCGACCCGCTCACCCGCCGCCCCGAGTAGGGCTTCGGCCATTAGGCCCGTGGAACCCTTGCCCTTTGAACCCGCGAGGTGGATGACCGACAGCCCGGCCTGGGGGTTGCCCAAGCGCGCCGTCAGCCGCCGGATCGGTTCGAGGTCGAAACGCGAATAGGGAGCGTTGCGCTCCTTTTCAACGTTGATGAGTCCGGCGAGGTATGCGCTGGCAGCTTCTTCGGAATCGATTCGCCTGGCTCGCATTGGACCCGACATGGCGATCTGACCTTCTACGCAAAGTACCAAAAAAAACGGCGGGGCGGCCCCGTGGCCACTCCGCCGACTTCTTCGACCCCGATGGGGTCATTGAGCCATATAGCGCTTCCACTCGCGGTATTCCTTGACCGCCGGATTCGAGGATGCGTTTGCGGGGAAGTAGAACTTCACCGCGTGTCCGCACTTCGTGCATATCTTGTAGCAGAAATTGAAACCGTCGATCTCGCGGGTGTTGCCCACCATCTCGCGATTGTTGTCGTTGCAGCAACTCGCTGGCTTCGTCGGAGAGACGATCCGCTTCGGATATTCGTTCTTCGGAGCTTCGTCGTCGACATACTTGATGATGTTCTTCATGATGCGGTTCGCACGCGCATCGGGGTTCTGCTTCCTGATGTTGCTGCCGATTCGTCTCAAAAGATCTTCCTCGCGACTGGGTTTACTTCGCTGAGCCGGAGGCTATCCGACCTCGCTCGCGAAGTGGCTGGTTGCTTGGTACTCGATTGCACAGGGAATCTCCCTCTGTGCCAGTGCCCTTGCGTCATCGCTGGCTGCCAGCCCGACGTGTCCCCAGTAGACCCTCAGGGCACTCCGAACTGTCCCTCCATCCACGTTCCGCGCCCGCCGCCCGGTTGTGGAGCCCGACCCATACGCTCTTTTGCGCGCTCAGGCCCGTACACTCGAACCAACGGGCTCCGTTCAAGCTGGGAACCTCCGGAAAAGCGAGCTGGAGGAAATGGTCGGCCCGTGCCGCGTACCGCTCCCGTACCAATGAGTAAATCGAGCCACACAGATTTTTCGGAGCCACGGGTGCGTAAACGCCAACAGGGAGCGTGTAACTATACCAGAAAGCTAGCTTTTTGCCATCCGGAGAGCGAGGTTTCACTCTATAGAACAGGGTTTTACAGAATCTTCAGCGGCGATTCGCGCGCTCAGGCCCTTTTCGTGCCGACCAGTCGAAGCGGGCGATCCTCACCCAAGGCTTCAGTGGCCTCACCCGCTTTCCAGCCGAACGCCGCGCGGGCCTGGGCCGCGCGCCGCCGCGCGGCAGCCGCATCCAACACCAACCCATAGTCGCTGAACACGGCCTCGAGCGCGTCAAAGTTCTGCTCGATCGTGGCGCGCACGGATTCGAAGCCGTGCTGGACGATCTCGGAGCGCTTCCAGAACGCCATGGGGTTCATGGAGAAGAAGTTCGCATCCCGCTCTCGGGGTTCAATCAGGACGATGTCGCCCTGGAAGCGATCGTCCGCGAGATATCGCTGGATGCCGAGCTTGAGCCGCGAGTGGAGCAAGGTCCGAAAAACCTGATTGAGGACCACCGTGAAGCCCCGGTCCGAGAGATATCGACCATCGGCGAAGTACGGAGCCTCACCGTCCGGCGAATCCACGCGGTTGAGGAATGGGCGGAACGGGTTGTAGCAGATGATCAGATCGGCCCCTTTCTCGATCGCGATGTCGATGTTGGCGGTGTGCCGAACCCCGCCGTCGACGTAATCGACGCCATTGAATCGCGCGGGCTTGTAGAAGACCGGCAGTGCCGAGGACGCCTGCACGGCCTGTGAGATCGTGAGTTCCGAGTTTTCGTCCGCGCCGAAGATCGCGCGCTCTGCGGTATCGAGGTCGCATGCGGTGACGTAGAGACTGGTGCCCCGTTTTTGCGCAAACGCGCGAAAATCGTTTGGCATCCGGATCCGTTCCAGATTGACACGCAGCCAGCGCTCGATGCTGGAATTGTCGAAAAATCCGCTCGGAAAATGATTGGTCAGGGCCGGCAGCTCACGCGAAGGCGAAACGTGTTCGAGCAACCCGAGCACAACTGCCTCGAATTGGGTGTATGAGGGGTGTCTGACGAATTTCCGCGCGACCGGGCCCAGCGCCGCCGGGAGTTTGGGCAGCGCACGCACGAAGTCGATTCCGATGCTCGGCAGGAACGTCGCAACGTCGTAGGCGAACTTCGCGGGGCGGGTGGCGAATTCGCGGAAGTTTGGCTTGTAGAAGTCGACCGGACGCAATTGATCAAATCGCGTGCTCGTACCGTCGAGCACCTTGATCATCTCGTCCGGTGTGATTCCAGCAGCCAGGCATACTGAGAGCAGAGCACCCGCGGAAATCCCCAGGTACATATCGAGTTCGGTGATCTTTCGGCCGACCAGAAAATCGTCGAGGGCCTTGAGGCCGCCGACCTTGAACGCACCACCCGAAACAGCACCGCCGGCCAGGACCAACGCCACCACAGGATTTTGTTTGCGCGGCCGATTGCCGCCCTTTCGAATGAGGGTCAACCCCACGGAACCACCCCTGACGCCATCGAAGCCAAAGAGACTTCATCGGCATATGGAGGGGGAAATTGCAGACCGTCTCGCGACCGGCCTCGTGCAGCCAGCGGCCGGGGGGAACCGCTGGAGAAAAGCGCCTCTGGGCTGGATTAGGGTATCGTCCGGAGTCGTTCGCGTCGAACTCGTCGATCACCCGTGGCGTCGAGACGATCCGAGCCCATTGGAGGGAAATGCAACTCGATGTCGATGGATAGGCGATCAGGAGCCCTGCGACCCAAATTTTTTCGCGCGTTGTCGATCATTTCGGCAGCGCTGTTGATCTCGGCGACGCTGGTCGAGGCGGGCGACGACCCACAAGAAGACCTCGAAATCGAGGCGGTCCGTGAGGCGGAACTACAGCGGGTGCAAGGGGAAATAGATGCCGAACTCAAGCGTCAAGAAGCCCTGCAGCGCTCACGAAATCTCGCCGATATCAGACAAGCACTAAACACCTCCAGCGCGAGCAATGAAGACCTCGAGGAACGCGCAGATCCGCGCATTGCGCCGAGGGCGCCCGTCGATCGCAATCTTCCGGTCGCGATCTTCGACTCCGAGGAGATCGAGGCCCCAGCCGGGACATTCGGGAACAGCGAACCCATGGTCATCATCAAGCGGAGCCTGGACGCAGATCGCGACGGTAACCCCGAGCAGATCCGCTACATCGACAAAGGCACCGGCGAGATGATCCGAAAGGAAGCCGATACCGACTACGACGGAGCATTGGACACCTGGCATACCTACGCGGGAAAATCGCTCGACGAACGCACCCTCGACACGAACGACGACGGGCGCGTTGACACCTGGGAGCGTTATCAGGGAGGGCGGATGGTAGAACGCATCATCGATCGCGATGGCAACGGTCGTCAAGACGCCTTCTACACTTTCTCAAAAGGCTCTCTCGTGGAGGAGCGCCACGATCGCAACGACGATGGCGAAGCCGATCTGATCGTCACCTATCAAAACCGCAACAAGACCCGGAGCCGAGAAGACAGCAGTGGGGACGGGAAAATCGATACATGGACGACGTACGCGGTGGTTGGCGGTGTGGAGCTACCGGTGGTCATCAAACACGACAGCCACGGCTCAGGAAAGGTCGACATCATCGAGACCTTCGAAGTCTCGTCGGGAAAACCGATTCTCGCCAAACGCGAAGAGGATACGAACGCGGACGGAAGAATCGATGTCACGTCCACCTACCGCAACGGCAAACTCTACCGACGAGAGTTGGCGGACCCCTCGCTGGTCACAGAATAGGACCGACTCGCACCGGATCCGATGGACGGTTTCACGGTTCTCCGGTGTCTTCGACTTCGATTTCCAGCCGTTTGCGCTGCCGATCTCTGAAGCGGCGGACTTTTTCACGCTCGACCAACAATTGGAGTTCGCGGTTCTGTTTGCGGATTCCATCGAGTTCGATGGTGAGCTCCAGGCTGGTTCGGCCCGCCACACCGAACTCGAGATCGAACTCCGTGAAGCCCTCGGATCCGTCGGTGGCCAGCGCGGTTACCCGCACGCGATTGATGCCCTCTCGAACAGGCACGTAGCCGGAAAAACTACCGTCGGGCATCAGCCGAACATCTTCAGAAATTTCGCTGGTGGTAAGATTCGTGAAGATCACGTCTTCGATACTCGAAAAGGTTACTCCCTGCAAGTACGTGATCACATCACCCGGGTTCTTGACAGGCGTAAAGGTTCCGACCGTCATGCGAGACATCTCGGTGACGGCAACGGGGTTGTCGAGTGCGCTCGGCCCAAGCGCGTAGGTGTTGATGGTGATGCCAGCCTTGCTGGCTACGCGAGCCGCGCCGAGCGCGGCCTCGGTGTCGCCGGGGTCTGACTCCCGAGACGATCCAAACGGAAAAGAGGGAACGCCGTCGGTGAGAAACATCAGGATCTTCGCAGCGTCCGGCCGAGGAGCGCTTCTCGCGCCATGAAGGCCCGCGAGTTCGGTCACCGCCAAACGAATTCCCGCCGCGAAGTTGGTACCACCACGCGGGCCCCGTATGAGGATGTTCTGCAAAGCTCGCCGCACCTGGGCGAAATCGCTCGTCAGCGGAACCTCGACCCATGCGTCCTGTTGACCGTAAACCGCCTGCCGAAGCGTCGCCGGATTGATCTCGCCCCCGAAACTCAGAACACCCACGCGCAGATGGCTCGGATCGAGGTTGTTGAGCAAGGCCACGGCGGCGGCGATCTCAGCGGCGAGGATCGTATCGTGGGGGTCGGTGCTCCGCGTGCCGGGTGGATAGCGGCCGGGCGGTACCTGTTCGGCTTGCGGGTCGAAGCCGATCTCGCCGTCGCCATCGACATCCGCGCCGCTGGCCGCCCGGGTCGAACCCGAAATATCGATCGCGATCATCACGTCGATGGCCAGCCGCCGCCTGCCCTCGGTAAAGGCACTGCCCCGGATGGAAGCCTGGTGGACGCTGTTGCTCACCGGCTCGCCGCGCTTCGGCTCGTCGATCGTAATGAGCACTGCGCCGCCCGCGACGTCGGCGAGGTCATCGGCAGACGCGCTTACGCCTAGCAGCGCAACCCCGATCGCCAGCACTGAAACTCGAATTCTCAATGGCCTTCCCCGCCGTTCCCAATCCGACCGTGTTTCGCGCCTGCTGATCGGGCAGCCATCCGCTTCTGCGGAGCGGACCGTCTCCCATTCATCCCAATCCATCAGCCTTCCGTTGTTCTGATCGAATCGTCCTCGATTTTGATGTCGGTGAGCGTCGATCCGTTCGCTTGCTCATTGCAAATCGCCCTCCGTGTTCCGAGAGCCTACGAATCGGTCGATCTTGCTGAGCCTTGCCGAAATGGCGTCGAGCGCCTCGAGAACGACCACACCCACCGTCTCCAGGCTATCGGGCGAGCAGCGTTCGATCGTGTCCTGCTCGGTACCCGCGTACAGGCCCGGCGGCTGGTCGCCACCAAAGCTCGTGTCCACGATCGAAACGATCTCGCGTAGCCCGATCTGCAAAAAATATCGGTGGCCAACCCCCGCGTTTTCATAAGTGGCGGTGCTCGGAAACGCTTGGCCCTGGTCGAGTGCGGCGGCCGCTCTCCAGAATTCCTCTCGGTAGATGCGGTGAGACATCAAGTCGCGCGCGATCCGGAGGTCTGCGTCGCCGACCCGATTGAGGTAGACCATCACGCGAAAGCCGGAAGTGCCCGCGTTCTGGATGCGCGACGCCAAGCCCAGACTACCGATCTCCGCGTAGAACGCGCCCTCTCCGTTCGGAGAACGAAAAACGGACTCTCCATCGAGAAAGACAATCTCCGTCGCATAGGGAAGCGGGTCCGCGGCAATCGCCCGCGCAATCTCGAGCACGACTGCCGCGCCGGACGCGCCATCATTCGCGCCGATGAATTCGAAATCGTCATAGGCTCTGCTGTCGAACGGAGCGACGAGCAGAAACCGATCCTGCGATTGGCTTCCCGAGATGACCGCGGAGAGATTGGTCACGCGGGTCTCCCGTGCACCTTCGCTGGGCGCCTCCCCCGTTGCGTCCACATAGTCCACATCCCAGGACTCGACCTCGACACCGAGTGCTTCGAGTTCCGCGCGCAGATAATCGCGTGCCCGAGCATTGCCGCGGCTGCCCGCGGGCCTCGGGCCGACTTCGGTGATTGCCGCCAGATCCCGCCAGGCGCGATCCGCCGAAAAAGAAGCGACCCGCGCAGAGAACTCTCGCGCGGGGGCGACGTCGAGAGCAGCGCTCTGCTGTGGGTCGGGGGCTGAATCGAGAGCGGGAATCGAGCGGCAGCCCACCCAGACCACCACCAACAATAAAACCGATAGCAAGCCGATCGGCGGTTGGAGCCTCAACGGCGGGCGAATCCACCGCGAGAGCGGCAGCAGGGAGTACGTCGACCGCAGCGGCGCATCTGCCGGGTGAGGCGTGCTCCATTTCGCGCCACAAACGTCTGGTTGCATTCAATTCTCCGCCTGACCGGCTTGGGGCCGGGCGCTGATCGGTGATGGAATTCGTTGGGCCGCCCGCGTGGAGGGGATGGCTGCCCATTCAACGTGAATCTCCATCAATCGCTGACACATTTGGCGCCCGGGAGGCCACAACACTGATAGCCCCCAATGGCGGGGCCTTTCAAGGTTCAGGGGTGGGATTCCTTCCCAGCGGAGTCCTGACCCCAACCTCGGAGCTGCCACTTCGGATTCTGTCACCCCTTTGCGGTCCCGTGGGATCAATATGGCCCGCGTAATCGGCGCATCTCTACTCGGGGTAAACGGTGTTGCGGTCGAAGTCGAAGTCCGCCTGAGTTCGCAGCTACCGCGTATCGACATCGTGGGACTTCCCGAAGCCGCGGTGAGAGAAAGCGCGGCCCGTGTCCGGGCTGCGATCGCAAGCATCGGCCAGCGATTTCCCGATCGCAGAATCACCGTCAATCTCGCACCCGCGAATCTGCGCAAAGGCGATGCGGGGCTAGATCTCCCAATCGCGGTCGGAATTCTCGCGGCGGCCGGAGCACTGGATTCGGAACGCCTCCGCGGGTTCGGCCTGTTGGGCGAACTCGCGCTCGATGGCCGCCTCCGGCCCGTGAGGGGTGCGCTCGCGCTCACCCTCGCAATTCGCGATGCCGGCGCTCAGTTCGTAATCGTTCCCGCAGGCAATGGCCCGGAGGCCGCGCTCACCACGGGTACCCAGGTACTCGAAGCCACGGACCTCGGCGCCGTGCTGCGCCACCTCACTGAGGAGGCACGGCTACCCAACGCTGAAGTCGCGCCTGCGGAACCGTCGAATCGCTTCGTTCCCGATCTATCGGATGTCCACGGCCAAGAGCGCGCCAAGCGCGCGCTCACAGTTGCGGCGGCCGGTGGCCATTCGATCTTTCTCTGGGGCTCACCGGGTTCCGGCAAGACCATGCTGGCACAGAGGTTGCCGGGCTTTCTACCCGCGATGGAGTTCGAGGAGGCCGTCGAGGTCACGCGCATCCACAGCGCGGCCGGTTTGCTCGAACCCGCAACCCCGATCGCGGTCGACCGCCCATTTCGTGCGCCCCATCATTCGACGAGCAGAGCGGGACTACTGGGTGGAGGAAATCCGCCGTCGCCTGGTGAGGTTTCATTGGCCCACCGTGGCGTGCTGTTCCTCGATGAGCTTGCCGAATTTCAACGACACACACTGGAGGCGTTGCGCCAGGTCATCGAACAACACCGGGTGATCATTGCCCGAGCCAAGACGTCGTGTGTGTTTCCCGCCCACTTCCAGCTCGTCGCCGCGTCGAACCCCTGCCCTTGTGGTTGGCGGGGCAGCGGCGTACGCGACTGCCGCTGCGACGACGGAGTCACCGCCCGCTACACGAATCGAATTTCGGGGCCCCTCCTCGACCGGATCGATCTGCACGTATCTGTCGCGCCGCCCAGCTGGTCGCAGATCGACGAACCCGCGCGCGGCCCATCCAGCGCGGATACGCGCGCGCAGGTAAAGAACTGCCGAACGCTTCAGCAGAACCGGAGTCGCGGAGAGGGCTTCCGCACCAACGCGGAGATCTCAGACGAGGCCCTCGATCGCGTCGTCGGGGCCACGGCCGATGCGCGCCGGTTACTCGGCGCGGCGGTGGAACGGATGGGGCTGTCAGCCCGCGTAGCTCGTCGATTGCTGCGGGTCGCCCGAACGATTGCCGACCTCGCAGAGGAGGAGAAAACCGGGCCGCGAGCCATCGCGGAGGCGCTGAGCTACCGCGCCACCGAGTTCGGGGCCTCGGTCAGCGGGCTGCCCCCCACAGCAGCAGCAAAACGCTTCACTACGTCGTTGCGAACGCGGCCAGACGTCTGAAAATTGACACCGGACGTCCGATTTTCGTCACCCGGCAGTTAGAGAGCAAGTTCGCATATACGCAGCTTCAATAATTAACTAGTTGTAATTAAAGAGATATCACTTATCGACTGATACTGGCATGGATCCTGCTTCTGCTCAAGGGCAAGGGAGCAGACGATGCCTGCAGCCGGTACTTCGATTGAGATTCACGACGCGATACCGAAGTGCCCCGAAGTGACGCTCCTCGAACTCGTTCAGACCATCTGTGACGAGACGAGCGACGATCACGAGGTCGTAGCAACCGTTCGCCACCTACTCAGCTCTGGCCAGGTACGCCTCTGTGGAAACTTCCGCTACGCGGACCCGAGCACTTTCCGCTAACAAATTTCGCAGCAGCGCTCTCAGGCGGTACGCCAAGGCATTGACCGGCAGACGATCCGAGTGAAACATCCCGCAGCGGGGGGGAAGTGCGACATGGCGGACGGCAAGCCATTGGCTGCCCGGAAGACTGGCCAAAGGAGCGCGAGCGCCAAGCGTTCGACGCCGCGGGCCAAGACGAGCAAGCGCACCGCGAAAACGCGATCCAAAGCCAGCAAGCCTTCCACCAAGTTGTCCGCCAAGGCGAACAAGCGCTCCGCCAAGCCGTCCGTCAAGGCGAGTG
>SMVA01186585.1_pt1 | contig 24168 bp, 17 predicted proteins | sample 2456451 | NCBI WGS metagenome assembly SMVA01 (sample SAMN11095933, study PRJNA526329) | marine sediment metagenome | biome: Marine sediment; feature: Surficial sediment; material: Deep marine sediment; isolation source: Hadal surficial sediment | place: Pacific Ocean | collected 2014-05 | depth... | reverse complement strand
CGACATTATGCAGCTTGGTCTCGCGCCCAGTTCAGGCATGGGCAGTCGACTGGAGGACATAAAGAAGGAATGGACCCGCATCCGTGACATGGGCGTCAAGCTGTTAGCGGCACATGTGCACAAGCCACCAAGTCCAACGCCGCAAGGGACGATGGGGTATCGCGATTCCGGCGTAGCTGACCTGCAGGCGGCGGGTTTGTTGGGGCCGGATTACCACCTGGCCCATGCCAATCGGCTCACCGCGGAAGAACTCAAAATGCTGCGTGATACAGGCGGTATGGTGTGTGCAACTGCCATGGGTGAGTTCCCCTATATGGCAAGTGCAAACCGCGGGCCCTCAGTTCATGGGCGCGCACGCGCTGCAGGTGTGGCGACCGGGATTGGTATTGATGTGAACCTGGTGCTGACGCAGGATTATTTCGAGCACGCCCGGGCTGCTTTCTGGAATCTCTATCTTTCTCCCGAAGGCACGAAAATCGCGCAAGCCTACAAATCTGACGATACGCTGGATTTTGTGACGGCACTCGGTGCCAAGGCAATGCGTCTTGGCGATGTGACCGGCACTATTTCTATTGGCAAACGTGCCGATCTCGTGTTGCTGCGGACCGATCGCATCGGCTTTGCGCTGCAGGGTAGTCTGGCGGATCGAGTACTTAATTTTGCGTCACTTTCCGATGTCGATAGTGTTTGGGTCGCGGGTCAAGCACGCAAGCGCAATGGTCAGATGATTGGCGTTGATTGGTCCAGGCTCAAATCCCAGGTCGCCGAGGCACAAAAGCGCATCGGCTCATTGGCAGCGAGCATTACCTTTACCTGAAATTCTGTTCTGTAAACATCTTCTTACGGTGAAAATAATATGAATAAAACCAAGCTTGTTGTTGTAACTGCTCTGGCATTGACGGCTGTGGCGTCTCCCGCGTTTGCCGCGGAAGGTCCCTACGCGTTAACAAACGCTAACTTGTTCGATGGCGTCAACAATACAATCACCGCGAACGTGACGGTCCTGGTCAGGGACGGGCTAATCGAAAAAATCGAAGCCAACGGAAGCGACGTACCGCGCGATTACACGGTCATCGACATCGAAGGCAATTTCCTGATGCCCGGCATGATCGACGTTCACACCCATATCGATACGATCGAGCGGGCAAAGCGAGCGCTCGATTCAGGGGTTACGACGGTTCGCAGTGCGAGTGTCAGCGCATACCAGGACATCGGGTTGCGCGAACTGGTCCGCAGCGGCAAGCTGGCCGGGCCGGAAGTCCTCGCCGCCGGTGTCTACGTGACACCGAATCTCGGCAGAGCTGCACTCGCTGATCCGCGCCTGGCTGAGTTGTTCGACGGCGTCAACAGTGACGAGGATTTGCGGCGGCTCGTCAACATAAACATCGACCGCGGCGTGGACGTCATCAAGACGCGTGGCACGCAACGAGCGGGCCTGCCGGATACGGATCCCCGGCAACAGGTTTATACGGAGCGGCAATTGCGCATCGTGGTGGAAGAGGCTGCCAAACATGACATTCCGGTGCTGGTGCATGCGCATGGCGATGAAGGCGCGCGCGCGGCAGTGCTCGCGGGGGCCAGGAGCATCGAGCATGGTACCTACATGAGCACCGAAACCCTGCAACTGATGAAAGAGCACGGTACCTGGTTCGTGCCGACCCATGTGACCATCGTGGATCTGGTCGAGGAGCGATTCAACTATGTATTGCGCCTGCGCGGCAGGCATATGGTGCCGCAACTGGAAAAGGTGATGCGCGAGGCGTACCAGCTCGGCGTCAAGTTTGCCACCGGCGCGGATAACTATTACGAGGCGGAATCCATCAATCGCATTTCCATGGAGATTGAAGCCTTCGCGAAAATCGGCATGAGCAACTTCGAGGCACTGCAGGCGGGCACCGTGAATTCAGCGGAGTTGCTGCGGGTAGACGATCGTACCGGGCGAATCGTTGCGGGATTTGAGGCCGACATGATTGCTGTGCCGGGTAATCCGCTGGAGAATCTTCGGGTACTGGAGGATGTCCTGCTCGTGATGAGTAATGGACAACTCGTTCTAAAACGCTTTCCGTTCGGTGTGACTGATTAGGGCGTTCCAGGCGCAAGAAAAGCGTCGAAGTGGGGAGTATGGTGCCGGGGGCGTATGGTGCCGCGCACCACATGGTTTACTTAATTTAGCGGTAACTGCTGTCGCAACGTGCCGGCATCTGTGGAATAAGTAAATTAAGTAGTGCGCGGCACCGGATACAATGGATCCGTGTCCGGGAGTAGCCAGCTCAATGTCCGCAGCCGACCTTTGCCGGTGTGGTATTCAGACGCTGAGCGGCTCTTGCGGAGTGAGCAGACGTTGAATATTCTACTGCCGAAGGGAACGCAGTTGAACGGCTGCTATGCGCATGGCGGAACTTATTGTGCAAAACGCTGAAGTGGCGGCAGGTAGATTACATGTCTTCTTTCTGGTCAGAGCTCAAACGGCGCAACGTCGTCAAAATTGCGGTGGCTTACACGGTCGTCGCCTGGGTTGTCGTACAGGTGGCCTCGGTATTCCTGCCGGCGTTCCAGGCGCCCGGTTGGGTGATGCCCGTTTTTTCCTTCCTCGTCATTCTCGGATTTCCGCTAGCGCTTGTTCTGGCCTGGGCGTTTGAGCTAACGCCAGAGGGTGTCAGGCGGGATCGCGACGACGGCAGCGCGAGACTACCGGCTGCCAGGTCCGGCCGCGTTCTTGATTTCATCATCATTGGATTCCTGTCGGTAGCCGTAATTTTTTTCGCCGTCGATAAGTTTTGGTGGAATGACGATAGTGGCAGGGATGTACCTGCCACTGCATCAGTCAGCGAAAGATCGATCGCTGTGCTGCCATTCCAAAACATGAGCGGTGACGAATCCAATATGCCGTTCACGCTCGGAGTGCATGATGACCTGCTCACGCATCTGTCCAAGATAAGCTCTCTGCGAACGATTTCGCGAACATCTGTGATGCAATATCGCGGCACGACCAAGCAGGTCTCCGAGATTGCCAGGGAACTGGACGTTACATCAATCCTGGAAGGTGGCGTGCAGCGCATCGGTGACCGGGTGCGCATTAACGTGCAGCTGATCGACGCCATGTCCGATGATCACATCTGGGCAGAGACCTATGACCGGCAGCTGACAGCGACTAATATCTTCGCTATTCAGTCCGAAATTGCGATGGCCATTGCTGCCGCTCTGCAAGCAAACCTGTCAGCCGATGAAAGACAAGCGATCGCATCGATACCGACAGAGAGCCTCGAGGCCTACGAGGTATACCAACTGGGCAGGCAGGTGATGGCGCGACGCTCGACCCAGTCAGTTGCGCAAGCCGTCGAACTGTTTACAGAAGCAACCGACATAGACAGAGATTTTGCAGAGGCCTGGGTGGAACTCTCGACAGGCTACCTGCTGATGACCAGCTTGTCCGGGTTAAACGCAGATGAGATGGTCGAGAATGCGCGGGCCGCTGTCAATGAGGCGCTTCGCATTGATCCGCAACTGGCTGAGACACAGGCGGCGTTGGCGAACGTTCTCCGCAAAATAGGCGATCCGGAGGGTGCCGTGCGGGCCATCGAGAACGCACTGGCAGCCAATCCAAATTACGCCTACGCCCACTTCATCTACGCCAACTTGCTGCATGAATCCGGGAATTGGCGAGAATCACTCGCGGAATACGAAAGGGCCGCAAAGCTCGACCCACTGTCACCGGTGATCAACGATGCCTACGCTTTCAAGCTGTCTGACGTAGGTCGATTTGATGAGGCCCTGGCACGTTATAAGCTTGTAGATGAGATCGAGCCCGAATATCCGAGTGCAGCGAACAGTATTGGCACAATCTACGGCCTTGCCTACGGACGACTCGACCTCGCCAATCTCTGGTATCGCAAGGCGCTGGCGCTCGACCCTGGCAATCCGTGGTTTGCATCGATATTAGGACTGGTCTTCCTGGAACTGGACGATAACGAGACGGCAGAGATGTGGATTGAGCGATCGCTGCGACAGGCGCCCGGCTTCTCATGGGCCCACGGCGCCATGGCAATGTTGCAGTCCTACAAACAAAACGATGCATTATTGCGGGAGCACGCGGACGCGGCAGAGCAAGCCGAGATTCGCTGGCGCCAGGGTACGGTGCTTTCGCACGGGCGTGTGCCGGATTTGCGCGCAGGCAATTACAACGCCGCACTGGCTCGCTACGAAGAGAAGTACCCTGAGTTGTTCTCGCCTGAGCCGGAAATTAGCTTCATTAACTATCGTGCCGGCATCGATGTAGCGGGACTGTTTATCCTCTCAGGCGATCGCGATCGGGCGAATGTGCTGCTCGACAAATGTGAGGCGCAGATCTCCCAGATGATGAGGGTCGGCTTTCACGGCTACTGGATCTCCGATGTGCAGATACTGGCGTTACGGGGCAGGGCGGATGATGCGTTGGTCGCCCTGCGACAGGCTTATGACCAGAGCTGGGTCACCGACTGGCGATACTTTTTCTACGTTGACCCTAATCTCGATACCATCAGGGACACACCTGAGTTTCAGGAGATATTCTCGCTGATCAGGAAAGACATGGCGGAACAACTCGAACGTACGCACGAAATGGAAGCCAACGGCGAGATCCTGCCGGTGCCGTCGGACAATATTTAAATGCGGATCGGAAAGGAGTTCAGGGGCCCGATTTCAGCCCGGGTAATGTCATGACTCATCAGGGAAATTAGAGAATAGGGATCGAACCGTTTATCCAGAATTCGGTTCGACCCCAATTTTGAGTTGTCAATCTTGTCTTCCAGCATCGACAATGGCGTCGGGCCATCCATCAGCACCTGGGTGTGGATGGCCTTGAGAGGGGAGTATGGTGCCGGGCACCACATGGTTCACTTAATTTAGCGGTAACTGCTGTCGCAGCGTGCCGGCATCTGTGGAATAAGTAAATTAAGTAGTGCCCGGCACCGGATATCCATATCGCTTCTAGCAACCAACTATTTGTCCATCATCATCGTGATCTCGTCGTCGAGACCGGTCATCTCAAAGCGCGCGAGAGAAATAGGAATACTGTCGATCATGTTCAGTTGATCGAAAAAGTCTTTCATTCTGAACTGCTCGCCACGTTCTTCCTTTTGTTTGGCGAAATCCGCGAGCGTACGCTCAAGGAGGTATTTGCCAGTAATGTAACTGGTGCCGTAGCCGGGCTGTCGCAAATACAAATGCTGCTCGAAGACCAGCAGCTCCTTTTCTGTTTTCATCCACCCGCGCGGCGTCCAGTTTTGATGAACACGACCCGCTTCCTCCATCGTCATCTCGTTGGCGTGGGCATATAACGAACCTAATCCTCGGGCGGCGCGTTGCGCCAGCATAATCCACACCAGTTCGCGCGATCGTGGCCGGTCGTCGTAGAGACCAGCATGCATGAACATCTCCTCTACTCCCGTTGCGGTGCCTTCGTTGCGACTGTCGAAAATATTGTACAGCAGCGCGCCTTGCCTGACGGGGCTCGAGTGTGGTTCCAGGTCCATGCGCGCAAGTTCCATCCAGTGATAGAAGTGTGTGAAAAGCGGCGCTGGATCGTAGTGTGCGGCGATTGAGAAAAAGTTGCGTTGCTCTTCTGGAATAAACGCGCCCATGTGTGCGGAAATTGCAGGTTTCATATAAGGAGTAACAGTGAGAATTTGTTTCTCGCCAAGGAAATCGATGATGCGGTCTACCGCATCTTCAGCCAGCACTTCGTACTCCTCGGAATTACTGGCAGCAACCAGCGGTGGCAAATCGCGGTTTCGCTGCTCTTCGAGTTTCAGCGACGACCAGGCACGGTCCAGCTCCCGTTTGAGCAAGCTGACTTCTTCTTCCCAGGTGAGTGGCACCAGGTGCACGTTTTGCTGGTACCAGGTGTAGTTGTCCTTACCGATACCGGATGGAGCTGTCTTCGAAGGCGATTCGGCCTCAAGGAAGTCGACCAGCGACACAGTGGCCGCTTTCGCATCTGCTATGACGCTGCGCAATGCAGTGCCGGCCCTACCACCGGCCATCATCAGCACTTGATCAAGTTTATCGTTTTGGGAGCGAACGTCGCGTATCCCCGTGATCCAAAGGTCTCGTGCATTACCGGTCAGGTTCTGTTGCGCCTGGGCCATCAGTGGCGCGATAGCACCGAGTTCTTTAGTGAGGCGCGATTCCTCCGCATCGGTCAACGGAAAGTCATAGGTCCATATTTCGACAACGGCGTGATTTGTCGGACCTTCATGTGCTGGCACGTCGCTGCGGTTCATCCAGACGGTGTCATAAAAAGCAGGGTCTCGCGCCCAGGGCTTGAGAACGCGGTGGTTAAAGTCGAAGCCATTCATTTCGGCCCGAACCAGATGCCAGTCAACCTGCTCCGGAATTGTCCACGTTTCGGGATCCATCGCGTTCAATCGGGAGCGGAGTTCGAGGAATTCCTCGAAACGGCGTTCAAAGGTGTCGGCGGTATAATCGGGTGCGCCGTCACGCAGAGGTGGTTTTTCAAACGTGCGCCATTCTCTGAATAGCTCAACCAGGTCGCTGTGCTCGCTTGAGTGCGCGAAACTGGCAGTGAATAAGACCGCCAGAAGAATTATCGCTCTATTCATGATGTCCCCCGTTTTCGCGAATTATACCTGTGGCGTCGTACGAGAGCACAGGAGTATGGTGCCGGGCACCACATCGTTTACTTAAATTAGCACAGGAGTATGGTGCCGGGCACCACATCGTTTACTTAAATTAGTGGTAACTGTTATCGCAACGTGCCGGCATCTGAGGAATAAGTAAATTAAGTGGTGCCCGGCACCCTATATTCCTCCGACGAGCTGGACGAACGGCAACATCAACTCACTCAATTAGCAATCAATTATTTCGTCCTTGCCGAAGACGCGCAGGATGACAGTTACTCACTGGCAGGATTTGAAGATGACCTGCAGGTTGTAACCGCGGTCATTTACGAATTAGATCTCAGTCACCTGCTGGAAGAATGACCGAGTCGAACCGGCGTTCCAGAAACGTACAACGCAATTAGAGTCATTCAATCCAAACATCTGCAAGAAAAACGCGAATCAATCCATGGGCCTTAACCGAATGTTGCGTGTACAATCATTTCACGAAACTGCGGATCGTCCGCAAAACTGCGGATCGTCCGCAACGTGATCCAGAAAAGGAGATTGACATGAAACTAGCGCGAACGGATTTGCCGACGCGATTACAAGCAGGCGACCTGTGTATTCAAGGCGTGGACTGGGGTGACTTGAACGTTGCTCGCATTCGGTTCCCAAAAGGTGCGGACGCAACACCGCTATTGGAGGGATTGCCAGATAATCTTTGCCAATGCCCCCATTGGGGAACCGTAGTGAAGGGTTCTATCCATGTGCGTTACGCGGATGGTCAGGAAGAAACGGTAAGTGCCGGTGACGTTTACTACTGGCCACCCGGTCACACGGTGTGGGTTGATGAAGATTATGAAGCTATTGAATTCAGTCCAAGCGGCGAGATGGCCCACCTTATTGAGCATCTTAAGTCAAAGCTGGAAGTCTAAAGGCGTGCCAGGCAGGGGCGATAATAAGGGGTCGAACCGACTGCCGTCCCACTTGATAACTATTCGCTCGGCATTCATTAGCAGGAGCGGCTTCCAGCTGCGATTCTCCGAAGGCGAACTGTTTTGATGCCGGTTATGAGTTTATCGGACAGCAGTGGTGTCCGGTCTGTTTTTTCGATAAACAGATCTGACACCTCTATCATTCGCTCGCATAGTGCATGCCTTGGGGAAATTGAGATTGGTTGCATGCAACAATGGTCATAGCTCAGGGTTTTTTGGGGGAAATACAATGCGGCGGGTCATAACGAAATTTGCAAATGGACTGGCGCTGGCAGGCATCCTGTACAGCGCCTCAATGGGTCTGGCGAGTGCGCAGGAAACCGTAACCAGCCCCACAGAAGAGTTTGGCCATCAGCTCGGCGATGATTACAAGCTGATCAATTACACGCAGTTTGAGGCCTATATCAAAAAGCTCGAGAGAGAGTCCCCGCGCGTCAAACTTGTCGCCATGGGGCCGACTGCAGAAGGTCGCACGCAATGGATGACCGTCATTACATCCCCGGGAAACCACGCGAAACTGGATCATTATAAATCCATCTCGGCAAAGCTCGCACACGCCGAAGGCATTGATGAAGACGCCGCACGGGCGCTTGCAGAAGAAGGCAAGGCCGTCGTGTGGATCGACGGTGGCCTGCATGCCACCGAAACGGTGGGCGCTCATCAGTTGACCCGGACCATCCATATGCTCGCGAGTGCAACAGACCCCGAGATCATGCGCATTCTGGATGACGTCGTAATCCTGCTGGTGCTCGCCAATCCGGATGGGATGGAACTGGTTTCCGACTGGTATATGCGCAAACGCGACCCGGAGAAACGCGGCTACGACGATATACCGCGGCTTTACCAGAAATATATCGGGCACGATAATAATCGCGACTCGTACATGGCGAACCAGCCGGAGACGGAGAACCTGAACCGGATCATGTTCCAGGAATGGTTTCCGCAGATGATGTACAACCATCATCAGACCGGGCCGGCGGACATTATCGTCTTTGTGCCACCCTTTCGCGATCCGCCAAATCTGAATTACGATCCCCTCGTAACGCTCGGCAATCACGCGCTTGGTCTGGCGATGAATTTGCGGCTGGTCGCCGAAGGTAAGCCCGGCAGTGGCTCACGTGGTTACGCAAATTACTCTGCCTATTTTAACGGCAATATCCGCACCGTCGGCTATTTCCATAATCAGATCGGTATGTTGACAGAAATGAAGGGCCATCCAACGCCTATGGAACTCGCCTTTTACCCGGACAACCAGCTTGCCATGAATGATTTTGCGATGCCGCATAACCCTGGCGAGTGGCACTTCGCGGATGCAATGGACTATTCGCTGACCCTCAACATGGCGGTTTTCGACTATGCGTCGCGCAACCGTTCAACGCTGCTATTCAATCGCTGGCGCATGGGCATGAATGCGATCGAGGCCGGCAACAAGGACAGCTGGACGGTAAGGCCCCGCATGGTGGAGAAAATCGAGAACATGATCCGCGCAGCAGGCGGAGAAGACGCGGAGATGATCGAACCTACGTTTCGACGGCGCGGGGAGGGCGTTTCCAAAGATTACCTGGCGATGATGCGTCCGCCCGAGAATCGGGACCCGCGCGGCTTCATCCTGCCGTCCGATCAAAAAGACTTTCCAACTGCCGTTAAATTTTTGAACACACTTGTAAAGAACGGCATAACTATTCACCAGGCCACGGAAGATTTCACCGTGCAGGGCAAGACCTATCCGGCCGGTTCTTTTGTCGTCAAATCGGCGCAGGCATTTCGGCCGCATATCATGGATATGTTCGAGCCACAGGATCATCCGGACGAGTTCCTCTATGCAGGCGGCCCCCCGGTTCCTCCCTATGACAGCGCTGGATATACGCTTGCCTTTCAGATGGGCGTCGAGTTCGATCGTATTCTGGAGGGATTTGACGGTCCGTTTGAGAAGGTAGAAGGCTTCGCGATTCCCTTGCCGGGCAAGGTCCGCTTTATGGAGGGTGCCGTTGGCTATCTGCTTGATCACGGCGTCAATGATTCTGTCATCGCGGTCAATCGCCTGCTGGCGGCCGGTCACGACGTCTATTGGCTGGATGACTCCATCGAAGCCAATGGAGAACATTACCCGGTTGGCACGATTTATGTTGCAGCAAGCGATGGCGTTAGCGACAAGCTGTCGGCAATGGCGGAAAGTCTGGGGATTCCCGTCGATGGCGTAGCGAGTACGCCAAATTCCGCAGCTCGCAAGCTCTCGCCAACGCGCGTGGGCCTTTGGGATCGCTATGGTGGCTCCATGCCGTCCGGCTGGACCCGGTGGCTGTTCGAGCAGTTCGAGTTCCCCTATACACGGGTATATCCACAGGAACTGGACGAGGGCACGCTGGACGACAAGTTCGACGCGCTGGTCTTCGTAACAGGTGCCATCCCGGCAGAAGACGTGGAACCGGAAGGTCGCGACATTCAGCCAGAGGCTCGCTCGATTCCAAGAGAATATCGCGAACATCTGGGATGGGTAACGAACGAGAAGACCGTGCCGCTATTGGCAGAGTATCTGCGTGCTGGAAACACCGTCCTGACCATCGGAACCTCGACGATCCTGGCAGAAAACCTGGGACTACCCATTGCCAGTCACCTGGTCAACAGCGCGCGTGAACCGTTGCAACCGGAAGAGTTTTTCGTGCCCGGTTCCATCCTGCAGATCCGGGTCGACACGTCGAATCCGCTCGCTTATGGACTGAATGAGCGCACGGACATCGCCTTTCAGCGCACCAGTCCGGTCCTGCGCCTGCGGCCATACGCTGATAAAGAAGGCGTGACACAGATCGGCTGGTTCGATGATGATGACGCGCTCAGGTCGGGTTGGGCATGGGGGCAGGACAAGTTGTATGGCGGCACTGCAATTGCCAGCGCCAAAGTCGGTGACGGGGACCTACACATGTTTACCCCTGAAATCCTGTTTCGAGGTCAGTCGCACAGCACATTCCAGTTGCTCTTTAATGGCATCTATATGGCGACTGCGACCAAAGTCCAATTGGGCGAGTAAGTATCCCCCGGCAAAGCCAGGGCTTTAGTTTGTGAGCCGCTCAAAGCGGCTTGACGGGACCGCTGCGCGTTGTAAATTCGCCCGCTGGACGTAGTAATTTCGCCCGCTGGGCGGGCTCCTACAATTCTTATTAGCACCTGTAGGAGCCCGCCCAGCGGGCGAAATTACTACGCCAGGGCGATTGACATTCGCTCCATGCGCTTGGCCTGCAAATACCCTGTTCGTCTCATCGTTTCTCCCTGCTACAAATTTTCGCCGCTACACTTTGAACTTACTTTGCGATTTCCGCAATTGTAAAACTGCGGCTGTCTCCCCGGGAGAGCCGGGGGGTCTCCCGTTAGTACTAGTAAGAGAACACCAATATTGTCAGTCATTTTTTTGCTAAAAATCCCTTGGAAACAGGACGAAGAAACTAATGGGTATCCTGATTCAGCTGACTACCCGGAATTACGGTCACTGTCCCCGCAATTCGCACAAACCAAAGCCTCCGGTTTTGCCGGGGGATACTTATTCAAGTCAATAAAGCGGTGCCCGGTACCCGATCGCGGGTCGTGCCTCGAAATCATTCTACAGTTGTGCATCCACCCACTCGTCGATCTTGTCCTCCAGCATCGACAACGGCATCGGGCCATCCATCAGCACCTGGGTGTGGAATGCCTTGACGTCAAACTTGTCACCCAACCGCTCCTCCGCTTCATTGCGCAGTTCACGGATCTTGAGCTGACCAATCTTGTAGGCCAGCGCCTGACCTGGAATGGCCATAAAACGCTCGGCTTCAGAAACAGCACGCGCTTCTTTTACCGCCGAATTCGCGTACATGAAGTCGAGCACGTCCTGTCGTCTCCACTCCTTTGCATGCAGGCCGGTATCAACAACCAGGCGAATTGCGCGCCAGAGTTCAGCGTTCAATGCACCAAAGTACTGGTATGGATCGGTATAGACACCGATTTCCTTGCCAAGAGATTCGGCATAGAGACCCCAGCCTTCGGTGAATGCCGTGTAGCCGCCAAAGCGCCGGAAGTTTGGCAGGTCCTCATTTTCTACCTGCAAAGAGCGTTGGAAATGGTGCCCCGGAATCGCCTCGTGCAGGAACAGCGACTCCATGCCCCAGATTGGACGCGCCTTGATGTCATAGGCGTTGGCGTAAAACACGCCGGGCCGGCTGCCGTCCGGCGTGCCGGTACGATATTGTCCACCAGAAGCTGACGCCTCGCGAAATGGCTCCACTCGACGTACTTCGAGACTGCCCTTCGGGAAAACGTCGAACAGGTGCTTCGACAATTCCGAAATCCGTTCAGCCATGTCGCGATAACCCTGAATCAGTTCTTCGGCTTTGTCGTAATAGAACTGCTCGTCGCTGTTCATGTAGTTGAAAAAATCCTCGAGGTCGCCCTCGAAACCGATCTCGGCCATGACACCGCGCATGTCCTCGTGAATGCGCGCAACTTCATCCAGACCAATTTGATGAATCTCGTCGGGCGTCAGGTCAGTGGTAGTAATAAGCTTGACGTTGTAGGCGTACCAGTCTGGTCCGTCCGGCAATGCATATAGCCCAACCGTGTCCCGCGCCGCCGCCAGGTACTCGTCGCCGACAAAATTGGCAACCCGCTGGTAGGTGGGAATAATTTTATTCTCGATAGCATCCTTGAATGCCACTGTGAGTCGTTGCCGATCCTCGTTATTGAATTCGTCGGGCATATTTTGGACTGGCGCCCAGAAACCGCTTACTTCTGCCGAGTCGACAATCTGTGACTCGATTTGCGGCAGGGACTTGGCCATCAGGATGCGCGGTTGCACCACACCCTGACGTACGCCCTCTTGCATGTTTGCAACTGCCTGGTCGGCGTACACGACGAATCCATCGATTCGTGACAGCCAGTCGTCGTAGTCTTTGACCGTCTTGAACGGGTGCACGCTGGTGCCACTGCCAAGCTGCACAAAGGAATTTAGCGTGGAGTAAAACTGGTTGATCGGCTGCAGGTAACCTGGATATCGTTCGCCCTCGAGCGAGAGCTCTCGATTGAGCCGGAACATGTCATAGCTCAACTGGTCCTGGCGTGACAGTTGCTCGCGATCGATCTCGAGAAGTTGCGCGAGGAATGTCTCGTTCATCTGGTGGCTTGCTTCACGATGCTCCGGACCGATCGAATTGGCGAACCGATCATTGTAGCGGTAGTCACCAATGGCGGACGCTCGCGTCGGGTTGAGTTCAAGGCTGCGTTCGAAAAACTCGTCGAATAACCCGTGCAGGGATTCGGTCGGGTCAGTAGCGTCGGCCGGTGGCTCGATTTGTTCGTCGCCGCATGCCGCGAGAAACAAGGTTGCTGCCAGCATGGCAGCCAGTGGTGCTCTCATAAATTGCCCCCTTTTGTGAAATGACGCCCAGCGCCGCATATTACCCAGACTACGACGAATGAGACGATGCTGCCAATCGTAGGAAAAGGGGCAGGATCCTGTTTCTCGGTTTAATTGGATCCAACGTTTTATTAGACGCGATACCGGACTTGTATCGAACGCCGGCGCGGTTCATTGAGTCACGCATGCAGCACGGAGTGAGTTATCATCTTGTTCGCCAGTTTGTTAGTCAAAATACGGAGTGACGACCATCGATATAGAATTCCCCCAGCTTGAGCCGAAAACGCGCCGCATTGCCGAGCAACTTGCCACAGAGGCGCTGGTTTCGGTGCAGGTTCTTTCGGACGAGTTACAACAGTATGTCGAGGAGATCGAAGCCCACTCATCAAGCGCCGAATTCTTTGATCACGATGTTGCCAGGCGTATTGCTGCTCTTTGTTGGAAACTTCTCGATGCACTTCCCGCCGAGCCTGACGAGCGTCAACACCGACTCACTCAACTGGCGATCAGTTATTTCGTCCTTGCCGAAGACGCACAGGATGACAATTACTCACTGGCAGGATTTGAAGATGACCTGCAGGTTGTGACCGCGGTCATTCACGAATTAGATCTCAGTCATCTGCTGCAAGCGTAAAAGCGTTTCCGGTGCATCCACGGAAACCTACTCGGACTGCTTATTGTCAGCGGCCCACAGGATTTCAGTCCTTGGGGACAGTATTGCCGGTGTTCTTCTTTCGTGGCTCAGATCCGCACGATAACGCTGTCCCTCTTATCAAGAAGCCACCCGGGATCATGATGGAGCGTGGGTATAACCTATACTGGGGCTACATGGGTAAATTTTCGAAACTTCTGGCATTCGCCTGCTGTCTGGCTAGTGTTGTTGCTAGCGCCGATGAAATGCCAGGCAGGGGTAAAATCCTGGTCGCTACCGACGAGGTGCGCGGTCTGGCCTTTGCGCAGAGCGTGATCCTGTTGTTGCAACACGATGAAACAGGAACATTGGGCCTGGTGGTCAACCGACCCATCGATGCGGCGGCCGCGGATGCATTGCGCCAGCAGGCAGACCTGGGCGCTTACCAGGGGGCATTCTTCTGGGGTGGACCGGTGTTGCCGTACACGTTGCGCGCTTTGCTTCGCACGGATGCGCCACCGGAGAATGCGGTGCGTATCTTCGCTGATGTGCATCTCGTCAACATAGATGAGAATTTGCTTGCGGACACAGCCAATTCACCGAACATTCGTTTGTTTGTAGGCTACGCGGGCTGGGGTGCTGGGCAGTTGGAGTACGAACTGGCGTTTGATAGTTGGCACGTCTTGCCGGCGACAGAAGACGCTGTGTTCACCGAGGATTTTGGCGAGAGCTGGCGGAAGCTTTCTCCGCGCCGCAAATTTCGGGTCGACGGCGAAATGACGGAATCACTCGGGCCAGGCCGGTTAGTGTCGCAGGCCCTTTTCTAGCCAGATTGTGCAGAAACATGAGGGTCTCGAACCGCTTGGATTGGGTAAACTGTTGTCTGAGTGGCATTCTGAAGAAATACATATAAAACAAATAGTTAATAGCTATATCTAATAATCCACATTACCTTTAAATTTGCACTATGCGTTGCATGGTTGCTTAGTCTGGTTGAATTCTCTGGTCGCAAGCTTGGTGACCGCAGGAAACGAATTGCACCGTTCCAGATTATTCGTGATCAGACTCTTGCTTGGCCTCAATCTCAAGTCTTTGCGCCGTTGCCAGAATCTCCTGCCTTAATTGTTTTCGGACGAAGTATCCACCGATCAATGGCGGGATAAAGAAATCTGGTTCCATGTTTGCATCGAAAGCAATTTGCGAGCCCCCGTCGTCGCCGCTTGTTACTGACCAGCGAAGAGTTCCGGAGCGAAAGTCGCTTTTATCGGGGACGATGTCGGCTTGAATGGTGTTGGCGATGATCGTTACGTCCTGAATTAGTGCCACGTCTTTGCAGAAGACGAAAACGCAACTTTGAATTTCTGTTCGTACGCGGGTGATGCCGTTTTGCAGGCTTATAATTTGTCTTGCTGTTACTTTCGGGTTTAATCGGTCGGGAAAGCTGTAGTCGGTGAGGATTGCCATGACCTTGTCGGGTGATGAGGTGATGTTGAACGTCATTCGGATTTTGTAGGTTCGGCCTTCTTTTGTGACGTTCAGGTTTTGCAGGTCCAGCGCGAGTGTGGTGATGGACGCGAGCAGCGTCAGGAGTAGAGTGGCTGCGCGGGTGTGTTTGGTTTTCACTGGGAGCAGGTCAGCATTTATTGCGTGCATCAGGAAACGGCGTTGCCAGGTTGTTGCGGTGCGCATGCAGAGCGTAGACCAAGTCGGCAGGGGTTAGTTTAGCGGGAATGGGGTCAGGGTACATTGTGGGATGCAAAGTACCCTGACAGCGTTTGCGCTTATTGGCTTTGATCGCCCGCCGTGGGAGGCGTGGCTTATTCGTATCTCAGGGCTAGTACCGGGTTTGCCTGCGCTATGCGGTAGACGTGCCCGGCTACTGTTCCCCATGCCAGCAGGACGGCGAGGGCGCCAGCCGCTAGTAGTACGAAGATCGGTGAGTCGATCCTGTCTGCGAAGAAGTTCAGGTAGAGCTGCGATGCGAAGTAGGCGGCAGGCAGGGCGACTACCAGGCCCCACATGACTGGTTTTGAGAACTGCCATACCAGTAGCCGTGCGATTTGCATTGAGCTTGCGCCAAGCACCTTGCGGACGCCGATTTCCTTGGTTCTTTGCGCCGCCATGAATGCGGCGAGGCCGAACAAGCCGACCAGGGCCAGTGACAGTGCGACGCCTGCGAATATTGCCAGCGCGAGGTTCATGTAGCGCAGGATGCTGTAGACATCATTGAAGATGTCGTCGAGAAATCGGCCTTGTACAGGGTATTCCGGAATTACACGCTCCCAGACTTCTTCGATGTCATCAACAGTATCGATAATATCGCCCTGTGTAATTCGTATGGATGCCACCCGAAATGACGATGGCTGGTATCTGTACACCCAGGGTTTCACCGACTGGAAGAAACCGACGATGTTTTGCGTCGGTACTACGCCGACAATTACCATCTCCCTGAGGGGATCCTCAGGATCATTGTCGTAAATGCGCTGATTGATGGCTTCTTCCGGACTGGCGATCCCAAGTCGTTCAAGCGTTAATTCGTTCACCAGGACGTTGACGACCTCCGACTCATCCGATACAAATTCGTCATTCGCAATATCGCGATCGAGGTTTCTGCCCGCGAGCAGAGGAATGTCATAAACGTCAAGGAATTCGGGAGACATGCGAAGAAGTTGCAACATGAAACTACCGGCTTCATCGCCTGGCGTGGCAGAAACTTTGGTTGCCGAGTTATTTTGTTCGTACGGCACCTGTGATGAGTAGGAAACAGAATCGACGTTCGGTAGCGCTTCCAGTTCGTGCCGCAGGGTTTCCAGCCGGTCGCTGACATCGTCATTGCCGACGCGCATCAGGCTATAGATCTCTGACCGCGGGAAGATGTGACTGCTCTCCCTGATCATTTTGTTCTGCACAAACACGATAGCCACCGTTGCGAGCATGAATGCCGAGATTGCAAATTGTGCGCCGATCATGAACGAGCGCACTTTTGAGCCTTTCTTACCCTTGCGTGCTGTCTCTCGCAGCGCGTCAATGGGCGATGCGCGCGTGATCAGCCAGGCCGGATAAGCGCCGGCGCACAAGCCAACCAATACTGTCGTCGCTATCAGCCATGGCATTGAGCGCAAGTAGTCGAGCGACATAACTTTGTTCGCGGCGTTGTTGAATAGCGGAATCAGTATTTCCAGGGCGCCAATCGCGATAATCATCGCAACGGTTGCAATGACAAGGCTTTCAACGAGGAATTGCGTCAGGAGTTGTCCCTGGCTTGCACCCATTGTCTTGCGCATGCCGACTTCACGACTTCGCCCCAGTGATTGCGCGGTGGCCAGATTCGTGTAATTCACGCAACCAACGACAAGCACAAGAAAACTCAGCAGGCTGATAACGGCAATGACCGGCAATCCGAGCGCGTCCCAAAGTCCCAGGTTGGCGTCTTTTAGCTGGCTTATCCAGAATCCTGCAGCGATCTCCTTTTGTGGCTCCGGTACGTGGCGTTCGTAGAATTCATCCATCTGTGCCTGCAACCATGCGCCGTCAAGCGCTGCAGGCAGCAATACGTAAGTCATGTTCCCTAAGGACAGGTTGTTCCAATTGCCGGTCTCGTCGAAATCGCGCAGCCGCTTTAATGACTTCAATGGCGCGATGACATCCATTGCTCCCTCCATGATTGGCAGGGAGTTGAAATGGGAATTGAGCGGCAGGTCGCGGATCACCGCGGTAACGTGAAAGTCGTACTGGTTGTCGAGCGTAATGACTTCGCCCAGCACGTCTGTCGAGGAAAAATATTTGCTGGCCGCGGCCTCTGTGATAACAACGCCGGTCGGGTCTTCGAGTGCCGTTGCGTCACCGTGAATATATTCAAAATCAAATATCGTCAGCAGTTCCTCATCAGCGAACCAGGTCCGCTGATAGAAACTGTCCGATCCCATCGTAATGAGGTATTCGCGTGCAATCGTTCTGGCGACTGCCTTCACATCCGAGAGCTCTGCCTCGATGAGGGGCCCAACAGCCGAAAATGTCGTATTCATCCTGTCGACGCCGACTTCGAGTTCCGGCGCGGCATGGATGCCGACTATGTAGGTTTGTTCGCTGTTTGCGTAAAATACGTCGTGGCTTTTCTCGTAATCAACAAGCAAAAAGCCAAAAACGTAGATCGTCATACCCAGGGCCAGGCCGAGTATATTGATCGCGGCGAACAATTTATGCTTACGCAGGTTGCGCAACGCGATATTTACGTTATTCCAGAACATGAAGATTTCCGCCCTTATCTTGGCTTGTGATTATCAAGCAGCACGTCTGCTGTCGGTTACGATGTGGCCGTCAAACAGGTTGACTGTTCGGCGGGCGTAATCGGCATGGGTGGCTGAGTGCGTCACCATGACGATGGTTGTGCCTTCTTCATTCAGCGAGCGCAGCATCTCCATGACTTCCTGGCCATGCGCTGAGTCCAGGTTTCCCGTGGGCTCATCTGCGAGGATCAGCGGCTGATTACCAACGACCGCGCGTGCAACAGCGACCCGTTGTTGCTGGCCACCCGACAACTGGCCTGGCATATGTTTCGCACGGTGCGCGATGCCCATTCGGTCCATGGCTTCGGCAACGCGTTTCTTGCGTTCCGCCTTCGGCATGTCGTGGTAGAGCAGTGCCAGCTCGATGTTTTCGGCGACCGTCAGTTCGTCGATAAGATTGAAGTTCTGGAATATGAAGCCGATGTTGCGTTTGCGAATCAGGCTGCGCTGTTTTTCCGCGTAGCCGGCAACGTTTTCATCAAAGAAGAAGTAGTCACCATCCGTTGGGCTGTCGAGCAGGCCGATGATATTCAACAAGGTCGATTTTCCACAGCCGGAGGGCCCCATGACTGCAACGAAGTCACCTTGGTTGATCTCGACATTGACGCCGTTCAAAGCGACTGTCTCGACTTCCTCGGTGCGATAGACCTTGTACAGGTTATGCAGTTTCAACATTTCTGATTCCTCATTGAGTCACGCTGGTTTTTGTTGCGTTATTTAGTCGAGCGTCAGTCGGTCCATGCCGACGTAGCTTGAATAAGCTGATGTGATGACCTGTTCGCCAGGATCCAGTCCTTCCAGTACTTCAATAAAATCCACATTGCGGCGGCCGAGCCGCACGGTGCGCCGGATCGCCTCGCTGCCATCCGGAGACACGACAAAAATCCAGTTACCACCGGTCTCCTGGTAGAAGGTGCCATTCGGTATCAGGATGGCGTCGCTGTTGTCACCCAGGGTCAACTTGAGCTGTAGTGTCTGGCCGCGGCGCACGCCGAGGGGCTCTTCGGCGAATATCATGTCGACTTCGAACTGACCGTTGGTAACTTGCGGGTATATCTTCGCGATTTCCACATGGAAGTCGCGGCCGTTATGGCTGGCCACGCCAAGCTGTTTGAGATCAATACGACCCAGGTAGTACTCATCAATTTGTACGTTTAATTTGTAGTGGTCCGGATCATCGATTTGTCCAATACGACCACCGCGCTCGATCGACTGTCCGATCTCAATATTGAATCCGGACAGCTTGCCATCCAGCGGGGCGCGCATATTCAGGTCTCCAAGATTCTTGCGCGCAAACGTGAGGCCGGTTAGTAGCTGGTCATTGGCATCGCGTAACTGTTTTAGTTGTTGCTCCTGCAGGCGTGCATCGCTGGCCTGGCTTTCGAGCGTTATTTCAAGCCGGTTCCTGTAATAGGTGAGTTCGTCTTGCAGCTCATCCACGGTTGATTGTGCGACGAGGTCTCTTGATGCCAGGTCCTGCTGACGAGCAATACTGCGGTTGAGGCGAATAACCTGGTAGTCGATCTCGACCAGGTTGCGTTTGTGTGACAAGCGGTTTTGTTCGAGCTGTAACTCGATCGTGCGCATGTTGTTGAGCTGCTCGGTAACGGCGGCTTCGCGGCCCAATACTTCGAGCTGCAGACCCGTGTTAGACAATACTGCGATCGATTGCCCGGCAGTGACCATCGTCCCGTCCTCGACCAGCACCGCGTCAACACGGCCACCTTCGATAGCATCGAGGTAAACCGTGCTGCGTGGCACAAGGCGGCCGCGTAAAGGGATGAAATCCTCAAACGTTCCGGTGGTCACGGTCGAGGCCGTGACGCGCTGGGCGTTTATGCTGAGACTCCGGCCGCCGAGCAGGGCGCCGACCAGCCACCACAGGAATATCAGTGCGGCGACTCCCGCCAGAACATAGCCAACTATGCGGCCCGGTGGTGTGCGCTTCGCGACAACGCGGTCCATCGCCTCGCCGGATATGCTGATGCCGCTGTCGTTGTTTGGTTCGGCGATGCTGCTGATCTTGTTCAAGGGTCGAGTCTTCTGTGATGGTTGATGTGCTGTTACCTGTTATGTATAGCAAGTCGCGTGCCAACTCGATAAGTGGCTGTTTTCACTGTATTAAAAAACCGTCGTCGGCGTGCTGTGACAGGCGTGACTGTACGAATCCGGACATTTACTGTACGATTATGAACATTCCGAAGGAGACGCATGGACACCAAACACGGCCACATCCTGCTCGTCGACGATGACGAGGACATCCTTACCGCCGGACGTTTGCTGCTGCGCCGCCGGTTTGCCGGCGTAGTTTGCTGCCGGCGACCGGAGGAAATCCCGGATCTCATGGCACAACACGATTTTGACGTCGTGCTGCTGGATATGAATTTCGGGCCAGGGGAATCCTCGGGCGAGCAGGGCCTCGAGTGGCTGAAACGAATCCTCAAAATCGACCCGCTGATGGTTGTCGTGATGATCACGGCCCACGGCAATGTCGATATTGTGGTCGAGGCCATGAAACACGGCGCGACGGATTTCGTTGCCAAGCCCTGGGAAAACGCAAAGGTTGTGGCGACGATGTCGGCGGCCGTGCAGCTGCATCAATCAAGGCTCGAATCTGAATCTCTGCGTGGCGCCAATCGGGTACTCGCTGAATCTGCTGTCGCCGGTGGCAATATGATCATCCATGAGTCGATAGAGATGCGCGACGTGTTGTCACTGGTCGCAAAGGCTGCACCGACGAATGTCAACGTCATGATACTCGGGGAGAACGGAACCGGCAAAGAGCTGATCGCCCGCGAGTTGCACCGGCAGTCAGCACGCGCCGAGCGCGTGTTTCTGTCAGTCGATATGGGCTCGATCAGTGAGTCATTGTTTGAATCCGAGCTGTTCGGCCATAAGAAGGGCGCGTTTACTGGCGCCAACGAAGACCGGTTGGGACGTTTCCAGGCGGCAAACGGTGGCACGTTGTTCCTGGACGAGGTTGGCAACCTGCCATTGCACCTGCAGGCGAAACTTTTGGGCGTCCTGGAGCTTCGCCGCGTAACGCCAGTAGGGTCCGACAAGGCACAGGATGTCGATGTCAGGGTAATTTCGGCGACTAATGTATCGCGAGAGGCGCTTAATGATGCGGACAGGTTTCGTCCGGATTTGCTGTTTCGCCTGAATACCGTTGAAATTACCTTGCCACCACTGCGTGAACGCATCGACGATATCCTGCCGATAGCACATCACTTTGCCGAGATTTATTCGCGCAAGTATGATCAGCGCGTGCGTGCTTTTTCGCCGGCGGCCCGGGCCGCGTTGATTGAATATGACTGGCCCGGTAATGTGCGTGCGTTGCGTCACGCCATCGAACGTGCCGTGATCCTGACGTCGAATGAATACCTGGAACCGGCTGACTTACAGCTTGTTGGTTCTGCCAGGGCGCAGGCCGATTCGCCACCAACTGTTGTGAAGAAAGTCACTGTAGAAGAGACCGAGGCCTCTGTTGCCCCACAAAGTCTCGATCAAATCGAAAAAGAGGCTATTGCTTCGGTGCTGCGCAAGCACGGTTTCAATATCTCCTATACGGCAAAAGAACTCGGACTGACACGGGCCTCGCTATACCGGCGTATGGAAAAACATGGGATTTAAACGTTTCTCCGTGCTCCTGATTGTGCGCTTGATCATCACAGGCGTTGCGGCATCAGCCACGGTGTGGCTTTTTCTGCAGCCCGGGCTGCACGGCCTGACATTACTAAGTGCGGCATTATTGGTTGTTCTGGTCGGTGAACTGTGGTGGTACGTCAGTCGAACCAATCGCGAGATCACGCGGTTTCTTGAAGCAGCACGCCACGCCGATTATTCACAGCGATTTAGCTTTGACAACGTTGGCGCTGGTTTCGATGAGCTGGGGAATACGTTTTCAGAAATCCTTGAAAAAATGTCCGCGGCTCGTTCGGACCGGGAGATAGAACTGCGCAGGCTGCGCGCGCTCATCGACCATACGCCGATACCGTTATTGACGATTCATGGTGACGATACGATTACCTTGCAAAATAACGCCGCCCGACGAATGTTCGGCGCTGCTCACGTTACAAAACTTAAAGACCTCCGGCAATTTGGTGTCAGCTTTTTCACGGCGGTGGATGAATCGGTTCCGGGCGATCGAGAACTCGTGTCGTTTTCGGTGGACGGTGTCGAATACAAGCTCATACTGGCAACGACTGAGAACATCGTCGCCGGCGATGCCATACGGCTGGTGTCATTGCAGGATATACAAAGCGAACTTGACGTGACGCAGGCAGACGCCTGGCAGGACCTCGTACGCGTGCTGACGCATGAAATAATGAATTCGATTACGCCGGTAAGATCGTTAGCGACGACTGCAGCAGAAGTGGTGGAAGACATCGCTGCGAAGACGGAACCGGATTCGCCGATAAGTGAGGATATCGAAGATCTGCGCGACGCACTGAGCACGCTGCGAAAGCGCTCGAACAACCTGATGGAGTTCGTCAATAGTTATCGTCAACTGACACGCCTGGCACCGCCGGAGAAAAAGCGCATGCCGATTAAGGCGCTGTTCGAGTCGGTAGCAATGATTACCGCTGCCGAATGGCCTGATAGCAAGCAAATACTCACTTTCTCTGTTGAGCCTGCGGGTCTGGACGTCTACGCCGACCAGGTGTTGCTGGAACCGGTTTTACTGAATCTGCTGCGCAATGCCTGGCAGGCCACGCTCAATACTGAAGATCCGAAAATCGAGATGCGGGCGTGCTTCAACAGCCGGGGCAATGTGGTGATCGACGTGTCAGACAATGGTCCCGGCGTTCCCGACGATTTGACACGAAAAATATTCGTGCCGTTTTTTACGACCAGGGAGCAGGGCTCAGGCGTTGGTCTCGCATTGGCGCGCCAGGTAATGACTGCACATGGCGGGTATATCCGGCTTGTGCAAGAGGGCGCAGGCGCGAGGTTTACACTCACGTTTTAAGTCGTGAATGGGCATCTTTCCCGATATGAGTAAGTAAACTAAGTGAACACCGGTACCCGATCGCGGGTGTTCAGCAGTCAGGCAGTATTGCCGCCGTCGATCGGGATAGCTGCGCCGGTTATCTGGGCTGCGTTATCGGATGCCAGGAACACCACCAGGGCTGCCACTTCATCTGCAGTGGTGACCCTGCCCGTCGGACTTTCTGCGTCGGCTGCAAGAACTGCTGCTTGCGGATTCAAACCACGAGCATCGCCTTCCTGATATAGCATGGGTGTCTCGACGTCGCCGGGGCATATCGCGTTGATGCGTATTTTTTCGTGGGCGTGATCCAGCGCCATGGCCTTGGTCATGAGCACGAGGCCACCCTTGCTGGTGCAATAGGCGACGGCATCTTTACCGCCGGAAATCCCCCAGTCGGATGCGATATTCAGGATGACGCCTTCTGTTTTGCGTAAATGGGGGATTGCTGCCCGGCTTAAATAGAATGGCGCATGCAGATTGATGGCCATTGTTCGTGACCAGAGATCGTCGGATGTATTTTCGGCGTTTGCTGCCAGATAAATGCCGGCATTGTTTACCAGCAAATCCAGCCGACCAAATGCTGCGGCGCAGGCCGCTACCAATTCGGTGCAGGCATCTGCGCCGCTGAGGTCACCGACCCAGGTCCTGATGTTGTCGCTTTTGTCGCACAGGCTGGCGGTCCGTTCGGTATCCCGTCCCGCGGCCATAATCGCATAGCCACAATCGGCAAGCTGCAGCGTAACGGCCGCTCCGATACCGGAGCTGGCGCCAGTTACGAGTGCTACTTTTTTTGTCATGTGTTGGTCCCCTGAATTAACGACATATCCCAATTCACGTTGTTACATGAATGATCCGTAATTAGCTGCGCAATTTCACAATCAAAATGGCGCCGAACATCATAATGAAAAGCGGGTAGAACGGCACGAGCGGGAAGTACGGCATGAACGCATCTATAGATTCGATGATTTTGAAACCAAACAAAAATTCGTAAACTTGCGGGCTCCACGCTGAAGCAAAAATGCTGCCGGTCAAGCCGGTTACTAACGCCGCAATACCGGGCAGCAAAAATAGTAACTGACGTATGCCGCCGACATCTGCGTGTTGCCAGCGCTTTTTGCTCCACGCACCCAGGCGCAAACCCCAGGCCAGGAAGCCGCCCCAGTAATATATGTAGTCAATGAGAACTGGCGGGCCTTGATAGTAGAAGAGATTGAACCAATATACGCTCCAGGCATATATCCACAGCCAATAAATTGCGCTGGTATGCAGGAACTTCCACTGCTT
>SMVA01161907.1_pt1 | contig 24173 bp, 23 predicted proteins | sample 2456451 | NCBI WGS metagenome assembly SMVA01 (sample SAMN11095933, study PRJNA526329) | marine sediment metagenome | biome: Marine sediment; feature: Surficial sediment; material: Deep marine sediment; isolation source: Hadal surficial sediment | place: Pacific Ocean | collected 2014-05 | depth... | reverse complement strand
TAATTTCTGCAGCTGGTTTTCCCGTACTCTGCTCAGCAGCTTCTTGCGTGTTAGTTTTATCTGTGTCCAATGCTGGCTGATCTGATTGCGGGTTCTGTCGATTTTGCATCGTGTTCTCCTGATTGCTGTTCGAGGCAAGTTGGGATGGTTTTACCAATTTCAATACCGAGGAAAAATTATATGTACGTCTACCATTCTATTTTCATTAACGCGGTGTTGAATTGAATTACCAACAGTTCGAGACGGAACATGTAAAAGATAAGAAGGTATCCTATACTTCACTTTCCGATTTTTTGTGCCAGTTTTGCGGCTTTACCAATGTAGTTTTGTGGTGCCATCTTCCACAAGCGTTTTTTCTCAGTATCAGGAATAGCAAGATCGTCAATGAATTTATGTATAGTTTCTTTAGTGATACCATCCTTACCGCGGGTCAGTTTTTTCAATTTCTCGTAGGGATTAGGTACACCGTAACGACGCATTATTGTTTGGATCGGCTCTGCCAGGATTTCCCAAGCATCCTCTAGATCAACTGCTAACCGTTCTAGATTGGCTTCCAGCTTGTTCAATCCTTTGTTACATGAATCATACGACAACAGCGTGTGTCCTATAGCTACGCCCATGTTGCGCAGTACAGTGGAGTCGGTTAAGTCACGCTGCCAGCGAGACACGGGTAACTTCTCACTCAAGTGTCGTAGTAAGGCGTTGGCAATCCCTAGGTTGCCTTCTGAATTTTCAAAATCAATCGGATTTACCTTATGTGGCATGGTTGACGAACCGACCTCAGCTTCTTTGGTTTTTAATTTGAAATAGCCTAACGAAATATATCCCCATATATCACGATCAAGGTCGAGCAGTACGGTATTGATATGGGCGTAAGCGTCGCACAATGTAGCGATGGCGTCATGCGGTTCGATCTGAGTGGTATAGGGGTTAAATTCTAGGCCGAGTTTTTCGACGAAAGCTTGCGCAAATTTTTCCCAGTTAAAATTTGGGTATGCGGCAAGGTGGGCATTGTAATTGCCCACTGCCCCGTTAATCTTGCCTAGCATAGATATGGCAGCAAGATGATCGTATCCACGTTGCAGGCGGTGTGCAAAGTTTGCGAGTTCCTTCCCCAATGTAGAGGGAGTAGCGGGCTGGCCATGAGTACGGGCAAGCATGGGTGCAGTAGCTAGTTGATGTGCCATTTCAATGAGATTTCTGATGATATTCTTCAGGGCAGGCAGCATCACATGATCTCGGCTGTGTTTTAGCATCAAACCATAGGAAAGATTATTGATATCCTCCGAAGAGCAGGAAAAGTGAATGAACTCAGTGACTTTAGAAACTTCCCTATGCTTTACCATGCGCTCTTTAAGCCAGTATTCAATGGCCTTAACATCGTGGTTGGTGCGAGCTTCAATGGCTTTGACTGATTTCCCGTCAGACTCAGAAAAATCAGCTACCAGACTGTCAAATTTTGAAATGATGTCTGCGGAAAATGGTGAGATTTCTGCAATTTCAGGTTCATGGCTCAATGCTTTAAACCACTCAATTTCCACCTGAACGCGGTGACGGATCAGCGCAAGCTCACTGAAATATGGTCGTAGAGCCGTAACCTTTCTGTGATAGCGGCCATCAAGGGGAGAGAGGGCAGTTAGGGGGGAGGGGCGCATATTGTTGATTTTTCTGATTCTTGATTATATTAGCATAGGTGGGCATACTCCTGTGCCATGTGCCGTACAGTATAGAAAGTTGGTATACTGCGCATCTCTGATTTGGACAGCCATCCAGGATGCTATGAAGCTTGTGGGTTCACTTACCAGTCCATACGTGCGTAAAGTACGAATTGTTTTAGCTGAAAAACGTATTGGCTATGATTTTGCTGTTGATATTCCATGGAATGTAGGCAGTCATGTGTCAGATTACAATCCATTGGGTAAGGTGCCAGTACTGATTCTGGATGATGGTTCTGTCTTATTTGATTCGCGAGTAATCGTTGAATATCTAGATAGTGCAAATCCGGCATCACGCTTGATTCCCGAATCCAACAAGCACCGAATCATGGTGAAGCGCTGGGAGGCCTTAGCAGATGGTATTTGCGACGCATCTGCCACTATCTTTCTGGAACGCAAGCGTCCTGAGATGCAGCAAAACTTGGAATGGGTTACACGCCAGCAAAAGAAGGTCATGCTGGGACTAGAAGCAGCAGCTCGAGAACTGAGTGACAAGAAATGGTGCGAAGGTAATACCTATACGCTAGCTGATATCGCGTTGTGTTGTACACTTGGTTATCTGGTTTTTCGTTTCCCTGAAGTAGAGTGGCGTAATGCGTTTCCCAATCTAGCTAATCTGGCAGATACGCTGGAGGGGCGGGCATCATTCATGGAAACGGCACCAAAGGGATAAAACTAAAAAATGCAATGAATTTTTAGCACTATTTGATATTGGCCGTTTGCTTCACTGCGTGATTACGCCTCCACCTAAACATACCTTGCTTTCATAGACCACCACTGATTGCCCTGGCGTTACAGCCCATTGAGGCTGAGCAAATTCGATTTCGCATTTAACCTCACTAATTTTTGCTATAGAGCAGGGCGCATCGGGTTGTCGGTAACGAGTCTTGGCAGCATAAACCCATCTACAATGCGGCGCTTTGCCACTAATCCATGTAAGATCGGATGCGGCAAGCATGGGCTGGAATAATTTGGGATGATCGTGACCTTGCACTACGATCAGGATGTTGTCCGCCATGTTTTTTTTCAAGACGAACCATGGTTTACCAAAACCCTCCTTAGTCCCACCTATCCTTAATCCTTGTCGTTGTCCGATGGTGTAGTACATCAGGCCGATATGTTCCCCCACTATTGTTCCCTCTGGAGTCTGTATTTCTCCCGGTTTATGTGGCAAATAGCGACTAAGAAAATTCCTAAATGGACGCTCGCCAATAAAGCAGATACCAGTACTATCTTTCTTAGAGAAATTAGGTAATTTATAATCCTGAGCGATCTTACGCACCTCGCGTTTGTAGAGATGTCCGATAGGGAATAGAGTGCTAGCTAACTGCTTTTGATTAAGGCGATAGAGAAAATAACTCTGATCTTTAGTTCCATCTTCTCCCTTTAGTAGCTGGAACATACCGTTTAATTCGCGTATTTGCGCATAGTGGCCGGTAGCAATATGGTCAGCACCAAGTTCAATGGCATGATCAAGAAATGCCCCAAACTTTATTTCGGCGTTACATAACACGTCTGGATTGGGTGTTTGTCCCGTCTGGTATTCTGCAAGGAACCGGTCGAACACTCTCTCCTTGTATTCAGCAGAAAAATTCACCGCTTCCAGATGAATGCCGATGATATCGGTAACTGATGCAGCGTCGATGAAATCCTGTCTAGATGAACAATACTCGTCCGTATCATCGTCTTTCCAGTTTTTCATGAATAGACCTACCACATCATAACCTTGCTGCTTAAGTAACAGTGCCGCAACGGACGAATCAACTCCTCCTGACATTCCTATTACAACACGCTGTTTTCTCATTGTTTCAATCGTAGTGAGTAAGAATTTCCAGAGGATAATGTTTGCCAGCCAAATGGTCTTCAATACATTTAATAACCAACGGACTGCGGTGCCGGTGAACTAGCCCATATATTTCCTTTGTGTTGAACCAAGCTGCACGTACTATACCTTCATCTAATTTTCGGTCATGTTCATAGCAAACGACTGTACCGGAGAAGGCGAAACGCAAATAAGTTGTATCATTAAAAGGGGAGTGCCATCTATAAATACCCAGTAGGTATTGTGGAACGAAAGTGTAACCCGTTTCTTCTAATGTTTCTCGGATTACGCTATGGACTATAGATTCGTTAGATTCTAAGTGCCCAGCCGGTTGGTTGAACAACACTCCGCGCTTAGTTTGCTCCTCAACTAACAAATATTTGTCATCTTGCTTGATGACTGCTGCGACGGTTACGTTGGGTTTCCAGATCATGGTATTTCAGAGAATTTCTATCAAATAATAGTTCAGTGTATTAGGACTGCTGCAGAAAACTGAATGTATAACGTGAATCGTACTAGTAATAATGGCTGCCTTTATTTTAGAAGTAGATAGGTCTTTATTCTAACTTCTTGGTCAAAAGAAAGAAATGAGAATAAGGGAAGATAAAGAAGCTGGGCACGCTGACAGCAGAGAGGAATTCCCTTAACTATTGCGTTCTTGGTAGAAGATGAGAAAGGAATTAAACCACTTACTTCGTGTTTTAAGTCGTAACGCACATCAGCCAAAATAAAATTTAAAAATTGTTCTTGGCTGAAAAGATACCAATCGTTATTAAGCACTTCCGTGTTTTTCACTAAAACACAGGTAGAATAATACAGTTTATTTGTATCTATAATTTAAGATATTAGAAATATTTTTTGGGAGACCGCATGTACATGTATCAGCATATTAAGACGCCAGTTGAAGGCGGGAAAATCTGTGTTAATAAAGATTCTTCTTTAAATGTGCCAGACTGTCCGATTATTCCATACATTGAGGGTGACGGTATTGGTGTGGATATTACGCCAGTGATGCAGAAAGTTGTGAATTCAGCTGTGAATGTAGCTTACGGCGGTAAACGTAGGATTTCTTGGATGGAGATTTATGCTGGTGAAAAATCCACGCATGTATACGGTAAAAATGTGTGGCTGCCAGACGAGACACTGCAAGCTGCAAAAGAATATGTGGTTTCTATTAAAGGTCCGTTAACAACGCCGGTAGGTGGGGGCATTCGTTCAATCAACGTGACGTTACGTCAGAAATTGGACTTATTTCTATGCTTACGTCCAATACGTTATTTCCAGGGCGTACCAAGTCCACTAAAAACCCCAGAGAAGACTGACATGGTAATTTTTCGTGAAAATTCAGAAGATATTTATGCCGGTATCGAATGGGAATCTGGATCAGAGGAAGCGAATAAGATTATTGATTTTTTAATAAAGGATATGGGGGTTACAAAGATACGCTTCCCACAAACTTCCGGCATTGGTATCAAACCAGTTTCAAGAGAGGGTACCGAAAGATTAGTGCGCAGGGCTATTCAGTACGCGATAGATAATAAGAAAAGGTCAGTCACATTGGTACACAAAGGCAATATTATGAAATTTACAGAGGGGGCATTCAAGAACTGGGGATACGCGCTGGCAGCAAGAGAATTTGGTGCCGAGTTACTTGATGGGGGTCCGTGGATGGTTCTGTTAGAGAATAAAGGTAAAATTATTATCAAGGACATGATTACTGACGCTTTTCTACAACAGATTCTGCTACGTTCAGAGGAATACGATGTGATTGCCACTCTGAATCTGAACGGGGACTATATTTCTGATGCTCTGGCGGCACAGGTGGGGGGTATTGGTATGGCACCAGGTGCCAATCTTAGTGATTCAATAGCAATGTTCGAAGCAACTCATGGCACTGCGCCAAAATACGCCGGCAAGGATCAGGTTAATCCTGGGTCAATTATTCTGTCGGCAGAAATGATGCTGCGACACATAGGTTGGATTGAGGCTGCTGAGCTAATAATTCATGCAATGGAGAAGACGATACAAGATAAGATCGTGACCTACGACTTGGCGCGACAGATGACCGGTGCAAAGAAGGTATCATGCTCAACATTTGGCCAAGCTATAGTCAAACGCATGTGTTGAATTAGTTTAATTTCATAAACGAAAAAAGCCCCTTGTCACGAAACTGGCAAGGGGCCTGTTAAGCCTGTGATTACAAACTAATTGCAGTTCAACTGCACCTGTTGGTAATCGTTAGGGGGTTTGAATATTTGAGGCTTGTTTACCCTTTGGTCCTTGGGTAACTTCGAAGCTAACTTTCTGGCCTTCTTTGAGCGTTTTGAATCCTGACATGTTAATTGCGGAGAAATGTGCGAATAAATCTTCGCTACCATCATCGGGAGTGATAAAACCGAAACCCTTTGAATCATTGAACCATTTTACTGTACCTGCTGCCATTTTTCCTATCCTATAAAAAACCGGGCCCAAAACCCGAACACTGTTTGAGTTTCAAGACCGCAAACGGCTATAACCGGTACTGCAGAGAACTTGAAGCCAAACTCCAAGGACACTTCTACGCAAATCTAGCGCTGAAGTCAAGTAGTCATTTGATATTTTATAAAATAGCAAAATAATAAATTCCTTAAGACTCTTGAAATTTTTGCCGTAATCGTCAAATATATCAGTAAGAGTTTGTTTGGGTGGTGCGCGTCTACTGGTGAACAGATAGGATAGACAGTCATGGTAACGAGTGGTCCTGAAGATGTTGTACTGGAGGTTAAAAAGAGTAAAATCAAGCCACCACCAATGTTTAAAGTAATCTTGCTGAATGATGACTTTACGCCAATGGAATTTGTGGTGGTGGTGTTGAAGACTTTTTTTTCTAAGAGCCAAGAACAGGCGACACAAATTATGTTGAAAGTCCATATGGACGGGATTGGTGTGTGTGGCGTCTATTCAAACGATGTGGCAGTCACTAAGGTTAAACAGGTAGTTACGTTTGCTATGAAGCATCAGCATCCGCTAAAGTGCGTGATGGAGGAAATTTGAAATGATCGCTCAAGAGCTTGAGGTAAGTTTGCACATGGTATTTGTCGAATCAAGGCAGAAACGCCATGAGTTCATTACGGTAGAGCACCTGTTGTTGGCGATGCTGGACAATCATACTGCTGCTGAGGTATTGCGCGCTTGCTCGGTCGACATTGCCGATCTGCGAAAATTTCTAGAGGGGCATGTTACAGAGAACACACCTACCGTGGGCGGCAGTGGAGAAGTAGACACTCAGCCTACGCTTGGATTCCAGCGCGTGATCCAGCGCGCAATCTTGCATGTCCAATCCTCGGGCAAGAAAGAAGTTACCGGTGCAAACGTACTAGTGGCGATATTTGGTGAAAAAGATTCCCACGCAGTTTATTTTCTGCACCAAAGGGGTGTGACTCGACTTGACGTGGTCAATTATATTTCCCATGGAATCAGTAAAGTCCCTCAAGGTAATGGCACCAAGGTTGAAAGTGAGAGTGATATCGATCAGGAGTTGGGCGTAGGTGGCGCGCTAGAAAGCTATACCATAAACCTTAATACTCAGGCGCTGGCAGGCAAGATTGATCCCTTGATTGGGCGCGAAAAGGAACTAGAGCGTGTGATACAAACACTGTGCCGTCGTCGCAAGAATAATCCGCTTTTGGTCGGCGAAGCGGGAGTAGGCAAAACGGCTATCGCTGAGGGCTTAGCACGGAAAATTACCAAACGTGATGTACCAGAAGCTCTTGCTAATTACCAGATTTATTCTCTAGACATGGGCGCACTACTGGCTGGTACCAAGTACCGGGGCGATTTCGAGCAACGCCTGAAAGCAATACTAAAACAGTTGCTCGATGATCCCAATGCCATCTTGTTTATTGATGAAATTCACACTCTTATAGGTGCAGGTGCTGCATCAGGTGGCACGTTCGATGCCTCTAACCTGCTCAAGCCAGTGCTCAATACCGGTCAGTTGAAGTGCATCGGCGCTACTACTTACACCGAGTATCGAGTGATTTTCGAGAAGGATCACGCTCTTTCACGACGCTTCCAGAAAATTGATGTTCCAGAAGCCAGCGTAGAAGAAACTGTTGCCATTCTGCGCGGCCTGAAATCCCGCTATGAGGCGTATCATAGTGTTAAATACACGGCTAATGCACTTACAACCGCAGCAGAATTATCGGCGCGTTTCATCAATGATCGACATTTACCTGATAAGGCGATAGATATAATCGACGAAGCAGGTGCAGCCCAGAGGATTCGGCCGAAATCAAAGCAACGCAAGGTTATCAGCAAGCACGAGATAGAGAGTGTCATTGCGAAAGCTGCACGAATTCCGCCACGGAGTGTTTCCAGTGACGATCGCAATGCGCTGAAAACACTTGACCGTGATTTAAAGACCATGGTTTTCGGGCAGGATAAAGCTATCAATGTTCTAACAACGGCAATCAAGATGGCTAGAAGTGGCTTAGGTGACCCACAAAAGCCAGTTGGCTCGTTCCTCTTTTCTGGACCTACGGGTGTTGGCAAAACTGAAGTGGCGCGTCAGTTGGCCTATTCCATGGGTATCCAGTTGCACCGCTTTGACATGTCTGAATACATGGAGCATCATGCAGTGTCCCGCCTGATCGGCGCACCGCCTGGCTATGTTGGTTTTGACCAAGGTGGTTTGCTCACCGAGACGATTATCAAGCAGCCCTATTCTGTGTTGTTGTTGGACGAGATCGAAAAAGCCCACCCTGATATTTTTAACATCTTGTTGCAAGTGATGGATCATGGCACTTTGACAGATAACAATGGGCGTAAGGCGGATTTCCGCAACGTTGTTATCATTATGACCACCAATGCTGGCTCTGAATCACTTGCCAAGACATCTATAGGTTTCACCAAATCGACCCAGGTAGGTGATGAGATGGCTGATATTAAGCGCATATTCACACCAGAATTTCGCAATCGACTAGATGCAATTATTTCATTTGCTGCTCTGGACAGAGATGTGATTCTGCGAATAGCAGATAAATTCTTGATGCAATTGGAAGCGCAGTTACATGAGAAAAAGGTAGAGGCGATATTTACTGATGCATTGAAGAAATATCTTGCTAAAGATGGTTTTGACCCTATCATGGGTGCACGCCCTATGGCACGCCTTATTCAGGACACCATTCGTAGTGCCTTGGCAGATGAATTGTTATTCGGGCGTCTTGCCAACGGGGGCAGGGTGACCGTGGATGTGGATGTTGACGGCAATGTGAAACTCCAGTTTGAGGAAGAAGCTGCAGCCGTTTTATAAGTGTTTTGCTATTACTGTAATTTCCCATCAAGGAACTCATGGATCTCTTTAACTTTTAATTAGTACCGTGCGCTGTTCATTGATGATCATATCACTACGGGGAGAATTCATAGTAGAAGCTTGGTCAGTTTTGTTCTGCTCCAAACCACCTGGTCAATCCACTTTCCCAGCCTGCCGGAAATGGACGTAATAGATGTGCTCGATGTTGATATTGCCTGGTTAATTGGCGATTGGGAATGTTTCGTTGGGAGCTTATCTCAAGCGCTACGCGCTTGCCGTTTACTTGAATCACCACGGAGGCCAGTGATCGCATCACGAAATTGTACACTCTCAATTACCTGCTTTCCTTGTGGTGTATGAATTATATTGTGTAAAGGTATTGGCAGCAGCGATTTACCTATTTAAATAAAAACATGGTTGGCCACCCAACACTTATAGGCGCTGTGTATTTTTGTCACTCTGTAGCTCCTGATAGTTAAGTACTTGGATTTTAATCTTATCGTCCCCGCCGTATCCATCGTCAATAGCCAGATTGCGGTTGCTGGCTCTGCCAGGGATCTTCACTCGCGTATCCTCTTTACTGACGTTTCCGGAAAGTCTAAGTAGGTGTCGTGCAGCTGTACGGTCTATATCTTGTTTGACGGTTATTATCAGGTGTCGAGGAGCGGTGTCGATTTCGTCGAGAAATCGTTTAATTTCATGCAAATTATCTGGTGTGGTGCGGATAATGAGTTGACCCCGCATGGCACTCAATGCTCCCTGTCAGCCCAAGAAAGGGTAGATCAGCAGAATAATCTCATCAGTAGTGCGGTGCTTCAGCAGGATTACTTCGAGAATAGTTTGGTCGGCCGCCACAAAATGGGCGGCATTATGAGTAACCCAATTACACTGGTAATTGCAATAGTTCTTCGTATTGTAAACATTGAATTTCTGGTTGCGTATTTATCTAGCTTGCTAAATAAAGAGGAGTTTTGCCACGGATAAGTAGAAATAAGCATAAACAGATAAATTTCTAATTGAATTTTACCTCTTCTTTATAACCTAGGACTCAGTATTACTACTTAACATTGCTTAACGTAGATTAATAACTATACTCATTTAGACAGCCAAACAATTCAAACGCACTTACCTATAACTAAATGATTCAAAAGACATTAGGTATTTACATGATATACTTTATTGATAACAATTATCATTTATAATATAGTTGTTTTATCTACTTTTCTTTATATCCGAAGAACAAAGTTAGAAATGCTAACAATAAGTTTTAGCCGATATCCAGTTACAATATTCTTCTGCGTTACTTTGTTCAGTTCTAACATATCTTATGCGGAGCAAGTAGTCGTTTACTCGTCGCGAATTGAAAAACTCATCAAGCCGATGTTTGATGCTTTCACAAAAAATACTGGTATCCAGGTAAAATTTGTTACTGATAAAGCAGGGGTATTGATCGCGCGCCTTAAGGCAGAAGGGAAGAATACACATGCTGACATGTTGATTACTACGGACGCGGGCAATCTGTGGTTGGCTGCACGCGAAGGATTGTTGGAGCCTATAGAGTCAGAGACGCTGGAAGCTAATATACCTGCTTACTTGCGTGATCCACAGAAACAATGGTTTGGCTTGTCTGTGCGTGCTCGAACTATCGTCTACAACACTCATAAAGTAAAACCTGCCGATTTGTCTACTTATGAGGACTTGGCTAATTTGAAGTGGATGGGACGACTATGTCTGCGCACTTCTAAGAAAGTATATAACCAATCACTGGTAGCAATGATGATCGCGGAACACGGCGAAACTAGGTCCGAACAAGTCGTGAGAGGTTGGGTTGCCAACCTTGCCACTGACCCTTTGTCTAATGATACTAAAGCAATGGAATTCGTTGCTGCAGGAAAGTGTGACGTGACCATTGTCAATAGTTATTACTATGGCCGCCTGATCAAAAAGAATCCCAGTTTACCACTGGCGATTTTCTGGCCCAATCAAGCCGGCAGCGGTGTTCATGTTAATATTTCTGGTGCAGGTATTACCAAGAACGCTAGAAATAAACATGCTGCAATTATGTTATTAGAATTTTTGTCATCTAAGAAGGCACAGAATTTATTCGCAGACGTAAATATGGAATACCCCGCCAATCCCAAAATAAAACCTGATTCAGCAGTGATAGCATGGGGAAGTTTTAAACAGAACCAGATGAACGTAGTCGCAGCCGGCGAGTTACAAACTGAAGCAGTAAAGCTGATGGATCGAGCAGGTTATCGGTAAGGCATGAAAGGTGATGTATGGAACGCACAATGCGAAGTCGGAAGGTAGAAGTATAGGAACTAGTTTTTCTCATTATCCACCTTCTGTCTTTCGAACTACATTAAGCTGGCGTTTTATCCCCGTTCTTGTCGCAGTACTGGTGTTGATTCCCGTAGGCACCGTCATCTTGTCATTTCTTACTCCCACAGGGGATGTCTGGCAGCATTTGGTAGAAACCATTTTACCTAGTTTGTTGATAAATACTTTTTGGCTCGCACTGGGAGTATCTGTCAGTTCAGCACTGCTAGGAGTGAGCTTAGCCTGGTTCACAGCAGTGTGTGATTTCCCTGGGCGAAAGATTTTTTCTTGGGGGCTAATGCTGCCGCTTGCCATCCCCGCATATGTCATGGCATTTGTGACCCTAGGTTTGTTTGATTTTACTGGCCCTATACAAACATCGTTACGCTCTTGGCTGGGACCAGAGCTGTTCTGGTTCCCAAACGTCCGAGGTAGGCTGGGTGTCATTATCGTCATGACCCTCGCTTTTTATCCCTATGTATATTTGCTGGCGCGCAATGCATTTCTTACCCAGGGAAAGCGTTCGTTAGAAGCTGCGCAGTCGTTGGGGCTTAATCGAACACAAGGGTTTCTTAAGGTAGCGTTACCGATGGCACGCCCATGGATAGCAAGCGGGGTGATGCTGGTTCTTATGGAAACTCTAGCGGATTTTGGAACGGTGGCCGTATTCAATTACGATACCTTCACCACTGCCATCTATAAAGCGTGGTTCAGTATGTTTTCTTTATCTGCAGCCTCTCAGCTTGCATCGTTACTGATTGTAATTGCATTTGTATTGATCGTCATGGAACAGAAATTCCGCTCACGCATGCGCTATGCAGAGACTAAGCAGAGTTCACGTGTTGCTCGCATCTCACTTACAGGATGGCGTGCTTGGGCGGTAGCTGGGTTTGCCTCAGCTACGTTGTTTTTTGCTTTCTTGCTACCGACTACTCAATTAATTATTTGGGCCACACATAACTTCGTAGAAGAGTTCAACCAGCTTTATCTGAGCTTTCTCTGGCATTCGCTGATATTATCTGGGCTTGCCTCGATACTTACCTGTTCTGTTGCGGTGTTGCTGGTTTACTCGGCACGTCGTCACCCTGATATAGTCACCCGTGTAGCGGTGCGCGTTGCCACTATAGGCTATGCCCTGCCTGGTGTAGTGCTAGCGGTAGGGATTTTTGTTCCGCTCGCATGGCTGGATAACTGGCTAAGAGAGATGGCTATGCAGCTATTTCATATCGAAACCGGATTTTTAATTCAGGGTACGCTTGCAGCCATGTTAATTGCCTACATGACCCGTTTTCTCGCAGTAGGTCATTATCCCATAGATAGCGCTATGCAACGTATTACTTTCAGCATAGATGAGGCATCAATGGGGCTTGGTTTAAATGGATGGAACATGCTAAAGCGCGTTCATTTGCCGATCCTAAAAGGCGGAATATATACCGCTGTCACACTAGTGTTCGTGGATGTCATGAAAGAAATGCCTATTACTCTAATGACCAGACCCTTTGGTTGGGACACACTTGCAGTACGGATTTTCGAAATGACCTCTGAAGGTGAGTGGGAGCAAGCAGCTTTGCCCGCAGTAGCGTTGGTGCTGGCGGGACTGATTCCAATAGTATTGTTTACGCATCAAGCTGAAAAATAATTTTATGGATACCCCGCTACTCGAGTTAACAAATATATATCAAGCCTACGGTGATCAGATAGTGGTTAACAATTTGTCGCTTGCGCTTAAAAAGGGTGTGATCGGCTGCCTTTTGGGACCAAGTGCATGCGGAAAGACTACGGTTTTACGTTGCATTGCCGGATTTGAACCGATAACGGCAGGAGAGATTTTTCTGAACGGTGTAAAGGTGAATAGCTCTGGGTTTTCTTTGCAACCAGAGCAGCGACACATCGGAATGGTGTTTCAGGATTTTGCATTGTTTCCACATCTTACTGTAGCTGCTAATATCGACTTTGGGTTGCATCGCATGCATCATACAGAGCGTGTGCTACGCGTGACCGAAATGCTTCAGATCGTGGGTCTTGCTGATGTGACAAACAATTATCCTCATGAGCTCTCCGGAGGTCAGCAGCAGCGTGTAGCATTAGCACGCGCATTGGCTCCACGGCCTGATTTGCTATTGCTGGATGAGCCTTTCTCTAATCTGGATGTGAACCTACGCGAACGTTTGAGTTTAGAGGTGCGTGACATCCTAAAAAGCCAGGGCGCTACAGCTATTCTTGTAACGCACGATCAGAACGAGGCTTTTGCTATTGCAGACGAGATTGGTGTCATGCATCACGGTGAAATCACGCAATGGGACACTGCTTACAATCTCTATCATCGTCCTTCTAGCCGCTTCGTTGCAAATTTTGTAGGGCAGGGTGTATTTCTTTCTGGTAGGGTTCTTGACTCACGCCATGTCGAGATCGAACTAGGGATTCTGACAGCAGATATTTCACATCAATGCGCATCGGATTGTCGTGTGTGTGGGGAGGGATGTTACGTTGACGTACTAATACGTCCAGACGATATTGTGCATGATGATGCCAGTTCTCTACAGGCGCAGATAATACACAAAGCCTTCAGAGGCGCTAAGATTTTATATACTCTACGTTTACCCGGAGGTAGTATCGCGCTATCACTGGTACCAAGCCATCATAATCACGCTGTCGGCGAGAATATTGGCATTAAACTGGAGGTGGATCATGTAGTGGCATTCAGCCAAATTGCTCCGTAATTTTGTAATTTGGCATTGTGTAAGCAGACGTATTGTTAGAGCGCTTCCTCAGTATTTCGTGCTGCGCGGATTTTTTCGGATAGTTGAAGTACCGACATGGCATAACGAACGCTACGATTGTAGCGGGTGATAACGTAGAAATTATTGAAACCTAACCAGTATTCCATCTCGTTGTCATTTTTTAGTTTGATCAACGTAGCTTGACGTTCATCAGGGACATCTATCAATGGTGTAATTCCCAATTTTCTCATATTCTCCACCGTATGGAGAGGCTTATATCCCGTTACCAAAGTCTTATGATGGCTGTCACTACTAATTCGCGCACGCGTAGCCACTGGGCCACCAATTTCCCATCCGTGTGCTATTAGGTAGTTGGCCACACTACCAATCGAATCAGCGGCATTGCCCAACAAATCAATCTTGCCATCACTGTCAAAATCTACCGCGTAGTTACGGTAGCTACTAGGCATGAATTGTGGGATACCTATTGCACCAGCGTAGGAGCCCTTGATACTGAACATATTTGTACCTTGCTCTCGAGTAAGCAACAAGTATTGTTCCAACTCACCACGGAAGAATTTAGCGCGTCTCGGATAATTAAACGCTAAAGTTGTCAACGCATCCAATACGCGATGTCTGCCAGTCTGTGCCCCATAAATAGTTTCTACCCCGATCACCGCTATAATAATTTCTTCGGGAACACCAAACGTCTTGTTTGCCCGTTCTAGCGTCCTAGCATTGTTATTCCAAAAAGTAACGCCATCCGCAACGCGTCTTGGATTGACAAAAATGGGGCGGTATTCATACCATGGTTTAGATGTGCTCGGGCGGGAAATCTCACTGATAATAGCCGGTTGAAATCGAGCTTTACTGAATATGCTTTTAAGTTCAGACTCTGCAAATCCATGACGTTCTGCCATCTCAACGATAAAGACGTCTATTTCTGGACGTAGTTGTGTTGCCATGACAGTCAGGTTCCAGCAAAAAAGCACAAAAAATCCATTTGCAAGCAGTAACACTGATATGTAACTAGAGTTGATGATGTTTTTCTGGATTAGGTGCATAGATATCCGAAAAAAAACCAGAATTATACACAAATGAGGAAATATCAAATTAATACGCGGTACTACTTTAAATGCTACCAGTACTGTAATGTATATATAGTGTCACATAACAAATAATTACAGCTAGAGCTTAACATGTATATATTCTAGCAAACTTCCAGTTTTCTCCTTAGTTAGTTTCGACATATCTCACATTCGTAGCAGTAGTTAAGGGCGGGGCTCTTATATCTTCGTTCGAAGTCTAATCCCACACCATGTGTGGCAATATCTTAGTTACATTGACCCATCATCCTGTTGGGCGTAAAGTTAGAAATAAGAATAGTTTGAAATTTTTCTCCTTTCAGTTTCAATATTTTCTATACACCAAGGATTGCAGACTTAGTTTATGATCAGCTATTACACTTTTTCTATGCAGCGTTTGATTGGTGCCGTATTAGTTTCTCGTTCCACACTGCTAAATCTGTAACTCCTGAATTATTGTCTCTAAAATGCTGTTGTAATCCTGCCATACGTGATCATGGAATTGGCTAGTACATTGATATGAATACTGGTCCTTATTTAGATAGCATTTCGATTGTGCCAAATACGTTTGGCCCACTAGCAGGCATATGTGTGTTGATTACGCGACCAACAATACTCGCCTCCCGCATTGCTAAACAGTTAGCAGTGCTTGGTGCTACACCCTTTGTGTTCCCTACTATCCTTATCGAGCCATCGGTAGACAGAGAGCAGTTAAAAACAAAGTTAGCGTCACTACTCGGTGTTTATGCAGTAATTTTTGTAAGCCCTAGTGCAGTGGAGATAACGCTTGTAGATGGAATAAAACTCCCGTACTCGATCAAGGTATTCGCACCTGGATTGGGTACTGCTGAAGAGCTAAATCTGCATGGAGTAGATAATGTACTAACACCGCTAAGGAACTTTGATAGTGAAGGTTTGCTTCAACTCACTGATTTGCAGGCAGTACATGTCAATGGACGCCGCATATTAATATTTCGTGGAAATGGTGGGCGAGAGTTGTTACGTGAAGAACTGGCACAGCGTGGAGCTCAGGTGGAGGTTATTACTACCTACCATCGTTGCATTCCTACTACACCACCCACTAGGTTACTCGAACTACTAACAGCGAAGAAAGTAACCGCTATTTCGATAATGAGTAGCTCTGCTGTAATAAATCTTGTGGCCCAGGTACCCGCACTTGATCGTAAACACATACTTTTCTCCTTGCCCGTGTATGCGAGCCATAAGCGCATCAAGGCTGCTGCAGAGGCGCTTGGCTTCCTGAGCGTAATCGAGACTGGGCCTGGTGATAAAGGTCTGATTGCTGCACTCCTTAACCTTAGGAATTAAAGCAAGAGTAAAAGAATCAAATGATTGCGAGTCAGGCTTTAAAAAATGGTTTGTATACTTTACGAAGGCCTCGATCCTCGTTCAATGCACACCCCGAGTTTCTTCACACCGCGTATCATGTTGAGTTTTGCTACACTGACTTTTACCCATGGTGATTTGAATTCCGTCAAGATGATTTGAGCGATATGCTCAGCTAGGGCCTCTAGCAGGGAGAATTGTTTTTGTGACAAGGTTTCGTTGATCCGTTTGACGATAAGGGCGTAATCCAGTGCATCCTCGAAACTGTCCGTCTGGCAGGCTTTGCTCGTTGGTAGAGCGATTTCCAGGTCAAGCTGTATCGTTTGCGCTACTTGACGCTCCCACGGATAAATTCCAATCAGAGTTTCAGCTTTGAATTTGTGGAAGAAAATAATGTCCATTCGTCAAAATTCAGGATATGAGGTACTTCCAGGCTACTTCGTAGGGAAGTGGTTTTAACGTAGAATCAAAGAGAATTTTATTCTATTTGCAAAGGCAGTGCCAATCACAATGACAATGATGGTTTTTATACTGTTGGCTTACTTGTTAGGATCCATTCCCTTTGCAGTGGTAGCAAGTTGGATTTTTGGGCTACCTGATCCGCGTACTTTTGGTTCGAAGAATCCCGGGGCAACTAATATGTTGCGTAGTGGAAATAAAGCAGCTGCGGCACTAACGTTGCTGGGCGATGCTGGCAAGGGCTGGATAGCTGTGGCATTGGCACAACATTTTGCACCAACCTGGGAGTTGGATAATGATGCAGTTACCGCTGTGGCGTTGGTAGTTTTTCTGGGCCATGTATGGCCGGTATTTTTACGCTTCAAGGGTGGTAAAGGTGTGGCGACAGCAACAGGTGTGGTGTTTGGGTTAAATCCATGGACAGGGTTGTTGGCAATTGCGACATGGATTATAGTTGCAGCGATAGGACGTATTTCTTCGCTGTCAGCATTGATGGCGGCAGTCCTCACGCCAGTTTATGCGTGGATATTTTTAGGTTCTGAGGCGAATACTTTAGTGATTTTCGTCATGTCGCTACTACTTATCTGGCGGCACAAATCAAATATTACAAATCTAATTATGGGCAAGGAAGCACGGTTCGGTGAGAGTGATACGCCGTAGCTACTTGTTGGGTGGTGTTTCTTGTGTTTCCATGTCCCACCGCGGCCTTACTGTGAAATTGTTTACTAATGGTTGGTTCCTGCTTATCGACTTCTGCAATCGCATCGCTCCAGCGAGGGCAATCATGGCGCCATTGTCCATGCAAAATTCAAGATTAGGATAAAAAACAGTAGCCCCCATTTTTTTTACGCATCGGGAGAGGCTTTCTCTCAATTGACGGTTTGCACTCACACCGCCCGCAACCACAAGCTGAGTGAAGCCAGTTTGTATCAGTGCTGCTAGGGATTTTTTCGTTAGTATGTCTACCACTGCTTCCTGAAAAGCAAAAGCAATTTCTGCCTGGGTTTGCCGAGTAATTTCGTGTTTGTTTGACAGCGACAGCACGGCAGTTTTCAGGCCACTGAAACTAAAATTGAAATCACCACTGTGGAGCATTGGACGTGGGAGTTTGAAGTGGCTTGCCTTGCCAGATTTAGAAAATTCGTCGGCAAGTTTTGACAGCGCGGGGCCACCTGGGTAGCCAAGCCCTAACAATTTTGCTGTCTTATCAAAGGCTTCTCCTACCGCATCATCCACAGTTTCGCCTAGCAATTTATATTGCCCAACGCCATTTACTTTCAGCAACTGAGTATGACCACCGGAAACCAGCAGAGCAACAAATGGAAATGCCGGGGCAGTGGCGGACAACAAAGGGGAAAGGAGATGTCCCTCAAGGTGATGAACGCCCAGCGCTGGAATTTTCAGCGCAAAGCTAAGCGCAACAGCGAAACTCGAGCCCACTAGCAACGACCCCGCCAATCCTGGTCCTTGAGTGTAGGCAATGGCGTTGAGGTCCTTAAGGTCAAGCTTCGCTGCTGCCAGCGTTTGTTTGACAAGGGGCAATACCCGCCGGATATGGTCACGCGAGGCAAGTTCAGGCACCACACCACCATATTCACTGTGCATTTTTGTTTGTGAATATAGTGCGTGGCTCAACAGACCTCGCTTGGTCTGGTAGATCGCGATGCCGGTATCGTCGCAGGAGGTTTCGATGCCAAGAACAAACACTGGAGCAGTAGTGGAATTACCCTTTTACAATAAAGAACCAAACTAATATATACTACACAATTTTTTACACATTGTACTTTTTATATGTGTGGATATATTTAAGATAAAAGGATCACATTTGACTACCATTAAAGTTAAGGAAAATGAACCGTTTGAAGTTGCCATGCGTCGTTTCAAGCGTACCATAGAAAAAACCGGGTTGATCACTGAGCTGCGTGCCAGGCAGTTTTACGAAAAACCTACCGCTGAACGAAAACGCAAACTTGCTGCTGCGGTCAAACGAACTTATAAGCGCTTGCGGAGCCAGTTACTTCAACCGAAACTTTATTAATCAGTAGGTTGTGTAGAATGAAGAGACGGAGTTCGAACCCGTAGATCAGATGGAGTAGATCTTCTTTCTGAAAGCTGTAGTGAAGCCAATTTTCACCTGCAAAAATTGTTATATTCTAAAAATTTTTCTTTTTCACAGCAAATAAAACAGATAGCACCTACTTTATGCATCTGAAACAGAAAATCACAGAACACATGAAAGCTGCAATGCGCTCAGGTGATACCAAGCGACGAGATGCTATTCGTCTTTTACAGGCGGCTATTAAGCAGCGTGAGATAGATGAACGTATTGAGATGGATGATGCCGCCGTAGTTGCGGTCATAGAAAAAATGCTTAAGCAGCGTGGAGACTCAATTACTCATTACGAGGCTGCGAATCGTGAGGATTTAGCCAATGTTGAGAAATATGAGATTAGCGTATTGCAAGCTTATATGCCACAGGCATTTAGCGACTCTGAAGTTGAGCGCCTAGTAGATGAAGTAATTTTTTCTATCGGAGCCAAAGGGAAGCAAGAAATGGGAAAGGTGATTGCGGTACTTAAGCCCAGACTTGCTGGACGTGCTGACATGGGAAAAGTGGCGATGTTGGTGAGGAAAAAGCTTTTTATCTGATTTTGGTTTCCAATTATGATCACAAACGTATCAATGTAAGACATTGCAGTGAGTGTCTACGGTAGAGGATCCTTTGCTTACTGTTTTTTTAGAAAATATCATATAATCAGATAGGTTTATTTACATTTTTTTATCTGCACTCTGTTTGAATAATATTGACGTTCTTCCCGGTAAATGATTCCACAATCGTTCATTCAGGGTCTACTCAATCGCGTAGATATCGTCGATGTCATCGAGCGGCACATGCCACTCAAAAAATCTGGCACAAATTACATCGCGTGCTGCCCGTTTCACAGCGAGAAAACTCCTTCGTTTACTGTGAGCCCAACCAAGCAGTTTTATCATTGTTTTGGTTGTGGTGCGCATGGCAGCGCCGTCGGGTTCATGATGGAGTATGTTGGCATGGATTTCGTCGAAGCAGTAAATGATCTTGCGTCTCGCGTCGGAATGCAGGTTCCTGTTCAAAAGAAAGATATACGTCATGGAATGCCAGACTTTAAGGACTGTAGACAAAATAAAGAAAATTCTTCCCAGGATTTGTTCGAGGTGATGAATATTGTCACACGGTTCTATCGGGAACAGCTCAAGCGTTCTGAGAGAGGCATTGCTTACCTAAAGGAACGTGGTTTGACGGGTGAGACTGCCGCTCGTTTTGCAATTGGCTATGCGCCTGCTGGCCAGCAAAATTTGGCCGAGATATTTCCTGATTATCACTCACGGATACTTCTCGAAGTTGGGGTGGTAAGTGAGAGCGGAGAAAGTAAACGCTATGATCGTTTTCGCGATCGCATCATGTTCCCGATTCTTAACCAGAAGGGAAGAATCGCAGGATTTGGCGGGCGAGTATTAGGGCAGAATGAACCAAAATATCTTAATTCTCCAGAAACGCCATTATTTGAGAAGGGTCGTGAGCTTTACAACCTGTTTACTGCACGCAGAGCGATCCGGGATGCAGAAAGGGTGATAGTGGTAGAAGGATACATGGATGTAGTGGTGCTTTCACAACATGGAATTGAGTATGTGGTAGCTACGCTGGGAACAGCAACAACGCCACACCACGTACAAAAACTTTTGCGCCAGACTGATAATGTTTTGTTTTGTTTTGATGGCGATAATGCGGGTAGGAAAGCAGCATGGCGTGCACTTGAAAACAGCCTAGCACAATTTGTGGACGGTAAAAATATTGGTTTTGTATTTTTGCCCGAGGGCGAAGATCCTGATAGCTATGTTCGAAAGTTTGGTAAGGATGCTTTCGAGGGATTGATCAATCAAGCTTTGCCGCTATCTGTTTTTCTGTTTAAGGGGTTGTCGGAAGGCATTAATCTGCAAACTAGTGAAGGTCGTGCCAAACTAGTGCAGGATGCAAAACCGTTACTAGCGAAAGTGGTTGCGCCGATACTTGCATTGATGCTGTTAAAGCGTTTGGCCGAGCTGAGTGGTATTAGCCAGGATGAGTTGGAGGGTTTATTACAAATCAGGCGTGTTTCATCGTTCCTGCCTCGTGGCAGAATATTACGACCAAATCCTATCTCACCTTGTCGCTGGTTAATCCAGGTTCTTCTGCATGATCCAGGTTACATCTTGAGGCTGGATAGAAAACTACTTTCGGAACACGGGGAAAGTACTGAAGAAATGGCCGCACTAGTGGCATTGGTTGAATTTATTGACACTCATCCTCATGTTATGGAGAATACCGCAATCCCCTCGGCTATTACATATTTCTACAATAGTCCGCATCGTTCATTACTGGAAAAGGCTCAAAGTGCAACACTTTCTTGGGATAATGCCATAGATCTTGAAGCAGAATTTAATGGGGCGTTGGCAAGGCTGCGGGAAATGCAACGCAAACAGCGTATGACAGAGCTACAAAATAAGTCTTTAAGTGCTCTTACTTCTGATGAGAAACAAGAATTACAACGACTATCGGTGTTTTTAGGGTGACTAACTGAGTCAACCAGAATGAATTTTGATATAATAAAAAGTTTTGTATTCAATTACTCATATTATTTGGAAATCAAAATGGCAAAAGCAAATATGCAAGCTAGAATTTTAGCCAAAATAAAGACGAAAGCAAAGGATAAAAGTAGGGCTTTACCAGCAACGCTAGTGAAGCATCATGCTGATAAAATCAAGGAAAAGACAAAAAAAGAAATAAAGAAAAAATCTATAACTCCATTAAAAACAGTGGTTAAGGAACATTCTAGAGTAGTTGTAATTGAAAAGAAACCAGCTAGGATAATTGCAAACAAGACGAGAAAAGTACTTGCAGTCGTTAAGAAATCGACAAGAGCAGTTACAAACATTCTGGTAAATAAGGGCATAGCAGTTACAAGATCTCCCCTTAAAACATCTGCTCAAGTGACCGAGATTGCTAAAGCAATAATGGCTTCTAAGAAATTAAAACCGTTTGCCAAAAAAATGAAACTAAGGACAACGAGGGAAGCTAGGGCACAAGCTAAGGAGGCCGAAAGAGCTCTCCTTGGGCCTCAAGATCTTGAGGCACGGCGCATACGCCTTAAGAGCCTGATCGTCCAAGGTAAGGAGCGTGGTTATCTAACCTATGCCGAGATTAATGATCATCTACCGGACGATATGCAGGATGCTGAACAGATAGAGGGCATCATTAGAATGATCAATGACATGGGAATCTTTGTCTATGATGAGGCGCCCGACGTGGAAGCGCTGTTGCTATCTGATACCTCCCCTGTAGTGGCTGATGAGGACGTAACGGAAGAAGCGGAAGCAGCATTTTCTACCGTGGATTCTGAATTTGGTCGCACCACTGATCCAGTACGCATGTATATGCGTGAGATGGGCTCGGTAGAATTACTTACGCGCGAGGGTGAAATAGAAATCGCTAAGCGTATCGAAAGTGGACTAAAACACATGATCAAGGCAATTTCTATCTGTCCGACTACAATAGCAGGAATTCTCGATTTTGCTACCAAAGTTGCACAAGATGAAATGCGCATTGATGAACTGGTAGACGGATTGCTTGATCCCAATGCTCAGGAAATTGTTTGCGAAGAAATTTCTGATGAATCGCTGGTACAGGAATTAGATGCTAGGGATGGAGAGGATGAAGATAGTGCTGCAATAGCAGGCGCAAACTTACTTAAATTAAAAATAAGTGCCCTGGAGCGTTTTTCTGTTATTTTTAATGCGTATACAGAGATGAAGAATGTAATTAAGAAGAATGGGGCATCCAGTATCGCATACAAGGAAATACAGGAACATATATCGGCCGAGCTCATGGCCATTCGTTTTTCTGCCAAAATGGTAGAACGGCTTTGCAATACACAACGTGAGATGGTGGAAGAAGTCCGCAGTTATGAACGTGAAATTATGGAGCTAAGTGTAGTCAAGGCTGGGATGCCGAGTAATCACTTCATTAAAGTATTTCCTGGTAATGAGACTAACCTCAACTGGGTAATACAGGAAGTTGCAGCTGACAGGTCATACAGTCAAGTTTTGGCTCGTTATCAACCGGCTATTATGGAACAGCAGAAGAACTTGTTATCGTTACAAAGACAAGTTGGTATTCCGATTAAGGAACTGAAGGAAATCAACCGTAGGATGTCTACTGGTGAGGCAAAAGCGCGCCGTGCCAAGCGTGAAATGACCGAAGCAAATTTGCGCTTAGTTATTTCTATTGCTAAAAAATACACTAATCGTGGGTTGCAATTTCTGGATCTCATTCAGGAAGGAAACATTGGTCTTATGAAAGCAGTGGATAAATTTGAATATCGACGTGGTTACAAATTTTCTACGTATGCTACATGGTGGATTCGTCAGGCTATTACCCGTTCTATTGCTGATCAGGCACGTACTATTCGCATTCCGGTCCATATGATAGAGACCATTAACAAAATGAATCGTATCTCACGCCAGATTTTGCAGGAAACTGGGCAGGAGCCAGAGCCTGCGGTGCTGGCGCAGAAAATGGAAATGCCAGAAGAGAAGATTCGTAAAATTCTGAAGATTTCTAAGGAACCAATTTCCATGGAAACACCCATTGGCGAGGATGATGATTCTCATCTTGGTGATTTCATAGAAGATGCTGCCACTATGGCACCGGTAGAAGCCGCAGTTTATACCAGTCTAAGGGATGTTACCAAGGATATACTGGATTCATTGACTCCGCGCGAAGCAAAAGTGCTACGCATGCGTTTTGGCATTGAAATGAATACCGACCACACGCTGGAAGAAGTTGGTAAACAGTTTGATGTAACCCGTGAGCGTATTCGCCAGATTGAGGCAAAGGCACTGCGCAAGCTGCGTCATCCTTCTCGCTCCGAGCGTTTGCGTAGCCTTCTAGATACTGAGGGCTAATTGAATTCGAAGATTCTTATATTCTTGTTCTGAGATTGGGTCTGTAGCTCAGCTGGTTAGAGCAGGGGACTCATAATCCCTTGGTCGAAGGTTCAAGTCCTTCCAGACCCACCAAATAAAACAATAAGTTATATAGATAATCTCGTAGCTTATTTTTTCTTACCTATTAAATGTAACCAGTTTGTAACCTCGTTTTCTCAATAGTTCTGTGTTTTGTGGCTTTTTCCTCACAAATTACAGATACAAATTTGTATCATCCATTAGGGAAAATATTTCCAGAAGAAAGTCTGCGAATGTCTGCTATTGGCACAAAGCAGACATTCAGAAACTCCTCTTCGCCCTCAGTGTTCCTTCCAGGAATCCGTTATATAGATATAAATCTAATAGTAATTCCTACATCAACGAAAAAGGCAAATCGTTATCTATCGG
>SMVA01036201.1_pt1 | contig 24173 bp, 20 predicted proteins | sample 2456451 | NCBI WGS metagenome assembly SMVA01 (sample SAMN11095933, study PRJNA526329) | marine sediment metagenome | biome: Marine sediment; feature: Surficial sediment; material: Deep marine sediment; isolation source: Hadal surficial sediment | place: Pacific Ocean | collected 2014-05 | depth... | reverse complement strand
ATTCAACATGAAACCGGGCGAGTCCGTGGTGATTCGCAAGAAGCGGGAAAAACTAAAACTGATTCATCCACCCGGACACAGCTTTTACAGTGTCTGCAGGAGCAAGCTGGACTGGGCCAGCAGGGTTGGGGATTAGGAGGCTATCCTGGCATAGAGAACCTGCTGCGGACGATCAGCCTTGTTCTCGCTACGGTTTCTTTTCCCGGTCAGCCTCGCGGCCTTCTGGCGGCTGTATTTCCTCGGGCCGGTCAATGTCTCTTTCTACGCCCGGATCCTCGGTAGGCACTTCAATGACATGCTCAATGTGAGCCTGGATGATGGGCCTGGCGCCCGTGTCACCTTTTAGTTCGGTAATTTCCTGAAAATATCGGTGATGGAAGATAACAGGATGACCATAAGATCCCTCGCGCACGGGTACCACGATCGGTGCTGTTTGCGGGCTGTTTTCGTAGGTTTCAAGCAGTAATGGTACGGTCCCTGGTTGCAGGAAGGGCATATCACCCAGGAAAATCGCGGCGGCATCCCAGTTTTCGGTCTTTGAAATGCTGGCAATGGCGTTGCCGAGGCTGTGGGCCATGCCCTGGGCGGAATCAGGGGCGCAATAATAGGTAATGCCGGGGTCGTTGAGTTCTTCGCCCAGTGCATTTGCATAACCCAAATCGCCGAAGCGCAGTACGACCATGATCTGATCGAAGTGGCTGGCGGTATTACCAATGGTGGTCGCAAGGACGCTCTTGCCCGTATCGAGCATGGTCTTTCGTTTGTCGTCACCGAAGCGCCGGCTGCTGCCTGCTGCGAGGATAATCGCGCCGATTTTCATGATCATGCCCCCCGGAGGGAAGGTTAGATTGCTGCCCTCGAATCCGCGTTAATTGAATTCTCACTTGTCGATCGCAAGGCGGTGAGTTGTGCCAGGATTGCAATGGCGATCTCCGCAGGGGTCTTGCTGCCTATGGCTAATCCTACCGGCGCGTGTAACCGGCTGATTTCCTGTTCGGAAAGATCCAGTTGCAACAACCTTTCCCTGCGCTTGGCTGAAGTGCGGGTTGAACCCATGGCGCCGATAAAAAATGCTTCTGTTTTGAGTGCCTCCATTAGACCCATATCGTCTATCCGTGGGTCATGGGTCAGGGCGATGATGGCGGTGAATGAATCATTAGCCAGATTTCTTATGGCATCATCCGGCATATCGTTGACCAGTTGCACCCCGTCCACTGCCCATTGTTCAATCAGGTGCGCTCTGGGGTCACAAACGACCACATGATAGTCCAGGGCTTGCGCCATCTCCGCGAGATACATGGAAACCTGGCCTGCACCGATGAGAAATAACTGGTATCGCGGCCCGTATGTCTGCACCATGAATTTTTCGTTGGCAACTTCCGTGTTATCAAAATCGCCGACAAATTCAAGATGTTTGAATCTGTCCTTGTTTTCGACCGTCATCGTACCGGTGGCGATATCAACCTTGCGCTCGATGCATTCCCGGGATTGAAGGCGTTTGGTGATCTGCTTGAGTTCAGGCAGGTGCCGCTGGTCCGGGAAGGGTTCGATAACGACGTGTAGTTGCCCGCCGCAAGGTAACCCGAGCCGTTCCGTTTCTTCCTGGGTAACGCCATATATCAATACTTCCGGTTTTACTTTGGCGAGTTCGCCTTTTTGCAGCTTCTCCAGCAGGTCTTCTTCGATACAACCGCCGGAGAGGGATCCGGCGATGTGCCCCTCATCATTGCAGCAAAGCAGGGAACCGATGGGTCTTGGAGATGATCCCCAGGTTTTGACGACCGTACACAACCAGCTCATCTGCCCCGACGCTACCCAGGTACCGAGTTGTGATAATACTTGTTGGTCTGCGTTTTCCATAGAGCGGCTGGATCCGGGTTAATAAGGTGAATGAATGAGAATGAATGTTAATATGGGGAACAGTTTACAACGTTTCAAGATTTGCCACTAATGCAGCACAAGCAATTCCTCCATTTCGATCACGCAACGGCATGATACCAGCACTCGAAATACCTTCTGATATTAATCTCAGGCTGTTCTCAAGTTTCCTGAATCAGGTGGGCATAAATCACAGGATTTCTGATGCGGGTGTTAATCAGATTGTCTGGGTGGACGATGCGGAAGTGAGAGATCGGGTGATACGCTATTACAGCCAGATGTCGAGCGGCGAGGTCGTGCTCGAGGATGAATCTGGTGCTCGCACCGGCAGGCTCTCACTGGCTTCCCGGTTGGTGTCGAATATCTGGCGTTTTCCTTTAACGATGCTGCTGATTCTGGTCAACCTTTTACTCTTTCCGCTGAGCCTTAACATTGGCCAGGCCGATCTGATCGGGTTTTTTTCACAATTGACGTTTTTGCAGTTCGACGAGAACAGTCTCCAATTCACAACGCTCACAGAGACAATGCAAGCCCATGAGTATTGGCGTTTGCTGACGCCCATGTTCATCCACTTCACCTGGATGCATCTCGTGTTTAACTTACTCTGGGTGTGGGAATTGGGCCGGCGAATCGAGTCGCGCAATGGCACCTCTGTGTTGTTGTTGGTCACTGTCGTGAGTTCGCTGTTCGCGAATCTATTGCAGTATGTCATGTCCGGACCTGGACTCTTCGGTGGTATGTCCGGCGTGGTATTTGGTTACCTGGGGTATTGCCTGGTGTGGGACAAGCTCGTACCCGGGAAGTTGATGGGCGTACGTGATGGAATTTACATATTCATGCTGGTTTTTCTGGTGATCGGTTTTAGCGGTGTGATAGATCTACTGGGCGAGGGTGCGCTCGCCAACGGTGCTCACCTGGGTGGATTGCTCGGCGGTGTTCTTACAGGGGCTGTCGCTGGCCTGTTGCAACGATATGCGCCTAACCAGCACTAAATTCTACTTCATAGGCCGTGAACTTCCTGATATTGATCACGCCCACATCCAAAATAAGATACTGGCCCTTAATACCCTTTAGCACACCCTCGACCTCCGGCATCTTGTCAAAATTCATGGATTTGACCTTGGTTGGATACTCGAGCACCGGGTAGCGAAAGTCCTGAACCTCCGCATTGGCGATGGGCTGTATGGCTTGTAGTCCGAAACGTTTTCGCAGTTCATCCAGTTCGGGTGAGATTTCGTCTATCAATCTGTCACGGGTTTCAGGCAGGTCAACAGCGGCGGGTTCTTCCTTTAACATTCGCTGCCAATGCGTCTTGTCACTGATATGGCGTTTAAATGCGACTTCCACGAATCCGGATTGTTGCCGGGTTTGTACTGCAAGCACGGGCAAGGCCTGTACCGCACCCTGGTCAATCCAGCGAGTAGGCAGGTTTTCCGGTCTCGTAATGCCAACTTTAATACCCGAGGAGTTGGCAAGATACACAATGTGGTCGTTCATGCAGAAGGATTCGGCAAAATCATTGTCGCGGCAGGTCCCTTCGGCGTGGTGGCACCGTTCCGGGCTCATCAGGCATAGATCACACTGCGCCAGTTTTCTAAAACAGGGATAACAATATCCCTGGCTAAAACTCTTCTTCGTGGTACGGCCGCAATGAATGCAGTTGATAACACCGCTATAGGATAGCTTTATCCTGGATCCAATATGCGGGTTGAGATGAATTTCCTCATCATCCAGGTTTAGATAATAGTCAATCGGGTCGTTCTGCCGGCCCGTCATTTTAGTTAAGAATCCACGCATTCAGCCAGTCTAACACGCCGAAGTATTAGTGCTCCGACGCCAGTTGTTTCTGCGCTATAATCAGGCAACGAGAAAATGGGATCGGAGCGTTCATATTCCAGCAAAAAAGGTCGGCGCATTCATGCTCCAGATGATCGTCTGAAGTATGAATGCGCCGACCTCTTTTGTGGGCGGTTCGGAGTTGGATTATTGGTGCCTGATAACTTAATACGGGACGGTGAACATGAAAGAAGGTCAACCCGGGGCGATCCGCCTGGACGAATATGAGGTCCCTGCGTACCTGATTGAAGAGACGAAATTACATGTTGATATCACAGAAGATGTGACAACGGTCACGACCTTGCTGAAGATCAGGCGGAATCCGGATTCTACGCAGGTACAGAATGACCTGGTCCTTGATGGCGGGCCTGGTCTCGATACAAAATCAATTGCCATTGATGATCGTGCGCTCTTGTCCAACGAATACGGAATCGATGAAGACCAGTTAACGATTCATGGCGTGCCGGACAGCTTTGAGTTGAAGACCGTCGTTGCCATCAAACCACAGGACAATACGGCGCTGGAAGGGCTGTACAAGTCAGGTGATATGTTTTGTACCCAGTGTGAAGCTGAAGGGTTCCGGCACATCACCTGGTATGCAGACAGGCCGGATGTGATGTCTAAATATGAGACGACCATCGTTGCAGATAAATCCGCCTACCCAATTCTGTTGTCCAACGGTAATGCCGTGGACAGCGGTGAAGAGGGCAGCCGCCACTGGGTCACCTGGCAAGACCCCTTCAAGAAACCAGCCTACCTGTTCGCGCTGGTGGCCGGGGATCTGCACTTTATTGAAGACAAGTTTGTCACCATGACCGGGCGAGAAGTGAGGTTGCAGATTTTTACCGAGGCGCACAATATCGATAAGCTGGATCACGCCATGGCAAGCCTGAAAAAATCAATGGCCTGGGATGAAGAAGCCTATGGCCGTGAGTACGACCTGGACATTTTCATGATTGTCGCGGTGGAGAGTTTCAACATGGGCGCCATGGAAAACAAGGGGCTCAACATCTTCAATACTTCCTGCGTACTGGCCCGCCAGGACACAACAACAGATGCGGGGTACCAGCGGGTAGAGGGCGTTGTGGCGCACGAGTACTTCCATAACTGGTCGGGTAATCGGGTAACCTGCCGGGACTGGTTCCAGCTAAGCCTTAAAGAGGGTTTTACGGTGCTTCGTGATCAGCAGTTTTCATCGGACATGGGCTCGCCCACGGTGTGCAGGATTAATGATGTTGCTGTCTTGAGAAGTGCCCAGTTCCCGGAAGACGCGGGACCCATGGCGCACCCCATCCGACCGGATTCCTATATTGAGATTAACAATTTCTATACGGCGACGGTGTACGAGAAAGGGGCGGAAGTTGTTCGCATGATTCGAACGCTGCTGGGTGCGAAAAATTTTCGCAAGGGAACTGATCTCTATTTTGACCGACACGATGGCCAGGCCGTTACCACGGAAGATTTTGTGAAAGCGATGGAAGACGCCAATGGCGTTGACCTGTCGCAGTTCAGGGTCTGGTATCGGCAGGCGGGAACGCCTGTGGTGAAGGTCAAAGGGCAATTCAACCAGGATGAGAAAACTTATACCTTGAAGATCAGCCAATCCTGCCCGGCGACACCTGGCCAGGAAACCAAAGAACCCTACCATTTTCCCCTGGCGGTGGGATTGCTTGATGAATCCGGCAGGGACCTGGGCCTGGTTGTCACAGGTGGCAGGGCCGATGATCCTGTCGTCGCCGGGGTACTCAGCATTACAGAGGAGACCCAGTCCTTTACCTTTACAGGGATAGACAAAGAACCCATCCCGTCACTGCTAAGGGGGTTTTCTGCGCCCGTTAAACTCGAGTATGACTATTCGCGTGATGAACTGATGTTCCTCATGAGCCATGACAGTGATGGTTTTAATCGCTGGGAAGCAGGCCAGAGACTGGCAATCGACGTGATCCAGGAAGTGATCCTGCAAATTCAACAGGGAGCAGATATCGCCGTTGACAAGCGTCTGGTAGCGGCCTGCGAAAACAACCTGGACCAGGCGCTAGCCCATGATCGTGACGGCACTGTAGACAAGGCGATGATTGCAGATATGCTGCTGATGCCCTCAGAAACCTACCTTTCGGAACTGGCAGATATCGCGGACGTGGATTCAATTCACCAGGCCCGGGAAGCGGTTCGTCTCGAAATTGCCACCCGCTTGAAAGGTCTCCTGCTGTCGGTCTACAAACTGAACCAGGATTCAGGTGAGTACCGGTTTAACGCGGATGCGATTGCTCGGCGGGCGTTGAAAAATGTCGCCCTGGCGTACCTGATGTTACCCGAGGATACAGAAATGGTCTCCCTGTGCGCGGACCAGTTTGAACAGGCGAACAATATGACAGATACCAGCGCAGCCTTTCGTGCATTGCTCCATTCGGATGCCGAGGCGGCACAAGGCGCCAGGGGAAAAGCGCTGATAGAATTTTTTAATCGCTGGTCTGATGAAGCGCTGGTCATTGATCAATGGTTCGCGCTCCAGGCCGCGAGTCCTCGCGCCGGGGCCCTGGACCGGGTGAGGGCGCTCATGCAGCACCCGGCCTTTGATATGAAAAACCCAAACAGGATGCGCTCCGTGGTTGTGTCCTTCGCCTTCCAGAACACCATACACTTTCATGACAGGAGTGGCACCGGTTATGCTTTTCTTGCCGATTGTGTCATTGAACTCAATACTGTCAATCCACAGATGGCAGCTCGAATCCTTGCTCCGCTGACCCAATGGCGTAAATATGAAAGCCACCGGCAGCAGTTAATGAAAACGGAACTTAACAGGATTCTGGGTACTGAAAATTTGTCGGAAAACGTGTTCGAGATTGCTTCGAAGAGTGTATAGGAGGCTGACCGACAATAGCGAACCTACTGCGCACATTCCTACAGGCAACGATGGATGTTTCGTGCCTCCGCATTCAAGCTGGATTGAGCGACCCGATTAGTGCGGATTTGTGATCGACTGCCTGTTTTGTATTGCGGACCCTAGTAACCACTTTCAGCAGATCGCCACCCTGCCAGTCACTCTGCTTTCGCGCTGAATAAAGTGTTTGTTCCAGGCTGCGCAGGTGATCGGCAAACTCGTTCCTGCCGGTCACCTGCGCCAGGTCCATGGCGGAATCGATGAATGGATATCTCGCTTTCGCCCAGAGAAACAGGTGTTGATGAGCGCTCTTCGCGTTATTGGATTTGCAAGCAGCGGTTAACGATTTGAAAGCCTGGTCTTCATTCGGTGAGTCAAATGTCGGCCCGGTTGGAAGCGGGTCAGCCTTTAGCGCTGCGCCGAGTTTTGATCGGCTCGCCAGCCACTGCCAGCTGGTAAAGAGCAGAAGGAAACCGAGTACGGCTGCGGTGGCCATCCAATAGTTCGTGGCAACAACCTGTGGTGCGGTCTTAAGGACTGGCTGCGGAATGGGGCCTGGAATGACCGGGGTCACGGTAACAGCGCCCATTGCTGGCAAGACCTCGTAGGATGTCTCCGGGATGGTGGCAATTTCAAGTTTATCGGTTCTGGTGTTCCACCAGGGAACGCTGATTTCAGGCAGCGTGAGCTGCCCGGCTTTAATGGGAACGATGCCGATGGTCGTCCTGTTGGTGGAATTTATACCTTCCAGGCTGCTTTGTTCGATGGACTCAGGTGGATCAGCATAGGTCTTTGCATTGACCAGGTCGAGATCAGAAAAAGGCGGCAGTAGCGATGCTGCAAGACCGCTGGCAGTAATAACCAGCACACGATTGACGGGTTCGCCAACTCTGAACGCGGGTGGATTGTCAGCCCAGGATTCTGACAGGGTGAGCTGTTTGGCAGGAATCCAGTTATTGCCGATGAAACTCGCGGGAATCGTTTTCACCGTCACCAGATGTTTGCCAGAGACAGCGTTGACCCTCTGCCGGGATGAAAATAATCCGCCCCTTCCCCTGGTGCCGAGAAAGGCTTCCCTGGGAATGACCATCACACCACTTTTTTGTGGAAAGATGGCGTAACGTTTTTCCAGGACGTAATAGCGCCGATTGTTGACGATGGATTCGTATCGTTTTTCAGTTTCGATGGTTTCAATCACCGCATCTTCAATCTTTGGCGGCGGCGGAAAATCACCAGAAATAGATTCAGAGTAAAAAAGTTTTACCGTATACAGAACCTGGCCCTGGACATAGGTGATCGTGGTGTCAACGCTGGTATCAAAGAAGACGAGCCGGTTCAAGCGCCGGGTTGTTTCCGATGGTTGCGCCGTTGCGTGAATAGGAATGGCTGAAGTGCTCTCCGCGCCGACCCGAATTGGGGGAATAATCAAACGACCCAATCGTTTTACACGCAGGGTTAGTACATAGTCAGTGCGCACGCTGCTGGTTTGCCTGCCGTTGATAATACTGATGGAACTGCTTTTATGGTTTTGCGTGTTGATGATTTCAAAATCCAGTTCAATTCCGGAAAAATCCGGTGGCGTGTCCGGCGCATCGCCGCTTATACGAATCGTTAACCTGACCAGCTCAAACTCGGTGACAGAATTCCGATCCACGGACGCGGTCACGGAGGCATGCGTGAAACCTGCAACGGCTAAGAAAAGCACAAAAATGGTGATTCTTAATATCATCTGGTTCTTGATTCCTTACCTTCTACCAATCCGCATTGGGGTCGATTCTGGAAATACTGCCTTTCCTAACGCGGTCTTCATATTGTTGTTCAAACTTTCTCCTCAGCAGGCCGCCTGGGTCATCCGGTACTCGCCGTAGCCACTGTTGCAAGGCCTGCTGTTCTTCAGCGTCGAGTTTTGCATCCTCTTCGGCCATCTGCTGGTTTTCCGGTTGCTCATCCTCGCCATCTTCTTCCTGGTCCTGCTCGCCCTGCTCGTCCTGGTCGGCATTTTGTTGCTCATCGTCCTGTGATTCGCCCGACTCTTGTTCGTTCTCGTTTTCACTTTGCTCATTCTGGGATTGCTGCTGGTCGCTTTGATCCTGGTTTTCATCCTGCTCGCCATCTTCACTTTCCTGTTGTTCCTGCTGGGATAGCAGTTCCTCTAACAACTTTTTGTTAAAGGTGGCGTCTTCATTGTCCGCGATCATTTCCAGGAATTGTGAGTAGGCCTCTATCGCCTCCTCATATTTACCCTGTTTGGCCAGGGCATTGCCAAGATTGTATTTACTCTCGCTGCTGCCGCTGCTGGCGAACTGGTTACCTGCCTCGTTGTAGTTTTCGCTTTTGTAGTGGGCAGAGCCTTTCCAGTCTGGACTTTCAAAAAGCTCGGCCGCCTCGGCGCTCTTACCCTCATTCAGGGCTGACATGGCCTGCTGATCGCGGGTCTGCCAGAGATCATCCCAGAGCCCGGCCTCGGCATTTTCCGGCGGCAGTATAAGAGCCAAGGCAAAACACCAAATCCAGCCCCGCCTGAACGCCAGCGCTGCCAGCGGCAATAATAGAAGCAGGAGCCAGGGTCCTTGCTCGAACCAGACGTCAAAATTTCTTTCCAGTTCCCGGAAAATCTCGTTTTCAAGCAGTGGTTCATCCGCCAGTAAATAATCGAGATCTTCATCTGCCAGCGTCATGGAGGAGAAACGCCCACCGGCCAGGGTGGCAAATTCCTGGAGTTTGCCTGGATTCACCTTTGGAATGACAAGCTTTCCGTCTCGATCCTTCAGGTATCCGCGCTGTACAGATGCCGCGGTGGAGGGCCTGTTCCTGGGGTTAGTGCGTGCAGGCGATGTGAAAAGTGGAATCGGTGCCCCCTCTGTCGTGCCGACTGCCAGGACCGAAACCGGATAGGAATAACGATATTCCCTGGCGACGCTTTGTGCTTCAGCGACATCACGAATTTCATCCGTGATTATCAGGATCCGCCCGCTGGCAACACCGGCGTCCTGGAATAAAATCATGGCGCGGCGCAGCGCTGGTGCCAGTTGGCTGCCGGGGGCAGGCATGATCGAAGGGGTCAGTGCAGGGATCATCGCCATAATAGTGTTGTTATCGTCAGTCAGCGGTGTGACCGCGTGAGCGTCCCCAGCGAAGACCACGAGCGCGGTGATGCCTTCGTCACGCTTTTTCAGCAGGTCGATTAATTTCCGTTTTGCCCGGACCAGGCGGTTGGGTTTCACGTCCGTTGCGTACATGGAACGAGTCAGGTCGAACAGCACGATAAGCGCGTCCTCACGCTGATGAAGCGGCTGCGCTGTTTTTTCCCATACCGGGCCTGCCAGTGCAAGGATGGCAAGGAGCCAGGCAAGCAGCAGCAGGCTGAAGGGGTTTTTACTGACGGTCCCGGTAGAGTTATCCAGCAGGAAAGGTAATAACTCAGGATCAATCGCTTTTTCCCAGCGACTGTTACCCGTCTGCCGATATCGCAGTAGTGCGAATAAGATAATCGCAGGAATAAGGACATAGAACCATTCCGGCCTCAGGAAGTGAAAATCTTGCAGCATCCCGGCGTTCATGTCGCAAGCTCATCAGTAGCCGGGTTGCGCTGGTTTGGTGCCTGATCATGTGAACGGACCTGTGATGCAGCAGGTGATTGTCTGTCGTCCGACAGGTCATTGAATGCTGACTTCAGCGACCTGCTGCCTGATAGCCACCCTGATAGAAACCATTGCCTCGCCCATGTCGTCATCGCGGGATGTAAGGCGGCAAATAGCAGGCTTAACACGAATACCAGGCCCAGGGGCCAGAAATAAAGAGATTTAACGGGGCGAAAGGTTTCCCGTTCTAATTCGATGGGTTCCAGTTCATCCAGTGCTGCATAGATTTTAACCAGATCTGATGTGCTGCGGGCTCTCTGGTAGATTCCGCCTGTCAGATTGGCGATTTCGGTGAGTGTTTTAGTATCGAGTTCCGCCGAGGGGTTAATCTTCCGGTTGAATAACAGGCCCGGTACGATCAGTTCATCCGCTCCGAAGCCAACAGTGTAAATCCGGATACCTTCCAGTTTAGCGAGCTTAGCTGCCTGCAGCGGTTCAACCTCACCAACATTGTTCACGCCATCTGTCAGCAATACCAGAACACGATTTTCTGCGGGTCGTGATTTGAGTCTTTTAACAGCCAGGCCGATCGCATCGCCAATGGCGGTTTTTCCACCAGCAATGCCCAGGGGTGTTTCGGCCAGCAATGACCTGACTGTGTTGCGATCGAAAGTCAGCGGCGTTTGCAGGTAGGCCTGGCTGCCGAACAGGATAAGCCCAAGACGGTCACCCTTGCGTCTTTCGACAAAATCCCCGACGACACCTTTTACGACATTCAGGCGCGTTGTCATGGTGTTGCCGACATTCATGTCCTCGGTGCCCATGGAACCGGAAATATCCACTGCCAGTAACAGGTCACGACCACTGGTTGGTAATTCAACCGGTTCGCCGATCCACTGGGGTTGAGTGGCCGAAAGTACCAATGCCAGCCACATTAATATCATCAGTAATCTTCGTAATAACGAGCGGCGTTCAGTGAATTTGCTCGCACTCTCGAAACTCGAGGCGATGCCGAAAAAGGGTACGTGAAGTGCGGCTTCCTGGTGAGTGGTCTTCGGCAGCAGCCAATAGACAAGCAGGGGAAGGGGTAGAAATGCAACTGCCCATGGCCAGATAAAATCAATCACGCTGCTGCTTCCAGTTCCGCCAGGTCGCCATGGTTTCGAATCCAATCGTGGGCTATCTGGTGCAGTTTGTGAACGTCGGCGATGGGTTGTTCGCTGGAAGTATTGATGCTGGAAGTATTGGTGCTGGAAGTATTGATGCTGGAAGTATTGATATAGTTTCCGTCGATCAATTTCTGCCCTTCACCCATGGTGAACTCGCTGCCACTGGAACTCTTGTCGAGGAAGTCAACCCATGCCTCCCCGGTCAGGCTGGCGACCGTCTCCCGGCCGTAACGCGTGAGGGCTGTGCGTTTTAGCAATAACTGGTATTCCCTGAGATATTGAGCGGTATCGCCATGTGACTCCCATGAGTGCAGGATGGCATCAAGCTGGGTTCTTGCTTCCCGGCGATATTTGTTGGCCTGCCACCGGGTCCACAGCCAATGAAGTGCCAGCACAACCGCTACCAGGCAGAGGGTAGCCAGGATCCACCAGCCAGGCGCAGAGGGCCATACCTCGATGGGACCAGGCAGATGGATATCCCGTAATTGTGCCAGCGGGTCGCTCTGTGTTCCTGGCATGATGTTAGGGTTTGCCTGCGCCATCTTAACCCCGCGTTGCCTGTGCGGCTTGTTCACTAAAACGTTTCGACAGGGTCTGGATAAGTGGCTCGGCGGTGGATATTTCCAGCAATGGAGACTTAATCCGGGCAAATTCACTACGAAGTTCTTTTACGTATTGGTCATGCGCATCTTCATAGTGTCGACGATATTGTTTGTTGGCGGTATTGATTTTAGCCTTTCTGGTGCCGTCAGTGATGGTGTAAAGATCCGGTGTCGGCAGGCTTCTCTCCAGTGGATCGCTGACGAAAATGCCGACAATATCATTGTGCCGCGCCAGTTGCCTGATGTGAATTCTCGCCTGTTCGTTCAGGGAGCGGTAATCGCTGACCAGGAAAATAGTGCTGCCGTGTTTCGCAACGCGGCGGACATTCCTTAGTGCTTCAACCAGGTAGTTCTGCGCGAGGTAGCGCTTTTCAGTCGCGCTCTTTTCAAGGTCACTCTTATTAAAGTGGTTGTCTGTAAAGTTATTTTGCTGAATATTTTCTGCGGCAACGGGGCTTAGCAGTTCGGGTTTTGTTTGAGCAGACATGGCCTGCCTGGATAGCAGATGGTTGAAGTCATTGATTTCGTGTAGCAAGCGCAGGACGGAGTGCTTGCTTCGTCTCGGCCTGATCTCGCGGTGCAGGTTTTCATTGAACACAATGCCCCCGACTCGATCTCCCCTGTCAAGGTTTGTCCAGGCGATGAGCGCCGCAGCCTCGGCGGCGACAACAGATTTGAATGCCACTTGTGAGCCGAAAAACATGGAGATCGACTGATCCACAAGGATTAGCACCGGGCGTTCTTTTTCTTCCTGGAACAATTTGGTATGCGGGATTTGGGTGCGGGCGGTAACACGCCAGTCTATGGTGCGAACATCGTCCCCTGGCTGGTAGACCCTGACCTCGGCAAAGTCAGTTCCCCTGCCGCGGAATTTGGAGGTCAGCAGCCCCGCCAATGGATTTGTCGATTTGGGTAGCGTTAGCGAATCCAGTTCCCGAACGGCATAACGCAGTCGAATGAGATCCCTGATATCCGTGTAGGCACCGCCGCTTAACTGAATATTGCTGCCGAGATTTTGACGCTTGTTTTTGGCCATGCTTGATTCAGGCTGCCGCCACCCGCTGGACCAGGGTGTCGAGAATCTGGTCTGCATCGATGCCGATGGCTTCTGCTTCGAAGCTAACGATGATCCTGTGCCTGAAGACATCATGCACCACTGCCTGCACATCGTCCGGGCTGACGAAATCTTTACCCAGCAGGAAGGCGTTGGCCCTGGCACACAAATCCAAAGAAATGGTTCCCCGGGGTGACGCGCCATAGTCCAGCCAGTTATCCAGGTCGTCGCCGTAAACTTCCGGCGTTCGCGTGGCCATGGTGAGTTGCACGATGTATTCCTCAACCACCGGCGCCATGTGCAAATTGAGGATTTCCTGGCGGGCAGCAAATATCGATTCCTGGCTGATCCTCGGGGATACCAGACTTTCGTTGACCGTCGAAGACCTTGCTTCATCTCGAACCAGCCGCAAAATTCTTCGTTCGGAGGCAGCGTCGGGGTAATCGATACTCACATGCATCAAAAAGCGATCCAACTGCGCTTCCGGCAAAGGGTAGGTGCCTTCCTGTTCGATCGGATTTTGGGTGGCCATCACCAGAAACAGTTCAGGTAGCTGGAAAGTCTGGCGGCCAAAACTGACCTGGCGCTCGCCCATGCCCTCGAGCAGCGCTGATTGTACTTTTGCCGGTGCACGATTGATCTCGTCCGCCAGGATCAAATTGTGAAAAATTGGCCCTTTTTGGAATTCAAAGGTACCCTCCTGGGCACGGTATATTTCTGTACCGGTAATATCTGAGGGCAGAAGATCCGGAGTGAACTGTATTCGTTGGAAGTCCCCTTCGATACCTTCTGCCAGAATTTTGATCGCTTTGGTCTTTGCCAGACCCGGTGCACCTTCCACCAGGAGATGCCCGTTCGCTAAAAGTGCTATCAGTAGCCGGTTTACGAGCTTATCCTGCCCGATGATTTGCGCTGAAAGCCATTTTTCAAGCGCCAGAATAGATTCACGATGATGCATATTTCTTGGTTCTGCCAGATATCAGGTTGAAATGGGTTGCCCGGAGGCGTAACGGATTTATAGACCTTGAGTTTATTGGGGGGTTCCCCTCGTCAGGACGCAATCATACGCTAAACATTGGGCCAGGGGCAGGTCTGGATAGGAGGCCGATCAGCATTGTCCGCAGCAGGTTCTCTATTCTGGGCCAGCCTCCTGGCGCACACAGGTCCCGTTTGCATCATGAACCCAGGGCCTGGATTCAGGGCATAAAAAAAGGCCCCGGGTAGGGACCTTTTCTTGATGGGAAGCTGCCTGGGTATCAGGCTAGATTATTTTTACTCACACCGGCGGTGCCAACATAACCATCCCAATTGTCCTCACGTCCGCAGCGCCAGCCGTTGAGCCAGGTTTGCTTGGGGTCATCTTCATGATAGGGGCATAGTTCCCGTGATTTTCCGTGAACGCCTATCTGGTAACCGCGAAGGAAAGCGCGGTCAGACTTATCTCTTTTTTGTCTTCGCATATATTGAGCCTTGTAGTTATACGCCTCACAGAGCGTGTGTCTCTTTTATCATCTCTATTACATAAATCTCACTTACATAAATCTCACTTACATAAATCTCACTGCTAAAAGCTGGTAAAGACTTCGCGAAAATGCGGCGATTTCTCACCACCGCCAGCATGGTCATTCCACGCTGACAGACTCCCTTTGTACCTGAGCTTCCGAAGGTTGTCGATAATCATTTTGTTCTAAAAAACTGGTTTTTTATTGTTCTGGGAAATAAGCAGCCAGGGACCGCTTCAGAAGGGTGTTTGATGATGGTGCTTGTTGTCTCCGCGTAAATGAATCGAGTACACTTCATGGGTTCATCCGTTAATGTTGGTCAATAAGAATAAAAAGAAGAGCAAAAAGTGTTCCCAACTCATTGCCGCGCTGTTACTGCAAAGCTGTTACTGCAGAACTTTTACCTCAAAACTATTACCGCAAAACTATTACCGCAAAACTATTACCACAAAACTATTACCGCAAAACTATTACCACAGAACTATTACCGCAAAACTAACGCTGTAATACTATCGCAGCACAAAGGAGTGTTTTATGAATAAGTTGCTCGCCAGAACCCTGGGCTTCGTTGCCTCCATGTTTGCCTTCATGTTGATAAGCCAGGCTGCGCTCGCCGGGGATGAGCTGAGTTCCGGTAATACTTCATGGATTCTGACTTCCACCGCTCTAGTGCTGTTTATGACGATTCCAGGATTGTCCTTGTTTTACGGTGGCCTGGTACGCGTTAAGAACGTGCTCAGTATATTGATGCAGTGTTTCGCGATTACCTGCATGGTATCCGTGCTGTGGTTGGTCGTTGGTTATTCACTGGCATTTTCAGAAGGCAATGCGTTGGTGGGTGGCCTGTCAAACCTGTTTATGGCCGGTGTGACGGAAGGTTCCATGCACGGCGATATACCTGAAAGTGTCTTTGCCATGTTCCAACTCACCTTCGCCATTATTACGCCAGCGCTCATCGTCGGTGCCTTCGCCGAACGTATGCGATTTTCGTCCATGCTGCTTTTTTCCGGCCTCTGGGTTCTCATCGTTTATGCCCCCATAACCCACTGGGTCTGGAGTGATGGTGGCTGGCTCCTTAATATGGGTTTGCTTGATTTTGCAGGCGGCACTGTCGTACACATTACCGCCGGGTTTTCTGCCCTCGTCTGCGCGCTGGTGATGGGTAAGCGCAAGGGATTTCCCCATACACCGATGACGCCACACAATATGACCATGTCCATCACCGGTGCAGCCATGTTGTGGGTCGGTTGGTTTGGATTTAATGCGGGTAGTGCGCTCGCGGCCAATGGAGATGCGGGGATGGCCATGCTGGTGACTCACATGTCTGCCTCCGCCGGGGCGCTCACCTGGATGACAATTGAGTGGATAAAATTTGGCAAACCCAGTGCCCTGGGCGCGGTCACTGGCATGGTTGCCGGTCTGGGCACCATTACACCCGCTTCAGGTTTCGTTGGGCCAGCGGGTGGGCTGGTTATTGGCATGATGGCGGGGTTTGTTTGTTTTAATGCAACCATGTACTTGAAACAGAAACTACATATCGATGATTCACTGGATGTCTTTCCAGTACACGGTGTTGGCGGAGCGCTTGGCACAATTCTCGCTGGTGTTTTCGTGAGTTCTCAACTCGGCGTTTTTAGCGGGCAGGGTTATGCGGAAGGCATGACGATGCTGTCACAGGTGGGTGTACAGGCCATCGGCGTCGTCGCCACGGCGTCTTACGCTGCCTTCATCACATTTGTACTACTAAAAATTATTGACGCCCTGCTGGGCCTGCGAATTACAGAAGATCAGGAAACCGAGGGCCTGGACCTGAATCAGCACAATGAACGTGGTTATGATATGTGAGGGGATTATGAGCGTTGGCTTTATCTGCTGGCAGCGCGTTCTACCAGATAGCTGACTAGCTCTATGAAGTTCAACCCAAAGCCTGCTGCACCATCAGGGTAAAGACTCGTCGGTGTCATACCGGGCAGCGTATTGACCTCGAGCAAAAAGATATTGTCTATTGTATCTCCAGTCACGATAAAGTCGGCCCGGGACAGGTCCCTGCAACCAAGGGATTGATGGGCTGCAACAGCAAATTCCTGAAGTTTCAGGTACTGGTTTTCGGGCAGATTCGCTGGCATTAAATGTTCGCTCAGGCCTTTGGTATAGCGATGTTCATAGTCGTACCAACTATCTACCGGGGTGGTGATTTCAATGACTGGAAAGGGTTTGCAACCGCCATCTGTGTCGATCACTCCGACGGTGATTTCCTTGCCATCCATGCGCTGCTCAACCAGGAGCCGTTCGTCAAATACGAAGGCTTTTTCCAATCCCTCATGTAGCTGGTTTTCATTGTCGATTAATGTGATGCCAAGTGCGCTGCCTTGCCTGGCGGGCTTGACCACAACGTATTCGCCGACTTCCCGGGCAATTTTCTGAACCGCCGCCGCAATGCCTCCGGTCTGTGTGACGACAGATTGTTTAATAAGCGGTAATCCTGCTTCGCGAAAAATACTCTTGGAGACAATCTTGTCCATGGCGAAAGCACTGCCGTGAACATCACTTCCCACATAGGGGAAACCGAGGATTTCAAGAAAACCTTGCAGCGTGCCGTCTTCACCCGGTGGACCGTGCAAAACCGGGAAGACAACATCTGCCGAAAATTCATCCAGTGCCACGGCGATATTCTCATCGAGTTCCATGTCCGCGACATGTTTATAATTTTCCCTTAACGCCTGGATGACGCCTTTAGCACTCGAACGTGACACCTCGGCCTCTGCAGATTCGCCACCGTTGATGACAGCAATTCTCAAATTTTTATTTATCATGTAAAGCCTTTTTAAGGAAGCCCGGCACCGGGAAACTCGACATCAACATACTCGATCTTACCCGTTCTTCCGCTACGGCATTCTTCCGGGTCTGAAGAAGCAGCTGTCAGGATGAACAGTCGTTTTCGACTTTCGCCGCCTAACATGCAGGCAAAAGCCTGATTTTCCACTTTGATCCTGTCCGTTACTTCACCGCCTTCAAGCACGCGCAGTGCTTCGTTGCTGACTGGCGATGCCACCCAGATTCCGTCCTGGTCATCCAGGCAAATTCCATCGGGAATGGCTTTATCAAGTTGCGCCCAGACTCTTCTGTTTGAAAGTGTGCCGTCATCGGCAATATCAAATGCCGTCAGGCACGCCGCCATGCTTTCACCAACAATCAATGTTTTTCCATCGGGGGTGATAACCGTGCCATTGGGAAATGACACCTTGTCCGCGACTACCCGTGGTTGACCTTCCGGCGTCACCATGATGATTTCTGCTGTTGTAGCTTCTGACCCATCAAAAAGATCGAATCCGAAATTGCCCACGTAAGACCGCCCCAGGTTATCGGTAACCATATCGTTGCAATGATAAGTCGCAAGATCATAAAGACTGGCAAACTCCGACAGATCTCCATCCTCCTGTACCAACAACTTGCGATCAAGCATGGAAACGATCAACAAACGCCCGTCAGGTAGCCACCCCAGTCCTGAAGGTTGTTCAGGGACCTCGGCCATGACTTCCATATTGCCGTCCATATCTGTTGCCAGGACCTTGTAATCATGCATGTCGGAGAACCACAGGCGACCCTCATGCCACCTTGGTCCTTCTGCAAAACAAAGTCCTTCGATCAGTGTATTCGTTGCCATTATTTCTCCCTATTGTTTTTTCCCATTATTTTTTCCCGATATTTTTCCCACTATTTTCCCCAATATAGTGCACACCTCCTAAATCAAAACCGACGCTGGCTTTTCCTATCAGCAGCCGCTGTTTTTTCACCAGAGCCGCCACGGGCTATTCACCAGGGCCGCCACGGGCTATTCACCAGAGCCGGCACTGGCTATTTATAAGAACCGCCGCAGGCTATTCATAAGAGCGGCCACAGGCTATTCACCAGAGCCGCAACAGGCTATTCATAAGAACGGCCACAGGCGTTGCATAGTAAAGAGGAAAGCTGGCAATCGAAAGGAGCCAATAGGGAAATTTACTGGAGATTTAACAAAGCCTTGACCTTGTAGTAAGCTTTAGGGTTTAGAGTAATCTAAATTATTGCAATAACTGAATTAAGGATATGAGGAGGAGTAATGGGATATATGCAAATTGGTGAACTCGCCAGGTTGACTGACACCAACAATGAAACCCTGCGATTTTATGAATCAAAGGGTTTGCTGCGTGAACCCCGGAGAAGTGACTCAGGCTATCGGCTTTATACCCAGGAAGAAGTGCTGCGGGTGCAATTTATAATGCGAGCGAAGAAGATGGGATTTTCGCTGAAAGAAATCGATGAATTACTGTCCATGAGAGTGACCCGGGAAGAGAGCACATGCGGCGAAGTGAAAGAACTGGCTGAAAATAAGTTACTGGTGATTGATGAAAAAATTGCCGAATTAAAACGAATGAAAAATGCACTTCAGCAGATAACTGATGCCTGTTGTGGTGGAGACGAATCTGCCATCCATTGCACCATATTGAATGCGCTGGATACAGAGCCTTCAGCGGTATAGAGAGCCTTCAGCGGTATAGAGAGCCAATATTTTCGTGGTGGCTTTTCTACAAGGTGCTGGTTCCTATCAGATATTGAACCAAACGATTGGGTTTTTCAGACTGATACATGCTTGCGTTGACATCGCACTAGTCCGACGCCGATTAAAGACGAGAGTTTAACCGCTCAATTTCAACAGACCATTGTTCCTGCAGCTTCGGCTTCTGGAATTTGGGTTTTCTCTCCCTGTCTTCGGTCAGCCGCGTTTCGAGTTCTACGATTCGTTGCAGGATTTCATCTTCATTGCCGGGATTATCCGAAATTTCCTCAGCGACGTTAATCGGGTTGTTGATAACCGGTGCTTCCAGATTGTAGAAGGTTTGAGGGTCATTGATTTCCTTCATCTGACCCTGATCGATCAGGATGAATCTGTCGGCGATGATATCCACGAACCTGCGATCGTGGGAAGTAATAAGCACGGTTGCGTTAGTTTCCAGAATTTGAGACTCGAGCTCCTCCTTACCCTGGATATCGATGTGGTTGGTGGGTTCGTCCAGTATCAGAAAGTTTGGTTTATTCAGTTTTATCAGCAGGAACATCAGGCGGGCTTTTTCCCCGCCGCTCAATACAGCGACCTTTTTATCCAGGTCAAGATATGGGAATCCGGCTTTGATCAGGGCAGCTTTGCAGTCGTTTTCAGAACCCGGACAATTGTCGGTTAACGTTTGTACCATCGACCGACCGGGATTGAGTAGTTCCAGTTCCTGGTCGTAATACCCGATTTGACACTGGGGGTTGAACTTAATGCAATCGCCGTTTTTGTCGCTTTCATATCGCTGCAGGATTTGTTTGATTAAGGTGGTTTTGCCTACGCCATTGTGGCCTAACAAGGCAACTCTGTCTCCTGGGCGAATGAAGAGATCCTCAATATAAAACAGTGGTTTCGGATTATGCCCAGGAGACAGGATCTCCCGATCTTCGATTTGTAACATGCGGTTGGCATGTGAGTGTTTTACATCCAGCGACAATTTGAGCCCGGAGCCTCGAGTGACAAAGGTTTTGTTCTCCTCCATTTTTTCGACCCGTTTTTCCATGCTCTTTGCTTTGCGTGCCAGCTTTTCGTTGTCATAAACCTTGCCCCAGATCGCAAGGCGTTTAGCACTGGCGCGCAATTCACGGATCTTTTTCTCTTCTACTTTGCGGGTTGTCTCGCGAGCATCGTCCTGCTCATCCAGGCGAAACTTTGCTTCTGTATAGGGTAGATTGAAACTGTAAATTCGCTGGTCGCGGAGAAAGAGTGTTCGATCGGTTACTGCATCCAGAAACTGTCGGTCGTGGGAAATAAGCAGGAATGCGGCATCCAAGGATATCAGGAAATTCTCAAAAACTATCAGTGTTTGCAGGTCCAGGTGATTGGTGGGTTCATCGAATAGAATCAGAGTCGGGTTATTGATCACTGCCCTGGCAAACATGAGCCTGTTCTGCTGGCCGCCACTTAAGTGTGAAACCTTGTGACTCAACTCACTTTCATCAAATCCCAATTGTTGAAGTAACATAACGGCTTTGTAATCACTAAAGTCCCGCTCCTCTGCGGGTAATTTTTTGTGCAGGGCCTCAAATAATGAAAGGTCATTCAGTTCAGGGTCAATAAATTGTTCAACGGTTTCCAGGCGGAGGCTGTTGGTGCGCGAAATATCACCATCATCAGGTTCCAGCTGCTTGTTGAGGATGGAAAACAGGGTCGATTTACCAGAACCGTTGTGACCCACAAGCCCTATCTTGTCACCGGTATTGATGATCAGGTCAAGATCTGAAAACAGCGGTTTTGTTCCCATGGCGTGGTTTAAACGATGACATTGCAGCAGTACGCTCATGTGGGCAGGTTCTTGATTTCCACGGGTTCAATTTGATCGGCTGTCGTAAAATTGAATATTCTGGAATAAAAATAGAGCTCGAGATCGAGGCATCGTTTGATATTTTCAGCACGACGGAATCCATGTTGTTCACCGGCAAAGGGAACATAGGCAACCGGGATCCCTTTTTTATCGAGCGCCGCGACCATGGTTTCTGCCTGGTTGGGCGGCACAACCTTGTCTTCGAGTCCCTGGAAGAAGATACAGGCGCTGGAGAGCTGGTCTACGTGATGAATGGGCGATCTTTCCTGGTAAATATCAAGCCGCTCAGGGTAGGGGCCAATCATACTGTCCAGGTATCTGGATTCGAATTTGTGAGTATCCTTAGCCAGCGCCTCCAGGTCACTAACACCAAAATGGCTGGCACCGGCACTAAAGGTATCAGTGAATGTCAGGGCGGCGAGCGTGGTGTAACCACCTGCACTGCCACCGCGTATGGCAAGGCGAGACATGTCAATGAGGCCCTTGCCGCCCAGGTAGTGACAGGCGGATACACTGTCCTCCACGTCAACGATGCCCCAGTTGGCCAGCAACTTATCCCGGTAAACCCGGCCGTATCCGGTGGAACCTCGATAGTTGAGATCGAGAACGGCAAAACCCCGGCTGGTCCAGAATTGAGTGCGCAGGCCGAGCGCGCAGTGAGTTGCGCCAGTAGGTCCGCCGTGCAGCATGACGACTAATGGTGGCTTCTCCTGTACCTGTTCGTTCTGGTGGTTGTTCTGGTGTTCGTCCTGGTTTTGAACAGCATAGTCCTTGTTGGTGGGCGGGTAGAAAAACCCGTGCGCGATTTCCTCATTAGTCGTTGGGAATTCGATGGTTTCCGGTACGGAAAAATAACCTTCGTCCAGTACCAGGTCGGTGGTTTTCTTGATGCTCCGGGTGCCGCCGGTTTTGAGGTCAAGATTCACAATACCGTTAAATTCCACCGGAGATGCGCCCATGAAAACCAGTTGCCCGGCATCCAGGGACAGGCCATTGATCACAGAATAAGCCAGGTCTATTTCCTTAAGATCATTCTTTTTAAATTGGCTAACGCGGCTGCCTTCCATCGCTTTGTCTGTGGTGCCCTGCGCGTCGCTCGTCATTGAAAGAATGGCTAACCGACTTTCGTTTTTCACCTCGAATAGGCATATAAGGCGATCATCATCCCCGTTTTCATTGAAGAACAGGTAAGTACAAAGTCCAAAGCCCCAGTGGGGCTGGCCGAATTCAGCCTCGCGTTCAAGAATATTGGTTTCTTTTGTCCCGTCGAGGCGATGGATATTCCACCATCCTGACTTGTCAGAGATGAAATACAGTTTCCCGGATGGAGAGAAGCGCGGCTGTTGCACGGATATTTTCTGCTCGCCGATTCTACCACCGGCGACTTTCCTGATATCGTCGAGGTGCCCTTTTTCGTTGATGTCTGCCAGCCAGGCAATGGTCTCATCCCAGGGCATATCCGGGTGATCCCAGGTGACCCAGGCTAGATGTTTGCCGTCAGGGCTCAACGTCGGTGAAGCATAAAAGTCATGTCCTGTCGTTAATACTGACACATCGCCTGTGGCAAGGTTAATCGCGCCGAGTTTGTTTTCTGCTTCACCCTCAACCGTGTGGTCCTCAATGACCGTAATCATCCGGTTACGAGCGGCATCGATCATTCCGTTTGCGAAGCGATACCCGGGGCAATTTGTCAGCTGCACTGGTTGATTTTCACCGATGACCTGTTTGTACAATTGCTGGTCTTCGAAATTTGAAAAAAACAGCGTGCCGTCGTGCAGCAGCCATGCACCACCACCATATTCGTGCACTCGCGTCCTGATATTAAAAGGCGCAGGATTAATGTCATATTCAACCCCATCACTATCCCGTCTCACCAGGACGTTGCGCCCGGCTTCCCGGGGTCTGCTCTCGAGCCAGAATAATTCACCCTGATGAAATGTCGGGCTGCTGATGCCAATACTTTCGGCAATGATGAGGTCGCTGGTTATGGGTGACTTCCATGAACCATAGGGTGCGCTCGATCTCGTTTTTGTTTTCCTGGTTTTTGAATTCAAGGGTTTGTCCTGTGTATCGGCTGATCGTTGTTTCAGTTGTCTAATCCAGATGGAGAAATTGACGGAGTTCCTCAATTGTAAAAGGCCAGCTTATGTCATCTTCTGAATTGTCAGCGGTGATGACGGGTATCCGGATGCCGTATTCTGCCATTAATTTCTCGGAATCTGCGATTTCAATTTCGGCTAACGTTAGTGATTTTTCATGTGCTTGCAGAAATTTCAACATGGCGAGCGCCTCGTCACACAGGTGGCAACCGAGCGTGGTGTAGAGTTCGACATTCATTCCCTGCATTCCGTGCATTTCGTCGCTGCGGCCATTTCGGGTAGATCGAAAAAGGATTGTGAGTTCATCCTGGTCTGCCGGGCCAGGTCTTCAAATGAAAGTTCAAGAACATCTGCAATAAATTGACAGATAACCGTCAGGTAGTGCGGTTCGTTTCGCCTGGATTTTGGTTTTGGTTTTATATTTCTGGGCAGCAGGTAAGGGGCGTCAGTCTCTATCATCAGGCGATCAGGCGGGATGTCCTTGACCAGTTCAATCAGGTGAGCACCCCTTCTTTCGTCACATATCCAGCCGGTGATACCAATGTAACAATCAAGGTCCAGGTAGGCATGCAGGGCGTCCTTGTCACCGGTAAAGCAGTGGACCACGACATTTTTTAGTCGGTGACGGTCGGGTTTCAAGACCTGCGCAAATGTCGGGTAAGCATCCCGTTCGTGCAGAAACATGGGAAGTCTGGTCGCCCCCGCAAGTTCAATATGCCGTTCGAATGAGCTGATTTGCGTTTTCCTGGGCGAGAAGTCCCTGAAAAAATCGAGCCCGCTTTCGCCAATGGCTTTAACGTTTGGGTCATTGGCCAGTTCAGTAAAACGTGCGATGACACTGTCGTTTGTTTCTTCTGCATGATGTGGATGAATGCCCACCGTTGCAAACAGCTTGTCGTTTGTGGCGGAAAGTGCGACTGCGTCTTCACTGCCCTGGATTGATGCGCCGGTCACCATCATCTGCAGCACACCACTTTCTACTGCACGGTCCAGGACTTGTTGCCGGTCTTCGTCGAAGGAATCGTGAGTCAGGTTCGCTCCGATATCAACGAGGTTGTCTCTTGTTTTTGTCATCCCGATGCGTTCGTATTTTCTATTCCACCCTGGATGACCGGAGCGAGGGTTTCTATCTCCTGCGGATTGATGGGCTGACTATCGTTTGATGGTGCGATCCTTATT